>Ga0315278_10000784_pt1 | contig 27504 bp, 48 predicted proteins | sample YL17G06_0_MG_FD_203880 | JGI IMG/M metagenome (GOLD analysis project Ga0315278, IMG submission 203880) | Sediment microbial communities from Yellowstone Lake, YNP, Wyoming, USA - YL17G06_0 | ecosystem: Environmental > Aquatic > Freshwater > Lake > Sediment | place: USA: Wyoming | collected... | reverse complement strand
GTCAATCGCCTCCAAAAGCTTTCTGACTCGTGCTAGGTTGATTACATCGGATGCCATGATCTTTCTCCTTTACTCAAAATCACTTAAGAAATTGTTCTGAAGGCCAATCTGAAAATTTAGTTCGTCACTGTATTCAAGTTTTTGCTTCAAAAAGGTTTCTTGTGGGTCGGAAGCCTGCGAAACGATGCCGACCGAAACCCACTCCGGCGTCACCGAGGTCAAAATCCAAAGCGAGTTGTCGTCCTGCTGAAGAGCCAACTTCCCCACGTCTGTTGAGAGGAATCCGGTTGCCGTCAAACGATTCGTCTCTGCTGCATAAACCCACTGGTAGGGAACGTGAATTCCCTGGAGTGTTGGATCAAGTAATCCGTGGGCTGGTGAGGCAACCATGCTTTCTCCTAGTAATAGAGCTCAATGCGACTGCAAGAGGATGACTTTTGCAGCGCAATTAGCGCCTTAACGTGACTGACTACTCGCATCAGAGTCCCAGCCGCCGGCAAGGTAGCCGTGTGCTCGGAAACAAAAACATCGTCGATATAGAACTTAATTGAGGCGCCCGCGTTGCCGAAGCGAATCCTAAGTCGGTTCGGGGTGTCGGCCGCAATCGGAACCGTGGTAACCGTAACCGTTGGTACCCCTGTCCCTGAATCCGTTACGGTTCTCCAAAAGGCTGTACCGTCTAAATCAGTCGCGTACCGAAACACGGCATAACTCATTAACGGAGCAGACAATCCGTGGATGGCTAACTGCGTAATGTCTTCCGCAGTGGTCCCGACAAAAAAGCGAACGTCTGTCAGAGAGCTCACCTTGGAAAGGAAAACAAGTTCACCGCCCCATTGGGTCCTGAAGATTTGCTGGGTTGAGACACAACCGCCGCCTGCATCGATCGCACCACTCGAGAGCCAGCGAGCCCACGGCGCAATGGAATCGTCTTGGTTCGACGCTGTTCCCTCAACACTTAGCCCGCTTGGAATCAGAAAGTGATCGGTCAGCGAGTTGTTCTGCGGAATCACGTCGGCTGCAAGGCGTCGGTACAGTCCTGGATTGTATAAAGAAGAAGCATCGCCAAGCGCAACGGGCGTCCAGGTAGGCGTTGTCGCAATTAAGATCCACAAGGTGTGGTCATTGGTCTGAATGGCCAACTTCCCAACATCAGTCGTGCCGAATCCCGTTGCCGCCAGACGAGCCGCAGCCGTGGCGTAACTCCATTGATAGGGAACGTGAATTCCCTGGAGCGTTGGGTCAAGCAAGCCATGGAATGCTGAGACGGTCATCTGAGTCCCTAAACAAAAAGCATCAAACCAGTGATGTTATCCATGATCCAGGAGAAGGTCGTTTGGTCGAGGAGTGGAAACATCGAAGCGTACACTCTTCCGTCAACCGACACCGGAATCTGCCCGACGGTCGTTGGATTGGTCACTGGAATATCATCTGAGTTTCTAATCGACATTTACGTAATCTGAGCTCCGAAAACATTGAAACTGCAATTTCCGTCATCTGTTCTTACCCGAATGACATCACCTGCCGCGAGCGTAATCCCTAAGACAATGGCGTCAGTCGACCTATTTGCCAACGAAACGTCGTAGAAGATGTACTGAATTATATTGTCTGCTGCTCCTCCGACTGCTATCGAGATCCGGTACCGAGATGCGGCCGTACTCCGATTTGCAACCGTGATCGACGAAATTACCACGCTGGTTGCTACTGGGACTGTGTAAGCGTCGGTCAACGTCACTGCTACGGGTGAAATCTGAGCGAGAACTTTGTACGTCTCAGCCATTTAACCGCCCATCAGCAAGAAAATTCGTGCATAACTCACGGGTATCACCGGCAAGCCAGTGCCTCCCGGACCAGCAACGAAAAAAGGTATTTCTGCCTCCTCTGCATCCTGTCCGGGCGGGCCGACTCCGCTTCCGCTACCGCCAGTGCCAGGCGTTCCAGGTGTTCCATCCTTCCCGTCCTTACCAGGGATGATGTAGGGCATTTCCGATTCTTCTGCATCCTGTCCTGGTGGGCCTGGCATGCCAAAACCTGGCGGGCCGGGCACGGTGCTCGCTGCACCGGGACTTCCAGGGATGATGTAAGGAATCTCCGACTCTTCTGCGTCTTGCCCAGGCGGTCCTGGAACGGTCATTCCTGCCGGACCTGGAACAGTGCTTGGTGCTCCAGGCGAACCGGGGATGATGTAAGGAATCTCCGGCTCCTCAGCGTCCTGCCCTGGAGGTCCTGGAGTGCTTATCCCAGCCGGGCCTGGTACGGTACTCGCAGCGCCGTCGTTCCCTTTGTTTCCGGGGATGATATACGGCATCTCCGACTCTTCTGCATCCTGTCCAGGAGGCCCTGGCATCCCAAATCCGGGTGGGCCTGGTACGGTACTCGCAGCGCCTGGACTTCCGGGTATAATGTACGGGATCTCTGGTTCTTCGGCGTCTTGTCCAGGAGGCCCTGGCATACTGACGCCATCCGCGCCTTTTGTTCCAGATGGACCAACGGTAATGGTCGACTGGACAAAGGAAGTATGAGTCGTGCCGTCGAAGTAGACGGTTAAATTACAAGTTGCAGGCCCACTGACCCGAGCCCCGTATAATTTAGCGATAAGTCGATCTGTGGCCAGTATCGCGAAGTTGTTGGAGTCGCTTAAGTTCCAAATCAGGTCCTGGATAGTAGCCCCAGAGAAATTTGGCGAGTAATCAGTCCGAAGTAGAACCTGACCAGTCCCATCAAACGCGCATTTATAGAGTTCTATTTTTAACCTGGCGAGCTGGTTGTCAGCGCCGGTGCTGACGTAGATGTGGCGTGTCGCCGTTCCTGCTGGAATCGCAGTTACTCCAGGCGAACCAGGATTGGTGGCAAACGTCTCAAGTAGATTATCACCTGTCCCGACCATCGCAGCAGTGAGTGTTGTTTCAGCATTTGGAGAAGGATCATCCAAAAGCGTCTTCAGCCCAGCGATATCGGAAGCGTCAAGTGGGTCCGGGTAGTATATTTTGCCTGCTGAATCGCCAGTAGGTCCTGGTGGCCCAATCCCCCCTGGCACCATCGAATCAAATCCGTCCGCTCCGTCTTGAGGGTCAAAGATCGGAGGACTGGAAGTGCCTGGAATCCCTGGAGTTCCAGGGGTTCCACTGCCGCTACCGCCAGATTGTCTGCCTGTTCTGATCGCCATAGTTATAACTGAATGTAGTCAGCCCTAACACCATCCCCAAGAACATCAACGTCGACCTTGTAGTCGCCCAAGAGAAAAGGATTCGGATAGCTTGGGATCTCCCACGTTACATCTGGAATCGTGTTGATGGTCGGAGGCGGCAAAACCAAAATTACCGTGTTTGCCACTGCCTTATTGAGATTGCGATTCCCGATGTAGACTTTCCCAACGTTTGTGTCGAGCACCTGTATGTAGATCGAGTTCGCCAGCTCACCCGGCAGCAACGGGAAGTTATCGACAAGTAAAAGGGGAGTCCCCGGCGTCGGTTTAATCATGCCCAGCGGGCTGGGATTCGACATTGAGTTAGGCTATCTCCTTCCTTTTCATGCCATGATCCGGACAATAGGAATAGCCGTAAATAACTTCTTCCGCAGCAAGCGGGAACCAGCCACCGCAGTAATAGCACTTGAACTGGCCCTCCTGCGTAGGCCCGATCTTGAGAATACTCAAGTGCCGCTCTATTCGCCTCGAGAACACGAAGATTTCGATAGCAATCGCGAGCAGTAAAATTGGGATCAGATAGAAAACGATTGTCATACCTCTCCGTAGAAGCTCTCCGGGTCATGGCTCTGCCAAAATTCATCACCAAACCGAAACCGCTGATATTCCCAGAACATGCGCATAATGTTGGTGTTGTCATCGTCCATCTGCATCTGCTCGATATCCATCTCAGCTTCGCGAGCCAGGGCCAGTGAGATGTTCGTGTCGTAGTAGATCCCGCCTTCCAGAATTCGGTGCTTTGGCCAGCGGGCAGCTTCTGACTTCACCTTTTTCACGATGACATCGCTCCGGATCCCATTTGGTAGAATGTCGAGATCGTTCTCCAGCGGAGCCCAGTGCTTCTGATAAAAGTAGGGGAAAACCTGTTCGTTATTCGGACGCGGGTACAACTCCCAAAGAGGCGCCCCGGCAGGGTCCGTCTCATGAAAAACAGCCATGTAAACGGAGCCCTGGTTTTGCCGGCGAGGATCTTTGTGATCCAAATAGGCCTTTGGGGCGTGAAGGAATAACTGCCAACTCCTGGCCTGGTTGACGATCGAGAAGATCATCTTCGCGTCCTGGCCAAAAGAAACGTAGACCGTGCTGATGCTATACCCAGAATTTGTAGCCGTCGGGCTTCCCCACGGTTTATCCAGGATGATCGAGGTCGCGGTTGGCACCCCCGTAACCGTATAGAAAGGGGAATAAAAACCTGGCCTAAACTGAAGTCCGGCGAGAGAGGAACAAAGGACAGTTTCCGCGGCAGCATGTGTCTTGGTGTACGAGGCTACAAATGTCGTCGCGGTCGTTGAGATTACGAAGACGGTTTCCTCGTTCGCCGTGCCTTGACCGACAAGTAGCCATCTGCCTGCGATGATCCCGGTCATTGAGACAGGCGTTGTCTCCTGATAACCGGTGTCGCCAACGGCTAGGCTAAGCGTCGTGTTTACAATGTCGTTTGTAGGCCAACCGGTACCAATTCCGACGATGTAACGATTGCCCAAAGTCACATTGACCAGGCCTGTGACGTAGGGCGCCGGAACCGACATGATGTTGTACTTGATGAGCCCGCTCCATGGGCGGCGGGAAATTAGATTTCGTAGATGGTCATTGATCTTTCTCCTGACGATTGATTCCTCGTAGTGAGGGTAATCCTCCAGGACGTTATCAATCATCTGGCGGAGATTTTCATACTGTGGACTTGGCATCTCCTGAATCCTTTAGGTAAGCCACAAACACGTCCGAGATATATTCATGTTGGCGTACACGTCCGCCCAAATGCTGGCAGATGGATTCAGTGTCGACCTCTGACCACTCCTGAACACTGGGATCAATTCTCCCGAATGCGTGCACATCATCAACGATGACGATATCCGGCAGATTCCGGGCGGCAATCGATTCCAGTTCTTTCCAGAGCGGAAATGGGTTCCCATCGGCAATGGCTAAACCTGTGCCATCTGAATACCAATGAGCATCCAGAAAGAAGACTGCCGGACGACGAATCAGGTCACACAACTCCGGCAGTACCTTGGCAGAATCACCAAGGAAAAAACGCATGGTAACAACGGATGCCCAGCGTTCCTTCGCCTCTAAATGCAAAGGCTCTGAAAGCTCGATCGTGTAAACCCAATCAAATAACCGGCTGGCAAGAAATGCCGTTTCTCCCAGCCGGGTTCCGGTTTCAACAAAGACTTCAGCGTGTTGCTTCTTCAAGACACGCCGAAGAAGACCTTCATTTATTCCAGCCATTGGGTTTAGAAGCCTACGATCCGGCCTCGAACAATCAGTGTCCCGGCATTGGCAAAGGTTATTCGCTGTTGACCGCTCACTGTACTAACGGTATAACCCACGGCGGCATTGGTCTCTGCGTTGAACTGGGCGCTAACCAGCTCAGAGAGCCCCGTGTCGTATGTGTCCGTGTTGTCCACAGAAGAGAGTTTCACGTAGGCAACAACATGGTTCCCCTCAACGGTGTCAAACCGGCTATCCTGTGTGACTGCTGCCATTTAATCCCTCCAAGATGTTTAGCGTGAAGAAAAGACAAAAGATTCCGGTGGTGCCCCGATCGGTTGGGGGTCCCACATCGGAGTTGTCTCCTGCCCGTGATCCAACTGCTCGATCAAGGCATCTGCGCTGCAATAAATTGAACAACCTAACTTTCTTGCATCTCGACAAAAATTAACATCCATGCTGCTCATTTCCTTGGTGAAGTAGAACCAGGGGTCTTCCAACTTTTTGAGCACTTCAGTTTTGATCAGCATGGCTCCGGTACCTACGGCCGCTACAGGAAAATTCCCGTTACGGGGCGGGTCTGGATGGTTGAATTCCATCCCGTCCTCATCTAACAGAAAACATGTAGGGAGGCCGGCAGAGCTAAAACAAAGGGACCCAACAATGTCTGCATCAACCTCAAGGAGAAGGTCCAGCGTGTTGTCCTTCGGCATCGTATCGTCGTCCACCATAAACAGATAATCCGCATGAGCCAGAATTACCGCATCAAAACATGTTCGATTTCGAGCGATTCTGATCGGCATTCGCGGACCCATCTGTAAAAAGCGAGTTTGATATACACCTCTGGCTTCCTGCATAGCCATGTGCCTCATCATCAGCATGTGAAAAAAATGGGGTTTCGGCTCCATTGACTGATAAATTGGCGTCATGAACAAAATGCGTGGTTGAGACACACTAAACCTCCCCTGAAGTCGTTTTTGACCTTATTCCCAATCCATACCCTGAAGCAGGACATTCGCCTTGCCTGTGGTTGTGGCAGCCGTAAGGGTGATGCCATAGCACTGCAAGGTAGCGTCAAACGTCACGGGCGCTTTCTTGACTTTAAGGTCAGTGCTTGTACCGACGATGCGCAAGGCAACGGCGGCTGCTGCGGTGAATAGAACGTTTAGAGCAATCCCAGTGATCTGGATGTAGGTGAAGAATTGATCTGTCACCACAACTCCAAGAACACCAGCGATTGAGTTAACGCCTGCGACCGCATCAGTTTGATCTGACGTGACTGTGAAGACCGGAGGACTGGACTCCGGGGTTAGGGTCTTCCAATGGACGACCCCTCCGACAAGAGCCGCTACCGAGCCGGAACCCTTGTCGAACTTCACATACATGTACTTATTTCCCTTCCATTGAACAATGGCGCCCAGGGGTGCTTTCTGGACGGCATCATTCACTGTTCGGGGATTACCGGTGCTGACTTGGGGTGTATTACTTGCTCCCCCAAAAATTTCGCCTGCCATGGTTTTTCCTCCTGAAGGATTTTTACCCCGATTACAGTGTTGGGATGTTGGTCAGTCTGAAATTGAACCGGCTTGCTGGAACAAGCAGGTTCCCGCCGAAGAGGTACTGACCAGCCACGTCGTCGGTGTTCTGCGCCTCTTTCCAGCCGGTGAAACCGAACTGGTATTTGGGCAGGGTGCTCATGTAGAACAGGAGATTCTGATTGCGAGTGTTGATCCCGTACAACTCCCCAGAGGGAGCATACTGGTCAACGGCAACCTGCGCTCCGTTGAAGCGGAAAGACTGGAAACCAGCTTTCGCCACATCAGACGACTCTTCCATGAATCGCTGCATAGGCTGAAGCTTGTTCCAGAACTGATCCCAGCCGTTTTGCTGACCGATGATCAGGTCAACGTGCTCGGCTCCGAACCAGGTCGACCCGAAGGCCTTCTGTACCGCCGTCAAGGTGAAGCCGGTGGCCAGCGAGGCAACGTAGCCGTTGATCCCTTGGTTGTTGGTGCCGTTGGCGACACCAAGATCCGTCCGGGTGATCCCGCCGTAGGAGGTATAAATCGAACCGTTGTCCACGGCAGCCTGAAGACCATCAAGCTGAATCGTGGAGCTGTTTGTGCCCTGGCCGTCCAAATAAAGGTCAGTCGCAATCAGCTTGGCCATCTTGCCCGCAGCGTTCACGAGCTTTGCAGCCACATACGACATAGCTGCTTCAGGTCCCCGGTTCAGCACGTTGTCCGTACCGTACAGCGTCGCATTCACGTAGTAATACTTCACGTTGACCTGCAAAGCTGTGTCGGTCTGGACGTAGTTTGTGTCAAAAGTCCCGCCACGCTGGAACGCGCCACCATTCAGCTCCGCGTACATGATTGGGTGGATGATCGATTTTCCACCTTCAAAACGCTCGGCGTTGGAGGTACGTACCCGAATGAAGAGCACGGAACTCTTGTAAACAACGTCTGTTAGCCGGGGGACAATAAAATCTTTGGTTTTGCCTGTAACGTCATCCCAGGTGAGTGCCATCGAAAGTGTCCTCCGATTTAATTGAAATTTGCAAAAAGTGACGAACTGCTAAACTACTCATCGCTCTCAGCGCTTTTCGACTTCCTCGAAGGACCCTTTCCGCGCTATTTCAGCGGCTTGCGGGAGAGGCTGCGACGATTGCAGCGGAGATACGTCTCGCGGCCCTAAACCTTCCCTTCACTACGAAGAGAGGCTGCTGCGGCGGCTGCTACTGCATCCATGGGTGCATCAGGAGGCAGTCCATCCGCGGTTTTCTGACTAAGGCGTTGCTGTACCGGACCTAATGGAGCTGGTCCGCCTGAAGTCGGCAAGTTGTGGGTTGTGACATAATCTTTCTCCCATTCCTTGTGGTACTGTTCCTTTTTCAGGGTTTCAATTTCAGCCGAATACTTCTTCTGGTACGCCTCTTCCAGGGAAGTAAGTTTGTTCTCATTGGCGAATTCGTAAAGCGATGAAATATCGGCTTTGCTAAGTGGCTTGCCAAAGTCAGTCTTGTACCGGTCTACGATCGACAATGTATCCAAAAAACTATCCGTAACGAAGTTGACCAGGCCCTGCCCGCGGTCGGACAATATCTGATCCAGCTTCTGCTCATTGACAAATTGGGTATTGATGTTCGACTGAAGGGATACAATGGTTTCCTTCAGACCGTTGATCTCTTTGGCCATGGCTTTCTCTTGCGCATCTGTGTAACCGCCTCCCTCAATTCTGGATTCGAGGTCGACAACCTTAGCTTCAAGATCAGCCTTGGATTTCGCTAGTTCCGTTCTTTCGGTCTCGATTGCGCTCTTGTTTTGAAGGTAGTCTTTATACTCGGTATTGGCCTTATCAAACCACTCAACGTTCTTCTGATGTTTGGCCTGAAATTGCCCCTGCTCAGCCTTCATTGCGTTCATCTTGCGATCGTAATCCGCTTGACGAAGCCAATTTGCGGCAAAATCAGGGTTTGCTTCCAACGCAACCCGCAAGGACTGCTGATAATTCGGGTCCTTAACGGTAGCTTTCAACATCTCCTCTAATTCTGGTTTGAGTGGCATATATTTTCACCTTTCTTCCAGCTTCCCTCGCGGGCTGCGCCGGGAGTTTGCGGTTTTGTAAACCCTGGATTAACGACTTCCGCCGCGCTGGGTCGAGCGAGACGGAACGATTCTCTTTGCCATCGTAGATTTTCTGAACGCTTCATCTGACGCAGACTGAGCCGCGGCTGCTCGCGACCGGACTGCTTCGTCTTTCCCGACTACCGTTTTCGCCACGTCTGAGAGGTTGATATCGGGAGCCGGGGAACTAGGTTGAGGCCTGCCCGATTTCGCACGCTTCTTGTCTACTTCCTTGCCGCTGAACTTAGCAGGCAGGTCGCGCAAGGTCTCGGCAGCATCTTTGATCTTTTTGTATGGTTCAAATTCCTCAGGATCCATGGTTTCTCCCTATACTGAAACTGGTATTCGATTGAGCATTTGATCGGTTGGGGGCGGGGTCATATTATTCGCAGTCTGCCCCTCGATCACTTTTGGCACTTCTTCTCTCATACGAGCCACAAAAAACTGAATATCCGGAGCCAGTGAGGCATCCTTGGTAGCAATCTCAGGTAAAGCCAGCTCGATCTGCTGGACTATGCCCATTACGCCGGCGGCTGTGGGTACAGGTGCTCCTTGCGGGACAGCTCCGGGAGGCGGCACCATGCCGCCCACCATTGGAGGCTGACCAGTAGGAGCTCCAGCGGGTGCAATAGGTGATGCTCCGGGAGCACCAAAAGCATAAGGGGCTGGGGGTTGTACTGCTGGTGTGGCTGGTGCAGCTTCCGGCTGCGCTGGAGGGGGTGGTAAGACTCCAACTGCCGGTTGCGGGCCACCAGGTGGTTGCGGAGGTCCGGGTTGAGGGGCTGGGGCACCGGGCTGACCGCCCCCACCAATCACATCAGGGGGAGTTCCACTAGGTGCACCGGACAAACGACCTTTCATCCGCACGGCCAGGGCTCCGATATCTGGAGCCAAGGCTGGGACCATTTTGGCTAACTCTACCAACAGGGGGGTGACCTGAATGATGAGTTTTGTCGTCTCTAAAGACGACATAATGGTTTGATTCCCGAACATGCCTCCAAGTCCGCCACCACCACCTAGCGGACTGGCTTGCTCTGCCCCCGGTGTCGGTCGCATTTGCGAAACAACATCGGTCGACGGAGGAGGAGACATGCCAACATCAATGGGACTAGCCATTTCCTACCTCTTTTCCCCGCCAGTTTCTCCACTTGGGGTCTTCACATTGACACTGACCGGGTTTTCTGAAATCGGGGCATGTGTCGCCGGGGAATTATAGCCAGCCAATGGCTTTGGAGGAGCCACTGTTGCCTCGTCATGCCCGGGGTATTTTGGGTTGTTGCCTTGATCTGCCATTCTGTTTCTCCTTGTTATGAAAGTGCCCCCAAAAAGAAAAACGGGCTCATTCTGCTGTGCACAGAACAGCCCGTTTAACTCTTGGGATTGGGGGATTTACCAGCAGCCCGTCGACTGCCAGCAACTCTTGTTAAATTTGCAATTCAAAGAACCGTTGAGCTTACCTGCCGCTGCTCTGGCGTTTACCATTCCGATAGGGTTGAAGTTCCCGATTTTGCTTTCTGGCTTCTGTCTCCAACTTTTTCGGGTTAGCCGTCCGTAATGTCTTCACCAAGTTACGGTGTTCCTCAATGAATTCACTTTTAGGCATTGAGACTTTTTCTTCCATCGGATTACCAGTTACTTTCTACTGGATGGACGAAACATTTTCCGGCCTTTGCTACGTCGGCCTTTCTTATTCCCTGATTCGTTTTCTCCGCGTTCAGACTCGCCTTCTTTTTTGTCTTCTGACGTGTCTTCCATTGCCTCTTCGCGAGCTGATTCTTTACCACCGTAAGCCTTGGCCATATTATCTCCTTGATCCCTTGCGGGACACTTTCCTACCGCCTTTGCAGCTACCCTTCATCGGGACCCCCTTCGTACACCAGAGATTCTTCGGGGCGCCTTGCCTCTCGAACTGCCCGTAAATAGCCTCTTAGTGGACATTTTCTGACTGGTAAAACTCCGGAATCCCCTTTTGCCACCGATCGCGGATCTCTTCCCGCCGGCGACTTCACCGCCTACGCCCATACCGGTACTGAATATTCCACCTGGCATTAGCGCTTGCCTCCTCTCTTGGCCTTACGTCTCCAAGAGAACCTTTTACTGCCAATCTTTTTATCAGCCTTTGACCAGATCGTCGACTTCCCTTGTGTCGAGGGGCCACCTGGTGCTGGGGCAGCCGGGGCAGCTCCGCCTACGTCTCCACCACCAACATCACCGTTCATGACCTGCCTCCGGATCGCCCATGCCCGCGACCTTTTCGTCTCTTCGCAAGAACCCTGGCATACTCTGACCGTTTTTCAGAGGGCGTCTTTTCAATAAACTCCCTGGCAACCTCTGCGGATGGACCGTCCCCTGTAGTCGATGTGTCATGAGCGTGGGCCTGCATGAATCCGTACTGCTTTGCAGAAACTGCGGACATAACTATCTCCCGCTGGTTCTCACTGCTACTTTCCTGATCGGCCGGTTATATTCGTCCAGCCCCTTTTTCTGCCGGTATGCGTCTTGAAGCTTTAGATCGCTCGCCCTCGTCGATGCCTCGCTATTGATACGCGCAAATTTTTCAATTCGTCCTTCTGGTTTTGGCGTAACAACGGGCTTCGCCTCATCAGCAGAGGTCATGGAATCGACCATTTCTTTATTCTTTGTTAGCAGGCTCGCCAAAGTTACCTCCCTCTCGGGTTAATCCGAGCAGCCATGTGTAACCGACCGACAGCCCGCGAGTGACGCTTTTTGTCACCCCTGAGCTCGGCATGCTTCAAAAGAGTATCAACGTCGTCCCGCGTTTTCCATTCCTCGTCGCGCTTCTTATCCATGGGAGAGATACCCATTGGCGGGCTCATCTGGACTGCACCTTTAACTGCTTTCGATTTGGCCATTTCCTATTCTCCAAATTTTGCCGCGAATATACAACACTATTTTTAAATTTACCAACAAATCTATTTTTCAACCTTCCTGTTTAATTAGATTGCCTGGGTTTTGTGAGCCTTTTCCCCCACCTTCTGGAGGTTGACCGCCCTTTGGTGGCAATCCTTTTGGGCCACCTGGGCCACCGCCAGCTCCACCACCACCACCGCCCAACATTTGACCGAGCGCTGGAACAGCCTGCATGAGCGCTTGGATAACAGCCTCTTGCAGGGATCTCTGTTTTTCTTCGTCGAGCTCGCGCATCACCTTGTCGTAGAGCGGACCCATATCCAGCATCTCAAAAAGTGTCTTCCGGCTCATATCACCCTGGCGCCGTAAAGCCATCGCCAGCATAGAGAGCTCCTGTCGATTCGTGTTAAGAAGACTGCCCGGAGTTACTTTGAAACTGTAGTTTCTAACGTACTGGTCTGGCGGAACCCCAGCCGGAACCATAGTTTCAGGGTTCCAGTCGAACACATCCTGGGGCGTCACTCCCTGAATCCCGTTGAGCATCATCCTTCTGCTCAATGTGTAGAATTGTAGGAAATTTGTCGTCATCTGCTCGCCCAGCTCCGCGATCGCATATTCCATGTGACGGCCGCGCAGGCGCATGATGGTCTGCTGGTTCTCCTTGAGCTGCGAAAGTGTGTCGCCAGCCGGAGAGACTTTCTTGCGGGCCATGCCAGGAAGGTCGAGCAAGCCGGAATCATCCTGTAAGGACTGCTCCGCGTACTGCATCGTGTTGAAGATCCAGCTCGGCAGTTCAGGAGGCCTGGCGTATGCAGGAGGACTAACGGATTGGGGGCTGTAGGCCAGTTTTGAATTTGGCATCGATGGGTCCATCGACTGTTGGATCGACGTACTGAAGGCGTTTGAGGGGAATAGCAACGGCGGGTTAATCGCCTTCTTCACCATGTCGAGGACCCCGGCTAAAATGTGATTGACAATATTTTGTAGCGGGATCTTGGTGCGCAGTTCCGAAACACCGTGGAATTGCCAGGGAACGGGCTTGAGCCGAATGCAGATAAATGGATAGCGACCGTGCCAGTGAAAATTCGGGCCGTCATACATCGTCTGGAAATCTTCTCCACCAGTGATGATCAGGCGCCCGCGGGGATAAAGCCTTTCACCCGGCTTGACGATGTAAAACCAGTTGCTCTTCTCGAGGCCCATCCGGATATCGTTCTTCGAGATGTTGAGAGAGTAGTCCTGGAGCCAAAATTCGGTATACTTAGCCTGTGCCACGACGCTCTCACCGTACTGTGGACGACCACCTAAAGCACGCTGCATCTGCGGCGAGAGCATGTTGAAGGCTGTTTTCCCGATAAAGGCTGGCTTGGCGATATTTTTTGTGTAGGTAGAAAGTTGTTGGGTGGGTCTTACCTTGTACCAGGCATCAGGGTATTTTCTCTTGAACCAAGCTAAGGGGCGAGCGCTCGTGTATATGACGCCTTCCCAGTCCTGCAAATCCATGGTGGGCTGGCCAATGGGAAGGATCGCGTTTATATTTTCGGGGATGACCTGAAAATCGCCCTTGCCATTGTAGAGCCTTGAGTTCCAGACGATTCTGAGAAACCCAGTCGTGATGTAGGCGTGAATAACTGCCATGCCCAACTGAAGATCAATGTTCTGATTGACCCACCAGGACTTTGCGGTTTTTGTCAGCATTTGGGCTTGTTCGTCCCAGATTTTGTTCTCGCTGACTACCTCGTAAGCGGTCCGGATATCGGTTAGGGTTGCGATGGTTTGCTCCATGCTGCGGAGCAAGAGATTATTGACAGGGGCTGCCTTATAGGATGGCCGCTTCGTTGGCCATTGCTTGCCCATGAGATAACTAATGTAGTTATCGACTTCAACAGCTTCTTCAGAGCGCATCAGCCAGTTCTGGGCTTCCTCGAAGGAAGCATTACACCAGTCCTGGCGGCGCTGCTTAATCTGATCTTCGGTCAGATCAACTCTGAATTCGAGCAGATCGTAGGGGTGAGAGCTCCCGACGTTAGCGGTCGCGAACTGGGCTATCTGCGCTCCTGGCATTCTTTTTTTGCTCCCTTTGGAATTCTTCTGGACTGACAATTAGCGGCCGACCGTAATCTTTCTTCAGATCGGCCTTGAGACGGCTGACTTCAACATCTCCGCGGCACATCCTGCACTTGTAGGCTAATACGCCACGATGAGCGTAATCCGCGTCATAGATGCAACGATTGTTGCGGTGATCGCAGTGAGGACAAATAAAAATAACATAGTCGGAACCCGTTACCTTGCCAGCGCGAATCATGTTACCTTCGCGCTCCTGCCTGATGCCACCACCCTTGTTGCTGATCTTAATAGCTTCGGTTTGGAGAATGACACCAGGCATAAATTTATGTGAAGTAGGTTACCTTTTTTGGAATCTTGTAAAGTTTCCCTTCTGTCATTTCAACCCCGGGGTCGTCAACTTGATTTAAGCCGTGCTGATGACAAAGCCTGGAGAGCTCTGACTGTGAACCAACCCGGAGAGGTTTCCCGTCCGGGTCAATATGTGTTGTCACAAAGGCCTCGAATGCCTTGGTAGCCAGATTAGGACTTAACCAAACCAGTTCCATCGGGGCGCCGCAATGTTGCGGACGGATTTTCTCGAATTCCGCGTTGGAGCCGGTGACATCCATCTCAATATGCTTACACTTCGGACATTCAAAATCCCATCTCGGCATAAAGAAAAATCCTAATCTGGAAGTGCTTTATTGAGAAGTACCCACATCCCCACAGCTTGAGCAAGGAATTTCAGTTCAGTCTTATCGAAGTTGGTAGCATTCAACCATGACAGCAAGATCAATCCAGTCCACATCAGAACGGCGCGAACAATCTTGTTTTTGGACCAGGTTCGCCAACTTTCTTTTTGTGCCTTCCTGCGATCCACCGGTGGCATTTCCTACCCCCTTGGGGGATTCACCGTGAAAAAACTCTCCAGATAGGAACTTAACTGCTCCTGGAGGTATTGCTGAACATCCTTTTGCTCGTAGTTGGCCTGCTCGATGACGGATTCCATATAACATTCCGGAACCGAAAGTGTAAATTGACCCTCGCCAGCAACGACAGGAACAGGTACGCCGGGCTGGGTCTTCTGGAATTTCATAGCAGTCGCTATGGCCTGGGTTTTAGCTTTGTTCGCCTCTTCTCTGGCATCCTTAGCCTCAGTCACCAGCCCCCAGACAATTCCTTTTAGCTCAGAAGCCCCATTGATGGTTTGACCGGTCAACTGCTCGAGCAGTAACTTGGTTGTGCGATCGACTGTGAAGAATTGTGTCGGTTCTGCTTCCGTTGGAGTTGCGGCAGCCGGGAATTTATCCGGATGCTTTTTTTTGGCGGCTTCGACGGCCGCCCTCAAGTCCTCGCTATCTGGCCACTTGTGATTCGCGTCGCAGTAGGTCTCAAATCTTCCAGCCCGATTTTTCAGCATATTCAGCTTGCCCGCTGCCAAGCAGCTCGGACAAGGCGTGGTGCTAATAACTTCTTGAGGCGGAGCCTCAACCTGCTCATTCACATTCGGCATAAGTCTCCCTTTCGTTATCGGCCTTTGGACCGGCCTTTATGTCGCCCCCCGCCTCCGTAGCGTTTGCCCTTTGCCGCTAAGTTGGCCATCTGCCTCATGTGCGGGTCCTTGCTATGGGCAGCGCCTTCCATTTTTGATTCTGGAATCTTTTCGCCTTCTGGAACCCCTAGTGCGCGGTGCAGCCGTCCCGGATGAGCATCGAAAGCCTTCTGCATCCATTTCTCTGCCATACGGTCTCCTTGATTAATCTCGTCCACGACCGAGATCTATCCGACCAGACACAATTTTGCTGCTCTTAAGTCGAATAGGAACTGGTTTTTTGGTTTGGAATTTTGATTGAGGGTTACCAAAGTAATTGCGCTCCCGAAAATTGCGCTCCTGCTCAGCGGTTTTCATCTCGCCTTTGAGACGCTCATCGTCGGGATTAGCAGCCACAACGCTCTTGGCTTCCTTGGTTTTCTCAGAGATCCATTCAGCCGGGGTGACCATTCTCGAGCCAAAAAAAAAGATCGCTGCGTCGTGCACAGCGACCTTTTTAGTCATGACTAGGGGACCAGATGAACCGTCGCTCACCCGGTGTAGATTTTTTTCGCAGATACAAGCTAAAGCCTAACCTATACGAATTGCAAGAAATTTCTTGATGGCAGGAATTTTTTTCCCTTCAATTTGCATTGAATCCCACCAAGTCGCGGAGCCGTCGCGAACGTGTGTGTGTAAATTTGAGGCTTTGGACCGGTTGCTGAAACACCATCTAACTTCAAACCACACTCTGGGCAGTAGACCTCTCCGAAAATATGAGCGTAGATCCCATCAGTGCGCGGTGGCGGCTCAAGTTGAACAGCTTGCATCTTCAGAATCTCAGCTCTCAGGTTCGCAATTTCCTTGCGTAATTCTGTGTCGTCGTAAACTGGTCGGGGGTATTTCGGTGCAGCCTCCTCAGCTACTTCAACCGCGGCCTTACTTCCCGCAACGCGCACAGGTGGAGTCTGCGGGTCTCCCTTATATTCATTTGGATTCATCTTTACTCTCCTTTTTTAGAGACGCGAGAATTCGCTATTATCCATCATTTCCTCTTCGTCGAACAAACTATAGTCTGTGTTGTGATGCTCGCCCTTTGGCTTACTGGAGTCCGAGTCTTCGCCCTCTTGATTGATCGACAAAGGCGCAACCAGCGTCGGGTCAAAGTCGAGCATGCAGGTCACGCAGATCATGGCCGAAAACAGACAATCATCGTTTGTGTCCTCTGAGGATTCAAAACGTCCGGTATCATCATCCACAAACGAGTAGCACTCGTCAATCAATCTGCGCGACTTAATGATGATCTTGTCCTGGAGCATAAGAGACCGGAAACGATCCATCATGTAGTTTCGGCTCTTCCGATTCGTCTCCCAACCAAAGTAGTTGGTAAATTTGCCCTTGGTTTTATCATGCCGGCGCCAACGATAGATTTGCGGGTACTCGTGAACGTGCAGCAAGTCCGTGATGACCGTCGTGATCGTGTTGCACTCCGGGGAAACCTCGCAGTTGTTGTAGTATTCGCCCAACATTGCGATCAGTTTCGAGAATTCCGTGGGATTGATGAAGCCTTGGACTTCGGCTACCTGGGAGTAGGGTTCCAATGGATGCTTTGGAATCCGCCAGATCGATATAGCCGAGTAGTCCTTGCCTTCTACGCCATGACCCGGATCGGCACCAAGATAGTAAATATCCCCAGTTTTCGGAAACTCCCAAACCCAAAGATACGCTTCCTCAGGATCCACGAACCGAACAAACTGCTTAATTTCCTTCCCATCGCGCTTAATTGCCTTGAGTTCGCCCTGCCAGATTGGTTTGCGGACGTCGCGCTTCTCGATGATCATTAACCGCTTCTTCGGGAAGAAACAAAGTCCGCTGATCCTGAAGGCCGACTCCGGGAAACTGGGGTATTCCTGCTCCACCTTATCGAAGTCCTTTTCTGTGTCCTCGAAGAATTGGCCGAGATCCCGCCGCCAGTTTAGCTGTTCCATGCTTAGCGGATAGTTGTACTCGTCCTGAATCTTGGAAATTAACGTCCGCTCTTCTTCGTTTGGTATGAAAGCCGCCTTCTCCGCCTCATCCCGAAACATCAAAAAATAGGTTTTCTCCTGCCACCAGGCGGTAAACAAGGGGCGCCAGCGCTTGCTTCTACCACTCATCGCAGATTCCCACATGTCTTTGTAGAAATAGTTGCGTCCTTCAGCCGTTCCCTCGAGGCAGGCAATCGTCAAGGGGTTGTTCCGCGGGACAGTGGGAATGATATCAGAGGAGATAATTCGAGGGTTATTGTAGCGGCTGATCTCGCTGGCGTGAAGACAGTGCAACGTCATGCCCCGACTTGAACCCGATGGTTTGTTGGCAGCGTCGCAATAAAGGGTACTGCGCAAACCGGGATTCCTACGGCGCTCTTCGGAGTCCTTGCGATCGAACTTGACATGATCCCCTTTCACTTCGTACTGCATCTCGGGCCTCATCCAGTAGGGAAGATAGTCGTAGGCTAAGCGGCTCATGTCAAAGATCCAGCCACTGCGCACGCGCTCGTCCGCAATCACCAAGCTTGTCATGTTCGGATTAAAGATCGTCCGGTAGAAGATCATCGCCTGGATTAGCGTCGACCAGCCAACTTGCCGGGCCTTAAGCAAAATCCACCAGACCGGGATTTTATTGTCGATGCAATAGATGAAGTCCTGCCAGATGATCTCCTGCGATTCTTTAAACGGTGAAAGAGTTTGCAGCCGGGGAGGCTCGTTTTCTCCTTTTGTGTTGATGAGATGGTAGTTTTCGAGATAGTACCGCATGCTGACGGGATCGTTCCCGGAGACTCGCTTTAATTCGGTGTCGAGCGCAGAAATGTCCCCAGGAGTAAGGCTATCGTAAACCAACGAGATATCTCCGTCGGCTTCTTCAAGCATCGCATCCATGTACTCTACCAGCTCAACGACATGAGGAAATTTCCGGGAGATTTCGCTTCGCATAAATAAAAACGGGTCGCCATGCGGTTGCACAGCGACCCAAGTGGTACAGTGATCTTGGAAACTAACCGTCGTCAGTTTCTATTAAATATCCTCGTCGTCTCTGTTGATGGCACTCCCTCCATAGGCGTGCCGCATGAACTCAGCTACATCTTCATCCTTAATCATTCCAGAATCTTTCAGCTTTCTGATCTCCTCCATCTGCGCAAGTTTCTCGTCGTCTGACGCGATAAAATTCCCTTCCTGTGTTTCAGTAGCCACCCCGTGGGCAGTAAGCGTTGTCCGCGCCCCCTGTAAAGCTCTGGCAATCTCGAGCTCGACATTTAAAATGCTCATTAAAAACCGAAAACCTACATAAAGAATCGAGGCAAGACCAAAGCAGAGGATGCCAAAAGCAAACATTCCAGCGACGATTTGCCAGGAAACCATCGGAACCCGCAACCATACCGCTTGCATGCGCCCCACGATCCAGGGATAGACATACAGGACCAAGAGCAAAGCCACCAACATCTTAAGATAAAACTTGTGCGCCTTGCCCCAGCGAATTGACTTCCGGGCCAGTTTGATCGCCGGGGCGATCACGGTAAGGCCAATACCTGCCAAAATCTGAAGCGTTAGAACTGATCGATCCCTTAAAACTCCCATGGTGAGCTCCCTTTAGCTGTTTTTGCAGGCTGGCGTGGTTTGGACGGGGCTACCTCGACAAGCACTGCTTCCTCTTCCTGGACGGCCTCAACTTGCGGAGCTGCGGAATCTGAATCTTGCAGCTCGCCATCGATGACATCACCTGTGTCTCGTTGGCCTTGACGAATTCTTCGTAGCTTTTCCTCAAATGTCTCCCGGGATCCGCCACCGAAGCTCCTGCCTCCGATTGGTTGTGCTTGGTTGTTTTGCACGTTCACCGTCATCGACGGATGCAGGACTTGGACTGGTTTTTCTTCCAAACTGGTAGTCTTCCTGTATTGCTCGACGCCCTTAACGATGACATCCGGGTCTTCGTACTCGTGGAAAGTTACCTTCCCAGTTGCGAGGTCTCTTTCGACGACGACTCTTTGGCCCTTCAGAAGTTTTCCGAGACCGCCGAGGAATTTATCTTCCAGCTTATTTCTGGCCCGCTTCCGGAGAGTTTCATTGGCCAAGGCAGCCTCGTACCGCAATTTCATCAGAGCGCTGCGCTGCCTGGCTTCCTCCTGGACTTCGCCCAGATGGATGGATTTTTGCACTTCTTCAATCGTGACGTTATCCCTGGTAGCAATGTCAGAATCCGATTCGCCCGCCATAAAGCGGTAGTACCGAGAGAGATCCCTGCTTATCGTGGTCATGGCGTGGCCAGGCTTCGGCAGGGCAACCGGTTTGACCTTCATGGCGTCGATTGATTTGATAAGGATTCTATAGGGCGGAACCTTGCCCCGACCGCCAGGACCAACCTTCCCAGGTAACTGGAAACCCTCCAGTTTGCCCTCGCGAACCCATTCCAGTATCTTCTTCTTTGGGACACCGAGCGCAGCACCGGCTTCGAGTGTGGACATTGTGTACTGGTCTGAAGGCATTTGAAGAACGTGCTCGACCTTCTTCTTAGGTATATTAGTGCGGCGTTTGGGCGACGTGTGCGGCATGGTCTGCAAGGATACGAAACAACCAACTAAGAAATCCAGATCCTAAAACAACACCTAGCAGGATCTCATACTTCAGGCGCCTGAAAAACTTTCTGTCTTCGGCTATGTCCTCGCTGGTTTTCTCCAGGAGGGCCAACCGAGTCGAGATCGGTGCCGTCCCGTTTCCACCTGAAACCTGCTTCATCAGAGACTGAATATCCTGAATCATCAGGCTGATTTTCAGTTCTTGGAGGGCCACCATCTTTTCCGTGATGTTGATTCGGTTAAGATTGTCGGTGACCTGTTCGCCAAGCCGAAGCAACGCTTCGATGCTGCGCACCATTTCAAATTGAATGTCGGAGGCTCTTGGTGTCTCTGGCACGGCTCGCAGTTTCCCTTAATGCAATGGGTCGGTGAGCGTCATTAGCTGTTTCATCCTCGAAAGCGAGGTCCTAACCTGCTCTTGTGCTTCTAACGCCCTTCTGAACTGCCCCTGCCGTTCAATCGCGTAGACAATGCTCCGACAAAAATGCACGGTACCAAATCTCTTCTTTACATAGTAGTCCTGCGCCCCATGTCTAATCAGCCAGTTACCCAGCAAATCGTCATCGGTCACGGTCAGTATTATAACCGCGATCGTTGGATAGGTATCGTGAATTACTTCCAGAGCTGTTCTGCCTGGTTGATAGAAATTTTCGTAGCTGGCGACCTGCACATCCGGAAGGTTAAGATCCAAAATCACGCAGTCAACACACGTTTTTGCAAGGATACGCAACGCTGATTCAAGCGTCGACGCCACCATGATCTCGAATTTCGCATTCGTGCATTTTTCCATCAAGCCCTTGAATTCTTCCTGATCTGCGGGCTCGTCCTCCACCAATAATATGCTGTAGTTCTCCATCGCTCTCCCCCATCTATGGTGTCTGAACATTAATCACCACATGGTTTGATCCCGGAGTTTCTTTTTGTTGGGAAGTAGCTAAATCGTAAATCTCGATCGCGCTAAGGAGTGGCTGGTCAACGCTTCCGCTGGCAAACACAATGACAAACTTTCCATCAACGGTTGACGTCTTCGTCACTTGCTGGATGATAGCCTTATTGGCTGCCCCGGCTGTGGCAAAGATATCGAAATCTGCCAAGACTGAAGAACCATTGAGGGAAACATTGAACTTGCGCTGCCCTGCGGCCGTTTTCGTGATCTCGGCAAAATGGAGACGCAAGAGATAAGCGGTTGAATTGGAAAGTCCTATGAGCGTGTAAGTAAAACTTCCCGTCCGGGCTTTCTGGTAAACACCTACCGCAGCCGGATTCGGTGGGTAGGTTACATCGATTGCCGTCGTCGTCGAGGCAACCACACCCCCTGCGAAGCCCTGGTCGACCACATAGCCAGGCAAGGCCGGGCCTGCTACGTTTCCTGCGTCAATAGCCTGAAGGGGCGTGCCGAAGGTTTGATAGACAACTGAAAGGAAAAGATTGGTGGGGGATTGCAGTTGGAACACCAAAGAACGATCGGTAGCCGGGATGGCATCGGTCATCACTTCATAGAATCCACCAGGTGTTTGGCCCTTACGGGCTCTGAAGTGAAGGATCTTACCGTTTAGGTTGGTCGAATAGTCCCAGCAAACTGTAACCGGGTCTCCAATCTTCGCTTGGTTCTCCAGTTTACCTGGAGTGGGGCAGGGCGTCTGCCCCCAAAGTGGCAGCACGAAAAGCAGCGGCCACAACCAATAGATTTTTTTCATAGGACCCCTTACGTGACTACAAATTCAGCCGTTGCGGCTTCCTCTGCTTTCACAGTGACATCCAACACCGCCGAGATAATCCTCGTCTGGCCAGCATCAAGATCGGCGTCAACGTCGCAGTGAATCGTCGCAGGTCCGGCCGACAGGGCGGTAATCTTTCCACTCAACTTGTCCGGGTTAAGCAGCAAATCGACAGCTCCAGGATTGCTGTTGACGTAGACCGGCGCCACGTCATGGGTATCGAGAGAGGCCACCTTGCCGCCAACCGTCTTCCCGACGAGGACAAAATTCTTTGATTCACCTACATTTAACGTGATCATTACGTACTCTCCTTCAGCAATGCGTTTTTGGCCTGCGTAGATGACGAAATGAAGCGTTTTCGCTTCCTTCTTCTTGACCTTCAGTTTAAACCTTGCGACGAGCTCGTCAAGCAGTTCGTACAAACGGCTCACCCGCACCTCGATCTCCTTGAGATTCTGTACCATGCCGGCCTACCTTCGCACAAACAAGCCGGGGATACCTTCTTGAACTAGGTTGGGATTTGGATTCGCCTTGGGTCCCATGATGATCACCAGCATGTCCTGACCGACAATCGTTCTCTCGATTCCGCGTCGGCTATCCCACATTTCGTTCAGGACTTTTTCTAATTGTTCCTTGATCTCTTCCTCGCTTTTCCTGAGAGAACAGGCCTCGACCGTCAATGTTTTCCCTGATTCCATCTCGAAGCTCCTTTGGTCCGCAGATGACTACTCGATTGAATAAAGGGGCATCGCTCTGAATTCTTTCTGCCCCCATCTTAATATAAGCCGGGTTTAATTCAATGCCATAAAAATCTCGGTCCAGGCGGAGGGCCGCTACTCCCGCGGTAAAAGCCCCAGCAAAAGGGTCTAAGACAGTACACGGCTCCGGCTTCATGGATGTGCAATCGCATGTCGCCCGCCACCCGAGAGTTCGAGGAGGCGGAAAGGGATGCTCGTGATCCCTCCCCTCGTTCCTCGCCTTCTTCACGTTTTCCAAGATCCTGCGCCCTGCCGCCTGCTTGTCTGCTCCCATCCATTTGGCTTTCCTATTTCGCTTCACCCCTTCTCTCTTCAATGCTGGAGAATAGTGCCAGTCTCCAAAATCTCTGTGTTCAAGTACCCTCTCCCATGGCGCCCCGCAATCAGGGCAACAACCAGCTTGCGAGGATGACGCCATAATCGGGATCTTAACCAGCTCCAGCGGAAACGTCGCGAAGTGGGCCCCGGGATAAGCTTGTACTGCAATCGTCCACACACTCCGCCGACGCCGCATCAGATGTACCGCATTCTGAACTACATTTCTTCGCTTCCGTTTGGCCGAATGGTTCGTATCACGGTCGAGGTTTATCCGGCTATTCTTGCCTTCCTGTTTCAGTGGATTCCCCGCAGCCTGCTCCAATACCGCTGAATCGTCAAAAAAATAGTCATGCCCAACCCATAGATTACGCCGCAACCAAAGCTTGCCCAGCAACCGAACGTTCCCAACCGGCTGGTGCGTGCATACTTCATTGTTCCTCCGATGCACCCAAATGAAATCGGCTTTGGGTTTTGTCCTCACGCCGCGCTTACGAGGGTGCGTCCAGTAGAGCGGATCTCCGCTTTTAGTGAAAAAGAAAACCGGCTCGTGTGAACGCACCGGTCTATCTGTTGTGCTCTCCGGCATGCAGTTCATCTTTTCCCAAACAACTTCAGAGCGCAGAAACCATCCATCCCGGCGCAGGGCGAACGCCAGCATCCAGGGAATCCCCACCATATCCTTTGGCTTGATCCCCAGTTCTCGAGCTCGGCTTATCGGCATGGTCCGATTCGGAACACTTTCACCCATCGGAATTACCGACTCTACCTTCAGGTGTTTGGCGAGTGAGTTCTCGCCGCCTCCAGGGTTACGACAACTCCCCTTCGCCGTATAATAGGTATCCCCGATGTTCAGCCACATTGACCCGTCTCGTCGGAGAACGCGCCGAACTTCCCGGAAGATTTCCACCAGGTGCTCAACATACATTTCTGGATCAGGTTCCAGTCCAAGATGGCCAGTCCACTCATTCACCTGGCCAACCCCAAACGTACATTCTCTTGTCTTGTAATCTCTGAGGGACCAATAAGGCGGGGAAGTAACCACCATGTGGACACTCTCATCGGGTAGGTCGCGGAGCATATCGAGGACGTGCCCGCCCAGCAATCGCGCAAGTCTCATAAGCTATGGGGAGGCATCTTTGGTTTATCAACTTGGAGAAGTTGGGGCTGCAATGGTTTCCGAAACGTCAGCACCTGATGCCACAGGATTCCGCTATAGAAAAGCTTGATACGCTCGGCCCACGTCAGCCTCCAACAAAAGACAGTCAGCCCCTCCGGGTCATCCTCGAACTGGTACGCCGGCAACGCCAAATACTTCGGCTGGTTCTTGGCAATGATCGCGGTCACTTCTGGAAAATCGACAGGCTTCATCGCTGATCCTTCGCTTAGGCTGTCTGCTCGCCTTCGACTTGCTTGGGTCCAGGGAACAACTCGGCTTGCCGTTCGCTTTCGGTCATCGGCCGAGTCTCAACCATCGTGCCAAGATCATCGCGATACGTCTCGATGATGGCGATTGAGAAGTTCTTCCGCTCGCTGCACTCTACCTGGCGATACTCGTTGCCCGTGTTGACGATCCTCACCAACTGGTTCAACTCAGAATTCATTTTCTTGATTTCATCGGCGTGCGCAGAAGCCGCTGATTTCTTGGCTTCCTCTGCTTCCTGGATCTTCACGTACAGAGCGGACAGCTCCTTGGCTTTTAAAATGAGTTCATCTCTGTTCAATTTGACCGGCAAAGTCTTTAGCAGTACCATGTGATTCTCTCCTTTGTTGAGTTGCAATTTGTGCTTCTACTAGCAGGATCTCGGCCTTATAGTCAGCCACGGCCTTGTGGTATATAGTCGTCACGCTGTAGCTTTTTCCCTTCGTAAACTCCAAACGCTTCTCATGGGCCTCGCACTTCTTTAAGGCGATCCGTAGCCGCCGCAGCCTGTTCTCCAAAGTGTAAGTCTCCAAGATCATAGGGGAACAAGCGTGCGGGCAAATTCAGCCAGCGTCTCCCAACTCGTTTTATTCCAAAGAGCGTCCTTCAGCGCATGATGTTCTTCGGGTCCTGCGGGTTGGGGAAGAATATCCACAGGAGCAGAAAGAGCGATTGCCCACTGCTCGATATCGGCGCAATACATGGGCCAGCCCTTCGGCAATGCAATCATTGGTCCGTACAACTGGCAAATCGCTACCCAGTCGTAATCCGCATAGTAACCCCAAAACTCGACAGGTAAAAACTGGTCGACCCAGGCCTGAAACTTGGCCGCAATGACGGCGCGTGGTACCCAGGTCTCGCTTGGCTCCAGCCTCGTCAGCACATTATCTCTTACCCACTGGTTGGCTTTACTCTCATCGAAGTCGCTGGAGACAGCGTAAAAATACCGGCCGTCCTCAGTCACTGCGCCAAGGCTGATCAGATCGATCGTCTTCCCGTCCTCAATAAACTCGCAATCTACAAAGATCCGCGTCACTTTCACGGCTTTTCTCCCGGGGCCCGCTCTGGTAAATGTCTCCAAAGGTGCTTCTCGATGATATCGGCCAGATGTAAACTCTCGTCCCATGCGCTGTCACCGTGCGCTGCGCAGACCTGCCTCAAGATTGCAATGGCCTCTTCGCGTTCTGAAGTCCACCTGGCATGGTGAAGAGATGGGTTGTCCGCGCCAAGTCTGTGCAAGCATGTATTCAACATACTCACCCAGGCAGCGCGGTTACCCAATCTGTAGTCGGACTCATCCATTACTTGTTTTCCAGCGCTGACACCCGCTTATCGAGGTCGGAGATTTGTTCGACAATAGGTTTATTCACAACACCCGGACCAGGGATCGCCGGGGAAAGAACCGTGCCTGGAGCATTCGGCGTGATTGCGTTCGGATCTCCGTGAGTGATATCGAGCGCTTCCCGCTTGTCGAGGATCAGTTGCCGATCGGTCGGAGCGGCCGTCAGCCCTTGAATATCCCAGGTGCGGTAAACGTGTCCCTGATCGTGCATAGGCGGCCCGCGCCGGGCGGTTGCCGCTACGCTTGGGGGAGGAAGATTCACGTCGTCATTCCCCGGTCTGTCCGGAAAGTGTGTCCAATGTCGCATTAAGAACGGTCCCCAACCTTCACCAATTACCCATAGTGCCATTGTCGTTTCTCCTTTTTTTAGATTAAAAGTTTACTTCCTCAAACCCAATCTGAATCCCCGGTTTCCCAATCATCGAGGCTGTTAGGATCTGCTTCGTGCGCTGCTCCCGCCTTTGGTATTGAACCATGCACCAGCAGTTGGTACTCCCATAAACCATTCTCACGATCACCGCGTGGACGCTTATTTACAGTGTGGCTTCCAAACCGCTCCTTGCGTAGGTGCCGCAACTGGGCGCTGATCGAAGCTGGCGGATCGGATGTTATCCCCTCAATCTCCCCAAGTGTCCGCCATTCTCCATCTCCCATGAGATCGAAGATGCGCAGTATTTGGCCGGTCAGCCGTTCCTGATCAAACTTTGGCTCGTAGACCGGACCGTTAAACCGAAGTTCGTACTGCTTCTCCTCTTCGCTCATTCATGACCCCAGTTTCACATGCCTCGATGGCAACGAACATATAAAACAACGCAACCAAGGCGAGCAGGAACCAGACTATCTTCTTCAGTTCCATCACCCCTCCGAGAAGTAGATACCGGGCTCCAGCTCGGTCTCGCCTTCCTTGGTTCCACGCAGGCGCTCTTGCGCAGGCCTCGGCGGTCCATATAGAACCTGCGAGAACATACGATCAGCCAACTCACTGAGGTACTGACTCATCTTTTCCTGGCACTCATGAATTTTCTTCGATTCCTCTGCGGCGATCACTTCCGAATAGTTCACCGTCCGAAGAACATTGCCAATCTGTACCCAGTCGACCACCAACTTGCTTCCACTCGGTTCGCCAGAGGAAACGCGCACCACTGCGTCACCTTTCATCAATTCCTCGGCCGCTCTCCCCAAAATATATTTAGTTTCGTCAGCCATTCGCTTGGGTCCTGAAGTCGTAGTAGATCATCGTCTGGCAGGTCAGACATTCCAACAAGCAAAACTCACTGTGCATCCAGTCTACCTTCTTCGTCTTCGGGTGATGGCATTCCAGCCCAAATTGAGCCAGACAGAGCCGGTAGATTTCATGCTCACTGATTTCCGGTCTCTCTTCGTCCCGCCAACGAAGCGCCCATAAAACATATCGGCCAAACAAGACACCTTCAGCCCAGTTAAGATCGAGCGCGGTCATTGGTCTTCTTCCGGAACGACGCTCACGATCTTCACAATCGCCGCAGCGCCGCCATATCCACCTTGCAGCAAAACCTTGATCGCGTCTTCCGCGGTCTTGAACTGGCCGAATACAGACAAGCCCTCACTCCCATAGTCCACAAGCAACAGGTATCGCCCGCTGTCATCGGAGATCCTGCTTATCCCAGTGAGTGCTATCTCCACTTATGTCTCCGCTGGAATGTGGTACTTAATCTGAGACCGCCCGCCGTCCGCATAGTCATCAAGGATCGCCCGCAGACGCAACCAGGTCAGCCGTTGCAAGTCGTCGTCGATCTGCTTGTCTTGCAGGTTCTTCGCATCGAGCGGCATAATCGTCTGGTTTGGCTTCATGGAAACGTCGAATGCGTCC
>Ga0315278_10000783_pt1 | contig 27550 bp, 25 predicted proteins | sample YL17G06_0_MG_FD_203880 | JGI IMG/M metagenome (GOLD analysis project Ga0315278, IMG submission 203880) | Sediment microbial communities from Yellowstone Lake, YNP, Wyoming, USA - YL17G06_0 | ecosystem: Environmental > Aquatic > Freshwater > Lake > Sediment | place: USA: Wyoming | collected... | reverse complement strand
AACCTCGTCGAAGCTCTCAATGTCCTTGAGAACGTAAATTACTGGCAGCTTTCGCAAAAAGAATCTACGGCGGTTTTACTGCTGAAAAGCAGAATTCTTCGCGCTATGGGTTTGATAGACAATGCTATTGCCGAGCTGAGCGACAAGACCGAATACATCACAGACTCACAGCTAAGGGCGGGGGTGTCTCTCGAACTGACCAGATGCTACGTTGCAAAAGGTGATTTGGAGTCTGCCCGCAGAGGTCTGACCGAAAGCCTTGTTACTGTTGCCGCAGGGTCTTTGGCACAGGAGATTGCACTTGATTTAGCGGAAGTCTGCCTCAAGCTCAACCAGAACTCTCAGGCGGTCTCCGTATGCAGACAGCTTCTGGATATGAAACCAGAACCACAGATAAAACGGAAAGCTGCGAACCTTCTGGCGGAAGCTTATAAACGGCAGAAAAATTACGATAAGGCCGCCGAGGTATTAACGGGACGATGGAACGGCACAGAAAAAACTCCCTTTAAAATATCCGCTGCGGTCAGGTAAATGACAGGATGAATCGATGATGAATCTAAAGAACAAGTATCCGGGACAAAGCAAAAGGGTTGGTCGCGAATTCTGGTTTTTCGCTTTTGGTTTGCCGCTCTTAATTGCGGCATCATCTTTCGCAGAGGAGGCTGTTACATCTGAGCATCTCGACCCGATTATCTTTTTGGCGGCCAATCAGCCGACAACCCCCCAGAATCTTCAGCAGACAAATATCGCCCCGAAAAGCGATAAAACCACGAATCAAAAAGACTCCTCAATATCAAAGATTTTAAACAGCGAGCCTGCACGCCGATTGTGGAAGGCCGAAGTCGCCGCACCGGCAGGCGAAAAAAATGATAAAGGAGAAAAAGAGCTTCTGCAGATAATTGAGCAGCTTCGCTCCATAAAACTTGAGGCAAAAAAGCAGTCCGTCAGGCCGGCGGTAACTGCCGAACCGCCGCCCATAACCTCGGCCACAACCGAAGCGACGCCGCAAAAACCTGATGAAGAGCAGATTGAATCCGGATTGCTTACCAAACCTTTGACGAAACAGACCCTGCAAATGGCAGATGATTTGCTGAAACATCCCGAACAAATAGATAATCCTCTTGAGCTTGGGGAAATTTTATTTCTCAGCGGCTATCAGTCGCAGGCCGCCATTGCCTACCAGGAGGCGCTGAAACGCATGGAACCGAACTACCCCTCTTCTGCCAGAGACAGAAGCTGGATTTTATTCCAGATAGGCAATTGCCTGCGAACCAGCGACCCGGCGACCGCTGCAAAAATGTATAAACAACTGCTTGCCGAATACCCCAATTCACAATGGGCGGACGCCGCAAAAGCTCAGGACCAGTTGGCCGAATGGTTCCAGAAAGATAATCCAAAAACGTTCGTTGCAGACAATAAAAATTAATCCTTTACCGGAAAGGAATCTGACAAAGTGAACAAAACCGAGACAACTGATTTACGGCATAAGACAGAAATCGTAAACGTATTGATAGTGGACAATGACCCGCAGCTTGCCCGCTTTATGCTTGAGATTCTGGCCGGCAGGGGAATATGCGGAGTCATTGCCAATGATGAGAAGGCTGCCGTTGATTTTCTGGAGAAAGGGCAGTGCGACCTCGTTTTTACCGCCGACAGAATAAGTCAGCGTGCAGCTCTGCCTCCCAGACCGAACGGCGGCCTTGAACTGCTCCGTAAAATCAGAACAGATTGCCCCGAACTGCCCGTTGTTATGATAGGACAGACCGCAGAACAGAACAACCACCACGGCCTCGTAGAAACCGCCGTCAACGCTATTCGCTGCGGCTGCTGCGATTTTCTGGTCAGGCCCCTTGACCGCAGCAGAGTGGAAAGCATTCTTGATACTCTTTTACCCGGCCGCTTGGTATCAACGGCAGCATCGGCACAGGAAGATATGCACAGCATTTACAGGATTGTGGGCAAAAGCGCCCGGCTGCTTCAGACCATCGAGCTGGCTGAAAGAATTGCCCCCACATTGGTGCCGGTGCTTGTAAGCGGCGAAAGCGGAACAGGCAAAGAGCTTATTTCTTATTTTATTCACTATAACAGCAAAAGGACTCAGGGACCTTATATCAGGGTCAATTGTGCTGCGCTGAACGATTCGCTGCTTGAGAGTGAATTATTCGGCCACGAAAAAGGGGCCTTTACCGGAGCTTATGCGCAGCGTAAAGGGCGATTTGAAATGGCACACGGCGGAACGCTCCTGCTCGACGAAATCACTGAAACGCCCCCCAGATTTCAGGCAAAACTCCTGCGAGTGCTTGAGCAGCAGAATTTCGAGCGCGTCGGAGGAAATGAAAACGTCAGGGTCGACGTCAGGATAATAAGCACCACCAACAAAGACCTGCTGCACGAGGTTCGGCAGAACCGCTTCCGTCAGGATTTGTATTATCGCCTCAGCGGCGTCCGGCTGACTGTTCCGCCGCTTAGACAGCGAAACGAAGATTTGCAGGATTTGGTATGGCACTTTGTCAATCTATATGTACGCCAGGTGCAGCGCCGCATCGTCGGCCTTGACCCCGTGATGATGAATATCTTCGCAAAATATCACTGGCCCGGAAATGTCCGCCAGCTGCGAAACGTTGTGATGACCTCACTTATTCTTGGAGTCGGGCCGATTTTGTCACTGGCTGATGTCTCCTGGCTGTTCGATGAATTGCAGCCGCTGCCGCAGCAAAAAATTTCCGATGCTGACTTATCACATACGCCAAACGAAACCGTAATTGAAGAATGTGTCAGGGCTAACTCCAATCTTGGTGGGATACCACTCGAACAGATAGAGCAGAGAGCGATTATTGATACTCTGCGTCAGACCGCAGGCAATCAGGCAAAGGCGGCAAAAGCACTTGGTATCAGCGACAGAACTTTGCGGGATAAAATCCGCCGATACCGCCGACAGGGCGCTCTGCAGGCAGTATGATAATAATTTTTTCAAAATAAACCGTTAGCAATTCAGGACGAAAGGTAAAAAATGGCTGACGAAAAAAACAATCCGGAAAAACAGAAGGACACAAAAACAGAAGCAAACGGCAAAAATGATAAAAAAGCCGAAAAGGTCGACAAAGGGCCTGAAAAAACGGAAAAAAGCGAAAAGACCGAAAAGACCGAAAAAACCGCAGAACCGCAGCGGGTCGGTATAGTCGTGCGGATGCTGCCGTGGATAATAATGGGGACGGTGGTGGCTGTCTGTGCGGGAGGCGGTTTCGGCCTCGGAAGATTATTTGCCGGCCCAAAAGCCAAAACAGCAGTCAAACACGAGCAGTCTGCGAAAGAGGAAACAAAAGAAGAAACAAAAGGAGAGGCGAAAGCAGAAGAAGCTTCCCCGGAGGTCAAAAAAATCTGGTATTTCGACCTCGACCCTATTGTAGCTAATCTCAATGAACCCGGCGTAACACGTTACGTGCGGGCGGCTATAACCCTCGAAATCGACCAGGAAATGGAAAAAGAAAAAGGCATCGCCTTCTTCACAGAGAAAAAACCGCTCCTGATAAACTGGCTCAACATCTATTTTGCCAGCCTTACCATTGAGGACATCAGAGGCGATAAAAATCAAAGACGCATCCAGTCGCAGATACTGGATAAACTTAATGAAAAACTTTTCCCAGAGGCCAAACCTTTTATCAGGGAGGTTCTTTTCAAGGAATTTGCCATACAATGACCACTTCCATTGCCAAAAACTTAAGCAGGGAAAAACTTCAGCAGCTTCTGGCTGGTGCGGGCCCGCGCAAACAGCAGGACTCCTCCCAGATACAGGCTGTCGAGTATAACTGGCATCGGCCTTATTATTTCAGCAGCGCACAGCTTAAAAAACTCGATGACTTCAAGAAAAAACTTACCGCTGCAATAGCTGAAAAATTCGTTGCTCTCTGCCGCAGCAATTTCGATGTGAAAATTACTTCAATCACTCAGTATTTTGCCGAAGAGCTGATTGCTCAGACGATAGGAGGCAAACTGCAGGATTATTATCTGGTCTTCGGCGCAGACCCTGCTCGTCCCTGCGGGCTTGTCGGCATACCTCAGCAGACGGCGGCAGTATGGGTAACGCAACTGCTTGGCGGGACCGAAACGGGGAAAAAAGAAGAGGCCAGAAATCTGTCCCAGCTTGAAGAGTCGTTTTTACTGGATATTACCTCCGCCGTAGTAGAGGCCTTCTCGAGCTCTCATAATACTTTTAAGTTCAAGCCGGCAAAAAATTTCGCCAGAGGCCAGTTCCCCCTCGAACTGCAGAACATAGAGGAGGTCTGCAAAATCATTTTCTCTGTTGAAAAAACTGAGCCGAAAAGCGCTTCCGAGGCTTATATTCTGATACTTTGCAAAGAGCTTGAATCTGCGGTAAAACAAAACGCACAGCAATCGGCTAAGTTATCTGCTGAGGACGTCCCTAAGACAATCGCCGAGCATCTGCAGAAAATGACCGTATCCGTAACCGCCAGATTTGCCGGCACAACCCTCCCCTTCGGTGAACTGCTGAATCTTCAGCCAGGGGACATATTGATGCTTGATAAAAAAATAACCGAGCCGCTGGAGCTGATGATTGAGGGGAGAATTATGTTTAAGGGACTGCCGGCAAAATCGGCAGGCAAACAGGCGGTGGTAATTACGGAATTATGCCGAAATGCTCCTCAGAAAGAAGGGTAAATATATTCAGGTACAGGACTGATAAGTGGTATTTGATAGTCAAAAAGGGAAAGAAATATGGCAGATGCAACTGAAACCGTAGTCGAAAAAACCGAAGAAACGCAGAATCAGCAGGATAACGCTACGCAGCAGGATTCCAAAGTGCAGGCGCAGGCCGTCGATTTTCCTGAAGCCGCCGAGTCCCAGCCCGCCGATGCGGCCGGCAGCATAAATGTGCTGCTCGATATGAATGTCCCTCTTACCGTTGTGGTCGGACAGACCGAGATAACGGTGCGCAGACTCCTCCAGCTTGCCCCCGGTTCGGTGCTGAAGCTGGATAAGCCTGTCGACGCACCCGCCGACCTCTATTTGAGGGACACCAGATTTGCAACCGGTAACGTGATGGTTGTGGACGGCCAATTCGCCATAAGAGTAAAACAGATACTCGGCATAGATGATTCTGCCGTAAAACCGGCAGATGCATAATTTTCGCTCGAAAGGATTACTGTAATGGCTGTTTCTGACGAATCCGGCTCATCGAGACTGCTGAATGCGCCTTCGGCGCTGTATAGCAATCTCATTCTCGCTGCCAGCCTCGTGGCGGTCCTGGCTACACTCCTGATTCGCCTCCCCACGCCGATAATGGATATACTGCTGGCGTGCAGCATATCATTGGCTATCACCGTCTTGATAATCACGCTGTCGGCAAAAGAGGCTATAGAACTGTCAACGTTTCCCTCGCTGCTGCTTTTCGTAACGCTGTTTCGACTCTCACTCAACGTAAGTTCGGTCAGGCTGATACTTCTACAGGGCAACGCAGGAAAAATCATCCAGGCCTTCGGCGAATTTGTCGCTGGCGGCAGTTTCGTCGTCGGCATAATCATCTTCCTGATTATCACAGTCGTTCAGTTTATCGTCGTCACCAAAGGAGCTGAGCGAATCAGCGAGGTTGCCGCACGGTTCACTCTCGACGCAATGCCCGGTAAACAGATGGCTATCGACGCCGACCTCAATGCAGGAACTATCACAGAGGTGCAGGCAAACGAACGAAGGTCGAAAATAGTCAGGGAAAGCGAATTCTACGGCGCTATGGACGGCGCCAGCAAGTTCATCCGGGGCGACGCAAAGGCAGGCCTGATAATTACCGCCGTCAATATCGTCGGTGGCATTATAATGGGCTATACACGCGGAATGGCCGTCCCCGCGGCTATAAAAACTTATTCCATACTTTCCATCGGCGACGGCCTCGTAAACCAGATACCATCCATAATCATCTCCATCAGTTCGGGTTTTCTCGTAACAAAGGTTTCATCCAAACACAGTCTCGGTCAGGACCTGTCAGGTCAGCTTCTCAAATCGGGCCAGCCCCTGTTGATTGCCGCCGCCATCATATCAGCGATGGCGCTGGTGCCGGGTATGCCCAAAATCCCCTTCCTGCTGATAGGTGTAGGAGTTGCGACCCTCGGAAGAATGAAATTAAAATCCGAAAAATCTGCTGAGAAAAAATCCGAAACACCGCTGCCGCAGACAAAAACGGAAAAACAGCCGGTTGAAGAAATGCTGGACATCGACAGGGTCTCCGTAAATTTCGGCGTCCGCCTCATTAGTATGGTCGACCCGCGAAAGAACAGCACCATCTTCGACCGTATCGGCGCACTCCGCAGAAAATTCGCCCAGCAGCTTGGTATTATTGTTCCGCTGGTCCGTCTCAGGGACAACATCCTTCTCGAAGCAACAGCTTATGAGATTAAACTATTCGACCATACCGTTGCAAAGGGCAAACTCGAGCCGGATATGTTTCTCGCTATGGATTCCGGCAACGTGCAAAACAAGGTGCAGGGCATAAAAACCGCCGAGCCTGTTTACGGTCTGCCAGCTTTATGGATTGTGCCTTCCAATAAGGAAAAGGCCGAGATGAGCGGATATACCGTAATAGACCCCGAATCGGTTTTCATTACGCATCTGTCCGAAACCCTGCGAAAACACGCTGATGAGCTGTTGACGCGTGAAGATGTGCAGCTTCTGGTCGATAGACTCCGCAAGACCCAGCCGTCTCTGGTTGGCGACGTAGTCGGCGAACTCGTGCCGGTAGGATTGCTACAAAGGGTTCTAAGAAATCTGCTGAGAAACCAGATACCGATTCGGGAGCTGACAACCATAATCGAATCGCTCGGTGAACACGCACCGAAAACCAAAAATGCCGCCGTCCTCACTGAACTGGTGCGAAAATCCCTCAGCAGGGTCATTACCGACCAGTGCAGAGATGAGACCGGCAAAATCTCCGCTATTACGCTGGAGCCTTCGCTCGAACATCAGATGGCTTCGTCCCTCCGGCAGGAAGCCGAAGAAATGTCTCTGGCGATGCCTGCCGAAATGATAATGGAAGTCAGCAAAAAAATTGCGAGAGCGTGGAAAGCTGCTATGGATAAAAATAAAGACAAAGTGGTGCTGCTGTGCGATTCAAGGCTGCGGGCGCCTCTGGCTGCAATGCTCTCACGCACCGTGCCGCCGATGCCCGTCATTGCCTATGACGAAATTATACTCGCAATGGATATTGAGTCACTTGAAACCATATCCCTCCAGCAGACGGAACAGACCCCGTCCAAAGAAAATGAGCTGGTTGGCGTCTCAAAGTAGAAAGTAACGCCGTTACCGAAAGGAATCGACAATGCCGCTGGATGTTCGGTCAATAGCAGTCAGGTTCGCCGTAGTATGCTTCTTCGGTGTGGCGATTGTCGGCTTCTTCAGCGGCCTTTCTCCATTTGCGTGCAGCGAAAGGGCCGTTATAGCGGCACTGATTGCTTATGTTACAGGAACGTTTGCGACAAGAACAATCAACGCCGTTTTAATAAGTGCAATAGCTGCACACCAGGCAGGTAAACGTAAAGAAAACAGCGATGGCGACAAGGTCTAAAAACATATCGGGACAGATGTTGACTCCGTGCGGCAAAAAGCACCTCAAGGCTGTTGCACTGCGCACATACTCAGGACACAGAAAACAATCGGTCGGGGACGAACGCATCGTTGAACTTCTGCCTATGGTTCAAAGTATAGCTCAGCGAGTTGTAACGTATCTGAAACCGCCGTTGTCTTTCGGGGACTTAATCTCCGCCGGCACTATCGGCTTGGTCAAGGCCGCAAGGGACTTTGACCCCTCCTGTCGGGCCGAATTCAAAACCTACGCATATATCAGAATCAAAGGTGCTATTCTCGACGAATTGAGAGGCTGGTCTTTTGTGTCTGTAAATCTCCACAGGCAGATTCGCAGGGCTATGCAGGTCAGCCGTGAAATCACCGACCAAACGGGCGCAGCGCCGAATGATAACGAGCTTGCAGAAAAACTCGAAATAACTATCGATGAGCTGCATAAAATGTTCGAAGGTGTTCGTGCCCAGCAATTTGTTTCAATGGACGGCGCCGGCGAAAATATGCCTCTGCTGGGCAGCACTCTGGCATCGGCAGGAACCATCACGCCGGACAAACAAATCGAGCACGCCGAACTGATAGATAGCCTGACTGATGCGATAAAACTATTGCCGGAAAAACAACGACAGGTCGTTCTGCTCTATTATCAGCAAAATCTTACTATGAAGCAGATTGCCGACGTCCTGGAGGTTACCGAATCGCGCATCAGCCAGTTACACGCAGGTGCCATATTTAATTTGTCTGTCAGGTTAAGGCAGTGGAAAAATAATGGAAAATGATTATATAGTAAGGCCGGTAGAAAATTTGCAGAACGTCTCAGGCATAACCCCTGCTAAACATCGCGAAGAAAAAAAACGTCAACAGGCTTCTTACGGGCAAAATGAGGAAAATCCCGAGCAGCCGCAGGATTCTGTTGAGGACAAAAACGACGACGGCAAACTTTCAGGCAAGAAAGACGACCAGACTACTATCGATTATCGTGCGTAATTAAAAGTCGATGGTTGGAAATTATGCAGCAGGTTACTCGATAAATAGTCAATGACACTAATTGTAAAGGACGGCATAACAAATGAGTAAGGCGACAGGGCTTATAATAAAAGCTGACAACGTCAGATTACAGGGCAGAATTCAACTCGGTGCGGCAGGCAAAACTATCCTGCCGAAAGGCAAAAATGCGGCTTTAACGCCGTCGCAGGCACACATTGTCGAAACCTCTGCCGAATATGCCGTTATTGAGATAATCTGTTCCTGCGGCGCAAAAACGTATGTTAAATGTGAATATGCATCAGCTCAACCGCCTGCCGGCCAGAAGGCAGGTCAAACAGGATAATAAGGAAATCAAAATGAAAACAATCAGAAAAATATTGTTTCTAACAGGTCTCTTGTCGGTAAAGTTTCTGATGTCGGGCTGCGCAGCTCCCCAGTGGCCCACAGAGGTCGTTCTTCAACCAGCACAGGACTCTTCAGCAGCACAGCAAAACACCTCCAATGCAAAAAGGTTCCAGGGTCAGGGTGCTTCCAAAGAGCCTACCATAGTGGAATCCGCAATGGAACTGTCGGAAAAATACGCCAAACTGTTGGAAGAGGCAGCAAAACTACGGACGGAAAACCAAAAGTTTGCGGAAGAGAATAAATACCTGAAAGAGCAGCTTGCATCCTGCCAAAGCCAGTTGGAGCATACCCAGAAGGAACTGGCCGAGGCAACCGATATGCTGACCGAAATGCGCGTCGAACTGAACAACTGGAAGAACGATATTCTCGGCTTCCGCAGCGAAATGCGCGAAGCGGAAAAAGCCCAGCTTGAAGCTTTGCTTAAGATACTCAATATTCTCGGCGGAGAAGTCAAAGCCGAATCAGCCAAAACAGCTGAACCAAACTCGGCGGCAGCACAAACAAAATGAGCCTGATAAACTTAACAACAAAAAACCGTAACTCAAGGCAAGTAACTATGAATATTCTCAAGGTAATCCCGGCACTGCTGGCGATTGTCCTGTCGGGCTGTAGTATTTACAAAGCTCCGCCGCAGGTGGCAAATTACTATTTTCTGGACTCCGACAAGGACTTGGCCTCTATCGGCAGAGTTGCCATTATTGAGCTGACAAATGAATCTTCCTACCCCCAGATTGCTTCCGAAGTAACTGAGGCCCTTTTCCACTCATTCCAGAAAAGGCAGCTTTTCGGATTAAGCATCGTCTACCTGAATGACCCTGCGTGGCGAAGCCTCCAATTAGACGTGAGCTCGACATATACTCTCGAGCAGTTGTTGGCAATTCGCAAGGCATTAAAATGCGACGCGATGCTTATAGGCACTATTACCAGCTATCAGCCCTACCCTCATATGAGCATAGGTCTTAATCTGAAACTTATAGACCTCAAGGACGGCCAACTGGTATGGGCACTCGAGCAAATATGGGACAGTGCCGATAAAACCACCGAATCTCACATAAAAAGCTATTTCAAAAAACAGTTACATTCGGATTTTGCCCCCCTGCACGAACGGGTGATGTTGCTCAGTCCCATCGAGTTTATAAAATTTGTTGCCTGCGAGGCTGCGGAAACAATGTAATGTAATTTTCTGGAAAAATTTGAAAATTTACCAAAAAAGATTAAAGTTTTCGCAAATGTATGCGAGAATGATTTCAGGTTAAGGAATATTCAGAGGATAGCAGCGCAATGATAGAGAAAATAAATAACAATAATATACAGAATATTTTGGGTCAAACATCGCCTATGCAGTCAGGTCCGGCAGGAGCTGTTCCGAATAAGAACGAGGATGTGTCGTTGCAGGTTGATTATGCCGCTATTATTGACAAGGCAATGCAGGCTCAGCAGTCTGACGCCGAAGCTGTGCAGCGAGCAAAAGAGCTTTTGGCCTCAGGCCGGCTCGAAAGTCCACAGAATATTCGCGCAGCCGCAAAAAATATCATAGATCTTGGCATATAAGGTTTGGGAAATAAAATAGAAAGTCGAAGGCTGACCACGGAAGGTTGAAACTGCATGCCTTAACGGATTGTATGACTCGGCGAGGTTGATTGGTTATTGGTCACCCCAAAATCCAACACCTCGCCTTTTTTATGCGCACAATGCCCTGACAGACGGAAATTTATTCTGAATCCCAAAACCGCAAACTATACGTAGCAATCGATAATCCGACCTGCTGAGGGTTCGTGGATAGACAGTTGAATTGTATCTAATCTGCTTGTGTAGATGACCGGAAAAGAAATATTTTCAAATCTGATGCGGGGAGAATCTTCGCAAAGTGATATATCACCCTTTGCACCAAGCGGTGCTGACCTGATGACCCTGCATAAAATTTTCTTCACCATCTTCTCCCGCTCCAGATAATTATTATAACAGATTTGAACAGCCAAATCAAGAAATAAAATGCAGAAATCATCTCAAAGCGGTCAGTCCGATAGCCGTTGTTGACGAAACGTCTGTATTCGGTTATTATCACCTCCTGTATTCGCAACCTTTTTGCAGACAGCGATGAAGGGCAGCCAAAAATAACGTTTTTAAGAGAGATTTATAAATGCTCAAAAGAACACATTCCTGCGGCCAGCTCAGACTGGAAGACTCCGGCAAAAAAGTGAACCTGGCAGGCTGGGTCCACTCATATCGCGACCACGGCAATCTCGTATTTATAGACCTGCGCGACAGGACAGGCCTGACACAATTAGTCTTTGACCCTGAAAACCAGCCGGAAATCCATAAATTGGCAAGAACGCTTCGTTGTGAATGGGTAATAGCGGCCGGCGGCGCCGTCCGCCCGCGAGGACAAGGGCTCGAAAATCCGAAACTGCCTACTGGCCAAATCGAGGTCATCGTTCAGCAGCTCGAAATCCTCAATACCGCAAAGACCCCGCCCTTTGAACTTGACAACGCCGAAAAAACCGACGAGGAGCTTCGCCTTACTTACCGCTATGTAGACCTGCGCAGACCTCAAATGCAGGAAAAACTCAAGATTCGCCATAAAGTTACCAAACTCGCAAGAGATTATTTCGACCAGCTTGGCTTCTGGGAAATAGAGACCCCGATGCTCGGCAAAAGCACGCCCGAAGGCGCAAGAGATTTTCTCGTGCCGAGCAGATTAGTGAAAAATAGTTTTTATGCATTGCCGCAGTCGCCGCAACTGTTCAAGCAGATTCTGATGGTGAGCGGAACTGAAAGATACTTCCAGATTGTCCGGTGTTTCAGAGACGAAGACCCCCGTGCCGACAGGCAGGCCGAATTTACGCAAATCGACGTCGAAATGAGCTTTGTTGACAGCGATGACGTTATCACTGTCCACGAAAACCTCATCGCAAAAATCTGGAAACAGATACTCAACATCGACGTGGAGCTGCCGATTAGAAGAATGACCTACAAGGAAGCAATGGACGATTATGGTATCGATAGGCCTGACCTTCGCTTCGATATGAAACTCAAAAACATATCGGATATTGCCAAACAAAGCTCATTCAAAGTATTCACATCAGCCATTGAAAAGGGCGGCGTTGTCAAAGGACTCTGTGCGCCGGGAAAAACATATTCCAGAAGCGATATAGAAAAAACGCTCACTGATTTTGCCGCTGATTACGGCGCAAAGGGACTTGCCTGGACAAAAGTAAAAAATGAAAACGGACAGTTGGCCTTTACAGGCGGTTCTGCAAAATTCTTTACTCCACCCCAGCAACAGCAGTTAATCAGCCTTTTCGGCGCAAAAGACGAAGATGTTATTTTACTTATCGCTGATGACGAAAAGGCGGCAAACAAGGCGCTGGCGCCTCTCCGTTGCAAAATAGCCAGAGACCTTAAGCTCTATAACGAGGGGACATTCAAGTTTGTGTGGGTTGTTGACTTTCCGCTTTTTGAATGGAATGATGAAGAGAAGCGTTACGATTCTGTGCATCATCCGTTTACTGCTCCGGTGCCGGAAGACCTCGATAAGCTCGAAACCGACCCCGGTAATATCCGTTCGCAGGCCTACGATATTGTTGTCAACGGCTCGGAAATCGGCGGAGGCTCCATTCGTATCCATAATCCGAAGGTGCAGCAAAAAATCTTCGATTTGCTGAAAATCACCAGAGAGCAGGCGGAATTGAGGTTCGGGTTTTTCTTAAAGGCCCTCGAATACGGCGCTCCGCCGCACGGCGGAATCGCTCTCGGACTCGACAGAATGATTATGCTCCTCACCGGAACGGACAACATCAGAGATGTTATCGCCTTCCCCAAAACACAGCGGGGACAGTGCCTCCTGACTGATGCGCCGAGCGAGGTTGACCAGAAACAGCTCGATGAGCTGAACCTGCGGTTCCAGAAACATCTGCATCAAATCGAGCAAAAGCCTGACGAAAAAAAATAATTATCCTTGCAGGTGGAATGTGCTTCAAAAAAGTATAAATTTATGCGGATTGATTTAAAACACATTTCGCAAAAGATTCTGAGGTTCCTTCGATTATCGCCGCTGTCGCTGGCGGAAAAGTGTCGGCTCGCATTCGGTGCCGCTGTCGGCCTTACACTCTTTCTGGCGCTTCTGATTCCCTACGTCTGGATGGGCAAGCTCACAACCAAAGCCGCCCTCGATGCAGGCAGGGCAAAAACAGACATATTGCTTATTCGCCATTTTAGGTTGAAGGAGGCAAGCGAAAAAAACCACATTATGCTGGATAATACAGGCCAGGTATTTGACGTAAATCGACCCGAAATACGTTGGATTCGTTTCACAAAAGAGCCGGAAAAACAGCCGCCGTCATTGACCGCAAAACAAAAAGAAATCATAGAGTCTCTCAAAAACCAGCAGGAAAGAGATGACGACGTGCTGCTGGACAGAAGAAAAGGAGTTCTTTTCTGTGATTATGTGCGAATCTTCAGGGCTACCGACAATTGCATAACCTGCCACAATCCCCAGGGCTCCGCAGGCCCGTTTACGCAAAATGAGCTTATCGGCGCAGCCATAGTTCCAAAAACCGCAGGCCAAATCAGTAAAATGACGCTTATGAACCGCGTATGGATAATCGCCGCATTCCTCATAGCCGCCACAGGCGCAATCATCGCATTTTACATAATTACCCAGCGTGTGATACTTCGCCCTGTCCGGCAGTTACGCGCCGTAACAAACAACATCGCAGAAGGTAATCTCGACGTAAGAAGTGCGATAAAAAGCGGCGATGAATACGAAAAGCTCTCCGACGCATTCAACCATATGCTCGATGGACTGCAGGCGGCTCAGGAAAAACTCCGACTGGCAAACAAACAGCTTGACGCCAAAATCGGTGAGCTTTCCGAGCGAAACATTGAGCTGTTCAAAGCCAACCAGATAAAAAGCGAATTTCTCGCCAATATTTCCCACGAGTTCAGGACCCCCCTCAACGCCATTCTCGGCTTTGCCGAAATCCTCAAAGAAAGACCAGCCCTGCTCACTGAGGAAAAAGGACGAAGATACGCTGAGAACATTATTGCAGGTGGTAAAAATCTCCTCAATATGATTAACGACCTCCTCGACCTCGCAAAAACAGAGGCAGGCAAAATGAAACTCCACGTGGAAAAAACCTCCCTCACGGAACTGTGTGAATCGCTTGTTTCTTCTTTTTCGGAGATGGCCGAACAAAAGAAAATCTCGGTAAAATTTGTCGCAGGTAATGAAATGCCGCCTCTGACAACGGATGCCGGAAAGGTGTATCAAATCCTGTCCAATTTTATGAGCAACGCAGTCAAATTTACGCCCGCGGGCGGCAGAATCGAAATTTTCGCGGATATGCTCGATGAAAAAACCGTGCGAATAGCGGTATCGGATACGGGTTGTGGCATCGCAGACGCCGACAGGGGAAAAATATTTGAAAAGTTCAGGCAGGTTGACGGCTCCATAACACGACAGTCCGCAGGCTCGGGTCTCGGACTTGCCATAAGCAGAGAATTGGCCGCTATGCTCGCTGGCAATGTCGGCCTCGAAAGCAAACTCAATAAAGGCTCAACCTTCTGGCTCGACATTCCCATTACCCTCACAAAAGACAACGGCACCGTTGACTGACATCTTCACATCTTTCACAATGGATTTATCCGCTGTTTGTCTGGCGGGGCGGATTTGGTGCCGTGCTAACTGTTATCAGTTGTTATCAGATGTAATCAGTTGTCATCAGTTGTAATCAGAAGGTATCCAGATGTAATCAGAACACATTCAGAAGCACTCCAGAGAGCATCAGAAGAAGCCAGTTGCAAGGGGTTGATTTTGTTTTAAGTTTTTGTGCCATAATTATTTATATTCAAAATTAGCCACAGATTAACACGGATTTTAACGAAAAATCCTAAATCCTAATCTCTAAATCCGCCAAAAAGGAGGCGGACAAGGCTCGATGCTGGTCGCTCGTGACTCGTGGCTCGTCGCTTGTGGCCAGTGGCTCGCAGGTTGGATTCAGTATAAACTTGTCAAAGGTGCGGGAACGGAGTTTGGGCATCCCTATAATAAAGCGAACAAGCGCGTTTGATTCGAATCCTTCGACTGCGCTCAGGACAGGCAGAGGGCACAGAGAATAGATAAGTTATTATGAAATAAACAGTAAGGGAGGTTTGAAATTTTTTTGCGATTTTGAGGATTTTCTTTGTCAGACCCCTGCGTGTTTGGTGTTAGTCGTTAGTTGCCAGTCGCTGGTCGTTAGTTGGCGGAAGAAAAAAATATTATTTTGGGGATTTTTTAGACGCAGATTGCGCTGATTACGCAGGTAGTTTGGCCGGGATGTATTCTCGACAAAGCTTGTGCTCCAAACTTGGTTTGTCCGCCAAGCCTTCGTCTCGTCCACCTGGCAGCGATGCTGCCCCGCCTTGTCAGGCGTCCGGTCTCCCAATTGTATAAGGTGAACACGGGATAGACGCGGATTTTCAAGTTGTGGTTGTTACGTTTGCGGGTAAAATGGGGTGGTGAAATTCCATCGCGACGTGTCGCCGGAGGCGGATAAACTTCGCTGAAGTTGCGTCGGATTTTAATTTCAGGTGGAGAACCAAGGAATGGTAGAAAAAAGCTGTTGGCAAAAAAATAAACTCGATAATAGGAGTGGAGAAAAATTAAATGGTTGATCAAAAACAAAAGCAAAATCCTAAGGAAAGTTTTAGAAAAGAACTTCTATCACATATCAACTCGTTTAATTCAGCTATTTCCACGGACAAAGGGGACTGGATAGTAAAAGGATTCATAGACATTGCCAAAAATATCTATACTATTTCTATCGATACAAAGGTTATTTCAAAAATAATGGAACTACTTCTTTTCCCCATGCTTTGTGAGTTTGCAGAAAAGAGCGGTTATAAAATGGTTCTATGTAAAGAACAGAACTTCTACCCTGACATCTCTTTCATTGATAAAGACAATAATAAGTTTGCTGTTGATTTAAAAAGTACATATCGAAAAAATGGAAAAGAAGTTAATGGCATGACATTGGGAGCATTTACAGGATATTTTCGGGATAGAAAGAGTAAGAAGAATACTGTTTTCCCTTACGCTGAATATGTCGGGCATTTTGTTCTTGGGATAATATATTCTAGAAATGAGGCAACGGATGAAAGAAAAATATATAAACTTGACGACCTGCAAAAAATAACTTCTGTGATAAAAGATTTTGCTTTTTTTGTTCAGGAAAAGTACCTAATAGCGGTGGATAGACCCGGTAGCGGCAACACTAAAAACATAGGTTCGTTAACCAATATTGATAAACTTATAAATGGACAAGGCCCTTTTGCCGAGCTTGGAGAAGATATTTTTGATGATTATTGGATGTATTATCTTACGCGGGATATGGCAAAGGCAATCGATTTAAAGTCTCCTCCGTATAATAACTTGGAAAAGTATAAGAAATATAAGAAGCTCAGGAAAAAACAATAATGAGAGAGAAAAAAACCACTATTGATAATCTACAAATGAATTTTATGGTAGATGATGCTGTTTTTCCATCAACTCGATTTCAGGGAAGCAAATTTAAAATTATTGATTGGATTTGGGATGCCATCAGAGACTTAGACTTTGAAACAGCGTTGGATGTTTTTGGAGGAACAGGTAGCGTAGGCTACATGCTAAAACAAAAAAACAGGCAGGTTACATATAATGATATTTTAAAGTTTAACTGGTACATAGGAACAGCACTTATTGAAAATAGTAATGTTCAACTTTCCAAAAGCAATGTTGATTTTCTACTTCAGAAACATACTGATATTAAATATCCGACGTTTATTCATGATACATTTAAAGACATTTACTTCACAGACGACGAAAACGATTGGATAGATAAAGTTGTTACAAATATATCTTTACTCGATAATTTTTACAAAAAGGCACTTGCTTATTTTGCCCTTTTTCAGGCTTGCATTATCAAAAGACCTTACAATCTTTTTCATCGGAAGAATTTGTATATGAGATTATCCGATGTCGAAAGGAATTTCGGTAACAAAGTTACATGGGATACCTCATTTGAAGAGCATTTCAAACAATTTGTTGATGAAGCTAATCAAGCGGTCTTTGATAACGGAAAACGAAACAAAGCTTTAAATCTTGATGTTTTTAATATAGATGAAAATTATGATCTCGTATATATAGATACCCCCTATATCTCTCAAAAAGGAATGGGAGTCGACTATTTAGACTTTTATCACTTTTTGGAAGGTTTGGTAAATTATCCCACGTGGGGAGAAATGATTGATTATAAATCGCTTCACAAAAAATTGAAAAGCGATAAATCTATCTGGACGGACAAAAATAAAATTACAGTGGCATTTGACAACCTATTTGATAAGTTCAAAAAAAGTATTTTAGTGGTCTCTTATCGAGCAGATGGTATTCCTTCTATAGAGGAGCTAGTGACTTTACTAAGAAAGTATAAAGCTAACGTTCAGGAAATAAAACGTACAAATTATAAATATGTCTTAAGTACAAATCATTCCGCAGAAGTCCTACTTTTAGGAATTTAATTATATCTATTTTAGTAACGGATCCGATAAGGATTGATACTAATAGAAAAATAATTTTGAAGGAGAGGAACTAATATGGCGAATCTTTTCTGGAAAAAACGAGGGACGACTCGAAGCCGAAGCCTGCTTGCTACACCTTTCAAGACGGAGGAAGAATTTGAACGAATTGTGTTTGAAAATCCTGAGCTACTCGAAGATATTTTCTTCATCAGGAGACAAGTAAGACGGGGAGGAAAAGCTGGGATTCCCGACATAATAGGAGTAGACAATGATGGCAATATCTGCATAGTCGAAATGAAAAATACGACGGTGGACAGCTCGATAATACTTCAGATACTTCAGTATGTAATCTGGGCGGAAAACAATCCGGATTCTATAAAGGCATTGTGGCTTGAATGCGAAAACAAACCTGACGATATATCGGTAAACTGGGATAATCCACAGATTAGAATTGTTGTTATCGCACCAAATATACTCAGGTCGGCCTTGGGTATCGTCAGCAAAATTAACTATCAAATGGATATGATCGAGATTCAAAGATGGGTCGAGGGTAAAAACCAATTACTTCTGGTTAATAAATTAGAAGAGGATTTAAGACGTAAGGTGAAAACGGCAACCGGATTAGTGGTCTATGATGAGGAATTTTATAAAAGGCAATATAACAAAAACAGCGTGAATGAGTTTATACGGTATGTACGAGAGGTTGAAACCGTCGTTAAACAGAAAAAATGGACGTTGGAAACCAAGTTCAATAAACATTATTGCGGATTTAAGGCCGGGTTTTTTAACGCTTTCGGTGTCAAGTGGATAGGGAGTAAAACGTTTGCATTTTTCTTTAAATTGAGCCAGAAAGAAGCTAAAAAAACAAAATTACCAATGACAAAATATGAGAACCTGTGGAAAGAGGCCACTTACTATATTGAACCTGGCAAGACTAAAACCAAAAACTTTTTGCCTCTTTTAAAAATGGCGTATCAAAAACTTACAGGAGGCTAAACTTTAACTCCTGAAAATTTAAAAAAGCACTTCACTCCTTCCCACGGCGGTTGGGCAATAAAGTAAACAATGGCTGGAAGGGACGCTACGAAAGGTTGAGTGGGTATGAGGTATGCAGGACTTACGGATGAGCCGGAAAGAAGAAAGAGGGAAGCAGGCAGTCCTCGCGACTTCAAAGTAATGCAGCAATTCACTTGCGAGACGGCAGCCCGGCAATGGGAAAGGAGAATGACGGCGCAGGGATATGGGGAAGATACGAGCGGCAAAGGGTGGAAATATGGTTATACCTTTTCAATCTGAAGTTAGTTCGTTGTTCATAGTTCGGCAGTTAAATCTGTGGACACCATAATAATTTTTCAACAATAACTCTCTCGAACTCAGCATAAGCGGAGAAGTGAACTTCAAAGCGTTCTGGCCCCCGACAGTACAAACAAGGAAGCAACAATCGAGGGCAGGCGAGGCACGAATTAGTCGCCAGTCCATTCTTCGCAGCGGAGCAGCTACGAAGGATAAATCGCTGGTCGATAGTCTTTAGCCAGTTGAGTGCGGGTAGTTTAAATAGATCCCTCCGCTTCGCTGCGCTCCGGTCGGGATGATGCTTTGCGTCAATTGCCTCGGTTTTTGCGAGCTTAGGGAAAAATTGAATTTCTTCATTTTAGATTAAAAAAGAGTACCGCGGACTTACCCGACTTCGCTAAAAAGCTACGCCGGGTCTGCGCTATGCTCCGACGTCCTGCGGCTCTGTAATAATGATGGTAACAACGGGAAACAGCAACTCTCTCGAACTCAGGTAAGGAAGAAGCGGGCAAGCGTTTGCAATCCGTCCCGCCTACGGCGGGTAAACTGCGGCGGATAAAACTTGGGGATAACCGATAAATAAACCCGCAACATAAAGTTGCGGGCTAACCAAAAAAATAAACAACCCCCAAGACAATAAAGAAGCGGACCTCACGTTTGCACCCTCGGCCGGAGGCCGAGGCTATATACAAACGTCCAAACGGCGGACGTTGAAAAAGGTTTGAGCAAACATCGCACAGGGAAATAGAGCAGGCGAGTAGTTGAGCAGGTGAGAAAGTGCGAAAAGCGGGAAGGTGTGAAAAGGGCGGAGAAATACCCCCCCGCGGTGCAGGAAAGATAAGAGCGAACTTCACCCCGATGGGATAGTAAACGACACATCCGCCTGCGGCGGACAAGTCCCACGGGGCAGGCACGGCCGGCGACGGCCATACAAGGACTGCGACAGGAGTGTTAATTTATGGGCACAAAAGTAATTTTCTATTTTCGATTTAATATTGGAAGAAAGAAACCAGGTGGGCAGGCGAGACACGAATTAGTCGCCAGTCCATTCTTTGTAGCTGCTCCGCTGCGAAGAATGGACCAGTAACCAGTAACCAGCGACTAACTCTTCGCTTGGTCGAGGATTAAGTTCTTTACCTTTTGGCTGGGCAGATTAAGTGAGCCGAAAGCACACGCTGCTGCACTTCGAAGTTTCGGGTCTGCTTCTTTTGAGCCGACCAGCGTATAAATCGCTCCTATCATCTCATCATTTAAGAGGTTGGCATTTACCTTTGCCGAGACCGCCAGCGCCTCGAACGCCGCCAGCCTGATGGCCATATCGTTATTTTCCGCCAGCGCCATTGCTGCTATCGCCCCCTGTGCATCAGCATCTTTAAGGTATGCTAAAATCTGACCTGCCAGTATCTTAATATCGACACGTTTTTCTTTCGTTGCATTGATAAGCACGTTTTTAGCAGCCGACAGACTGATAGTTGCATTTTTCGTCTGGGCAAGTTTCAGCAGCGCCTTTGCCGCCCGAAGTGCATAATCTTCCGCCACCCATTTATTTTTCAAATTATCTGTTTCACCGAGCGCCTGCGTAAGATTTTCAACCACTAATCCGCTGTCGGGGAAATTTTCTGTCGGCCCGCAGGATGCTATCGCTATCGCAGCGCTGTATTTAACAGCCTTATCATCGTAAGACAATGCCTTTATCAAAGGCTGTTCCTCGCCGACGCGATACAGCAGCGATTTTTCGCCTGCATTTACCGCCAGCGCCTCAATTACGCCGAGTGCAACGTAGGCGTCTTTATCTTTGACCGCCCGTGCAAGTGCCTGATGCAGATATTCCGGCCCAGCCGTTGTGGCATAAACCATCGCATCAGGATGTCCTGCGCCGAAATATGCGGGCATTGCAATGCCGGTCGATTCCGCCTTGCAATATGATGCCAGCCAGAGTCCGATTGCCCGTCCGAATTCCACATCAGCTTTTAATGCCCATTCGCATTCCCGCATCGCCATAAGCTCGTTGAAATACCGCTTATCGACCTTTTCGCGGGTCAGTTTATTGCCGGCAGCATCCCAGAACCATATATTGGCCGCATCGGTATCGGCAGCCGGCGTTAACGATTCAGCGTGATAATAATAATTGTCGGCAAGCTGGTAAAACAGCCTCGCAGCAGGAACCTGCAATGCCGATGTGTCTATTTCAGCTATGCTCTGTGAAGCCAATGCTTTCAGTTCGATGGATTCATCTTTTTCCGCTACGTATTTGAGATATGCGAGCGACTGGGGATAGCCGATTTTGCCGAGCGCCCTTATGATTTCAGCCTTGACCGCATTATTTTTTGTCTGCAGCGCAGCGGTCAAAGGCCTGATTGCATCTTTGCCGATTTGCGGAAGCGCCCATATAATATTGGGCAGTTCCTGTTTGCGAGTATTATCAGCCATCGCATCGAGCATAAATGGTATCGCATATTCGCCGGAATTTTTAAGGAATCTAAGTGCAGCAACCTGTTCGTGGGAATTGCCGCTGAGCTTTTTTATTTCCCCTGTTATTATTTTCGCATCAGCCCGTTTAATTAGTCTGCCCTGTTCGATAACATCGAGTATTTTCTGCGTAAGCTGTGCGAGTTCGGCATCAGTCGCAGATTCAGCGGTTTTTTGCAGAAGGGCGTAGCCGGCCGGATTTGATTCGCTCAGTGTAAGCATCTGCACGGGGTCAGGCTTGCTGTCCAAGACGGCCTGTGCGTATCCTTTGGCTAAATCGAACCGGCCGATTTTTGTGTAATGCAGAAAGTCGTTCCAGTTTCCCTCGAGGGTTTCTCCGAAGCCGATGCTGACTGTGATAAGTGCTGCTATTAAAGTTGCTGCGATAGTTTTTCTGCTTAGCATTGAAATATCTCCCAAAATTTATTCTATTTTTAAGAACCGCATTTATCCGCCTTCGGCGGACAAGTCCGCTGTGGCAGATTGGCCGCTAAAGCACAGGCAAATTAACGGCCTTATTCCTAATATTTCGGTGGTTTTAGGCCGTTTATAAAACCAAAAATAGCAAAGTTTTAGTGATTTTGGCAATATTTTAATGCCGTATATTATTGGAATTTACCTTTTTTGTCAATAAAAAACCCATTTGGCGGGAATAATAGAATGTTTAGGTAATTTAGGTCAACAGTGCTGTTTGCGATTGTGGGAGGGAATGGCTGTGACCTTACCCTATTTATTGTATCACAGAATCAGAGCAGTAGAAAGTTGAGCAGGAGAAAAAACAGGGGGAATGATGCCTGAGGCACATAAATGTCGAACAAGGAATGTAGAATTATGAGGCAAATTAAAAGAAGAGATTCTTCGCTTCACTCAGAATGACAGGTCGTCGTGCTCCTTCGACGCGCTACGCTTGCTCAAGACAAACAGAGCGACGACCGCTAAACGAACTAAGTTTGTGGAACTTTATGGTTTCCGTGCAGAGGAAATCGTGGCGGCGAGCTGCATAAACAGCGGTATTGAGTGGTCGAAGAACTGCTTATAGCTTTCGCAGAAGTAACTTTCGCAACTCTGTCCGCTGTCAAAATTGGGTTTGTGTTTGAGGCAGCCGGTGCGGCAGATATTCAGATGGCGGCAGACGAAACATTTATTGCAGAGGTTTTCTTTTGTGCGGGCGAAATTTCGTTTCTTTTCGCCGGCAGCGAGATTTTCTATGGGCGTTTCAAAGATGTTGCCTATACGCCATTTCGGGTCGACGAAAAAATCGCAGCAGAAGACATCGCCGTTATGCTCAATGACGATGTAATCGCCGCAGTGTCTTGCGAAGGTGCAGACGGTATGAAGGCCGTTCAGACAATATTGTAATATCGAATCGAAGTCGCGTATGCTTACATCTATGGGATTGCGTGCGCGCCAGCGGTCGAACAGGCGGCATAAAAAAGAGCCGTATTGTTTTGGCGTAATTGAAAAATCTAAAATCCGGCAGGTGGAAGGGTCTGTCTCAACGCAGGGGATGAACTGTAAATACCATATCTGCTGGGCGGTGAAAAAATCGAAAAGCTCATCGGGGTGTTCTACGTTTTTATCGTTCAGCAGGACAAGAGCGTTAAACTCGACTTTATATTCTTTGCAGAGATTGATTGTGTTGGTTACTTTATCAAAAGTCCCTGAGCCGGCGTGGTCGAGGCGGTAGAAGTCGTGAAGCTCTTTTGGGCCGTCGATACTTACGCCGAGAAGGAAATTATTATCGTGCAGGAATTTGCACCAGTTTTCATCGAGCAAGATTGCATTGGTTTGTATGGTATTGATTATTTTCTGATTGGGGGTTTGGTATTTTTTTTGCAGTTCAACGGCTTTTTTATAGAAATCAAGTCCCATCAGAGTTGGTTCGCCACCCTGCCAGGCGAAGGCCGGAGCGGCGTTATCGAGTCCGAGGTAATCTTTTGTAAGTTTCTCCAGCGTTTCGTCGGTCATCCGCTGTCTGCCTTGACCGATGCCGGCGGGGCGGTTTTTGTAAAAGCAGTATTTGCAATCGAGGTTGCAATCTGAGCCTGACGGTTTTATTAGAAGTGTGAAGGGCGCCATTTGTTTAACCTGATTTTGATTTTCATTGCTGGTGTTTTTGCAGCCATTTAATCACCCAATCTTCGGCCAGCCGGGGCGTATGGATGATTCCTTCCAATTGGGCGATATATAATTCTCTTGCAAGCTGTCCGAGAGCAGGACCGGGGACTGCGCCGAGTTTCATTAAGTCGTGGCCGTTGAGCAGCGGTTTGGGTTTCAGTTCGATGTTGCCGAGCGATTTTATTCTTTTTCGCAGGTTCAGCAGGGCGGCGGCGCTTTTTTGCGAGGCTTTTTGAATAGCCTTTTGCAACTGGTAAAGGTCGTCGGAATACGGTTCGGCGAGGAGCATTTTCAATTCCGCAAGGGACATTTTATCATTTAATAGTTTGCCGCGATTGGCGAGCAGGAATTTTATATGTTTAATCTGATTTCTGCTGAGTTTCAAGATTCTGCATTTTTCGAGGGCAAATTCGGTGGAGCGGTCTGCGAAGAGGGCGGCCAGCGCCAAAATGAAGTCGCTGTTCTTTGGCAATTTGCTCAGCACATTGACTGCTGATTTGGCGGCAAGAGCGGGGAAAATCGAATCGGCCAAGCCGCTATTAAATAGAAGCGAGGCGCCTGCTGCACGGCGTGGGCTTATGAGGATGCCTTCGAGTTCTGCGGCGATTCGTTCGCCGCTGATTTTGGTTATATTTTTTGCATTATTGCCGATTGCCTTGCGGGTATTTTTTTCGATTGCAAAGTTGAGTTGTGTTGAGAAACGAATTGCCCGGAGCATTCTCAGATAATCTTCGCTGAACCGCTCGTGCGGCAGGCCTATAGTTCGAATCCGTTTTCTTTTCAGGTCGGCCTGTCCCTCAACAAAGTCAATCACCTTTTTTTTCAGGGGGTCGTAAAACATTCCGTTAATGGTGAAATCTCGGCGGGCGGCGTCTTCTGCGGGGTCGGCAAACTGCACCTTGGAGGGGTGTCTGCCGTCGGCATAGCCGGCTTCGGTTCTGAAAGTGGCGACCTCGACCTGCCGGCCTTCAATAAGGACAATTACGACGCCGAATTTAGCACCGACCTTTAGTGTGCGTTTGAATAATCTTATTACGTCTTCGGGCAGGGCGTTTGTGGCGACATCGTAATCTTTTGCTCGGCGGCGCAGCAGCATATCGCGGACGCAGCCGCCTGCAAGCAGGGCGGTGAAGCCTTTGTGCTGCAATCGCTTAATTATTTGTATCGCTGCCTGTCTGTTTGTCATCTTTTGCCTGTTTAAATATAGATATAGTCATACTTCCCCAGCGGCGGTTATCTATCGTTTGCAATCTGCCGTATTGCCGCTGTAATTCTGTGCATCCTTCGACTCTTACAACTACTATTCCATCGGGCGATAATTGTTCCGTTAGTAATGTCATCAAGTTGCTCAAGGGCGAAGTTTCGTCTGCTTTAGCACTAAGGCGGTAAGGCGGGTCAACAAAGATAAGGTCATATTTTTGGTCATCGGGGCCGGCTGGTGCGCCGACTTTGAAGGCGTTCGCTCTTAGGACTTTCGAGTTTTCGGCAAAGCCTGCTTTTTCGATATTTTTTTTGAGGACGGCGGCAATTGCGGGGTCTTTCTCGACGAAGGTTACGAATGCTGCACCTCTGCTGAGGGCTTCGAGTCCGAGAGAGCCTACGCCGCTAAAGAGGTCGGCTGCGATTTTGTTTTCGGGGAAGCTGTAATTCCAGAGGACGTTGAAAAGCGACTCTTTTATTCTGTCGGTAATCGGCCGAGAGACGCTGCCTTTGGGGCTGAACAGGTTCATTCCCTTTTTTGAGCCGGCTATGATTCTCATAGCATAATAATATACAATAATAACCCATTTATGGGCGAGAAATTTTGTAAGGACGATATATTACTTCCAGAACACGAAGACTATAATAAAAGCACCCATAAGACTTATTTGTCACCCTGAGCGCAGCGAAGGGTCTGAATTCGCTTGGCAATGTTGGGATTCTTCGGCTCCTTCGACCATGCTCAGGACAGGTTCGCCTCAGAATGACACATGGTACTGATAGGTGTTTTGAAAAGTTATGAATCAATACTATGTTTATATTATGACCAACAAATCCGGCACACTTTATGTGGGTATGACCAATGATATAAAAAAGAGGATTTATGAACATAAGAACAAACTCATTGCGGGCTTCACAAAAAAATATAACATCAATCGGCTGATTTACTTCGAGGTATTCGGTGATGCTTATTCCGCCATTGCCAGAGAAAAGACTATCAAAGGCTGGCTGCGGAAAAAGAAAATCGACCTGATAAACAAGGCCAATCCCGATTGGAAAGATTTGAGTTGCGACTGGTATGAATGAGATTCTTCACTTCGCTGCGCTTCGTTCAGAATGACAATCTTTTATAAATTTTTTACAAGGTATTCACAAATAACAAAGAGATTCTTCGCTGCGCTCAGAATGACGGTTTGTGCGGGGCGGGAAAATGCGATGTCAAAACAGCAGGTTCTGCAACTGGACGGCGTATTGGCGGAATTTGTCGGCGGGGAGTGTTACGGTCCGCCATTTGGGGCTGCGCAATACCATAGCCTTTCTGTAATCGTCCAGCGGGACAGCGAAGAAGATATATTTGTTGCCGTCGAACTCGTAAGTTTCGCGTCCGTCAAAATCGACGTCGACTTTTTCAATCCTGTAGGCGAAGATAAAAACGGCGGTATGTCCGCTACTGAAGGTTTGCTGCCAGTTTGTGAGTCCTTCTACGTCGTCGGCGGTTACCCAGCATTCGAAGCCTGCAAGTTTGGCGAGACTTGTGCCTTTGAAGCGGCGGCCTTTTATTTCTGCGATTATTATCTGCTGATTGCGCGGATAGAGAAGGTAATCGAAGCTTTTTATATTTGACTTGCCGAGGGCAGCCCTTTTTTTCTCGTCTACGGCGATATATTGAATGCGGTTGTCAATCAGGAAATTTCCGAACGCACGCTCATAATGGTTAGGGCGAAAATTTTTCATCGCTGCGCCGACTTGAGATTTGCGAAAAACTCATCGACTTTAATGAGTTGCTGTTTGCCGGTGGTCATATCCTTAATGGCAAGCTGATTATTTTTAAGCTCGTCGCCGATAATGATGCAGATTTTGGCGTTTTTGTCAGAGGCCTGCTTGAGCTGTTTGCCGAGATTAGTAAATTTGTAGTTGAAATCGGCGGCAAGACCCGCCCGCCGCAATTTGGCGGTTATTTCGAGTGCGTTTTTGAAAAACTGCTCATCTGCAAAGGCAACGAAATAATCCAATTGCTGTTTTGCCGGCTTCAGCAGGCCTTTTTCCTCGAGCAAGATTCCCAGCACGCAGTCGCCTATGCCGCAGCCGGTAGCGGGGATGTTTGGGCCGCCGAATTGTTTCAATAGATTGTCGTATCTTCCGCCGCCGCCGATAGCCCGAAGTTCACCGACCTTGTCGTAAATCTCAAACACAATGCCAGTATAATAAGCCAGGCCGCGAACTATGCCGATGTCAAACTCGCAGAAGCTGACAACGCCCATAGCATCCAGCAGTTCAAACAGGCGTTTCAGTTCGTCGACAGATTTTTTTGCATCTTCATTTAATTTCACAAGGCCGCCGATTTGTTCGATTGATTCAACGGACATCAATTTGAGTATCTTTTTGCGTTTGTCGGCATCTGCCATTTTTTCTGAGAGCATTTCTATAAAGGCATCGTCAGGCACTTTATTGCGTTTATCGAGGACGGCATAAAGAGGCTCTAATTCACTTTCGGCGACACCAATTGCCTGCAGGACGGCGGCGAGCATTTTTCTGCTGGAGATTTTTACTACAATATCATTGGGGGTAAGTCCTGCTTCCTGAAGGTAATCTAAAGTTGTGAAAATTACCTCGGCGTCGGCGAGGACGTCATCGACGCCGATAATGTCGATGTTCCACTGGAAGAATTCGCGGAGGCGGCCTTTCTGGGGACGCTCTGCGCGGCATAAACGCGGGACGGAAAACCATTTTATAGGCTTGGGCAGCGAGTTGATTTGCTGATTTACCATTCGGGCAAGTGTCGGGGTGATTTCGGGCCTGATGGCGAGTTCTCTGCCGCCGCGGTCGGTAAGCGAGAAAAGCTGCTGGACGATTTCATCGCCGCTTTTTATGCGATACATATCGAGATATTCGAATATGGGGCCGTCGTATTCCTCGAAGCCGTTGCGGATGGAGGCCTTTTTCCAGCCGTCAATTATCC
>Ga0315278_10000780_pt1 | contig 27623 bp, 28 predicted proteins | sample YL17G06_0_MG_FD_203880 | JGI IMG/M metagenome (GOLD analysis project Ga0315278, IMG submission 203880) | Sediment microbial communities from Yellowstone Lake, YNP, Wyoming, USA - YL17G06_0 | ecosystem: Environmental > Aquatic > Freshwater > Lake > Sediment | place: USA: Wyoming | collected... | reverse complement strand
AGGATTTACCTTCACTGATGTGGACCTGGCTTTCCGCTATGATGATACAGTGCTGGCCTCATTGGGTATTCCTGAGGCAAGCCTTAAGATATATCATAACGAAAATGGCGGGTGGACCAATGTCACCTCAAGCGTGGACACAGCTAATAACATAATTTATGCCAGCGGGATCACCTCTTTCAGCGATTTTGCGGCAGGCAGCGGGTTTGCTACTCCTGAGCCTGCGACGGTAGTATCCGGCTTGATAGGGTTATTGGGATTGGCAGGCAGGAGACTAATTAGAAGGAAGAGAAAGATTTAATTCTAAGGCTCTATAAGTTTTGGAGTTTAAGGCCCGCTTTGAATTTCCTTAAGGCGGGATTTTAAATATTCAGGCTGCGAATCAAGCGCAACCGCGCGCTTGAGCGTTTCCGCAGCCTTTTCTTTTTCGCCTTTGGCAGAGTTAGACTTCGGCGAGGGTATCAAGGATGAGCGGGGCGTCGGGGGCTATTATGCCTTCTTATTTGATCTTATCTGGTTCCTTGGCCGCATTAAACGCTTTGCGCACGTCTTGCAGGAAACGGCCATAATCTATGCCTTGGGATTGCGCGCCCTCTTTTGAGCCGGTCAACTTTTGGGTATTCGCGTAACAATTAAGGGCCCGGCGGTAATCCATGCCTTCAAAATAAAGCTGGCCCAGGAGATAATAGAAATACGCCTTCCTGTCCTGCGACAGGCCGATGCAGGTCTTCAGGCCCTCCACGGCCTCGCTGAAAACCTCGGGAAGAAGAAACGACCCTGAAGAGACGTATCTTTGGATCTGCAGCTTTGCGTACTGGTCCAGGTACTCAAGCCTGCCGCTGCGCTGGACCAGCTTTTCCAATAAGCGCGCCCCGGTTTGCAGAGAGTCGGTATTAAAAGTGGCGTAAGCAATAATCGCCCCATCGTCTTCGGGGTATTCCCTGATCCACTTTTGGGCCAGCGATATCAAAAAGGCATTATTGTAAGGTCGCAAATGCGCGTTGAAATATAAATACAGGTTCTTCATATTAATATCATCGATCTTGCGGCCCTGAAGATATGCCTTTAAAAGAAGCCCTGACTTGTCAAGAGACAGCTTTCTCTCATCCAATGACAACATCGAAACTAACGGCGCGGCGTGTGTATACAATGAATAAGGAACCTTATACTCTAAAACAGGGTAATAGTCGCTGTTTATGAGTTTGCTTCTAGCCACCAATGCATCAAGCCCTTTGCCGGAAGAGATCTGCAGGCTTAAAATGGTCAATAGATCATGGATCTGTATCCTTGCCAGATCCTCCCTGACCGCCTTTTGTTCAATGCGCTCCCCGGAGGCGCCAAGATCCGGGGATATCTTCTTTTGGGAGCCGATCATGATTATATCGGAGTTTATCGGCTGCCACACTGTTACCTCGGGAAAGACCGAATGAAAGGTCCTTAAAACGATCTTAAAGGCCTCATCATCAATTTCATAAGCCTGGACCCACTGGACCATCGCCCCGCCATCTTTCAGGCGGCTCAGGCAATCGCGGAAATATTCTTCCGAGAACAGGTTCCCGACCCCGCTCATCCAAGGGTTTGAGGGTTCGCTGATTATAATGTCGTATTTTCCCTTGGTCCGCTTTATGAAGGTCTTGGCATCCTCAACATACAGATGCAGCCTTTTATCCTGCAACGCGTTATGATTGGCTGCGGCAAAGTAGGAGTTCGCTTCCACTACAGTCGAAGAGATCTCCACCAGATCCAGGCTCTCCACAGGATGCGTAAGCGCGGAGCCGCAAGTCACCCCGCTGCCCAAACCTATGATCAGCATATCCTTTGCGCCAGGCTTTAACAGAAGCGGCAGATGAGCGCATAACATTTGCGTAGGCATGTCTTGGCTGGTAGAAGCATCTGCCTTGCCGTTTATCAAAAGGCTTAGCGCCCCACCCTGCTTATTTACCGCAACTGTCGCATCGACGCCGTCTTTATAAAAAACGATCTTGTTTTTTCGGGCCATCTTCAAGAAGCTGGAGAATGTTTCTTTTTCGGGAAGATCGTAGCCCCTGAAAGTCTGCGCAGCAAAACAGGCCTTATTCCATTCCGGCATCAGCATCTTGTACCCGGAAAAAAATAAAAAGCAGAAAACAACAAAGGCCGTTTTTGTTTTAGCCGAAAATGTCGGGTCTTTCCAGAATATGACGCAGCCCAATACAAGGTTGAGCACAATGCCTATCTCCAAAGCCTGTTTTAATCCAAAGAGCGGGATCAGCATCAGGCCGGCGAGCAAAGCACCAAGAATATTGCCTATAGTGTTGAAGGCAAAAACCCCTCCGATCTTCTTGCCTAAAAACCCCGGCCGACAGGTCGCGATCCTGCTGGCCAGAGGCAGGGCCATCCCCAGGAATATCGTAGGCAAAACCATCACCAGAAAGCAAAGGAAGAATTTAGCAGCCTCAAAAAGCGCGAATGTCTCACGAGTCTTTGCAAAGATCTTATAAATACCTAAGAAATAAAAGGGCAGCCTTTCGTAAAGCGGGATGGAGAATATCAGAGCGAAGGCTATCCCGGCTTCGCATAACCCGAAGCACAGGAAAGTGAAACGTTCTTCAGGCATAAACCTGGAGATCAAAAATGAACCCAGGGTGATGCCTGAGATGAATGCAGCGAGCATCAGGGAAAATGAATAGGTGGATGAGCCCAGGACCTGCGACAGGAGCCTGATCCAGACAAGCTCGTAAAACATCGCGGCTACTCCGGAGAAAAAAATCGCAGCAAGAGAAATACGGATTATCGCCGGGGAATAAGCATTGCTTTCCTCACCGGGCCCAACCGGGCCGGGGCCTTCTTTTACTTTAGCCGATAAGCCCAGATCGGCGTCAATTGCGAACCTGCTCAAAACAAAAGCCGCAACTCCCGCAGCAAAGTTTATTAATGTGGCTATCCAAATCGAAGCCTCCAGGCCAAAATGATAGATAAGGTAGAACCCGGCCAGGAGCGTCCCCAAAACCGCCCCGAAACTGTTGATATAATAAAGGCGGGCCACCGTCTCCCCCCGGAAAGATAATGACCTGATCATGTATTTGGCAAGGACCGGCAGGGTCCCGCCCATGAGCACGGTGGGGACGAGCATAATAAAAGCGCCCAAAATAAATTTGATCAGCAGGATACCGAAAGGGTTGAAACCTAAGCTTGCGGCCGCAAACAAATAAACGCCCTTTAAGAGGTCGAAAAGCCTCGGGGTCAAGGCGCAGAAGATGGCGATGGATATCTCAAGCAGCGCGTAAAAGGCGAGGTGGTTTTTGATCCTGTCGGCCAGCCTGCCAAGCAAGAAACTGCCCAGCGCCAGCCCGCCCATAAAAGTAGCCAGGACCAAAGTGTGGGCATAAGCCGTGCTGCCGAAGATCAAAGCAAAATATTTGGCCCATACGACCTCGTAGATCAGCCCGGAGATGCCGGAGAAAAGAAAACAAATGAATATCGCCAGGTTTATTTTCCTATTAGGCATATTATTCTACTCCCCTCTCGTTCTAATCCTGCCTTACGGCTTTCAAAAAATTACGCTCGGCATAAATTTTTGCTTATGCGGATTGTTTCGCCTCGCTATCGAACGACTTCTATGAGATTCAGCTCGGCATAAATTTTCCGTCTCCACGGAAAATTTATGGGCGGTACAGGACTTGAACCTGTAACCTTTTGAATGTAAATCAAACGCGCTAACCAATTGCGCCAACCGCCCGTGATTCTTTTAAAACACCGGATCAATAATACTTTTGCCCCCTTAAGGCGTGGACCGGGCTTGTAATATCAAAATGGATCACGATCTTTTTGCCGGAGGAGAACAGATCCACCCCCAGGTCATCGTAGAATTTATCGGATGCAAGCGTGTAGGCATCCACCGCGTCAAATCCGCTTACTTCCCAATTCCTGCCCCGCACGCCGTGCTTGCTGCTGACGTAATCGAGCTCCTGGCCAAACACCGACTCATTGAAAACGCTGCTCAGGCAGGCTTTGTCCTTGCAGGCGCTGTAATCCGCCGTATCCTTGATCACTATTGCCTGCTGGAAAGTAGCGCCGTCAGCGCTGTCATTTATGAAATCCTTGAAGCTCGCGCCCTCACAAGCGGCGACAGCAGGCCAAGCCAGGAACAAAAATAAAACAGCCGCCTTCATATCCAAAAGCGTTATCCGCCGTTTTCTTCCAGGAACTTCTTTATCTCGTCGATATTCTCAACTATCAGCTTGGCCTTGCCGAGGCCAAAAGAGAAAGGATATTTATCCTCCTCATCCCTTTTTAAGATAAGCACCGGTTTCCCTTTGAATTCGCCTCTTTCAACCATTTTTTTCTCCTTTTTAGATTACTGTCTTACAAACCTGTCGCCGGACCAGACCCAAGTCTCCCAATCCGGGACAAGGTTAGGAGAATCGGGGTTCCGGGGCTTTTTTCCTATCCTTATCCTGGAGAGCGTAGAACTGAAATCCGTCTGTATCCCGTATAAAGAGGCGGTATAGAATACCTTGGACAGTTTATTGTCATTAAGCTCATAGACCGCAAGGTTCGAAGCGCCATCGGGGCTGTCAAAAGAGATGGCTATCCAATTCTGGCCGTCCATATTAAGCTCTCCAAGGTCCATGGCCCTGATCTTGCCGGGAACAGAAAAACTATCTATCGTCTCATGCCCCTTAGTGTTGCTTTTTACCGTGATCTCTGACGCGGCCCCTGAGTCCGAATCCAGCCGCTCGATAATCTCATCCGCGCCGTCGCCGTTAAGGTCCGCAAAAACCACCTTGGCTTTCGGGTTATCCGGCTTGTATCTGCCGGTAGCGCAGCCGGCCAAAAAAAGCACCGCAAATATTAACAGAGGTCTCCTTTTCATACACCGGCCAACTTTCCCAATATGCCTAAGGTAAAGGCCATGACGAACAAGGCCACCGTCTCAGTCATCCCCAAGACTACGAGGTAATTGCCGAAGCCCTTATTGGTCTCCCCCATCGCGTCGCAGGCGACAGCGGCGCACTTGCCCTGCCAGTAGGCGGACAGGCCTATCGCAAGGCCCGAAAGCGCCCCGATGCCCCAAAGGTATTGCCCTTTGGCAGCCAGCTCGTACATCTTGTTCATCACGATCATCCCGTAAATAGTCTGGGTAAGCGGCGCGCCCACAAAGGCGATGAGCATGAATGATGCGGCCTTATTCTGGATGTAATTCTTCTTCCAGGCGCCTATCGCGGCCATGCCGGCCACACCCGCCCCGATACCGGACCCGCACGCGGAAAGCGCAAGGACAAGTCCCAGCCCCAGGTCTTTAAACTGCACCAAAACTCCTGCTTCAGGATTCATATCAGCTCTCCTTTTCTCTTAATCTTTATTCTTAAGCGGCCTGTACGAAACACCGCTCCAACCCAGTCCGGCATGCCCTGAAAACTCAAGGACATTGAGCCTGACCCCGTGCACCAGGACCGACATCGGCCCCAGGATTATATTTAAGGCATGCCCTACAAATATTATAAGCATCCCCGCGATGACCGCCACCGCGTTATCCCTCCCGAGCCCCGAAGACATGACATTGGTGGTCTCGGCTATCGCAAGGCCGGCCATGCCCACGGCAAAAAGGCGCACGTAGCTGACGACGTCGGTGAAATTATTCATGAGGCTTAAGGCCAAGGTCCCCAGCCCCGAACCGATGCCCTTTAGGATATTCTTCTGCGGGTCGCTAAATAATACCACGCAAGCCATCCCGGAATACAGAAGCCACATCACAAAAGCGGGAAGCGGCTCCCCCAATATAAGCAAGCGGGCAAAAAAGAAAGCGCTCCAGAGGACACAGATCCATCCGACATCGGCAAGCGCGGCCACAGATGGGCTTTTAAGGGCCGCGCGCCAGCCGTGGGCGATGGATAAATGCAGGGCGCCTATAAAAAAGCACACCCTCTGCATGGTCCGCGGATCATTCAAAGCCGGGATCAAAGGCTTAAGGCCCAATTTCGCGCACCACTCCTGGCCAAAGTATGAGCCGGTCAATACCCCCCATATGATAGCGCAACTGCTTAAGACGTAAAAGAGAAAAAATGGCGCCTGGTCTTTTATTTTATTTTTGAACTTCCTGTGAAAGAACATGGCTGCAATGAGGTAGACCAGCCCGTAACCGGCGTCGCCTATAAGTATGCCGAAAAATAAACTGAAAAAAATCAGGAACATGAAACTTACATCCAGCTCATGATATCCGGGCAGTATCTCCAGAAGCCCAAAGAGCGGTTTTATTACAGACACCCAGCGCGGGGTGCGGATCAAAGTCGGCACAGGGTCATCATCCACGGGATCCTCGATAAGGATGCCCCACTTGTTGCTGCCGGCTGCCTCAAGAAGGCCTGCTTCGCACTCTCCGGGGCAGTATCCTTTTAAATATACCAGCCCCGCCTCTTCCCCCATCCCGCGTAAAGCCTCGCAAAACTCAAGGTCGCCAAAGAACTTTGACTTTATATTAAGGAAGTCCCGGTAATAACGCGTATGCCTTGCGATATCCTCGCGTATAAGCTGCACGGCGCGGGAATCCTCGGCGAGCCTGGCCTGCATCTGGGCCAAAGAGATCTTCGGCAGCTCGATCTCCTTAAAGGGCATCTCGACATCGCCCTGAGAAAACGCGGCACAATAAAGCGTCTTGCCGCGGGCGGAAATTCTTTTAAGGGCTACCTGCGGCGGAACTTTATCAAGCTCATCGCTTAGGATCTCGTAAAAACGGACAACTACCCCTTTGGCGCGCAAAAGCTGGACCTCTTTCGGGTCAAAATCACCCCAAGGCCTCCACTGCCCTATCTGAGCCATAAGGGTGACGGAGTATTCCTTTAACTGATCGATCCTCTTCTGCGAATCAACAATATGGCGGGCATGCTGCTTCCAGTCGCCTGCGTTCCTATGCTCATGCGCTATCTTTTTTTTGGGCAGATAACCGGAAAGTATCCCGGCGACCTGGTTTAAAAGAGCGATATCCTCGGACAAAAGCGAGATATCCTTGCCTTTGGGGGCTTGCGCGTGCTCCACATGCAAGATGCCCATGGAGCGCAAGGCTTCAAGCGCGCTTACGGCATCATCTTCCTGGACCACGATGCTGATCTTCTTCATCGGCACGATCATTTAAGCCACCCCGGCTGTCTCAAGCGCTTCGATCTTCCTCTTGGCGATCTTGCTGCGCCCCACCGCGTTGGTCATCTGGTCGCCTATATAGATCTTGATGCTGCGTATCGCATCCTCTGCCAGGGGGATCTTTACCTTCTCAAACAGGTTGACCCGCTGGGCGGTGACCCGAAGAGCGCGCCTGAGGATATTGATCCCCTCCTCCAGAACGCCTGTTTCCGTCCCGAGGGAGATGATCTGGCGCAACTCCTCCACAGCCGCATCCACCCACAGGGGAACAGTAAAAAGATCGTAATCTGCCGAACCGAACTCCGCCTTCTCAAAGACAGGTATTTCAATTCCGGCGATATTCCTTGTGGAGCGCTCCACATCTTTGGGCTTCAACAGGCCGGACAATTCCACCCCGGGCCGGGCCAATAAGCCCGCCCAGCTGTAAGCCGCATTAAGGCGCTTGGCGTAGAGATTCCTTTTCTCGTCGAGGATGGCCTGCTGGCGCAGGATCTCCATCTGCAGCTGCTGCTTTTTAAGCTGCAGGGTGGGGAGGTAGCGCATGTATTGCACAAGTGAGTCCCGCTGCCTCTTTAATTCTCCCTTGGTAAGTTTTATGCGTGCCATCAAAAAAGATTATGCCTTCTGCCAATACTCTTCAATTAAAGTGCGCCTGATCCCGGTCTCCTCGGGCTCGAAACACTCCTTCATGATCCGCCAGCCAAGGTCCAGCGCCTCCTCAAGGGGGATATTCACCTCAAGAGACATCATCTTATGCTCAAAAAGCCTGCCGTATTTCAAGAGCTTATTGTCCCAGGCGGTCATCTGGAAACCCATCGCCTGCTTCTCCAGGGTCTGGCGGTAGTCGGCGAAAAGCTGGATCATCGTATCCATGATCGCGCGGTGGTCGGAGCGGGTCGAGCCGTTAACCTGCTGCTTAAGCCTGGAAAGAGAGCCAAAGGGTTCGATCACTCCCCCTTTAAGGTAGAACTGCCCTTCGGTGATGTAGCCGGTGTTGTCGGGTATCGGATGGGTCACATCATCGCCGGGCATTGTGGTCACGGACAACACCGTGATCGATCCGGCTCCGTCAAAATCCACAGCCTTCTCGTAGCGGGCGGCCAGCTGGCTGTAAAGGTCGCCCGGATATCCGCGGTTGGAAGGCACCTGCTCCATGGTAATGGATATTTCTTTGAGAGAGTCGGCGAAATTAGTCATATCCGTAAGAAGGACAAGGACTTTTTTCCCTTTAAGGGCGAAATCCTCGGCAACAGCCAGCGAGATGTCCGGGACAAGAAGGCACTCAACCACCGGGTCAGCCGCAGTGTGCACGAAAAATACCGAGCGCGAGATCGCGCCGTGCTCCCTTAAGGCGTCGCGGAAGAATAGGTAATCGTCGTTCTTAAGCCCCATCCCGCCGAGGATTATGATGTCCACTTCGGCCTGCACCGCGATGCGCGCCAGAAGGTCATTGTAAGGCTCGCCTGCAATGGAGAAAACAGGGAGCTTCTGCGACTCGACCAATGAATTGAACACATCGATCATCGGGATGCCGGTGCGGATCATCTTATTGGGGATTATGCGCTTTGAGGGATTCACCGGCGGACCGGCAATATCTATAAGATTTTCAGACAGGGCCGGGCCGCGGTCAAGCGGAACGCCGCTTCCGTTAAAGATGCGGCCCAAGAGATCATCGCCGCTTGATATGCGCATGGGATGCCCCAGGAAGCGCACCTTGTCTCCGGTAGATATGCCGCGGCTCCCGGAAAAAACCTGCAAGAATACATTTTTTCCGTCCAGGCGGATGGCCTGGGCAAGGGATTTGCCGCGGGAAGTAGTGACCTCGGCGATCTCAAGGTAGCTTACGCCTTCGGCCTCAACGGTAATGACATCCCCGGAGATGCGGCTTATATTGGTATAAACCTTCTGCATTTAGGCTGGCTCCTTCGGGCAGGACTTCTCCTCAAGAAGGAGGCCAATCTCCTCTTCGATTTTCTTAAACTCCGGCGTACCCCACATGCAGGAGTTCCAGGTCCGAAACAGCTGGCGCAGCTTCTGGAAGAAATGCAGCGCCTTCTCTTTATCTTCTACTTTAATATCGCATTCAAGTATTGAGTGTATGTAATCAAACAGGTACACCTGCCTCTCCTGCGTAGTAGCCTCGTCGATATGATCAAAGGCGTTCTGCTGCAGGTAGACAAAATCAAAGAACTCCCCCTTAAGGTAAGCGATGTAATCGGAAAGCGAGGTCCCCTCTTCGCCGATAACCTTCATCATCTGGGCGACCTCATGGCTCTTGCGCAATGCCCTGTGCCCTGCCTCCTCCTGCGCCGGATCAATGAAGCCTGTGTACTTGCTCCAGCTTATGAGAGGGTCGATCGACGGGTATTTGCGCGCATCCGAGCGCTCGCGGGAAAGCCCGTGGAAAGCCCCGACCACTTTGAGTGTCGCCTGGGTCACCGGCTCTTCGAAGTTCCCTCCGGCAGGGCTCACCGCCCCGCCTATGGTTACCGAGCCGAGTGTCCCGTCGTGCAGCCGGACGAGCCCTGCCCTTTCATAAAATGAGGCTATCCGTGACTCAAGGTAAGCCGGAAAGGCCTCCTCGCCCGGGATCTCTTCGAGCCTGCCGGACATCTCGCGCATCGCCTGGGCCCAGCGGGAGGTCGAATCCGCAAGCAAAAGCACGTGCAGCCCCATGGAGCGGTAATACTCGGCAATGGTCACAGCGGTATATACGCTTGACTCTCTTGCCGCCACCGGCATGGAGCTTGTGTTGCAGATGATAACCGTACGGTCGATCAAAGGCTTACCATTGGAAGGATCCGTCAATTCAGGGAATGTCTTTAAAGTCTCGACCACTTCGCCGGCGCGCTCTCCGCAGGCGGCGATGACCACGACATCTACCTGCGCGTGGCGGCTGGTCAACTGCTGCAGGACCGTCTTGCCCGCTCCGAAAGGCCCGGGAATACAATATGTGCCGCCGAGGGCCACGGGGAAAAGCGAATCTATAATGCGCATCTTGGTCACCAGCGGTTGGCCGGGCTTAAGTTTCTCGGCGTAAGCGCGGATGGGGATCTTGACAGGCCAGATCTGCTTTAGAAAACAATCATGCACCTTGCCGGAATCGTCTTTTACTTTAGCCACCGCCTGTTTTATATTAAACTTTCCGGCAGGCGCGATCTCGACCACCTCAAGGCTGCCTGAAAGGCCGAATGGCGCCATGATGTAATGCTTGAATATCTTCTCCGGCACAAACCCTAGTTTTCCGCCTGCCAATATTTTATCGCCGGGCATAACCTGCGGCGTAAACTCCCAAAGCGCGTTATCCGGCAAAGGCTCAAGATAGAGGCCGCGCTTAAGGAAGAACCCGCTTACCTCGGCAAGCCGGGGAAGCGGATTCTGCAGCCCGTCAAAGATCTGGCCCAAAAGCCCGGGCCCAAGCTCGACCGACAAAAGCTCGCCCGTCAACTCAACCTCATCTCCGACCTTAAGCCCCGAGGTGCTTTCATAGACCTGCATCTCGGCGGCATTGCCCCTTACCCGGATGACCTCGGATTTAAGGCGCTCATGGCCGTGGATGATGTAAGCCACCTCGTTCTGGACCACCAGGCCCGCAAGCTCGACGGTGACCATGTTGGCGTTTATCTTTAAGACACGTCCCGTGCGTTTTTGCATATAAAGATTCTTTCCTAATTTAATGCGGTAAAGGCCTTAAGCGCTGCCTCTTTATCGGCCTTCTCTATATTATCCCAACGCTCCATGATCTTGAGTTTTAAAAGATACACCAGGAGCGTATCGATATCAAAATAATGCCCCAGGGATGCATCATCCAGCGCGTACCAGCGGGCAGCATCAAGCATCCTCTCCGCCTCAAGGATCGATGTGCTGCGGTAGGCGGCCATTGCCGCATGCCGGATATAACTGTCGAGTGAACCGTCCTGGCGCAAAAATCTGGACGGATCGGTTTTCTTGCGGCCTGCCCTTAAGACGACCAGCTCATTGCGCAAAGCTGTATCAAAATCCGCCCAACTCTTTAAAGCCGGATTATTGAAACTCCTTAATTCGCAGGAATCAAGCAGGCTGACCTGTTTCAAAAGCGCAAGGTCTGCTTCAGGGATAAGCCCCTTGCAGGCGCTTAATAATTCTTCCGGAGACATTGGCGCCTTCGAACCGAATACTAAAGACGGAAGGCTGGCCACAAGATAAGTATAATAACCGGGCATCTACTGCTCCAGGATCTTCGCAAGCTCAGGCTTCAGCTGGCTGATGATGTAACCGGCCAGGGCCTGGTCCGTAAAATCATAGTGCGATCTTCCGGCATCATAGCTTATAACAAAGCCCGCGCTAATATCGTCGGAGGGCTTTAAAACGACATGCTTCTTAAGCCCCTCGGCCAGCTCCCCCATAAAATGCTTCTCAAGCTTATGCAGGTCATCTTTGGAGAGGTTGATCACGATATCCTGATGGTGGACGCCCTCCCTGACCAGCGACAGAAGCATCTTTGACAGCTCCTCGCCGCTAAGGCTGGCGCGCACGTTATGCAGCACAACCTTATTAAGTATCGCGGATATCTCGCTTTTCAAATTAAGCAAAACGTCCCTGCCCGCCTGCTTCAAGACGGCATTCATGCTGTTTTGGTTTTTTTGGGCCTCTGCGGCCGCATCCTTGACGATCCGGCCTGCCTCAGCCTTGGCCTTAGCCAGGATCTCGTCGGCGCGCTGCCTGGCCTCGGATTCTATCGATTGGGCCTTGGCTTCCCCGGCCTGTATCCCTTCCCGCTGGATCTTTTCTATGAGTGTCTTAATCTGTTCTGCCATCAAGCTCTCCTAATATTTCCTCTGCGGCTGCCAGGGGATCGGCTGAAGAAAGTATCGGCCTTCCCACGACAAGGTAATCGCTTCCTGCGATCGCCGCCTCGCGGGCCGTGGCGGTCCTCTTCTGGTCATTCACCGCGGCTCCGGCGCTGCGTATGCCCGGGGTCACGACCACAATTTTCGATTTTATCTCCTGTTTTAAAAGGGTGACCTCCACGACCGAGGATACCACGCCATCCAGGCCGCTGTCTATACCGATCTTGGCCAGGGTCAGGACATCGCTTGAGGTCGCCTCCCTGCTGGTCAATACCGTCACCCCGATGAGAAGCGGGCGTTTCACTTTTTGCCTTTTAGCCTCTTCATCCGCGGCCTTGACCGCGGATTTAAGCATCTCCTCATCGCCTAAAATGTGCAAAGTCATCATCTTGACCCCCAGCCCCACCGCTGCGGCCACGGCATTTGCGACGGTGTTGGGGATATCAAAAAATTTCAGGTCCAAGAACACCTCCGCGCCTTTTTTGCGGATCATCTCAACCACCCTGGGCCCGTAGGCGGTGAAAAGCTGGGAGCCGACCTTGAATATCTTTATCTTCGGATACAGCTTATCCACGAAATACTCGGCATCTTTAATATCTTTTACGTCTAACGCAAGGATCACTTCAGGTTTCAACTCTTAACCCTCCGATAAGTTCGTTAATATCTTTGATCTTTTTGTTTTTAAGGTAATTTCTTAAGCCGGACAGGATCTTTACGCTTACGGCCGGGTCGATAAAGTTGGCTGTGCCCACGCTTACAGCGGTCGCGCCCGCGATTATAAACTCTAAAGCGCTTTCCGCGTCAATTATACCACCCATACCGATAATTGGAATACGGATTTTTTGAAAAACCTCCCAGGCCATGCGCACGGCAACCGGCCTTATCGCCGGGCCGCTTAATCCGCCGGTGACAACGGCAAGCTTAGGGGACATATCATCAACGTCTATGCTCAATCCCGTCAGGGTATTGATGAGTGAAACCGCGTCGCTGCCGGCATCCTCCGCGGCACGGGCGATCTCCGCGATCGAGGTAACATTCGGGGAAAGCTTGGTAATAAGAGTCTTCTTTGTGACTTTGCGCACGGAACGGACAAGTGCATATGTCGAATCCGCATCCTGAGATATCAGCGTCTTGATCTTTGATCTGTTTTTAAGGTCCAATATGTTCGGGCAGGAGATATTAAGCTCGATGGCCGCGGCGGCGCTTACTTTATCCAGCCGGCGACACAACTCTATAAACTCGGCCGGGTCAATTTCAGAAGCGATACTTACAATCACCGGCACGCCGGTTTTGGCAAGGGGGGCGAGTTTATCTTTTAGAAAAGCATCCAGTCCGGGATTCTCTAAGCCTATAGAGTTAAGCATACCCGCCGGAGTTTCGCAGGTGCGCGGCGCCGGGTTTCCCGGGCGGGGGTTGATAGTTATGGTCTTAGTGACTATGGCCCCCAACTTTTTGATATCCATGAAATCCCGGAACTCCTCGGCGTAACCGAAAGTGCCGGAAGCCACCATCACCGGGTTCTTAAGTTTTAATTTACCGATATTTACGCTTAACTTGGGGTTCATTCTTCCTGCCAGATAACTTCGCCGGCATCAAAGACCGGCCCTTCTTTGCAAACTCTTTTGAATCCGCTTTTAGTGCCCACAACGCAGCCAAGGCATGCGCCTATGCCGCAGCTCATATGCTCTTCGAGCGAAATCTCGGCCGGCACATTATATTTTACCGAGAGGCGGCTTAACTCTTTAAGCATGGGCCTGGGGCCGCAGGCATATATATTTACCCGGGGGCCGGAAGCCCCCTTTAAAACATTTTCTAACAGCTGCGTGACCCTGCCCTTAAGCCCAAGCGAGCCGTCATCAGTGGCGGTCATCACCTTGCAACCGAATTTCCTGAACTCATCAACGCAAAGGACCTGCTTCTTGCTCCTTGCCCCGATCAACACCAGCGGCTTTAATTTGCTGAGCTTCTCAGCCAAAAATGCCAAGGGTGCCACACCCATCCCTCCGGCAACCAATACCGGAGCTTTGGCGCACCCTAAGCCAAAACCATTGCCTAAAGGCCCGATCAGATCAAGCTCATCTCCGGGCCTGGCCTCTGATAATATCATCGTTGCCTTCCCGACTATCTCGCAGAGCAACTCCAGTGTGCCAGCGCCAACGCGATGAATGCTTATAGGCCGGCGCAATAACGGGTCCGTTCCAGCAGAAACCCTGATCTGGATAAACTGTCCCGGAGCGGCAGAAGACGCTATCCCCTTGGAGCGCAGGACAAGCTTAAAATGATCCCCGCCCAGCCTCTTATTTGCAACAACCCTTGCAATTTCCTGCAGCAATATTTTTTTCATAATGTAAAACGTATACGATTCCCGCGTAAGCCGCGGCGATCAATAATTTAAGCGCAAGCATTCTATAACGTATGCGGCCGAAAAGGGCAAACTCCTGCCAGAGCGTAACCAGCAATATAGCAAAAAAAACCGCGGCCATGGAGGACGCTTCTTTCATGATCCAGCCTTTTCTTATCGGCAAGCTTGCCGGGGCCATAGAAGAGCAGCATTTACCGCGCGGGAAGAAGCGCGGGACAGCCAGGCAATAATCCTTAAACGCCCCGCCAAAGCGTTCTGATAATATCTTCTCCTCCAGCTTGATCTGCGGTATATATATCAAAAGATATGCCGCAGCAAATACGCAGCCAACCCACCACTTAAAAAGCGCAAAAGAAACGCCCAACCCGATAAGAAGCGTGCCCAGATACATGGGGTTGCGCGTCAATTGGTACGGCCCCGAGACAACCAAAGTTTTTCCGTCCGTATTTATCTCGGATTTTGCCCCGCGCGCTGAGATGCGCAAAAGATAGCCTTTAATTACCAACACCATCCCGATAATGCCTATAAAATCATAGGCCCATTTTTCGCAGGAAGAGGGGAAAAGGAATTTATAAAATAATATGGCTGCGCAAGTGGATGCGAATATAAGAAATCCTTGTATGCCGATGCGTTTTTTCATTTTTGGCATTTCTGGCAGAAGAAAGTGCCTCTTCCGCCTAAGGCGATCCTTTGTATCGGGGCCCCGCACGCCGGGCAGGGCAAACCCTTCCGGCCGTAGACCTTGTGGAACCTCGCGTAATCGCCCTTCTTTCCCGAAAGCCGGACATAATCATCCACGGATGAACCGCCGTGCTCGATCGCCTGGCTTAACACATGCTTTATCTCTTTAATGAGCAGCTCTTTTTCTTTATCGGTCAAGCTTTGCGCCGGCCTGCGCGGATCAATGCCCGCCCGAAACAGGCACTCCGCCGCATAGAGGTTCCCGATCCCGGATATAAATCCCTGGTCCATTAATAAAGGTTTGATCCGGGCCTTCTTTTGCAAGAGCATATGCTTGAACTGCCCGGCCGTCAGGTCAAAAGGTTCCGGCCCCAGCCCTTTGATGAATTTCAGGTCCCTCCAATCATCCAAAAGCCTTAGCTCGGCAAAGAGCCGCTGGTCATTGAAATCCAGCGAATCCTTATTGGAGAAATGGAATGTGACCCTGCTACTCTTGCCCCCGCCCGGATAAACCAGCTGGCCGGTCATCTTCAAATGTATAACCAGGGATTTGCCGTTGGACAGCTCCAGGATCAGGACCTTGGCCCGGCGCAGGACGTTTTTTATGCTCGCCCCCTTAAGCCCGCCTTTAAACTTTTCGACCGACGGCTCGCGTATCACAAGCGGGTTATGCACGCAGACCTCGGAGATCTTTTTACCCAGAAGGGATTTCTCCAGATCCCTTTTGATCGTCTCCACTTCTGGCAATTCGGGCATAATTTAACCTTTGGCCGCTTTGACCCAGACTTCCCTTGTGCGCGGGCCGTCGGATTCGCAGAAGTAAACCCCCTGCCAGGTGCCAAAGGCAAGCTTTCCGGATTCCACGAATACCGTAAGCGAAGAACCGAACAGTGATGACTTTATGTGGCTGTCGGCATTCCCCTCGCTGTGAGAGTAACCCGCGTTGGCGGGGATAAGCTTATTCAGCGCACCAATAATATCGCTTCTTACCGAAGGATCGGCGTTCTCGTTTATGGTAAGGCCTGCGGTCGTATGCGGGCAGAAGATAAAGCAAACTCCGCTGTCTATTTTAAATTTAGCCAGCGCCAATTCAACCATGCCCGTTATATCTATCAATTCAACGCGCCTTGTGGTCTTAAGGCTGATCTTCTGCATGCTCATCCTATTTTCCTAAAATATCTTTAACCTGCGCAACCGCATCTTCTACCGTATCTGCCTTGATAACGCCCTTGATATCCCAGGAGTTAAGGCTGACCACGGGGATCCCAAACTGCAGGCAGTAGGCGATCTCAGAGAGTGTGCCGGCTTCTCCGGGCAGGGCCACTACCGCATCCGCGCTTTTGACCACCAACACGTTCCTGGCCAGGCCTAATCCCGTGGGTATGGCGATATCCACGAACTCATTGGCGTCTTTCTTGTCATACCCCGGAAGTATACCTATAGTTAGGCCTCCGCCAGCTTTGAAACCGGAGCAAACCGCCTTCATTGTACCACTTAAGCCCCCAGAAACGAGTATTCCAGCCACTTTAGACAGATTTATGCCTAAATTATGGGCTAATTGCTCCACTTCTGGGGTACAGGAGCGACCACCGATGACACTTACGACCTTCTTGAGCATGGGACCTTTCTTTGTAACCCGGAGTATCTTACCTCGCTACCGAACAACTTCCATATAACTTAGCTCGGTATAAATTTTCTGCCTCCGCAGAAAATTTTACGCGCCTGGCAGGAATCGAACCTGCACACCCAGCTTCGGAGGCTGATGCCCTATCCATTGGGCCACAGGCGCAATATTAGAAATTTACGGCTTTCTTAAACTCTGACAGCACGAACTCTTTATCATTAACCTTAAGCTGCTGGATGTAGACTCTGCTAAAGCCCTTGGCGCCTTTTTTAGCCAGGACCTCCTGCATGTAATCCAGGCAGCGGCCCTTGCCCGCGCCGCTTCCATAGGTCGCAAAAAGAACCGTATTTTTATCCTGAAGGCCGCTAGCACCTTCCAGATAAGCATTCATAGCCGGAGCCGGGCCGAAAGCCCAGACCGGGGTGCCGAAAAAGACCGTATCGTATCCTGACAGGTCAAGCTTTGCCGGGCTGATCTTACCTTTGACATGGGCAAACGCCCTGCGGCACTGGCCAAGAAAGCTCTTGGACTCATCCAAAGCGGCAAGCTCGATCATCTCCACGCTGCCTCGACCGGACAAAAACTCCCGCAGGAGCTCCGCCGCTTTCCTTGTGTTGCCGCTGAATGAATAGTAAATCACGACGCTCTTCATTTTAAAATAAGCTCAGTTGTTTTTCGCTCTTATCTTCCTTAATATCATCACCGAAGATCGATATTATACCATACTCTCCGTCATATCCTGCCTTGATATTTACATGCCCTTCGCGCACGCGTAAAACCCCTTCGGCGATCCGCGGGGGAAGCCCTTTTAACAGCTCTTCCTTTGAAGCCTTAAGCAGTATGGCAAACTCCGTGCCGAACTTTGCGACGCAGGCGAAGTAATCCCGCTCGACCGCGACCGACCCCTTACCCACCCCCCTGGCCTCGGCGATGATCTCCTCCAGCGGGATCATGTTCTTATAGGGTATTGCATTGGCAGGGACAAACCCCTCGGGCCTGTCGGCCAGCTGCTCCACCCGGTTCATAACACCCACTGTCACCGGCTTGCCGCACTTAGGGCACTTCCCCTGCCCCTTCCTGGTCTCTTTAGGCGAAAGGCGCACGCCGCAAAGCCTGTGGCCGTCAAAGTGGTACTTGCCCTCCTCAGGAAAGAATTCTATCGTATACAGGAATCTTTTCTTGTCCTTGGTCTTTAATACCTCGCGGATAGTCTTATAATCAAGCTCGCAATTAAAGACATTGGCCTCCCGGCCGATCTTCGCGGGCGAGTGCGAATCGCTGTTGGAGATCAAAGTGAACCTGTCCAAAGCACTCAGGCGCCAGTTCATCGCCGGGTCGCTTGATAAGCCCGTTTCAAGGGCAAAGATCTTGGAAGCCTCTTTTTCAAAACAGGCCTCGATCTTGTCAAATCCGGACATGGAACCGAACACCGAAAACCACGGAGTCCAGATATGGCCGGGAACGATCATGCAGTTTTCATCGATATCAAAGACTATCCTGGCCAACTCCGCCGCGTCCAGCCCCAGGATCGGCCTGCCGTCAGAGGCAAGATTGCCCAGGCGGCTCAGGCGCTCATTGATCTTATCCGTCGTGGCAAATGACGGGCTGAAGATCATGTTATGGATGCGGTAGGTACGCCCGCCTTTAGAGTAGATGCTGCTGATCTCCGAGGTCAGGACAAAATAAACGTCATTAAATTTAAACAGCCCGTTGCCGAGATCCTGAAGATTATTCTTAAGCTCCTCAAGCCATAGATGGTGGGTAAAATCCCCTGTACCCATAAGGGTGATCCCTTTGAGCTTGGCCCACTCCGCAAGGTGCTTGACATCCATGTTGCGGCTGGTGGCCCGCGAGTACTTTGAATGGATATGAAAATCCGCGATAAACTCCATCTTTATCCGAAAACCACCTTTCCTGCCGAGATCGTGCACACAGCTGCGCCCTTGAGCCTTCTTCCCAGAAATGCGGAGTTCTTGGACTTAGAGACCAGCGCCTCTTTTTTAACTAACCACTCCCTTTCCGGATCTATGACCGCAATATCAGCATCAGCTCCGACGGACAGGGTCCCTTTGTTTATATTCAGCGCTTTCGCGGGATTAAGGCTTAATTTACGCACTGCCTCGGGCCAGCTTAACACCCCTGAGCCGACCAGCTCAGTGACCGTTACCCCAAGCTCTGTTTCAAGGCCGACCACCCCGAACTCCGCGCGGTCAAACTCGATATCCTTTTCGTTTTCAGTGTGCGGGGCGTGATCCGATGCAATGCAATCTATCGTGCCGTCTTTCAGGCCCTTCTTTATCGCCGCTACATCATCTTTACCCCGGAGCGGAGGGTTCATCTTAAAGTTCGGATCATAACCCAGCACCGCCTCTTCGGTGAGAGCAAAGTAATGGGGGGCGGTCTCGCAGGTAACCATGACGCCCCTTTTTTTAGCCGCCGCAATTATTTCTACGGACTCCCTGCAGCTTACATGGGCGATATGCACAGGGGCCTTCGCTTTTTCTGCAAGCGAAATATCGCGCTCCACCCTTTTGTATTCACTCTCTCTTGATATCCCGCGCAGGCCCAGGCGCGTAGAGGTAAACCCAAGGTTCACCACGCCATTTGCGGACAGGGCCTTGTCTTCGCTGTGGCATATCAGCAGGATCTTTTGTGTTTTGGCCTCTTCAAGGGCCTTTTGCATAATCTCATCGCTATCCACCGAGCTTCCGTCATCAGAAATAGCGACGGCTCCTTCGTTTTTAAGCCCGGAGATATCAGCCAGCTCCCGGCCGAGGCGGCCGCGGGTTATCGCTCCGCAGATAAAGACGTTTACAACCGCGCTGTCTTTGATCAACCCGCGGATAAGCGCGATATTGTCTTTGCCGTCGGGAACCGGATCCGTATTGGGCATAGCTAAAACAGAGGTCACCCCTCCTGCAGCAGCCGCAAGGGTGCCGGTGCGGATAGTCTCCTTATCCTCCCTGCCGGGCTGGCGCAGGTGCACATGCATATCCACTAAGCCGGGGATGACGATCCGGCCCGCGGCTTCAATAACCTGCGCCCCTTCGGGCTTTAGATCTTTGGAAACTTTTAAGATCTTGCCTTCCCCGATAAGAATATCCGTTATTTCATCCAGCCTGTTCGCCGGGTCGACCACCCGGCCGCCTTTAATCAGGATTTTCATAAGCTTTTCCTTGCGCCTGCGCCACCAGAAATAAAACCGCCATCCTGACTGCTATGCCGTTTGTGACCTGCTCCAGGATCACGGAGTTTGCGCCGTCTGCCACATCGCTTGACATTTCGATCCCCCTATTGATCGGCCCGGGATGCATGACCACAATATCATCTTTGGCCTTTTCGAGCCTCTCTGCGGTTATGCCGTAATTTTTAAAATACTCCAGCTGCTTGGGGAAGGCGTTCTGCTCGTCACGCTCAAACTGCATCCTGAGTACGTTTACGGCATCGGCCTTGGAGAGCGCCTCAAAAATATCGCTTGTAACGTGCACGCCCATCTTGTCGATCTCAGGCGGTATGAGGATCTTTGGGGCGCAAACTGTGACGTGCGCCCCCAGCTTTGTAAGGCCCCAGATGTTCGATCGGGCCACCCGCGAGTGCGCGATATCCCCGACGATAGAAACGTTTATCCCCTCGAGCCTGCCCAGCTTCTCCTTAAGCGTGAACATATCCAAAAGCGCCTGCGTAGGATGCTCATGCCAACCGTCCCCAGCGTTCACCACGCTTATGTCAAGATGGCGCGCCAGCATCGCCGCAGCGCCCGAATAATTATGCCGCATGACGATGATATCCGCTTTTAAAGCCTCGATGTTCCTGCCGGTGTCAACCAGGGTCTCGCCCTTCTTGACGCTGGAGGTTTCGGTAGCGATATTGATGACATCGGCGGATAATCTTTTTGCCGCGACCTCAAAAGAAACGCGGGTGCGCGTTGAAGGCTCATAGAAAAGGTTGACCACAGTCTTGCCGCGCAGGGCCGGGACCTTTTTTATCTGGCGGCTGGAGACCTCCTTGAATGATCCGGCGGTCGAAAGGATAAGCTCAAGCTCCTCCCTGGACAACTCCTCCAGCCCCAAAAGATCTTTGCGGTTCCATTTCATTGGCTTTTCTCCACAACCACTACCTCATCAACCCCGTCGGTCTCGGCAAGCCTCACCTCGACCTGCTCATCTTTGGCCGTGGGGATGTTCTTGCCGACATAATCCGCCCGGATGGGAAGCTCCCTGTGGCCGCGGTCAACCAGCACCGCAAGCTGTATCGCCTTGGGCCTGCCAAAGTCGATCAAGGCATCAAGCGCTGCGCGAATGGTCCGGCCTGAGTAAAGCACGTCATCCACCAAAACTACGATCTTATCCGCAATGTCAAAATCTATCTCGGTCTTATGCACCACCGGCTGGGAGCCGATCTGGGTAAGGTCATCGCGGTAAAGGGTGATATCCAGGATCCCCACCGGCACGCCTTTCTTATCAATTTCCTCGATGCAGGAGCCCAGCCGCGCCGCAAGGTAAGCTCCGCGGTTGCGGATGCCGATAAGGCAAAGCCCTTCTGCGCCCTTGTTCTTCTCCAGTATCTCATGCGCGATGCGGATGAGGCTGCGGCTTAACGCTTCTTTATCCAGAACCCTAGACTTCTCTTTCATTGTTTATCCTTCGGACCTTTCCCCTGCTGCTTTGCTTCGCGAAACGGTAAAAAAATAACCCAACCGCTTTTAAATCAAGCAATTGGGTTCCTGATATATTATCCGTATTTTTCATTTTTACCTTGCCGGCCTCTCTGGGCACGGGTTTAAAGGTGTTAATATTCTATATAAATGTAACATCGAAATACCTATTTGTCAACCTAAAAAATCGCTTTCCAGCACATAAAAAACGCGCTTCAGGAACTCTAATGCCTGCGCCTCTTTCAAGGCCGGTTCCCCCCCGTCCAGGGGCACGGACAGCTGCATGGCAAAAGCGTTATTTCTTCTCCTGAAGAACGCGTCCCTGGCAGAGATCATCTTGAATTCTAAAAGATCCGCCGTATAAGCGCGGTTCGTCCTGTAGCAATAAAATAAAAGTACGCTCTGGCCGTCCTTTTGCGCCAGGATTTTCTTGACTAGCGGAACGGGGCAGCCGGGGCATCCGGAAATAGGCATGCGCTCCTGCCCCAGGTCATTAAAAACCCAACCGGATCCAACCCAGCATAGCTGGGGGGCGTGGGGCGTCTTTTTTTCTTTTGTGTATTCGAAATAGGAGAAGTAAAGCTCAAACTTCTGCCCGGAAGAGTCCTCGTATTCGCGTAGGAGCATATCATCCGCCCCGAGGGCTGCGGCCATATAGTCGGAGTTGAGCTTCTCCTTATCCTTCCAGCCGTTTATCTCAAAGGGAAAGAACAAAAATGCCTTTTCCATCCGGACAGGCACCGTGCCATGCACAAAGTTGATATAGACCGTCCCTGCCAGCAACACAGCTATCGTTATAAACGTGACCGTCTTCTTTGAATTCATCTTTTTTTAGCCAAAAGGTCGCTCAACCAGAAAAGCACGCCGAATCCGGCTACCACAGCCACGATCCCGGCCTGATCATGCACTCTCATCGGGATCTTGGGAAGTTTATAGAGCTCCGCGATAAACGCCGTCACAAACAACCTTAACGTATTCATGAATACCGCCAGGGCCAGCCCGGCAGCGACGAGTATCACCCTGCTAGAAAGCTTCTTCTGATAGAGATACCCGATCGCTACTGAGCCCGCAGTAAAGACAATCATGCTCCTTAGTCCGCTGCAAGGGGTGGCTACATCCAACTTGCAAGTGGTAAGGCCTATAATGTTGCCCTGGGCCATGGCCTTTATGCCGACCAGCTTTAACAATAAATAAGTAAGCTTGGTGCTTAACATCCTCAAAGGAAAGGCTATGGCGGAATAAACTATCTGGGGCAGGGGTATCATAAAAATGAGGTAAGCTATGGGGAACGCCGCCTTCGCAGCTAGCTGCTTTCCCAGCTGGGCATATACAAGCCCAAAGAGAACCAGGAGCATCGAGCAGTACTGCAGGAAAAGCTGGAATCCGAGCTTGCCGAGGATGTACAGCATGAGCCCGGCGATAATAATAAAGACGCCGGCAGCGCAAGGCGTAACGGCGGTATTCTTGATCTCCCCCCTCTTCCTCCAGAGAAAGTATAAAGACAGGGGCAGGATAAGAACTCCGTGGGAATAGTCGGGAAAATTGACCCACTCCGATACCAGCGAGGGGAACAGCGGCCAATAGAGTAAAAGGAACAATGCAGAGGTTATCGATAAGGTCAGGTAGCTCATTAACTTAATATTATAAACTCACCCGGGCAAAAAGGCAATCGATTTAAAAAAACATTTTTAAAACAACCTAACAGTGGTATAATCTTTTCTATGAAACTTAGATATAAGATACTCGTCATTTCGGTATTCGCCATAATAACCCTTTCGACCGTCGCCTTGTTGATCAGGCGGTATGGGCTGCCCAAAACCTCCAGGCAAAAATACATCACGAGCCAAATGGAGATAGCCGGCTCCTATCTGGGGCAGTTCCGGCTGAACCCCGAGCAGCCCAAGCTCCTGGACAACGCCATGGAACTCTATCAGAAGATCCTTAAATCGGATCCGAACCAAAAAAAAGCCATAGAGATGGTGGCTGAGATCTACACCTTCAAAACGGAATACCTGAAAGCTCAGGAGCTTTACAATAAGCTGATAAAGCTTGAGCCGCGCAACATGAAATACCATATAAACGTCGGGTTCTTTTACCTGGCGCAGGACAAAAAGAACGAGGCGTTTGAAAAAGCCAATTTCGCCATCCTCAATGACCCGGAGAATAGCCGCGCTTATTTCCTAAGGGCGATCATATATGAAAAGGACCGGAACCTCTCGGCGGCGATAGCCGATTACAAACGGGCCATCGCTGCCGCAAAAAAAGACGAGGACAAATACCGCAACATCTCGATATATCTTAATTTAGGATACCTTTACTCGCGGCTGGGCCTTAATTATGACGCCGTGCAGCAATATGAAAAAGTGGTGAAGCTTTGGCCGAAAGTAAGCGAAGGACACCTTGCGCTTGCCCAGTTTTACACCGACAGGGGCCTTTTTGACAAAGCGGTGGATGCGCTCAACGCCCTGATCAATATGGACAAAAACAGCGCGCGGGGTTATTACGGCCTGGGAATAGCTTACCTCAAGAAAGGCGAAGCGAAATCCGCTTACGCCTACTTCAAAAAAGCTGGATCGCTGGGCGCGCAGGTCGATGATACGCTCATGCAGAAACTAGCGGAACAGGCAAAAGATGCCAAATAGGCCAAATATCAGGAACTTACCCGGCATATTGCTGGGGGCGCTGGCTATAGCTGCCATTGCGTTTTTATTAACAGTATACAAGTCTGCGGCGGGCCACAAGAAACCGGATATTATCCTTATCACCGCAGCCTCCCTCCGGCCGGACCACCTAAGCTGCTACGGATACGCGCATATAGACACCCCGGCAATAGACAGCCTTTCTTCCGGAGGGTTCCTTTATAGAAACGCCTACTGCAACACCCCCCACACGCTCTTCAGCCTTTGCTCGATATTTACCGGCAGGTACGGCTATGAGGTCATCTCCCAAAAAGGGGATTCCCTGTCCATAAACGCTTCCACCAAGACGATGCCGGAGCTCCTTTCGGAGAATGGCTATGCTACCGGGGCGGTATCGGCATCCGGATTCCCCTTTGCTGATAATAATTTATTCAGGAAGGGGTTTGACCTTTTTGAAAGCGCCGCCGGAGCAGCCCAAAATGAAAACCTGCCGGCGCTGGTCACTGACAAGGGGATAAAAATCGCCCGGGAGTTAAAAAACAAGGGGGACCCCGTCTTTATCTGGCTGGAGTATCCTATTCCAAACTATCCCTACAAGGTCCCCGATGATTTCCCGGCCGGAAAGCGCGACTTTGCTTATGACCGGCAGATACTTTTTCTTGACAGTGAAATAGGCCGCCTGCTTTCAGGGTTAAAGGATGCGGGGTACAAAGACGCGCTATTCATCTTTACCGCAGAGAACGGAGAAGGGCTGGATGAGCATAATGAGCCCCTGCACGGGGTATTCCTGTACCAGTCCACGGTGAAGGTCCCGCTTATCATAAAAATGCCTTCCGGCAGAGGCGCAAAACAGCTTGACCCGGTTGTAACCCTGGCAGATATCGCCCCTACGGTCCTTTCTGCGGCGCATATAGAATATGACAAGGAAGGCTTCAAAGGCGCGGACCTTATGGGGAGCTTCTCCAGGAAAAAACAGGCTGACCGCCCGCTTTATCTTGAGACGCTCATAGGATACTCGGATTACGGCTGGAGCCCGCTTGCCGGATTCATGGAAGACGGATACAAATATATAGAGTCGCCAAAGCCGGCGCTTTACAACGTCAGGGATGACCCTTACGAATTGCGCAATCTGCGCTATGAGGACGGGCAAAGGGCGATGCAGATGCAATCCAGGCTCTTTAAATATCTCGAAGAAAGCCGGCCCGAGACGCTTAAGATCATCAATAAAGGCGCCGCGCCCCAGGATAAAACCTGGGTCTTAAAGCTTTATTTAAATGAGCGCGCCAGTTCCATCAAGGCGGCGCCGGATGCGCAGATAAAATTCTATAAGAAGCTCCTGAGCAAGGACCCCGGCAATAAGCAGGTGATCTTTGCGCTGGCGGAGTTATTCACCCTGCTCAAGAAGCCCCACATGTCCGAGTATTATCTGGAGGACCTGGTAAAAAGATACCCCGATTCCAGCCGGGGGTGGGAGCTATTGGGGACCGCCTACAGCGATCAGGGCAAATACCAGGAAGCGATTGCAGCCTATAAGAAGGAGCTTTCCCTGCTTCCGGACTCGGTCATCCCGCTTAACAACCTGGCCTGGGCGCTTGCCAAGACCAAGACCTCGCTTGATGAGGCCCTGGTCTGCGCCAAGAGGGCGAATGAGCTTGCGCCCGACGCCCCGCTTATCCTTGATACCCTCGCCGAAGTCTACTCTGCCAAAGGCGAAAAAGAAAAGGCTGCGGAAACCCTCAAGCGCGCGGTTGCGCTTGACCCGCAGTCTGAATATTTAAACTCCCGCCTTAAGGAAATTCAAAGCGGGAGTTAAACTCCAAAGCATATAACCTTAGAATTAAATCTTTCTCTTCCTTCTGATCAACCTCCTGCCTGCCAACCCCAATAATCCGATCAAGCCCGACACAACTGTCGCCGGCTCAGGGGTGGCAAATCCGCTGCCTGCCGCGAAATCGCTGAAAGAGGTGATCCCGCTGGCGTAAATTATATTATTAACTGTATCCACGCTTGAGGTCACATTGCTCCATACGCCATTTTCGTTATGGTATATCTTAAGGCTTGCCTCAGGGATACCCAATAAGGCCAGCGCTGCATCATCATAGCGGAAGGCCAAGTCCACATCAGTAAACGCAAACAATGCAGGCGGATCGAAATCCCAAACAGCCGCCACTTTCGCGTCGGGCCCTCTATTTCCGGGGACATCGGGATTATCCGCAGCAAGCAATGATATGCTGAAATTCCCGCCGGTAGTAACGCCGTTAAAGGCAAGCTGGATGCTGTTGACCATGTCTATGATCGCGTCCCCTGAGGCCTCGCCCCAGTTATAGGTGCCGTCTCCAGTCACATTAATGCTCGGCAGGACAAGCTTGCCCGCATTCGTGGCATACCATCCGTTGGTGGAGGTATTTTCCGCATTGTTAGCTATCCCGGTAAAGCCTGAAAAATCCAAAGTCCCGCCGTTAGCAGTAACTTTACCGCTGTTATTTAAGGTGTACCCGCTCCCGGTGGAGGTGAATACCCCGGCTCCGGAAAGAGACCTGCCTTGAGAGATCATCAAAGAACCGTTATTGCCGGTAAAAGTGCCTGTCCCTGATTTTGTATAGTTGGCGGCACTTACGGAGAAATTCCCGTTATCAATGGTAACTGAGCCGGTGCCGCTTTGGGCAAAAGAGCCTCCACCAACCACCCAGCCATTATTTATATCCAGCGTTCCCCCGCTAAGGGTATAGCTAGTGTTCTGCTGTACATTTCCGTCAACTCTAAATATGCCACCACTCTGCCACATGAACGCAGACGGAATCCCGTTCCCTAAAATCGCACTGACCTTATCGTAAAGATACCCGCTACCGCTCAAATATATCCCGCCATTGTTGTTCAAGCCTGTGGTGGTAAAATTACCCCCGGAGATATTAATGGTGCCACCACTATTATTCTGAACGGAACCATTGATAGTAACGGCCGCGGTAGCCAGGTTATTGGTCACAGTGAAGTTGCCGGAGTTGCTCAGGCCGGTGCTCTGAAAAACTCCCCCGTTTACCGTTATGACGCCGGTGCTATAATTGGTAATGGCGCCATTGGTAATAAAATTCAAGGGGTTAAGGCTCGTACCATTCGCAACTATGGACCCGGAGTTAGATATTCCGGTGTTCGTAAAATTACCTTGTGCGATTATGAGGCCAGCGTTGGTAACGCTGCCGCCGATAAAAGTGCCAGCAGTTTTCAAGGTTACAGTGCCGTTATTGGTAAGCGTACCGTAAGCATCGCTCCCTCCAGCTTTTATCCCTTTTCCTGAAGGTATAACAACTGCGTCACCACTGTTGGCGACTCGGTTGAGATCCCACGAAGCTATTTGGGTCCATGCGCCACCAGTTGTGATTGCCGTTATAGTCGCAGCCTGCGCCGGACCAGAAAGCAAAAGCCCCAGCGCGCTCAGTATTAAAACTGCTAAAGTTAGGAATCTGATTTTTCTAATCATTTTTCTTTCTGGTTATATTTTATTAATACCTTTATATACAAGAGCACCTAACAAAAAATCCCAACTCACGTAAAAAGCCCATGAATTGGGATCACAAAAATTCGCTTTTACGTAAGCTTAAACGGCAACTGGCTGCCACGATCTTTTTAAGATCAAGAGGCCCTGATAGTTTTGCGTCCTACCCTTTCGGATAGTTTGCCCTTATTTTTTCCTAACTATACTCTTTCTCTCGCTTTCATTAAA
>Ga0315278_10000778_pt1 | contig 27679 bp, 26 predicted proteins | sample YL17G06_0_MG_FD_203880 | JGI IMG/M metagenome (GOLD analysis project Ga0315278, IMG submission 203880) | Sediment microbial communities from Yellowstone Lake, YNP, Wyoming, USA - YL17G06_0 | ecosystem: Environmental > Aquatic > Freshwater > Lake > Sediment | place: USA: Wyoming | collected... | reverse complement strand
CCCTGCCGGTTTATTGACTTGCGCGCGGCCTTGGCCGACAATCCCGCGCCCTCAAAAGCCGCTTCCCCGATAGCTCAGCTGGTAGAGCAACGGACTGTTAATCCGTGGGTCGTTGGTTCGAGTCCAACTCGGGGAGCCATCTCCTATCGCGAGCGCCGACTGAGTGCGAGCGCGTTGCCTGCAAGCAGCACGGCCAGCCCGATGAATGCGGGCAGACTCCAGCGATAACCCTCGAAGATCGTCGACACTCCCAGCGCGATGACCGGGAACAGCACGCTGGTGTAGGCCGCGCGTGGCGGGCCGATCTTCTTCAGCAACGCCAGATAGAAGCCGAAAGCCAGCGACGTGCCCGCGATCGACAGATACAGCAGCGACAGGACGTACGGCCACGACGGATCGAAGGCGACTGGCGTGCCGCGCAGCATGGCGATCAGGGCAAGTGTCGCCGCGCCATAAGCCATGCCATACGCATTGACCGTGACGACCGGCATGCCGCTGCCGGTGTTGCGCATTGCCGCCATGTTGCCGAGTGAGGCGATGTAGGTCGCGATCAGCGCGAGCAAACAACCTTTCATCACCGTGCGGTCGCCTGTTGCCGCACGCAGTTCCGGCAGGAACAGGAGCGCAACGCCGAGCATGCCGGCAGCCGCTGCGATGAGTACGCGCCGGTCGACCAGCGTGCCGAAGATCAGCCGACTGTTGACGAGATTGAAAAAAATAATGCTCGTGAACATGACGGCGACCAGGCCACTGGTCAGGTACTCGGTCGAACGATAAGTGAGCCAGTAGTTCAGGCCAAACAGTGTCGCGCCCTGCAGGGCGATGAAACGATGCTCGCGCCACGACAGCCGCATCGGGCTGCCAACGATGCGCGCATAGGCAAAAAGGCAGATTGCTGCGATCGAAAAGCGGTAGACCAGCGAGATCTCGGGCGCCACCACGCCGAGCTGGAATTTGATCGCGTACCAAGTCGTGCCCCAGATGAGAACCACGAGGCCGTAGAGGACATGACTTGGCATTCGTGAGTATAGGCGATAACGACCGAAATTCAGGGAACGAAGACACTGGTGTCAGGTCACATATTGGCATGCTAATCAATAAGTCGCATACGCTTCCTCAATACAAATCACGCGTGAGTGCATGCTGAAAATTCGCTATCATGGCGCGCGACCGGCGCTGACCCCGCAATTCAGACGGCAGTGCCGCGGCTACGCACCTGAAGGGCGGCTGCACAAGGGGACTGCCGCATGAGTCTGATGGTCGCGATGTTCGCGACGCTCGCGCTCGCCGCGCCGGCCGAAAGCCCGCGTGACGCTTCAGGCTGGCGCGATTGGTCCGATACGTTGTATGCGCAGCGCGACTATCGCGGCGCGCTGGACGCTGCCGGTCATGCGCGTGAGATCAACCACACCGATCCCTGGGCACGTTACGCCTGGGCCAGGGCGCTGGCCGCCGTCGATCCGGACACCGCGCGCATCGCCATGCCGGGCCTGCAGGACCCGGCAACAGTGCAGGCCATGGCGACAGAGGATCGCGCGAAGCTCGATGCCGCGCTCGGTTACCTGTGCCTGGAACTCGAACTCGAGTCGCTGGCCGCGACGCATTTCAACGACGTGCCTGCGGAAACGCAGAGTCATGCCGGAGCGCAGGCCGGTCTTGCGATCCTCGCAGTGCGCCGCGGCGACTCGCGCCAGGCGCTGATCCATTTTGATGCGGCGCGCGCCTCGGGCAAGCTCGATCCGCCACTCGCGGAGCTTGAGCGCGAGACGCGCTTCCAGGTCGCGTTGCATGAATTCACGACGGCGCGCGATTTGCGCGATGCGAATGCCGCCAGCCGGTCGTACGCGACACTCGACGAATTGCGTCCCAATCATCCGGCGACATTGCGCGCGCGGGCCGACCTGGCGCAGCTGCGTGGCGATGCACCGGCACGTGAGCGCGCTCTGCGCGACCTGCTTGCGATCGATCGGAGCGCCCCGGGCGCGGCAAACGAGCTGGTCGATACGCTGCTCGAGCTGCAGCGTCCTTCCGAGGCGCTGTTCGTCGCGCGCGACCTGGCACCTGAGCGTCTGGCGAGTGACCGCGCCTTGCAGGCCATCGAGCGCGCCTGGGTTTCGCATTTTGATGCCGCCGTCGCCTGGCGCGGGCGCGCCGGCGATGCCGGACTCGGGCGTCTCGATGCACCGCAGCTGCAACTCGCCTGGGTGACGAGCAATCCACGCTGGGGCCGTTTCCGTATCGCCGCCGATGCGCAGGCCCCGGACGCCGGTAAGGTCGCGGCGGGCCAGCCCTATGGCAGTTCGCCGTCGCTTCCAGTGGCCACCAGTTCGCAGAATGATGATGGTCTTGCCGTCCTCGCGCAGTGGGCGCCCCGGACCGGGCTGGTAATCGAACTGGGGCACACACCAACTTCGTACTCGGTCTCCAACGTCGTTGGTGCGCTGCGGTTTCGCGTGGACGCCGAAGAAGGGCCAATCGGCTTCGGCCTGGAACGCCTGCCGGTGACTGATTCACTGTTGTCGCTCGCCGGCGCTTCAGACCCGATAACCGGCGACAAGTGGGGCGGCGTGATGCGTAACCGCGCCTACGTCGAGGGCAGTTTCGGCGGCGAGGACCTCAACATCTACGGTAATTTCTCCGGTGCCCTGGTCGAAGGCCACCGGGTCGATGACAACACGCATTGGGAAGGAGGTGTCGGGTTCTGGCGGCGCGCCGCATCCGGACAAGGCTGGCAGGCGCGGCTGGGCGCCAATTTAACGGCGATGGGCTATGCGGACAACCTGTCCCACTTCACGATTGGGCACGCCGGATATTTCAGCCCTGGCCACTTCGTATCCGTCGGACCGGCATTTGACGTTCGCGGGCGCAGTGACTCGGCAAGCTTCCGCATTGAGGCGGGCTTGAGCTGGCAAATGCTGCGTGAGGATGCGAGCGTCTACTTCCCGGACGATCCCGTGCTACAGGCCGCGAGCGGCGATCCGCGTTACGCCGGCTCTTCGCGTGAAGGGCTCGGCGCACGGCTCTCGGCGACCGTGGAATGGCGCATTTCGAACCGTGCGATCGCAGGCGTGCGGCTGGAAGGCGTTCGAGGCGAAGACTTCGACGAAGTCCGGTTACAGGTCTACACGCGCCGCTGGGATAGCGCCATCACCGAACCCGCACCGGAACCGCCGCTCGCCGTCTTGCCGCCGGTCTTCTGACGCCTGAACGATGCCCGTCGCCGTCTAGCCTTTCGGCTCGCGACTTGCGACAAAACTCTCGAGATATTTCCCGAACCGGTCACCCAGCTCGGGGTGGCGAAGTGCGTACTCCACGGTCGCCTCGAGATAACCGAGCTTGCTGCCGCAGTCGTATCGCTTGCCGCTGAAGCGGTAGGCGTACACAGCCTCATCGCCGAGCAACGCGGCAATCCCGTCAGTCAGCTGGATCTCGCCACCGGCGCCGCGCCCGATCTTCTGCAGTCGGTCGAAAATCGTCGCGGAGAGCAGATAGCGACCGACGACCGCGAGATCTGACGGCGCATCCGCCGGCTTTGGCTTCTCGACGATGCGCCGTATGCGCGACAGATCGACGGCAGCGTCTTCCACGGCGACGATGCCGTAACGGCCAGTCTCGCTCCGTGCGACCTGTTGCACGCCAATCAGGCTGCCACCCGAATTCAGGTAACGGTCGCGCATCTGCGCGAGCACCGGCTGATCGGCGTCGATCAGGTCATCAGCCAGGTGCACGAAAAACGGCTCGCTGCCGACCACCGGCTGCGCGCACAGCACGGCATGACCCAGACCCAATGGCGCCGGCTGGCGAATATAAATGCAGGCAGCATCGGATGGGAGGATGGAGCGCAGCGCGTCCGCCAGGTCCTGCTTGCCTTGCGCTACAAGCGCGAATTCCAGCTGCGGGTCGGTGTCGAAGTGATCCTCGATGGCGCGCTTGGAACTGCCGGTGATGAACACCAGGTTGCGCGCCCCGGCCGCCAACGCCTCCTCGACCGCGTACTGGATCAGCGGTTTGTCGACGATGGGCAGCATTTCCTTCGGGCTCGCCTTGGTCGCGGGCAGGAAACGGGTGCCGCGGCCGGCAACGGGAAACACTGCAAAACGGATCGGTGCGGGACGGCTCAAGGGCACTCCTTCGATTCCGGTGGCATGCACCGCGCATGATACCGGAGCCGCCGGCGGCCGGCCCGCACCGATGGCGGGCCAGCTCAGCCCGAGCTTTTCTCTCCCTCGAACCGGAAATTCGACCTGTTCTGATCGACGAGCTTCTTGCCGAGCCCCTTCACCTTTACGAGGTCATCCGCACTCTTGAACGGCCCATTCTTTTCCCGATGCGCAATGATCGCCTCCGCCTTGGCCATGCCGATGCCCTGCAACTCGCGAGCGAGTGTCTTGGCGTCCGCGGTGTTGACATTGACGGGCCCGGCGATGGCGATCGGCGCGAGCAGCATGGCGGCCAGCAGGGCCGCACCCAGTCCCTTGGTAAGCATGTTATGTGACTCCCTTGTTGTCGCGCGCGGCGACCATCGCCGCGCCCGGATACGAGACTAGCCGCGGCAGCGCCGCCGCGCCCCGCGTCAATCACGCGCATTCCGGGAGATTCAGGCGGGCGGGTGCCCGCGCTCGAGACCGGCCACCAGATCGAATCGCAACAGCGGCCGCTGGCTGTCCCAGCTCTTGCAACCGGGGCATTGCCAGAAATGATTGATGCTGGAAAAACCGCAACTCGTGCAGCGATAGCGCGGCGTCGTTGCGGCGAGTTTGCGCAACACGACTGCGACCTCACGCACGGCACGCGTGTCGAGCGTCGCAGGGTCGCGTCCAATCGCGCGCACGAGGCCAGCGACGGTTTCATCGTGCGCGAAAAAGACTCGCACCAGCTGCTCTATCGGGGCGAAATCGAGCGCGTCCGCCATGATTGCCGCAAAGGCCACTTCGTTGCCGGCGTCAGGCCGCGCCGCCACAAGACGCCCGGCCACCGCCTCGCCATCCGCGCCGGCTGCACGCGCGAGCCGCATCAGGCGCGGCATCACCTCGATCGCGAGCGCAGCATCCTGGGTCATCACGGACGCAAGCAGGCGTTCCGCGAGCGCCATATCCTTCTGTTCGATTGCGATGTCGGCGCGCACCAGCGCGCTCCGCGGAAATCGCCGGCGCTCTGCTCGTGCAGCGCGCAGGTGCGCCCTCGCCTCGTCGAGCGCCTTACGCTCATGCGCCTCCTCGGCCAGCTCGCAGAAATAGTGCGCGATCGCATCTTCCTGCGGCGACTTGCCGGCTTTTTCGAGCTCGCGGAATACCTCGATTGCGCGCATCCACTCGTGTTGCTGCTCGTAGATGCGCATCAGGTTGCGCATCGCCGCCATGCGGTGCGCCCCGGAGGCGGCCAGCGGCTCCAGGATTTTCTCAGCGCGGTCGAGCAGGCCGGCGCGCAGGTAATCCTGTGCCAAAGCAAAACTCGCCTGGCCGCGCTGTTCGGGCTCCAGTGACTCGCGCGTGACGATGTTCTGGTGGATGCGGATGGCGCGGTCGACCTCGCCGCGGCGCCGGTAGAGGCTGCCGAGCGCGAAATGGGTCTCGACCGTGTCACCGTCGAGTTCGGCCGCTCGCAGGAAGGCCTCGAGCGCCCGGTCGGGTTGTTCGTTGACGAGGAAATTGACGCCGGCAAGATAGTTGCCGCGTACGCGCTCGGCGCCGATTGCGCTGGGCCGTGGCCTTCGTGCGGCGTAGAAACCGATGGCCCCGCCGAGAAACAGCAGGCCCAGGAAAATCCAGACCGTTTCAGGATTCATGCGTCACCGGCAGCGCGCCGGCCGCGCCTGGGAGCCTCTGATTCACTAGTTCCGGATCGGGTGCGACTGTCCTTCATTAACCCGCTCGCGCAGATCCTTGCCCGGCTTGAAATGCGGGACGTACTTGCCGGCGAGCGCCACAGCGTCGCCCGTCTTAGGATTGCGGCCCTGGCGCGGTGGCCGGAAATGCAGCGAGAAACTGCCGAAGCCACGGATTTCGATGCGCTCGCCGCCGGCCAGCGCGTCGCTCATGATCTCGAGCATCTGCTTGACTGCCAGCTCAATGTCCTTTGCTGGCAGGTGCTTTTGCTTTGCGGCGATGATCTCGATCAATTCTGATTTTGTCATGGCTCCCGTCCTCACACGCGAGGCGCGCTGCCCATCCCCGGCAACGCGCCGCGGATGGCCTCACTGGCCCGAGATCTGCTCCTTCAGCAGGTCGCCCAATGTCGTGCCGGTCACCGTATCCGTGCCGCGGTACTGCTCCACCGCCTCGGCTTCTTCGTATGCTTCCTTGGCCTTGATCGACAGCGCGATCGCCCGGCTCTTGCGGTCCACGCCGATGAAGCGCGCCTCGATCTCCTCGCCGACCTTCAGCACGCTGCGCGCGTCCTCGACGCGATCGCGCGCGAGCTCCGAGGCGCGCAGGTGGCCCTCGATGCCGTCGCCCAGATCGACGATCGCGCCCTTGGCATCAACGTCCTTGATCACGCCCTTGACCATGCTGCCCTTCGGATGATCCGCCAGATAGGCCGAGATCGGATCCTTCGCGAGCTGCTTGATGCCAAGCGAAATGCGTTCGCGGTCCGGATCGATCGACAGCACCATGGCTTCAAGCGTCTGCGCCTTCTGGTAGTCACGCACGGCTTCCTCGCCGGGCCGGTCCCAGGAAATATCGGAAAGATGCACAAGGCCATCGATGCCGCCCGCCAGGCCGATGAAGATGCCGAAGTCAGTGATCGACTTGATCTGGCCACTGACGCGGTCGCCGCGATTGAAGCTCTCGGCAAATTCGCGCCACGGATTCGCCTTGCACTGCTTGAGGCCGAGTGAAATGCGGCGGCGTTCCTCGTCGATGTCGAGGACCATCACCTCGACCTCTTCGCTGACATGCACGACCTTGGCCGGATTGACGTTCTTGTTGGTCCAGTCCATCTCGGAGACGTGCACGAGGCCCTCGACGCCCTCTTCGATCTCCACGAAACAGCCGTAATCGGCGATATTCGTGATTTTGCCGAACAACCGCGTATTCGGCGGGTAGCGCCGCGCGATGTTCTGCCACGGATCCGCACCCAGCTGCTTGATGCCGAGCGATACGCGCTGACGCTCACGGTCAAACTTGAGAATTCGCACGTCGATCTCGTCGCCGACCTTGACGACCTCGGACGGATGCTTGACGCGCTTCCACGCCATGTCGGTGATGTGCAGCAAGCCGTCGATGCCGCCGAGATCCACGAACGCACCATAGTCCGTCAGGTTCTTGATCACACCCTTGACGACATCTCCTTCCTTGAGATTGTCGAGGAGCTGCGAGCGCTCGGCGCTGTATTCCTGCTCGACGACCGCGCGGCGCGACACCACCACGTTGTTACGGCGCTGGTCGAGCTTGATGACCTTGAATTCGAGTTCCTTGCCCTCGAGGTAGCTCGGGTCGCGCACCGGGCGCACGTCCACCAGCGAGCCGGGCAGGAAGGCGCGGACATTGTCGAGTTCGACCGTGAAGCCGCCCTTGACGCGGCCATTGATGATGCCGGTGACGATCTCGCCCTTCGTGAAGGCCTCCTCAAGGCGGGTCCAGGTGCGTGCACGCTTGGCTTTCTCGCGCGACAACCGCGTTTCGCCGGAGCCGTCCTCAACGGCGTCCAGTGCCACCTCGACCTCCTGGCCGATGATGACTTCCATTTCTCCATTTTCATTCCGGAATTGTTCCGCCGGAATCACCGCTTCGGACTTCAGGCCGACGCTGACAGTCACGACGTCGGCATTCATGTCGACGACGATACCGGTCAGGATCTGGCCAGGCCTGATCTGCTGGCTCGCAAAGCTCTGCTCAAACAGTTGTTGAAAGGATTCGGTCATTGGTTTTCCGGGCCCCGGGGCCCATGGTTGGTTGCGTGCCGCGCAGCTTCCTGCCGCGCTGGGTCCTGTAATCACCGGCGCAGGCTTCCTGTCGCGCCGACCTGCACCGGCTCCTGCCGACGCTATGCTCAAATCTGCCGCGTCAAACCGGGGATGCGTTCGCGCGCGAGTGAAACCACCCGCCCGACGACCTCCTCGATGGAGAGCGCGGTCGAATCCACGACGATCGCGTCCGGGACAGCGATCAGCGGCGCCACGGGTCGCGTGGTATCCCGCCTGTCCCGCTCGGCGATCTCCGCGGAAAGGGCGGCGAGGTTAACACCCAACCCCTTTCCTTTCAACTGCTTATAGCGCCTGCGGGCCCGTTCCTCGGGGCTCGCCGTCAGGTATACCTTGAGCCCGGCATCGCAAAAAACGATCGATCCCATATCCCGTCCGTCGGCCACAAGCCCGGGTGGCCGCGCAAAGGCCCGCTGGCGCCCCAGCAGGGCCGATCGCACCTCGGGCCAGGCCGCGACCCGGGAAGCGGCCTCCCCGGTCTGTTCGCCGCGCAATTCCCGGGTTACATCCGAGCCGGCCAGCTTGACTCTCTCGTCGCCCCGGGAATCGACTTCGAATGTCACGTCGAGTGCAGCGGCGAGCCGGGCATGGCCGGCCACGTCATTCGCGGTGAGGCCATTCCGCAAACCGGCCATCGCCACCAGCCGGTAAAGCGCGCCGCTATCCAGCAAGTGCCAGCCGAACTGGCGCGCAACCAGGCGAGCGACCGTGCCCTTGCCCGAACCACCGGGGCCGTCAATTGCGATGACCGGCACCAAGCTCAGCCCTCCTCCCCGAGCAGCAATCCTGCGCCGCGTGCCGTCGCCGCGAAACCCGGAAAGGACGTGGCGACATGACGCACGTCGCGGATGAGCACGGGCTCGATTGCGCGCGCTGCGAGCACAGCGAAGGCCATCGCAATCCGATGGTCGCCGCGGCTCTCGACAACGCCGCCGCCAACCGCCCCGCCACGGATACGCATTCCGTCCGGCAGGACCTCGGCATGAACGCCGACGCGTTGGAGACCTTCTGCCATGACCGCGATGCGGTCGCTCTCCTTGACCCTCAACTCGGCCGCGCCGGTCACGACCGTTTCGCCTTCCGCGACCGCGGCCGCGGCAAACAGCACGGGAAACTCGTCGATGGCGCTGGCGACCAGCTCGTGCGGCACTGCAATGCCGCGCAATGGCCCGGGCCTGACTTCGAGATCGGCCACCGGCTCACCACCGCAATCCCGGGGCGCAAGCAAGCGGATATCCGCACCCATCAGGCGCAGGATCTCCAGAAGTCCGGTTCGCGTCGGATTGACACCGACACCGCGAATCAACAAGGGTGCCGCACCCGCGATGAGGCCCGCGACCATGAAAAATGCCGCCGAAGAAAAATCACCAGGGACATCGATGCGGCAGCCCTGCAGCATCGCGGGCCCTCTGATTGAAATCTTGGCGCCATCGCGCTCGACGGGAACACCGAAGGCGGCCAGCATGCGCTCGGTGTGATCGCGAGTCGGGGTGGGTTCGACGATCAAAGTCCGCCCCGACGCGTAGAGCCCGGCGAGCAGGATCGCGGATTTCACCTGCGCACTCGGCACGTCGAGTTCGTGTGCAACACCCTGCAGGGCCCTTCGACCCGTGATTTCGATCGGCGGTCGGCCATCGCGCGTACGAATCCTCGCACCCATGCGCCGCAGTGGACCGCCGATGCGATCCATCGGGCGGCGCATCAGCGATTCGTCGCCGACGAGCACCGAATCGAATTCCTGGCCGCACAGCAGGCCGGCCAGCAGCCTCATGCCAGTACCGGAATTGCCAAGATCAAGTGCCGCCGATGGCGCTTTCAGCCCGCGTAGCCCCACGCCATGGATGATCAGCCTGTCCGCGGGGCGTTCGACCCGCACACCCATCGCTTCGAAGGCCGCGAGCGTCGCGAGACAGTCCTCACCCTCGAGAAAACCGTTGACCTCGGTGATGCCCTGCGCGATCGCACCGAGCATCACAGCGCGATGCGATATCGACTTGTCGCCCGGCACGCGGATCTCGCCCGAGACCCCACCGCCCGGCCCGGCGATGAAGCTTGCCAACTGCCCGTTCACGCCTCTTCCGCAAGCGCGGCGGCCATTGCCGCGAGCGCGCGCTCATTCTGCTCTGCGCTGCCGGTGGAAATCCGCAGGTGATTCGGCAGGCCGTAATTGGCGACCGGACGTACGATCACGCCGCGGCGCAACAGCGCATCGCTGACCGGCGCTGCTGGCCGTCGCAGGTCGCAAAGCAGGAAATTCGCCGCGGACGGCAGGACGGTCAGGCCGAGTGCCGTGAATCCTTCGCGAAGGCGTGCGAGACCCTGACGGTTGAGTGCGAGCGTCATCTCGACGTGTGCGCGATCATCGAGCGCGGCCGCCGCGGCGGCGAGCCCGACAACGGACACATTGAATGGCTGGCGCACGCGATTCAGCAGATCCGCGACATCCGGGTGCGACAGCGCGTAGCCGACGCGCAGTCCGGCAAGGCCATAGGCCTTGGAAAACGTGCGCACCACGACCAGATTCGGATGGCGCGCCAGCAAGGCGCTGCCATCGGGAACGCCCGCGCCGACCGAGTATTCGTGATAGGCCTCGTCCAGCACGACGATGACCTCCGGCGGAATGGCGCGGATCAGTGCCTCGAGTTCAGGCCCTGTCAGCCAGGTGCCGGTCGGGTTGTTGGGATTGGCCAGGAACACAATGCGTGTCTTCGGACCGATCGCGGCGAGGATCGCGGCGGGATCGTGGCCGAGCGGCATGCGGTGGTCCGGCGGATTCGCAGCCGCGACACGCGCTTGTGCTCCCGAGGCCTGCACCGCGATCGGGTAGACGGCAAATGCGTATTGCGAATAGACGGCCTCGTGCTGCGGCGTCAGGAAAGTCCCGGCGAGCAATACCAGCACGTCATTCGAGCCGTTGCCGAGCGTCACCTGCCCGATTGCCACCTTGTGCTTCGCGGCGAGCCGCGCGCGCAGCACGTGACCGCTGCCGTCCGGGTACATGCCGACACCTGCGAGCGCCGCGGCGAGTGCCGCGCGCGCAAACGGGCCCGGACCCAGCGGATTCTCGTTGGACGCGAGCTTGATGCTGCCGGTGATGCCGAGTTCGCGCTCGAGCTGCTCGGGTGGCTTGCCGGGCACGTAGGGTGCGAGCCGGCGGACTCCTGGCGCGGCGAATTGTTCGAAACGATTCGCCATCTCGACCCTCCTAAATGACCCGCGCGCTCAGCACGCCCTGGATGGCGGCGATACGCTCGATCAGGCCCGCGGGCACCTGCCCGTCGATATCGATCAGTGTATACGCGACCTCGCCTTTCGACTTGTTCAGCAGGTCTGCGATGTTGAGCCCGGCATCCGCCAGGCAGGTCGAGATCTGGCCCACCATGTTGGGGACATTGCTGTTCGCGATTGCAATGCGCGCGGTCGCGGGTAAGCGCGGCAGCGCGGCCTCGGGAAAATTGACCGAATGCCGGATATTGCCGTTCTCGAGGTAGTCGCGCAGGGTGTCCGCCACCATCATCGCGCTGTTCTCCTCGGCCTCGCTGGTGGACGCCCCGAGGTGTGGCAGCGCGATGACACCCGGGTGATCCTTGCACTGTGGTGTCGGAAAATCGCAGACATAGGCGGCGAGCTCGCCGGAATCGAGCGCCGCCAGAGCATCCGCTTCGTTCACGATGGCGGCGCGCGCGAAATTCAGGAGGATCGCACCGTTTCGCATCAGTCGGATGCGTTGCGCATTGACCAGCGAGCGGGTCGTGTCGGTGAGCGGCACATGCACCGTCACGACATCGGAACGCGAAAAAAGGTCATCGAGGCTTAGCGCCTGCTCGACGCCGGATGACAGCTGCCAGGCTCGCTGAACCGTGATCTGCAGGTCGTAGCCCAGCACATGCATGCCAAGCAGGTGCGCGGCATTCGCGACTTCGACGCCGATCGCACCGAGCCCGATGACGCCCAGCGTGCGTCCCGGCAGCTCATGACCCACAAAGCGTTTCTTGCCCTGCTCGACCGCCGCCTCGAGTGCCGCGCCGTCGCCCTTGAGCCCGCGCACGAATTGCCAGGACTCGCAGATGTGGCGTGCGGCCAGCAGAATGCCTGCAAGCACCAGTTCCTTGACCGCATTCGCGTTGGCGCCCGGCGCGGTGAACACCGGGATGCCGCGCTGCGAAAGCCCGGCCACCGGGATGTTGTTGGTACCGGCGCCGGCGCGTCCCACGGCACGCACACTGTCCGGGATCTTCATCGAGTGCATGTCGGCGGAGCGCACCAGGATAGCGTCCGGGTGGACGATCTCGGATGCGACCTGGTAGCGGTCTCGCGGTAGCCGTTCCAGTCCCTTCCGCGAGATGTTGTTCAGCGTGAGGATCTTGAATCCCATCAGCCGTACCGCCGCTCGAAATCCCGCATGAATTCCACAAGAGCGGTGACGCCTGCTGCTGGCATGGCGTTGTAGATGCTCGCGCGCATGCCGCCGACCGAACGATGACCGGCCAGGTGCGCGAGTCCCGCCACACTCGATTCGGCGAGGAAGGTCTTTTCGAGTTCCGGCTTCGCGAGCGTGAATGGCACATTCATCCAGGACCGGCAGTTGCGTGCGACCGGGTTCGAATAAAAAGTGGAAGCGTCGATCGCGGCATAAAGTGCGGTTGCCTTGGCGCGATTGAGTTCGGCCATCGCCGCGAGCCCACCCTGGCGCTTGAGCCACTGCAGCACGAGCCCGGCGAAGTACCAGCCAAATGTCGGTGGTGTATTCAGCATCGAGCCTGCCTCCGCGAATGCCTTGTAATCGAACACCGAAGGCGTCCCCGGCCGGGCCCGGCCCAGCAGGTCATCGCGAACGATGACGACCGTGATGCCGGACGGTCCGATGTTTTTCTGCGCGCCCGCATAGATCAGCCCGAAACGCGACACATCGAGCGGGCGCGAAAGAATGGTCGAGGACATGTCGGCGACGAGCGGCACATCACCGGTCGCGGGGATGTAGGGAAATTCGACACCGCCAATCGTCTCATTCGGCGTGTAATGAACGAAGGCCGCGCCGCGGGTCAGCTTGAGTGATGACTGGTCCGGCACGGTCGAGTAACTGGATGCGGCCTCGTCGGCAGCGATATCAACCGTCAGGAAGCGCCGCGCCTCCTTGATTGCGCGCTCCGACCAATGACCGGTGTGGAGGTATTCGGCCCGCGCGCCGGCTTGTGACAGATTCAGCGGCACCGCCGAGAATTGCCCGGTCGCACCCCCCTGCATGAACAGGACCCGGTAGCCTGACGGGATCGCGAGCAATTCGCGCAGATCAGCCTCGGCCCGCTCGGCAACCGCCATGAAGGCCTTGCTGCGATGGCTGATCTCCATGACCGACACGCCGCCCTGCCAGTCGACCAGCTCGTCACGAGCCTGTTCCAGCACGGGAAGCGGCAGCGCCGCCGGGCCTGCGGAGAAATTGAAAACACGCACGCCGTGAATCCGCGGGCCGGCCTCAGCCGGCACCCTCGTTGTCCCCAGAATCTTCGCCGGCGATGCGCTCGAGTCCCACGAGCTTTTCGCCTTCCTCGAGCCGCATGATCCGCACGCCCTGCGTGTTGCGGCCGAGGACCGGGATGTCGCTGACGGGCACCCGAACCAGCGTGCCGCTCGAGTTGATCAGCATGATCTCGTCGTCGGGCTTCACCTGCAACGCGCCCACCAGCGCGCCATTGCGGTCGCTGGTCTGCAACGCTATGACACCCTGACCGCCGCGGCCGTGCCGCGGAAACTCCGCCATTTCAGTCAGCTTGCCGTAGCCTCGCTGGGACACGGTCAGGATCGGTCCCTCGCCGAACACGATCAGTGACGTCACGCGCTGTCCGTCGCCGAGCCTGACGCCGCGCACGCCCGCGGCCTCGCGGCCCATCGGCCGGACCTCGCTCTCGGCGAAGCGGATCGCCTTGCCGTCGGTCGTTGCCAGCAGGATCTCGCGTTCGCCATCGGTCAGCGCCACGCCCACCAGGCAGTCGGACTCGTCGAGCGAAACCGCGATGATGCCGTTCGCGCGCGGTCGCGAGAACGCCGAGAGCGGTGTTTTCTTGACCGTGCCCTGGGTCGTCGCCATCAGCACGAATCGGCTGTCGTCGAATTCGCGGACCGCCTGCACGGCCGTGATGCGCTCGCCCTCGCCCAGTTGCAGCAGGTTGACGATTGGTTTGCCGCGCGAGCCGCGGCTCGCGAGCGGCAACTGCCAGACCTTGAGCCAGTAGCACTGGCCGCGATCCGAGAAGCACAGGAGCGTGTCATGGCTGTGGGCAATGAACAGCTTGTCGATGAAGTCTTCGTCCTTGACGGTGGTCGCCATCTTGCCGCGACCGCCTCGACGCTGGGCCTCGTAGTCCGTCACGGGCTGGGCTTTTGCGTAGCCGGCATGCGACAAGGTCACGACCAGATCCTGCCGCTCGATGAGATCCTCGATGGTCACGTCTGATTGATCAGCGATGATTTCGGTGCGGCGCTCGTCGCCATAGGCGGCTTTCATCGCCGCGAGTTCATCGCGGATGACTTCCAGGAGTCGTTCCGGGCGCGCGAGGATATCGCCCAGATCCCGGATCTGGTCCAGCAATTCGGAGAACTCGGTGACGATCTTGTCCTGCTCGAGACCGGTCAGGCGGTGCAGGCGCAGGTCGAGGATGGCCTGGGCCTGTTGCTCCGACAGCCGGTATTTCCCGTCCTGCAGCCCAAGGTCATCCGCCATTCCATCCGGGCGCGTCGAGACCGTGCCCGCGCGCGCGAGCATCTGCGGCACGGCGCCGGCGCCCCAGGCGCGCGATTGCAGCGCTGTCTTCGCTTCCGGCGGCGAAGCTGAGGCCTTGATGACCGCGATGACTTCGTCGATGTTCGCGAGCGCAACCGCAAGGCCTTCGAGCAGATGGGCGCGGTCGCGTGCCTTGCGAAGATCATGAATCGTACGGCGCGTCACGACCTCGCGGCGGTGGCGCAGGAACGCATCCAGCATCTCCTTGAGCGAGAGGAGCTTGGGCTGGCCGTCGAGCAACGCGACCATGTTGACGCCAAACACGGTCTGCATCGGCGTCAGCTTGAATAGCTGGTTCAGAACCAATTCGTGGTTCTCGCCGCGCTTTAATTCGATGACGACGCGCAGGCCATCCTTGTCAGACTCGTCACGCAGCTCGGAGATGCCGTCGATCTCCTTGGCGCGCACGAGATCGGCGATGCGCTCGAGGAGGCGCGCCTTGTTGACCTGATACGGCAACTCGGTCACGACAATCGCCTGCCTGCCGCGGTCGTCTATGTTCTCGACGCCGGTGCGCGCGCGAACCGACAACCGGCCACGCCCGGTCTTATAGGCAAGCACAATTTCGGCGGCACCATTGATGATGCCGGCGGTCGGGAAGTCCGGTCCGGGCACCAGGCGCATCAGATCAGCCAGGCTCAGATTCGGGTCGTCGATCAGCGCGATGCAGGCATCGACGATCTCGTTGAGATTGTGCGGCGGGATGTTGGTCGCCATGCCGACCGCAATGCCCGCCGAACCGTTGACGAGCAGGTTCGGGATGCGCGACGGCAGCACCGCCGGCTCCTGCTCGCTGTTGTCGTAGTTCGGCGTGAAATCGACCGTTTCCTTGTCGATATCCGCCAGCAACTCATGGGCGATGCGCGACATGCGCACTTCCGTGTATCGCATGGCGGCCGGCGCATCGCCGTCCACGGAACCGAAATTGCCCTGCCCGTCGACCAGCAGGTAGCGCAACGAAAACGGCTGCGCCATGCGTACGATCGTGTCGTATACAGCCGCGTCGCCATGCGGGTGATACTTGCCGATCACGTCGCCGACGATGCGCGCCGACTTCTTGTAAGGCTTGTTCCAGTCATTGCCGAGTTCGCGCATCGCAAACAGAACGCGCCGGTGCACCGGCTTCAATCCATCGCGGACATCGGGCAGTGCGCGGCCGACAATCACGCTCATCGCGTAATCGAGATACGACCGCCGCATCTCGTCTTCGAGGTTGACGTGCAGGACTTCGCGCGCGATTTCACTCATGCGGTTTTTGTCTTCAATTCGGGCATCGGAAGGCCGCGAATATTAACACAGGCATACACCTGTAACAGCGGCCCGGAGGCTATACTTCCACGATGAACGGGGCACGCAACGTTGATCCCGCGGAGATCTCGAAATTCGACGCAGCGGCATCGCGTTGGTGGGACCCCGATGGTGAGTTTCGCCCGCTGCATGACCTGAATCCCGCGCGGCTCGATTACATCGAGGCACGCGCCGGGCTCGCCGCGCGCCGCGTGCTGGACGTCGGCTGCGGTGGTGGCCTGCTGGCCGAGGGCATGGCGCGGCGCGGCGCAAGGGTGACCGGCATCGACCTTGCGCCCGGCGCGCTGGAAGTCGCGCGGCTGCATGCGCTGGAAGCTGGCGTGACCGTTGATTACCGCCAGGTCGCGGCCGAAGTGCTGGCTGACACCGAATGCGGCGCATTTGACCTCGTGACCTGCCTGGAGATGCTCGAGCATGTGCCGGACCCGGCGAAGGTGGTGCAGGCGCTCGCGCAACTGGTCCGGCCGGGTGGCGACGTGGTCTGCTCCACGATCAACCGCAATCCCAAGGCCTTTGCGTTCGCCATCGTCGGGGCCGAGTACCTGCTGCGGTTGCTGCCGGCGGGCACCCACCAGTACGCGCGACTGATCAGGCCCTCGGAACTCGCCCGCTGGGGGCGGGACGCGGGGCTCGCGGTCGCTGACCTGGCCGGACTCGACTATCACCCGCTGGCGCGCAAGGCACGGGTCAGCGCCGATACTTCGGTCAATTACCTCATCCATTTCAGGCGGCCCACATCGGATTCCAGCGCATGAGCCCGCGCCAGGGGCTCCGCGGTGTGCTGTTCGACCTCGACGGCACACTGCTCGACACCGCACCCGACATGGCGGGCGCGCTCAACCGGCTGCTTGTCGACGAGGGCATGGAAGTGCTGCCCTACGAGCGCATCCGACCCCATGTGTCACATGGCGCGCTGCGCCTCGTGCGGCTCGCCTTCGGGGAACCGGATACAGCGCGCTTCGAGGATCTGCGCCGGCGATTCCTGGACTTCTACCGTGCGGGCATTGCAAAGCACACGCGCATGTTCGACGGATTCGAGCTCGTGCTGAACACTCTCGAGGCGGCCGGCCTGCGTTGGGGAGTCGTGACCAACAAGCCGGGCTGGCTGACGGTACCGCTACTCGAGGAGCTCGGGCTGGCGGCACGCAGCGGCTGCATCGTCAGCGGCGATACGCTCACCGAGCGCAAGCCGCACCCGATGCAACTGCTGCATGCTGCGAAATTGCTGGGTTTGGAACCGGGGGAATGCGTCTATCTGGGCGACGCCGAACGCGACGTGCAGGCGGCCCGCAACGCGGGCATGATCCCGCTGGTGGCCGGGTTCGGCTACCTTGGCGCTGGCGAGGATCCAAACGCCTGGCAGCCCGACGCGGTATTCGGGCGACCAACCGACCTGCTGGAATGGCTGGGCCTGAGAGCATGAATCCATGGACCTGACGACGACCCTCCTGATCATCGCGGGGCTTGCAATCGCCTTTGCGGCGGGTTGGTGGATCGGCCGCAGGCGCGTTGCCTCGCTCGAGACCGAGGTCGCGGTACTGGGCGCACGCCTGCAGTCCGAGGACGCCCTTGAGGTTGAACGAACAGCCGCCGTCGAACGCACCATGGAACAACTCGACCGGCGCTTTGACGACCTCGCAGGCCGGCAGCTGCGCGAGAACATCGAAAACTTCCTGCGCCTCGCCAAGGAAAATCTTGGCCAGCATCAGCAACAGGCCCAGAGCACGCTCAAGGAGCGCGAGAAAGCGATCGAAACACTGGTCAAGCCGATCCAGGAATCGCTGACCCGCACCTCGGAGGCACTGCGCGAGATCGAGGTCGAGCGGCAACGGGACTTCGGCAGCCTGCGCCAGCACCTGACCGACATGCGCGAGACCCATATGGCGTTGCAGCGCGAGACCCGCAATCTCGTGCAGGCGCTCAGCAAGCCGCAGGTACGCGGCCAGTGGGGTGAGATCGCGCTGCGCCGCCTCGTCGAGCTTGCGGGCATGACCTCGCATTGCGACTTCGAGGAACAAGTCCATGTAGCCGGCGAAGACGGTGCGCTGCGCCCTGACATGGTCATCCACATGCCCGATGGGCGCGATCTCGTGGTGGACGTCAAGACACCGCTCGACGCTTACCTGCTGGCGGTGGAGGCCGCTTCCGACGAGTCCAGAACGGCGGCCCTGAAACGGCATGCCCAGCACCTGGGCGAGCGCGTGCGATTGTTGGCATCGAAGAATTACGCGGCGCAGTTTGAACGCGCGCCGCAGTTCGTGGTGCTGTTCCTGCCGGGCGATCAGTTCCTGTCAGCCGCGCTCGATCAACAGCCGGATCTGCTCGAAAGCGCGATGAAGAGTGGCGTGATCCTGGCGACGCCGTCGAGTTTCATGGCGCTCCTCAAGGCGGTCGAATATGGCTGGAAAAACATTCAGCTCGCCGAGGGCGCAGAGCGCATCCGAAAACTGGCGGAGGACCTGTACTCGCGCCTCGGCACCTTCCGCAATCATCTGGCCCGGCTCGGCAGCGCGCTCGAGGCCAGCGTGCGCGCGTTCAATGCGTCGGTCGGATCCCTCGAACGCAATGTGCTGCCCGGGGCGCGCAAGTTCACGGAGCTAGGCGTGCGCGGCGACAAGGCCATCGAGGAACTCGATGAGATCGAGGCCGCCATCCGTGCGAACGACGGCGCGCCGCCGGAGTTGCCCGCCCCTGAAGACCCGCCGAGTTGACCGATCCACAGCAGCTACGAGACTACGACCCGGCACCGAACTCCCATCAGGACCGGGTCGTGATCGTGACTGGTGCCGGCGATGGCATCGGCCAGGCGGTCGCGTTTGCGCTGGCGCGCCAAGGCGCGACGGTGGGCCTGCTAGGACGGACGCTCCGCAAGCTCGAACGCAGCTATGACCAGATCGTCAAGACCGGCGGCCCCAAACCGGCGCTGTTGCCATTCAATCTCGAGACTGCGAGCGCAGTTGAATACGAAGCCCTGCACGACGCGCTCGATCGTGAGTTCGGCCGCGTGGATGGCCTGGCGCATATCGCGGGCATCCTCGGCGTGCTGAGTCCGATCGACCATTACGACGTGCCGACCTGGTGCAAGGTAATACACGTCAACCTGACCGCATCTTTCCTGCTCACACGCACGCTGCTGCCCTTGCTACGCCGTTCCGAGGACGCCACCGTCGTGTTTACATCGAGTGGAGTTGCGCGGCGCGGTCGCGCCTACTGGGGCGCCTATTCCGTCTCCAAGTTTGGCACCGAGGGCCTGATGCAGGTGCTGGCACATGAGTCGGAGCAGACGCGCATTCGCGCGAACAGCCTGAATCCGGGGCCAGTCAGGACCGCGATGCGCCTGCAGGCATTCCCCGCCGAGGATCGCAGCCTGCTGGTCGAACCGGCGGCGATTACGGCGCCTTATCTCTTCCTGCTGGGATCCGGGAGCCGCGGCATCAATGGGATGACTTTCGACTGCCAGCCGCCTTCCCTTCCTGGCCAGGCGTGATCGCAGCGAGTTCCCGCAGCGCGTTCAATTCGTCGTCCGTCATCGCCCGGCTGCGGCCGCGCGCGAGAGCGCGATCCATCGCAATTGGCCCGACCTTCGTGCGCATGACCCGATTCGGCTCGAAGCCGCTGCGTTCGAAAATTCCCTTCAGATCGCGAGGACGCAGCCCGATGCAGGTCACATTGACCCAGCGGTTCGTGCCCTCACCGCCTGCCGGCAGGATGGCCGTCAGCTTTCCCTCGAATTCCGTCCCGGCAACCGCCGTCATCAAACCGGCAATTCGCGATTCGTCGATATCGCCGCGCACCCGCACGCTGTACTCCGAAGGCATTGCGTGACCGCGGCGCGTGAGCGCCGCCGCAAGCTCGCCGTCCGTGACAAAGAACTCGAGTCCCGCGTCATTTGCGGCCAGCGGGCTGATCGGAATCCATCGCCTGCCGGCTGCCTTCGGCAGGCGTTCCAGCGAACTACGGCCCTCGCCGCCAGACGTGCCGCGAATCTCTTCCCGCGCGGGCCGGTGATACACGAGTCCGCGATGGTCGGCGCGCGCGGTATCCCGAAGCCGCAACCGGCGGCCGTCGAGGCGCACGTCATCGAGCTCACTGACTGGTTGGCCAGGCCGCGCAAGCTTGCCATTGACCGTGATGCGCCCGGCCAGGATCCAGGCCTCGACCTGCCGGCGCGAACCGACTCCGCGACCCGCCAGCACTTTCTGGATGCGATCACGCATCGGCGCGGACGACCGCGGCGCGACGCGCCGCTTCAAACGGCGGCTTCGGCGTCGTTGGCCGCCGGCAGGTCGGCCGCGGCGGCCTGCACCGTGCCCGCGAACTCGAGCTGGATGCCGACGTCGTCCATGTCCTTCAGGGCCGCGAGTGACGGCAGTTCATCCAGGCTCTTGAGCCCGAAATAATCCAGGAACTCGCGGGTCGTGCCGAGCAGCTCCGGATGCCCTGGCACCTCACGATGGCCGACCACGCGGATCCAGCCGCGTTCGGTCAGTGTACGCACGATGTTCGGATTGACCTGAACGCCGCGGACGTTCTCGATCTCGCCTCGCGTGATCGGCTGGCGATAGGCGATCAGTGCAATTGTTTCCAGCAGTGCCCGTGAATAGCGGCCAGGCCGCTCCTGCCAGAGCCGGGACAAGGGTGCTGCGTATTCGCCGCGCACCTGCAGGCGCCAGCCGCTCGCGACTTCGACGAGTTCCACCGGCCGATCAGCGCATTCGCGCGCCAGCGCCTCGAGTGCTTCGCGCATCGTGGCGGCTTCTGGGCGATCGACCTCGTCGAACAGCCCGCGCAGCTGATCCATGTTGAGCGGCTGGCCGTACGCCAGCAAGGCGGCTTCAATCAGATTCTTGAGTTGATTCAGATTCATGGTTGCTCACCGCTCAGGAAGCAGTGGTGATCTCCACATCATCCAGTTCCGGCGCGTCCGGGTTGTGCTCCGCACGCCGCACATGCAGCGGAGCGTAGGGCTCGGCCTGGACGACATCGATAAGGCCTTCGCGCAACAGTTCGAGCAATGCGGCGAATGTGACGCAGACGCCGAGGCGGCCCTCCTCCGGACGGAAAAGCTTCACGAATTCGACCAGGGCAGAGTCTCCCAGCATCGTGAGCACATCCGACATCCGTTGCCGCACGGAGAGAGTTTCCCTCTGCACATGCAGGTGCTCGAATATCGTCGCGCGCTGCACGACGTCCTTGAAGGCCACCAGCATTTCCTGCAGCGTGACTTCCGGCAGCAGCCGGATCACGTGCCGAGTGGTCAACTCCGCGGTCGCCTGGTACACATCGCGATCCAGGCGATCGAGGCGGTCGATGTCCTCTGCAGCGCGCTTGAAGCGCTCGTATTCCTGCAGGCGCCGCACGAGTTCGGCGCGCGGATCGTCCTCTTCCTCGACGTCGAACTGGCTGCGCGGCAGCAGCATGCGCGACTTGATCTCCGCCAGCATCGCCGCCATCAGCAGGTACTCGCCGGCGAGCTCCAGGTCGAGCTCCTCCATCAGCTGGATGTACTCCATGTACTGACGGGTGATGTCCGCGATCGGGATGTCCAGCACGTCGAGATTCTGCCGACGGATCAGGTACAGCAGCAGGTCGAGCGGTCCTTCGAATGCCTCGAGGAACACCTCGAGCGCCTGCGGCGGGATGTAGAGATCGCGTGGCATCACCGTGATCGGCTCGCCCTCGACGATTGCAAATGGCATTTCGTCCTGCTGCGGTGGCGGCTCGATGACGCCAGGCTCGGCGTTTGCCGCAACTACGTTTTCGGTGTATTCGGTCACCGGTACTCCAGCCCCACGGCGGCCCGCACATCTTCCATCGTCGCACGCGCCGCTTCGCGCGCGCGCTCGCAGCCCTCGGCGACGATACTGCGAACGACCTCCGGATTCTCTTCGTACTCCCGCGCGCGCTTGCGGATCGCGTCGATCTCGGTGACGACGGAGTTTATCAGAGGCTTCTTGCAGTCCAGGCAGCCGATGCCGGCGCTGCGGCAACCGGTCTGAACCCAGGACTTGGTCTCCTCGCTTGAATAGATCTTGTGCAGGTCCCAGACCGGGCACTTGTCCGGGTCACCCGGATCGCTGCGGCGTACGCGGGCCGGATCGGTCTGCATCGCGCGCAGTTTCTTCGCCACGCTATCCGGTTCCTCGCGAAGCCCGATCGTGTTGCCATAGGACTTCGACATCTTGCGGCCGTCGAGGCCTGGTACCTTCGGTGACCGGGTCAACAGCACCGCCGGCTCCGGCAGGATCGCCCGCCCACCGCCTTCGAGGTGACCGAGCAGACGCTCGCGGTCTGCGATCGTCAGCTTGGCGCCGGACTCGATCAGCGACCGAGCCTTGGCCAGCGCCTCGGCATTGCCCTGCTCCTGATACTGGCGGCGCAGCTCGGAGTACTGCGTGGCGTTCCGGGAACCCAGGCGCTTGATGGCGCGCTCACAGCGCGCCTCGAAATCCGGCTCACGCCCGTAGATGTGATTGAATCGGCGCGCGATCTCGCGGGTGATCTCGACGTGCGCCACCTGGTCCTCGCCCACAGGAACGAACTCGGGGCGATACATGAGGATGTCCGCGCTCTGGAGGAGCGGGTAGCCGAGAAACCCGTAAGTAGTGAGGTCCTTGTCTTTCAGCTGCTCCATCTGGTCCTTGTAGGTCGGCACCCTTTCCAGCCAGGCAAGAGGCGTGACCATCGAGAGGATCAAGTGCAATTCCGCATGTTCCGGGATACGCGACTGGATGAACATCGTGCAGGCGCCAGGGTTCAAGCCGGCACCCAGCCAGTCGATGAGCACCTCGTGCGTATTCGATTTGATCGCCTTGGTGTCATCGTAACCAGTCGTCAGCGCATGCCAGTCGGCTATGAAGAAAAAACACTCATAGCGATACTGAAGCTCGACCCAATTCGCAAGCGCGCCATGGTAATTGCCGATGTGCAGTGGACCCGTCGGTCGCATGCCGGACACGACGCGGCGGTTCTGGGTGTTGTTGCCGGCCAAATTCCTGCTCCTAGTTGGGCTGGAGCCCGAATGTCGCAATCAGCAGCCTCTGCAGGAATGCAATCGGGCCGCTCAATATGACGGACAACGAGTGGGTCGCGATCAATGCCAGGACGATGAAAAATCCATAGGGCCGGATCGCAGCCAGCATCGAGGCAAACGGCCCAGGCGGCAACAGGTTTTCGAGCAACTGCCCGCCATCGAGTGGCGGAATCGGCAGCATGTTGAAAACCGCCAACATGAGATTGATCTGGATTCCCCAGTCAGCCATGAGCCCGATCCACTGGCCTGTCACACCCAGATCCACGTGCTGGCTCACCATCATAAGAAAGGCCCAGACCACGGCCATGGCCAGATTCGCGGCCGGACCCGCGGCGGAGACCCACACCATGTTGCGGCGCGGATCGCGCATGAAACGTGGATTGACAGGCACCGGGCGCGCCCAGCCGAACAGGAATCCTCCCAGCCAGAACAACAGTGCCGGCACCAATATCGTACCGACCGGATCGATGTGCCGGATCGGATTGAGACTCAGCCTTCCCTGCGACTCTGCGGTGCGATCGCCAAAGGACCGCGCGACCCAGCCGTGGGCGACCTCATGCAGGGTAATCGCGAACAGGACGGGAATTGCGGCGATCGAAAGCCCAGTCAGGAACGAGGCAAGATCCATGGAATTTCCAGGTGGCGCCCCGAGCCCAGCCCCGGGAAACGCTGCCAATTATACGCGGTGAATGATGGCTCTGTCGGTCATTGGAAGGGCCGCGGATCGCCCTTTCCAGCCCGCAAAATCACTGGCGCCTCGCCTGACAGGTCTACAATCGTGCTCGGTTCCAGGCCACAGTTGCCGCCATCCAGAATCAGGTCCACGGCGTATCCAATGCGCTCCTCGATGTCGCGTGCATCGGTCAACGGCAACTCATCCCCTGGCAGCAGCAATGTCGTGCTCATCAGGGGCTCACCGTATTCTGCCAACAGCAGGCTGACAACGGCATGGTCCGGGACCCGGATGCCCACGGTCTTGCGGCGCTCATCCAGCAGCCGGCGCGGGATCTCACGGGTCGCCCTGAGAACGAACGTATAGGGTCCGGGCGTGAACGCCTTCAGCTGACGGTACTGCCAGTTCTCCACGCGGGCAAAGTGCGCGATTTCCGACAGGTCCCGGCAGATGACAGTGAAAAAATGGCGCTTACTGGTCTGCCGAATACGCTGGATGCGCTCCATCGCTTCCTTGGCACCGATCGCGCAACCCAAGGCATAACAGGAATCCGTCGGATAGACGATCACGCCACCTTCCCGCAGGCAATCCGCGGCAGTGCGCAGCATGCGTGCCTGCGGCGTCGCAGGATGCAACTCCAGACGCTCAGCCATGGTCCATTATGTACCGGCGGCGAGCCATTTCCGCTTCCGCTATCATTGGCGCCCCTTCAATCACGGTTCCGGGCATGCAACTGTTGTTCGACTTCCTGCCGGTCATCGCGTTTTTCATCGCGTACCAACTGGCACATAACATCTTCATTGCGACGAAAGTGATCATCATCGCGACCATCCTGCAGGTCTCGATTCACTGGATCCGGAAAAGGCGCGTCAACCCGATGCACCTGGTTTCGGCCGGCTTGGTGCTCGTGTTTGGCGGTCTGACGCTCGTGGTCCGCAATCCAGTGTTCATCATGTGGAAGGTAACTGTCGTCAACTGGCTGTTCGCGGCCGCTTTCCTGGCTAGCCAATTGCGGATTTTTGGCGGGCGCCCGCTGATCCAGCGCCTGATGACCACGGCGGACGCGCAGCTCGAACTCGCGCCAGTGCTGTGGCGGCGCCTGAATCTGGCCTGGATAGGTTTCTTCCTTCTGATCGGGGCCGCCAATCTCGTGGTATTCCAAATGTTTGACGAAGCGACCTGGGTCAATTTCAAGTTCTACGGCATGCTGGGACTGACGTTTATATTCGTCATTGCGCAAGGTTTCTGGATCGCGTCGCGTGCGCGCACCGCATGATTGAATCCCGGCTTACCCGCATCCAGACGCGACTGGAATCCGCCTTCGCCCCCGCCCAGGTTTCGGTGCGGGATGACAGCGCAAAGCACGCTGGACATCCGGGCGCGCGCGGCGGGGCCGGGCACTTTGCGGTACGAATCGAGTCTGCAGCATTCGCGGGCCGGAACCCGCTACAACGGCATCGAATGGTCTATGAGGCCCTGGCGGAAATGATGCCGAGCGACATACATGCCCTTATCATTGAAGCGATTTCACCCAACGACGAGGAATAACCGAGGACATCATGAGACAGACACATGCATTGGCCATCACGGCCGCAATCCTTCTGCTGGCCGCAGGCTGCACGAAGACCGACACCGCCGCCGCCGACGCTGCCGCAAAGCCGGTGGCCACAGTGAATGGAACAGCGATTTCGCAAGACGTGTGGAATCTCTACGTCAAGGCCCGGCGCAACGGCAAAGCGGCCGAGGAACTCACGCCCGAACAGCGTACGGAGGCGCTCGACGAGCTGATAGACCTGTACGTGGGCGCACAGGAGGCCCAGAAGCAGAATCTGACGACCGGTGAGGACGGCGCGCGAATCGAGCTGGTGCACACCAGCTCGATGACTGAGCTGCTATTCAAGAAGTTCGTGGACGGCAAGGAGCCGACCGAAGAGGAGCTGAAGGCAGAATACGACGCGCGGATTGCGGTTTTGCCGAAGGTCGAATTTCATGCCCGCCATATCCTCGTCGACGACGAAGCCAAGGCGAAGGATCTGATTGCGCAGATCGACAAGGGGGCAAGCTTTGAGAAGCTCGCCACCGAGAACTCAAAGGACGGGTCGGCGAAAGAAGGCGGCGATCTGGGCTGGTTCATGGCCACACAAATGGTCAAGCCATTCGCGGATGCCTTGCAGCAGCTCGAGGTCGGCAAGTACACCGCCACGCCAGTGAAGTCTGATTTCGGCTGGCACATCATCAAGCTCGAGGGAACACGCGCTGCGACTCCGCCGCCCTATGAGTCAGTCAAGCCGCAACTGGGACCGATGGTGCAACAGAAGAAATTCGAGGCGCACCTCAAGGAGCTGGTCAAGACTGCCAAAATCGAACGGACGCCCACTGAAGTCGCTAAGTGACGCCAAAGTGGCGGGAATAGGTACGGTTCATCGGATTGATGGGCGGCGCGCTGATGTGTGGCTGCACCAGGCGCCGGGTCACGTAGAAATAGACCGGCAGTAGCGGATAGTCCTCGAGCATCAGCTGCTCGGCCTGTTGCAGCAGCTGGCGCCTTCGCACGGTATCGGTCTGCACGGCGGCGGCAGCCAGCAGTCGTGCGTACTGCGCGTTCGACCATCGGCCGAAATTCTGTGGACTGCCGTCCGTCATCGTGTCGAGGAAACTCGACGCGTCGTTGTAATCCGCCGACCAGCCGACCCGCACGACGTCCCACTGCGCGGGATCGGCGCGCGCCGCAAGGTATGCGCGAAACTCCATTTGCACCAATTCAGTTTCGACGCCAAGCTCCTGCTTCCACATGGCTGCGATTGCGACACAGACTTTCTGGATCAGGTCATTTTCGTTGTACAACATCCGCAGGTGCAGGGGTTTTGTCGCGGAATAACCGGCTGCAGAATAGAGTGAGCGGGCCTTCGCGCGGCGTGCCGTTGGTTGGGAATTAAGCCACTCATAGGTCGCCGGCGTGTAATTCCAGACGCCTTCCGGCACCAGCGAATAGGCGGGTACCTGGCCGGCGCGCGTTATCGAAGTGGTAATCGCCTCACGGTCGATCGCAAGCGACAATGCCTCCCGCAATGCGGGCCTGGCGCTTAGCGCTCCCTGATCCGTGTTGAAGGAATAGTAGAACGTCGCCAGCGCCGCGCGATGCTGAAGGCCGGAACCCGGCTTCCCGGCGAGCTCTTCAAAGCGCTGCTCCGGGACATTGTTCGTTACGTCCAGTTCACCGGCGCGAAAGCGCGTGTACTCGGCGTTCTCGTCCGGCACGAGTTCATATTGCACTTCGTCGAAGGTGACGGCGCCGGAATCCCAATAGAACGCATTGCGCACCAGACGCAAGCTGGCGCCCGGGACAACTTGCGCCAACGAATAGGGGCCGTTAGAGACGGTAGCGCCCGCTTTTGAGAATCCGCCAGATTCCGTCAGAGACGAGTCGTGAACCGGCGATGCAACCGTATTGGTCAGGACATCCGGAAAGTATGGGACAGGCTGCGACAGGGTAATTTCGAGCAAATGATCACCGGCCGCGCGAACACCCAATCTGTCGGCAGGCAGCTCGCCCTTCAGGATCGCCGGCGCGTTATCAATTGCACGCAGCAGGTCCGCCCCGCCCGAAGCTGTCACCGGATCCACGGCACGGCGCAGCGCCGTGACAAAATGCCGGGCCAGCACCGGGTCCCCGTTCGACCAGCGAGCGTTATCGCGCAATTTGAATGAGTAGTGTGTTCCCGCTTCGTCCACGCTCCACGATTCCGCGGCCGCGGGCAATACTTCGCCGGATGGACTGCTGGTCGTCAGGCCTTCGTACAAGTCCCTGAGCACATCGAACGAGAATGCATCTTCGGCGCGCTGCGGATCGAGCGAGCCCGGTTGCCCGCCCAAGCCCCTTCGCAGGACCAATGGCGCGGAATCGGAATCCCGCTTGGCTTCAGGTGCACGCGACTCGCAGGACGCCGACGCGACCGCGACCGC
>Ga0315278_10000776_pt1 | contig 27700 bp, 21 predicted proteins | sample YL17G06_0_MG_FD_203880 | JGI IMG/M metagenome (GOLD analysis project Ga0315278, IMG submission 203880) | Sediment microbial communities from Yellowstone Lake, YNP, Wyoming, USA - YL17G06_0 | ecosystem: Environmental > Aquatic > Freshwater > Lake > Sediment | place: USA: Wyoming | collected... | reverse complement strand
CCCTTACCTTAAATTTCTCAAAAGCAACCCGCACATTATTTTAAGTCTACATTTGTAGACTACTTTAACTTGTTCCTTTTTAGATGTCAAGAAAAATTTTTTGGGTTTCGAAGAATCCAAAAAAAAAGATGCTCGAGTTGTTCCTGACCTCGAGAAATACGAAGTCTTGAACGAATCGGGTCTACGGATTGGCCCCACCACCTATCAGAAAAAAACAGTTTTTCAAGATGGCAATTTTGCTATTGGAGATCATTCGCAGAAGAGAATTAGATGAAGAAAAACAACCCCTAAATCTGCGAATGTTGTTGAATGGAGAAGATCGAAGAGCATTTACATTCTGTGATCATATGCCCGATTTTCAGAAAGAGGGGCACCCAGGAGCATCGCTCCGGGGAAGACGAAAAGGCTTTACAATTCACTATTCAAACACTACCATAAATATGTTATCTTCACACAGGAAATGGATGGGAGGAATAGGAATCAATGGAAGAGAAAGATGAGAAACCAAATCGCCGGAGGAAAAAGACCTTCGCCTTTATTTTATTCCCCGTCATCATTGCCATCGGAGCGGTGACGCTCTACTTTTACCTACAGTACAAGAAGACCCGCATCTCAACCGATGATGCCTTTGTCGATGGCAGAGTACATGTCATTGCTTCAAAAGTCCCCGGAACCGTTAAAATTATCCACATCAAAGACAACCAGTTTGTAAGAAAGAGCGACGTCATCCTCGAGATTGATCCAACGGATTACGAGGTCAGAAATAACTTAATTAATCCTATCTGTCTCTTTCCTCTTTGAATACCGTTAAAGTTTTGTCGCCGATGGAAAATGCATCCACCATGCGACCCTTCACTTTAATTTTCTCACCTTTCTTTGGAAGGATTCTTTCTGTAACAACAATGATCTCACCTGTGTCATCTTTTACGGAGAAATATTTTACCACTAACAATGAAAAAACTTCATTAACCTCCCCTTCTATGTTGACGGTTCTGTTTTCATAATCTCTTGGGTTCTCAAGCAATTTTTTGATGGGAACAGATGACTCAAAATAACCCTTCTCACACGCCAACAGAAAGCACAGAATGAGAAAACTTGCAAGAAGAATTATCTTCATCCCTGTCAAATGATAGATCATATAGATTTTATTCAAGTTGTTCCAGAATCACCCTTGTCCAAATTAGGTTTTGGACAGTACTGTTCCAGAATAATGACCTTGAAAAGGACTTCCAGCTTCTCTTCTTTGCTCATTTTAATGGGATCTTCGGACCTCTTGCTTCCAATGATTTGCTTGAATTTCCCGGTTTTCGTACCGCTCAAAAGTACCATTCTATCCAACGGATTGAGCATCAACCCTTTTAGTTCTTCAACAAACTCCTCCCTTTGTGTATTCATCTTTTCAATAAACGTCTTTTTTCGTAGATCATTTATTTCTTTCCGGACTGATGAAATGCTGGGGTCATTACTCATGGCAAACTTAACAAGAGGTCCAAGAAGATCCGGCTTATCAGGATTATGAAGCGAGAGGAATTTATCATTTTTCTTAATAGTATATTCGTCCCCATGTTCGGTCTCTCGACAGACCAATCGTTTGAAATAGATCCCTGCCCATAGAAAATCTTTTAAAGCTTCCCTGTTTTCTAAGGCAAAAACAACTTCCAGGGGTAAAAAGAAATCATCCGGAACTGGCTGAGCCAGTCCGATCTCGTTCCAACGATCTATGATCATTAGTTCGTAACGGGCTGCATATTTTTCTCCAAGGAAATTGTGAACCGGAGTTCCAACAGTAGGAGAAGCTTCTTTAAACGATCTCAGCCATTCCCTGTATGTTTTGCAGATATTCAAGTAATCTGTGAAGCTGTCCTTTGTGAGGCAGAAAATCTGGCGAAGGGCGGTCAATCGGTATTGCTGCCCCGCCGTCATATTCGCATCGTATTGATTCTTCTTCTTAAAACGGTTGTTATCAAGACTACTCTGAAATTTGCCCATATCTAATCCCAGTCCTTCGGAAGCAACCCAGTTAGCGTAAATCACATTATTGTGGTCCTGTTGCCCGGGGCCCACAGTCACTCGCAATGTATCTCTAAAATCTATAAATCCGATGCTATTTTTTACAATGTCATTCGCCAATTGAGATGGAAATCCTTCCCCAGAAGATATGTGATATCTTAAATTGTTGTTTTGGTCTCTGTATTTCAAAATCATATCCCAGAATGATTCATTTCTCACTCCCTGAGAGAAATATTTCGCATGTTTAATTGTCAATTCAGGGGAGAAAGGCTCAATCGCTTTCTCAGGGGCTTTTTTGAAATTTACAATTAGTTCTCTCCCCGTTCTCTTTATATCCAGGCGGCTATCAACATCTGTAAGCTTTTTTCTGATAAGTATTTGACTCGAAGCAAAAAACTCCTTTTGATTTGTGATGTCGATCCACCCACCTTTTCTCTGATCTTTCCTAATTATTGAATGGATATGCTTCTCATATAAATCTCTTTCCAATGGATTGTTGGGATTAGTGACATATGTGCGTGTTTTAAAAAGGGATTTATCTTCACGAATTTTTCTAAATCTTTGTAATCTTCGTTCTAGGTCTTCCCCTATATGAATGACCCCTTTTTCAAAATTCTCCAAGGTTTCCTTCCAACCACGAGTAATAGCCATAAAATCTTCAAGAACCGCAGTGTAATACCGTTTCATGTTTACAAGTCGTAGGCTAAGTAATAGACGCTGCATGGCTTCGAGGTAAGGACTTTTCTGCCACATTCTTTTTAATCTGCCAGCATTTTCATATTCCGCTCTCCTTCTGTTCACCTCTTCCTGGGCTATCTCTACCTGATCTTCGCCTTTCGGACGAATGACCATATCATAACCTTGGTCAATGATATCCTTTGCTTTCTCTAATTGATTTAGCAATTCGATGCAGAAATTATAAGCGAGAGATATCGAAAATTCTCTGGTCTGATATTCCATATCAAACCTATCGTTTTTTGTCACTTCGCCTTTATCGGGTTTCCCCGTCTCTCTATCCACAAGCGGTTTACTTTCCTTCACCTCGTTCAACAGCAAAAAGATTCTATTTTCGAGCAACCCTGGGAAGTAACGTCCTTTCGCGTCTTGGTACCCTCTAAATACTTCATTCGCAATTTTTTGATAATATTTCAGAATTCCATGATAGGTTCTCCTAAGCTCCCGATTGTTCTTATCATAGACAGGATCATTATTTGTACCCAGGTTAGAGTTCATGAGTCTTTCTGCCAATTCGATAACCTGTGCAGGCTCGGTCAACTGCCGGATGTCCTCGTTCAATTTAAATTCATCCGACTCATTCTGTCCGGCTTGGTCAAGGTTAAGCGAGGGTAGGTGATATCCCTCTATTAAGTTAACATCTATTTTGGGGTCGGCGAATCTTTTGGGGAATTTGTTAGGTGCAAAAATTACTTCCTTGAAATAGTCAACATCAAAAGGTATGGCGTTAGGTCTATTCTCGTACTGAGTGATAATATTGAGTATATCGTCAAGAAAGGAAAATTTCTCAGATTGTAAGGTCTTTCCAAGAAAATATTCTTTCAAGGGGGCATTCTGGCAATAATATTGATCCGAATTTCTAAGGAAGTCCATAATTTCTTCCTTCAAATTATAGGTAGGAGGAACTCCCGCTTTCAAAAATCTGATATAATCGTTGGAAAGTTGAATACTGAAGTTCTGGATGATATCTTCGACAGGGAAAATCCAGTTATGGCATCCCAAGGTACTAAAAACCCCTTCTTCCGTGTTGGAGATTATCGTTCTGGTATTTGAATGATCAAACGGCATCTGATTTTGGCTACAAATGTTCAGTAAGTAGTCAGCAACCGCAGGAAATACGGTCTGTTTCTCTTCGAAGGAGGTGAGATCGTCACCTCCGCTTGGTCTTGTACCATCCAGAAGATAATAGGCATCGAATGGTATCTTCTTATCGGTCAACGAAGGAAATGGGTTCCAGTTCCCCTTATATTCATAGAATGGATATTTCTGATCTTTTAGGACAAGAAATCTGTGCAATTCTCTCATCGTTGCAACACAGTTAGATTGAACCAGATTCCATTGCAAACTCGAGAGGTCTCTGAATGTCGTAGAAAACGCCTGACTTAAAATAGATATTCCGATAAAGGCGCAATTGCTCAGGGATTTTCCTACCTCAATATGATATTTTAATATTTGTGCCACATCCAGAATACACCCGGACCCGGTACCACCTGCAAGGGATCCGACGATAATGAAATAGTTCTCTATCCCTGGGAATTTCGCTTCGCGATCCTTAAAGTAGTTAAAATATCCGGGGAGTATCTCCAGAAATCTCCGGGGGTTATCCCGGTTCGTCAGGCTTTTCAAAAAGCAAAGACGGCAATAATGCTTCTGCTGTCCTGCGCCAGCTATATCGAGCTCAGATATTGGTAAAGTAAGCTTTTGGGCATCGTCCCTTTCAAACCATGGCCCGATGGTAGGATGAATTGGACCTTCCTTCTCCGTGACATGATCCTTAATATCCACAAGAGATTCTCCGAAATAGGCAAAATCCTCAGTAGTCGCCGGATCATAATCCAATTTAATCTCTTCATCGATCACAATTTGCTGAGCCTTATTGAGGTCCAAGCATAGTAGCTTGATTCCTTCGGGCAGGGATCTCCCGTAATTAGAATCCAGGTTCTTCAACTCCACATTTTTGGCTATCCAATCATTGGATGCTTCTATCAATGACTGCTTAAGGTATGTAAGAATCCATTTACCTGTTCCCCCTAAACCTATCACCATTACGTTTCTTGGTGCTTCGAGAGCCATATTCCCCTCCTTTTGAAAACTAATCTTGGTTTAATGTGTCCACCTCACGGTAAATCCACTAATGGTCGTACTACCTCTTCCTCTATAAAGCTTCGTCCACCATGGAAGGATGAAAAACTTTCTGTAAAATAGGGTTACGGCAGGTTCTATTCTTCCGTCTTTTATTTTGTGTTTATCTCCAATTACGTAAAATGTGGGGCAAACTACACTTGAATTCTTATCGGCATCATGGCGTATAGTATTTATCCATGGTAAGACAAATTTTTTCTTCCTACTCAGCACTCGACATTTATTATAAAAAAGAATATCCCTCGGCTTTTTCGAAATTGTCCCGACATAAATTTCTCCTCGTAGAGGGCCACGGACTGTTCTCCAAAATATCTGAACCAATATATAAAAGATCAGGATAAACAAAATCACCCATCCTACTATGCCAAATCCAAGAATGACGTTGAATTCATTTTCGTCTTGTCGAAAATACTTACTTCCGTCAGGTTTAAGAGTTTCAATTTTTGTTGTGAGCGTATAATTCCCTGGCCACAGCCTTTTTGTCGCATACAAGATGCCCTGGAATAAATTCAATTTCTCATCATATTTTAGGAATGCAACATTAGAAAGTCCTTCCCCCGGTTCTCTTTCTATCTGAGCCAAAACGATATCATCTAAATTCTTATCTGCTAAATTTCGCGCCAAAATCTCTTTCCCCCCTTGGTACAATTTCCCTTCTACTTTAACAGGCTTCTGCTTCCAAAAAAGAATGGGGTGATAAATAGAATGTTTCTTCGCAATGGATGGATGTAAACTCTTGAAATACACAATAGGTTTCACTTCAATGGGAATGGTATTTTTTGACAGTATGAAGTTACCAGTCTTCAAGAAAGCCCCTACATTGACCTCAAAGGTGATCTCATAGATTCCCTCCTGGCGAGTAGGGATTTTCTCCATCGTCCTGTATAGACTCTTAAATCCCCGATCCTCCACCAGCTTCGGTTGAAGGGTTTTTCCATCCGGGCCTTTGATGGATGTGGAAAAAGAGAGCGGGTAACGAGATAGAGGAATTACTGGCGTCCCATCCGATTTCAAAAAAGAAGCAACGAGTTCTATCGGTTCTCCCAAAGGATGAATGGTTGCCGGTTTCTTTACCTGCAATTTTGTCGGCAAGAGGTCCTGTTTGACTCGAACCTTGCCGCTCGGAGATAATTTCAGAGTCCATTCCCCGGGGTCAGGCTCCACCAGTACGTAGAAGTTCATGCCTGGTCCGGAACTCAATTTGAAGCTCCCACCTTCTTTCAGTATTTTCCCGTCAGGGGTAAGGATTTCCAATCTCTGGTCTTTGATTTTTCTCTCTTTCTTGACAGAAACCACCACTTTTTCTATATATGGGGGAATTAAAATCTTTTTCTCGTTTCCCATCTCCAAATCAAACCATTCACCCGCTTGAGTTGAGAAGAGAGACTCTATGATTTTTCCGTAGATAGTCTCCAATTCCTCTTCGTCCGCCTGCTTCAACATGAAAGTTCTCTTCGGGGCCAACTTTTCCCACCGGTCTTTGTCTTTGTGCCAGTACTGGCCCCTGGCATCCAGGGCAATAATGAAGAATTCAAAATTGATCGGTCTAACCGATCCTTCCGTCCGGATATTTCTCAAATCCTTCTCGACAAATCCGCTGATTTCACGGAAATACTGTTCTTTCGTGAGATGTCGCTCATCTTTTGGTTCTCCGTCAGTGAAAATAATCACCACCGGTTGCCTTGTTTCTTTGGGGATCTTCCCCTTCTTATAAAATTCTTCAACCTTGCGCAAAGCCTGATAAAAGTTTGTATATCCAAGTGAATGTTCTTCTATTTTTTTCTTGATCTCTTCCACCTTTTCTGCCTTTCCTACCTCGGTGAGAGGCAATTGAAAAGGTTCGGGAGTATCGGTTCCAAAATTAATGACGCTTATCCTGTTTTTTGCTTTAGGATCCGAAAAGTACCGGAGATAATCAACGAAATAATGAGCTGCTTTAACCCTTATGCCCTCGGGATCAGAGGGAATTGGGTCCATCTTGTCCCCTTTCATGCTTCCTGACTGGTCTATAACCAGAAAAATATCAAATTGAACCCGCGGCAAGGCAAGAACATCCTCTTTTTCCTTTTTAAAGAACAGGCGATAGGCGTACCACGTTAATAGTAGGCTTAAAATCACAAAAAAAACCATTAGCACTTTTTTCAAGGATAACCCCCTCCCTACGTATATGAAGAAGTTTTCACCCTCTTGCCAAACCAGCTCCTCGTTCTTGATTTGATAATAATATCTGTCCAGGGAAACACGAAAATCGACAATGTGATCCCTGCGATGACCCCGCCTAAATGAGCAACATAACTGACAGAAGTCTCTTTGCCGTAGTATACAGCCAAAGCGAGCTGAAGTACAATCCAAAAAAGGAGGTAAAGATTGGCGCTGAATGTTTTGCGAAAGAAGAATAATATGTATAAAGTAATCTTTCTATAATCTTTCCAGAATCTGCACAGAAAAGCGGCCAGAACGCCTGAAATTGCACCCGACGCCCCAATAAGAACGATCTTTCCGACCTCGGTCAGTCCAAAAACAACGGTATGCGCCATGGTGGCACCAACGCCACAAAGCAAATAAAAGAACGCAAAAGGATACAGGCTGTTGTACCCCCTCTGGCTTCTTCCGTAAAATTTGATATTTTGTCCTGTTTCGACATCCGATCCAAAAAGGTGGAGGTAATACATGTTACCCAGAATGTGAAAAAATCCGCCATGCAGAAACAAACTTGTTATTAATGTTAAATACGTCCCAAATATTCCAAAAGGATTACGAATTCCCGAGGCCAATGGATTAAGAAAGTAGTAAGGGACAAATCCCCATGAATTTATAACTGAAGAATAAAATCCTGGATCATAAAAGAGACTCCCAATAATCATAATCAAAAAAATGAGGACATTGATCGCGATTATAGAGTAAGTAATCACGGCAATAAGTCGATATCTCTGTTTGGTTGATGAGACGGAAGCCGGAAATGCCGTCAACAACAGAACAAACACGATCCAGACAAATATTTTTAAAACCCACTCCATGAACTCTCCCCCGGTTGAATTCAGAAAGTTTCCGGAGTTTGCAATTGAAATGTCCCTTTATATTTTCCCTTCCCTTCGGCTCGCTCAAAGATGAATTGGCAAATTCTCGTTCCAGGGTATAATTCCAAAGGCTGAGGGCCAAAATTACTTAATTCCAAAACCTGATGATTGTCAATCCCAGGCTGCATGAAGCTCGCTGAAATATGAACTAACAGACCAAATCTTGCAAAACGGCTTCTACCTTCCAACCAACCACAGATACTTTCCGATAACTTTATTCTTTCCATTGTAATTCCGAGGACTGTTTCCCCTGGAATCAAAAGAAAGAAATCCTTAACCTCAACTCTTTCTGTTGCTACTTTGAAGTCAGAAAGGTCATTGATAGGCATATTTCTTCGTACAGTTTTGTAAACTCTAAACACATTGCTTAATCTCAAATCAACTGAAGCTGGTCCGACCATATCAGGAGTGAACGGGCTAATCACAATATTTCCCGCCTCTATCTCCTTTAGAATCTCTGTGTTTGCTAATATTGCCATGCGAACTACCCCTTCTTACTCTTTCTAATGCGAATTTTCTTCTTCTCATCTGAATCCACATGAATTCTGTCAGATTCACGGATGTCGCCGGTAGAGATAGCCTCGGCCAGCGGAAAGCCGATATATCTTTCAACGGCCCTTTGCATCGGTCTCGCTCCATACTCAGCGCTATACCCCATTTCCATAAGAAAATCAGTCACTCTCTTGGAAACATTTATCTTTAGTTCACGAAGGGTAATCCCTTTCCTCTCCACTAATTTATCAACTTCCTTTTTGGCAATGAGCTGAATCTGCTCTCTCGAAAGTAGTTTAAAAGGAATCATTTTTGTCAACCGGTTAATGAATTCCGGCCGAAAGTATTCCTTTATCTTTTTTAGTAAATCTTTTTCAGTGACACCCACTTCGTTATCTCTTCCCACGCCCATCGGGATGCGGCTGTATAATTCTGAACCGATATTGGAGGTCATGATGATGATCGTATTGTAGAAACTGGCTGTTCGTCCGGTTTCATCGGTCAGTCTTCCCTCTCCGATGAGAGAAAGGAGGAGGTTAAACACATTTGCGTGGGCCTTTTCAATCTCATCGAAGAGAATGACCGAAAAGGGGCTTGCCAGGGCCTCTTCTACGAGCTTACCTCTTCTCTCGTCTCCCCGTTTGCCGCTGATCAACCTCTCATGACTATCCGGTGTGGAGTATTCTGACATGTCGTAGCGCAGGAGTTTTTCCTCCGAGCCGAACAAGAAGGACGCAAGGAGGCTGGCGAGATAGGTCTTTCCAACCCCTGTGGGCCCGGCAAATAGAAAGACCCCAACCGGCTTTTTGGGGTCGTTCAATTCAGCCTTAAAGTTCAAGATGGCGTCCACCATCTCCTCAACAGCCTCATCCTGGCCAAAAATCCTTTCTGCAAAATACTTCCTGATTTCTTCCTTGCTAATATATCGATCGCGGAAAATAACGAAATCCGGTAACCCCGTTCTTTTCTTAAAAGCGGCGTAAACATGCTCCCTCCTGACCCAACCATTCTCTGTGGTCTTAACTGGTAGAGATGCAATAACGTCTCTAAGAATCTCAAAGGCCTTCCCCGGGAAGAACCGCTCTCGATAAAATCGATCCGACATATCAATAATGATACTTAAGGCGTCATCTTCAATCTTCACCTGATATTTGTCTTCTATCTCAACCTTGAGATCATTTAGTATTGTTAACGCTTGATCGGCTGTGATTACAGGTATATCAAGACGAACAAATCTCGAGGCAAAAGAAGGATTTCCCCGTAATATGGCTTTATACCCATCACGAGTGGTAGCCCCTATAATTCTGATCTCATTTCTCGCAAGATAGGGGTTTAAAAGGTTGGCAAGTGTCCGCTCTTCGAACCCTGAAACGGCTCCCGCGCCCACAGCGAGGTTAATCTGATCAAAGAAAAGGATGGCCTTATGTTTTCGCAATTCTTCCACAATCATCTGCAACTTTGTCTCGAATTCGTGAACGTACATACAGAAAGCCTGGAAAGAAACGTGGGTACACTCCACGATGACCTTATAAGGAAGGTCCACCTCATTTCTCGCAATCCAGCAGGCAAGCCCCTCAACCACAGCGTTCTTGCCTGTTCCAGGTTCTCCCACTAAGAGGACATTGTTTTCTCCGATGAGGAGTTGGGAGGCAAGCTCTGAAATAACCTCCTTCCGCTCGTAAATTGGCCCAATCCTTCCCTGGGAAGCAAGATAGGTTAAATTTCTTCCAACACTATCCAATTGGGAAGCTTTTTTAAGTTCTGTTTCTCGGTCAGGCATAAAGAGTTCGATTCTTGCTACGCAAAGCGGCGGACATTGTATCTTTGTAAGCTTTCACTGTAATGTCTATTGATCTCGTGTTCTTCGGTTTTATCGATTATACCTTCCAAAATCCAGTAACTCTTTCCATGCCATCCGTCTTCCGGCCTTACATCGAGTTCAATCTCTCCATTTTGAACCCACTTGACCCACCCGAAATTTCGTAGATCCAGGCCAGTTTTATAGAGAGGATGGACCCGATGGAATTCATATTTGGGTTCATTAGTCTGATTGGGATTGATCTTTTCGTATTGCCGGGCGGCCACCGGGATGATCGAAAAGAAGCTGTGTGCCTTAGCTGTATTGGTGACATATAGATTCGAGCGACTTGCAAGGATCCTTGCTTCTTCAGCATCCATCCCCCTACCGTATTCTCTTCTCAGCTCTTTTATAAAGCCGCCCAAAGGAAGGACCGTTTTTATCAGGTGGTAGATCTTGTCCGGGTTTTTTGCACCCCTGAACGATTGGCCAAACAATGTGGCGTTGTGTTCACCTATTACTCGAATAATGAACTCATTTCCTTTATTCCCCAAACGCCAATCATCGGGTACGTATTCATTTAGCGAAAACAATATTTCGTAGAACCATTTCTGGGCCACCGATCCAACCCTCTCTTGAAGCCTATTAATAATGTGTTCTTCATGTCTGGGATCGGTTAGAATCATTTAAATCCCAAGTACAGTTCATCAATATATTATATTTTCAAAAGATGAGTGTACCACCTTTTAGATATGAAAAACCATACAAGATTCCATTGAAATCATGTGTGTTGAGGATTAGTCGTTTGCTCTAGAAAAAACTCTTTCCATTTAATTTCGCTTGGGTACTTTTTATCTTTTATTTTGTACCAAATATCAAAACCACCATTTAAATCTCTTCTCTTCACACCATAAATTAGTTTAAGCTCCCTATCGGACTCGTCATCTGCGTAACCCCAAAGTCCCAACCTTTCTATTTTAAAAAATTTGTCCATCAAGGTCCTCATCGTCCCCAATTCTCTTAAAAAATAACCATCTTCCCAAGTTCCATCTTTTTTTTCACCTATTAAATAATGTGCTACTGGTTTCCCTTCTTCTTGGAAATATTCTCTTACTCCCCTCCTCTGATCAAACAAACCATCTCCTTTTTGATTGGATAAGTAATGAATTTGAATTTTCATAGGATTCTCACGATCAGGTATTATTTTAATTTCATCGATAGAAGCGTGAAGATTAAAATGCTTATCTTGAACCGAGATAAACCGGGCATAGTTCAAGAGCAGTAAATAATCCTTCAAGTCTGTCTCGAGATCCTTTACTACTTCTAACATATCGGAATAATTGACATACATGCCTCTTTCTATTTTTTCCTTAACCTCCTGATAGAAAATCTTTGTGAATGACAATCTGTCTGTTTTATTTGTTATCCTTTCCCCCCCAAGCCCTTGCCGTAAGATACTTTCAACCTCTCCTTTTAGCCTTTTAATTTGATATTTTTTGTCATTATTTATCACCAATTTTTTTAGATCCTCTTCTGTAAAATCCCCAACTCTATTCTTTCGGATGTCCAATCCATCAACAAACCTAAATATAGCCGCAACACTAAGAAAAGTTTCCACTTCATCATATTCATCAGTAGAAGCATTTAGAATATCTTCTAACGTAATAACCTCTTTCGATTTATCACAATGTTCATAGAAATCTAAAGGTATTTCCTTTCCTCTTTTTATAATCAATTCCACATCTTTTTTGTTAATGGGGCAATTGCTTTTGTGATACATGGAGAGCAATGCTATTTTCTCTATTAAAGTAAGATTGCTTCCCTTTCTTCTTGTTTCTGCTGTCTCTTCTTTTCTTTTTTCCTCTTTTTTTTCTGACGTCTCTTTCCTTCTTGTTGAATCTTTTCTTTCCTTGATCTTTTCTCTCATCACTTGTGGTAAGGGTTTATTACCTGGCCCAAATGGGAATGCCAAATCCTTGTAATCATCGATTCCTGCATTATTATTAATTCCAAAACGCTTAGGAATTCCAAAAAGCTCTGGATTTTTGAGTACTAATTCTGCGGATATAAGCCCATGATTATCCCTAATCTGATGTGGCTCGCCATATCTCTCATTTCCTTTGTGGCCTACATCATGGAGCCATATTGCCATACAAAATGCGTATAGATTCTCTTGGCCCATCAATTTGATATTCTCTTTCAAAATAGGATATAAGAGATCATTTGCCAATTCCCAATCATTCGAAATGTGCTTAAAAGAATGTTCCACCATGTGGTAACATTTATCACCAAACCACAAAAGATCTTTTTTAAAACGCCAATATCTTATATTTCCTACCATATTTCTTTTTAGGTCTGATGGAAGCAGTGTGACTAAGCGGCCAATGTCATCCACGAAGTAGCGGGCGATTTGGTCTGGAATGGACCACATGTCACTCTTATGGATAAAGTTGTCTGCCTGAAACCTTAGCAATATCTCCCTGACTTTTTGCAACCGGCTCTCCCAGGTAAGAACAAAAACAGGGATTTCAGGCATTCCTAAGTTTAGCTTTTGTAATATCTCTTCACTCCGTTTGAGGCCAATCTCCTCTTTTTCTCTGTCAACTTCCTGAAGAACTAAGTCTAAGAAAATGAGGTCATATTTGTCTTTGGAAGATTTTAATTGTTCTAAAATGGCCTTCGGTTCAAATCTCATCTCTGCGTCGTTTTTCTCCTTAGTATAAGGAATGAATTTTATCATATCACACTTTTTTTTGCCTATTGCATTTAAAACTTTCTCTATATGCTCATACTTATCCTCGATCACTAAAACTTTGATGGGTTCTTCCTGGAATTTCCAGAATTCTTCAACCTCTTTATTTTGCGGGCTTTCTTCTTCCTCACCATGTCGGTGATGTGGAAAAGAGAGGCAAGTTGCCGCCCTATTAAATTCGACACTTCCTAGCCTTTTCTTTGATAGAAAGTTCTGTGCCTCTTCTATTGTTTTCTTTAAATCATTTAATGAAAAAGGGATTTTGATAAAGAAGACACCTTTCAAGCAATCGAAATGGATATTATCAAAATGGGTAGTTCCAAATAAGGTTTTGTTCCACAGGTTTTCTGAGCAGGTAAAAACAATAGGCGATCGGACTCCACAAAAAGCCCTCAGCCATAATAAAACCCCCACGCCGTTATGATTAGCCTGACCATTGGGTACACCTGCAGGTATGTATTCAGGTCTTATAGAGGAGTCCAAGACAATCACAGGGAACAGATCAGGATTTTCTGAGCTAGAAAGCTCGTTTAAGATCTCTTCAGGTGTTCTTTCTTGCAAATCCCATTCTCCACCCAGTGTCGTTTGGAGAGATTGCAGATAAATTTCGTCAAAGTCATGAATCAGGTATAGTGTTTTCGCCATCTTTTCCCCTCTGATGCAAATATATGTTTCTTAAATAAGGGAATTGATCTATTAGCTCATCAAATTTTTCCGCAATGGATAAGACCCTTCTTCTCAAGGAGAATCTATCATTATAGCCCAGAAGTTTCCATGCCTCAGTTTTCCTACCTCGCGAGGCTCTGATGGCTTCCTCAATGTACATTAACTCAAGACGTGCCTTCTCCTCTTCGATATTGACTTTTATTTTTATCTTAACTTCCTTCCTTGGGTTCAACCCTGTCTGGTATACCTCCAAGGGGAGGTCTTCCATTTCAATCCGGTCATGACCATTTTGAGCCGCATAAATAATTGACCGCTCGATACAAGACTTCAGCTCCCTTACATTCCCAGGCCAGTCATATTTTTGCAGCCTATGCAACGCTTCTGAACTAATAAGCCTTAAAGAGGTTCGACCTTGCAAATTGAAATAGCTGAGGAAATGAAGGGCCAACTTGGGAATGTCGACCGGTCGGTCAGAGAGGGCTGGAAGGAAAATTTGAAAGGTTTTTAATCTGAAATAAAGATCCTTTCTGAATCTTCCCTCTTCGACCTCCTTTTCCAGATTTTTGTTAGTAGCAGCGATTACCTGAAGATCCACCTTGGTTTCATTTACTCCGCCAACCCTCGTGAAAGCCTTTCCGTCAAGAAAACGCAGAAGTTTAAGTTGGATTTCAGGGTCAAGCTCTCCTATCTCATCAAGAAAAAGAACGCCTTGGTTCGCCCTTTCAATGTAACCTATTTTTCTCCGGTCGGCTCCCGTGAAGGCTCCTTTCTCATGTCCGAAAAGTTCACTCTCGATAACGCCCTTGCTCAGAGCCCCTATCGAAACAGGAACAAAAGGTCCCTCGTTTCTTGTTCCTTCTGAATAGATAGATCTCGCAACCAGCTCTTTGCCGGTTCCCGTTTCTCCCCTGATCAAGACGGTCGCTTCCCCGTCTTTTGCAATCGCCTTTATGAGACTTTTGATTTCTGCAATTTTCGGATCATCACCAACTAACTCCAGGGGCTCCAGAAGGTTAAGGTTCTCTTGTAATTCTTGAACTCTTCTTAGCAACTTTGAATGGTCCAAGACATGGGCGACGATCTTCTTCAGCTCTCTGACGTCAGCCCTGGTCTTTTGAATAAAATCAGAGGCGCCGAGTTTCATTGCCTCCACTGCAGTGTCAACGTCTCCATATGCAGTCATCATAACGACAGCTATATCCGGGTTCTGATCTCTAATAAACTTCAGAAGTTCAATCCCATCACGGTTCATGGGGTCGGAATCCTGCAACCTGATATCCAGGAGTACAAGGTTTGGCTTCTGAGCAAGCAGGATTTTAGCGTCTTCGGGACTTGCAGCAGTCTCGACTACGAAATCCCATTCCATCGCATTCTTCAGTGATGCAAGGTATTCCAGATCGTCATCAACTATCAAAATCTTCTCTTTTTTAGTACCCTTCATAACTTGGCCCTGAAGAAGCTCAATTTCTTTTCAGATAGGCCTATTTCTTTGTAACTCTGATATTTCTTCTTTCAGTTTATCGAGAGCCTCATCGAGAGCAATAAACCAATCATGAAATGATCTGACTTCCGTTGTAGAAGATGGTGGGAACGATAAGATTTCAGAAACTAAATCGAGGTCTATGTTTTTTACATCTTTTTTGCTGAGGTTATCCATTTTGTTCATAAACTGCCAAATACTTGATCCCTGATCAATAGAATCTAATGTTCTAAATCCTGAAACTTGAAGTAATCTTTTCCAAGCTGGACAATTTCTATATTCATCTAGAATCTTGGAAACGCTATCTTTTAATTTGTCAATCTTTTTTTTGTAATATCCTTCCTCTTGTGTTTGCAACAATTTCAACGGAGCACTTGCTTTTTCCAAATCCGCCTGCTTTTCGTCCAAATCTTGGAGAGTCACATCCATTGAAAGAAACAGGCGCGTAATGTCATGTTTTACCTCACCAAAAACTGCGTTTACGTCTATTCTCAGCCAATTGTAGTAGGCCGAAAGACCGCTGAGCACCTCATTTCTAATGAATCCCTCAATATCCTTTTCTTTGTCCGATCCAATACTATAGGCCGTTAAAACTGGTTTCCCTTTAACGTTCAAATTCTCCTCCAGAAAATTGACAGCTCTTTTAATGCTATCGTTTAAATCTCCTTTGCCGAAGAAATCAAGCCAGGGTTTCAACATATGATCGTATGGTTTTCCTCTCCCGAAATGAATAGCGATAACTGTTTCTGGACTTTCTTCGTTCATTATTGCGCTATATAGTTTTTTTATGAATTCTTGCGCCCGATTAACCAACCCATTTTCTCTACGCCTCTCATACGCCCCAAAATCGTCAATTTGCCCCAACAATGCATTCCCATTCCTAACCAGAAGAGATATATTTTGTTGGTTCAAATATAACTCATTTCCAGATTCGGTAACGCTTATTATTTCCGCCCAGGTATTCCATTCCTTTTCGTCCGTAATCCTAGTGAACAAAATTATTTTTCTAGGCATGCTCTACTCACTCCTCTCCCTTCCTCTTAGTGTGCTCATCACCATTCTTGTAAGATTAAATTTGCTAAATGGTTTGCTCAATACGGAAGATTCAATGTCGGAAAAAGGAACATACTTTACATTTTTGGGCAAATTTTCGGGAGTGCCACGTCCAGATGTTATTAAAATAAAAGGAATGTGATTTTTTAGCCTATCGAAAAAATCTTCAACTTCTTCTTTAGATTTGCTTAACTTATCTATTACACCTTGATGAACAATTAAGACATCAATTTTTTGTTTCTCAACCTTACCATTAAAATTTCTTCTCAATTCACCATCTTCGTATAATTGGAATCGATAACCCCCTCTAGAACCAAATTCACAATCCAAAAATTTGTCAATGACGTAAACCTTCCCGGCTTCAAGATAATGCTCCCAATAATATCCGGCATCATCGGCCAGCTCCTTTAAAAAAGTGGAATCAGATACCCGTTCATCGACTATTCCCACCCTGACTAAAGCATTCTCGATAATCTGGAAGAGGAGTTTCTTTTTATTGTAATCATCTATTGGAGGACTTTCCAACAGCTGAAAGTGGGATGCGGCTCCTGATAGAGACTCAAAATACACGCATTGGAAAAACTGCTTCGTTAAGTCCTTGTGTCGTGCGTAGATGATCTTATCCCTCCCACTTACTATTTTGGTTGAATTCTTGGGGATTGGAAATCCCTCACTAATTTCACCATCAGAAAATTTTATTTCATTTTTCCAGGGTTCGTCATTCTCATTTTTGGCCTCTTTCTCAGGTTCGTCATTCCCATTCTCGGCCTCTTCATATATCTCGGGCAACGTGGGAGGCAGATAACTGTCACTCCAGCCGAAATGAATTTCCGCTTTTCGCAAAAGATCCCTGTTCTTTTCTTCAAGTAGCTTTCGTACCTCGCCTACGATCTCGTCCTGAAGTGATGGAGGACCGTTTTTGCCTTGACCCCGAATCTTTATGGTAATCCCAACACTGCCTTTACCGCGCAAAGTTAGCAAATGCTTTAGCCAAGCCATGTATAGATCAGTTTTGAAGCTCTTCAGCTTCTTTTCAATAGGAATAGAATCGGCTGTATTAAACAAGTCTTCAACAAATTCTTTATGTACAAGTACAATACGGCTCTTCAAAAATGGAAAGGCATTGATTTTATCTGTAAGGTCTCCAGCTACAAATAGCCTGTAAGGTAACCTCTCTATTTCTACAGACAAAGATTTAAGTGAGATCTCATTTTCTCCTGGTTGATCGAGATTTTTGATTTTCTCGATAAACTCATTTCGGCCATCGTCTAACAAAATTACAAACTCGAAGTCCACGTCCGAAGGCAGTTTCTGTGCCACGTATATACTGTATTTTTGAAACAATGTCTTTTCCGTCTCATCAAGAACTTGGCCAACTATGAGCAATTCCTTCGGCTTAGGGATTCGAAATTCATAACCCAGGTTATGATGTTCCCCAATGGGGACAGCCTTTATTATACTTAGAACTTCTTTACCTTTCTGAGCAATGTTATCGATTCCTTTTTTTTGCAAAAATCCAGCGGATATCTTCATTTCCGCCAAACCCCAGTTCTCTTTCTTTAGCTCTCCTTCATCTGTGACAAAGCTCCGAATCAGCTTACAATTAATCCGCTGATGTAAAGGCAAGCAGTCTTCACCGTCTGAAGTGTCCTCATCACATTTTTGTGGCAAATCTTTCAATTCTTCGGAGCCCTTGATTTCTATTCTGCTCGAATTATCCCAGATGGTAAATTTGACGAAATCATTTTCTGGACGGTTTTCAATGTCAATGGTAATTTCAAGATCCTTGCTTTTCTTCTCATCTTCTGAGAGCTTGGCATAGGTATGTTTCGCGGCATTTCTGATGATGTTTTCTAAAATAGTATAAAAAGCCTGATTCCCTGCCATTCCCCCAGGTATAGACAGTAAGCAATCATTTTCAAATGCCTTATTCTTTTCACTTTCTTTAATGTCGGTTACGCATTCTTTATTTGTTACAATGTTAATTTTTAATTGTTTTTTATCGGAGGAGGGATAGTTGTATTTGTAGCATTTAAGCCCTTCTGAAACTGCAATGTAATTTAGTAGGTGTTTCTGACGGTAAAATTCTCTCATGAGTTCCCTTACAAACCAACAGGGGAAAGACCAAGCGGGAAATTCAGTGGAAATCTGTGCGATGAAATCCATTCTATGTTGTAAGAAGCTATAAAGAATTTGGTCGTCTTTGATGTTAAAATTGTACTTCGTCGCCGAAACTGTTGCAAGGGTATGGCTTCCAATGTTGTGCGACATATTTCGAGCCATAATGGCAGCAATCGCTGACCGCAGAGCGTGTTTATTTCTTAAGGTCAATAATTGCTTCAGTGTCTTTGCTCTATTCTTCAGGCCCAAATAAATTTCTAAGAGATCTTCGACTACTTCTGTGTCCTTTCCTTCATACACTATAATACCGCCACTCGATATTTCATGACTATTTCCTCTGAAGTCCCGCGTAACATAAAATTTCACTCGCTCCACGCCCCATATTTTTGCTAATGACAGTAAAGCAATTGCTTTAGAAAAACATTCTATGGTTCGTGCTTCAACTTCTGACCATCTCATATTATCTGTTAACTCACCAAGTCCTTTAAAAAGCCCTTTTATCTCATTCGTTAATTTCTGGATAAATTCATTCTCTTGTGATTGGAATCTTAAATAAAACTCTTCAAGCTTCTCCTTTTGGGTAGGATCAACCTTCATAATTCTTTCTCGTAAATCTCCAAATCTTTCCATCTTTAATTGGAATTCTCCGTTTGGCCCACAGGTCGCTGGAAGATTTACTTCTATAGGTGGTATTTCAAATGTCAGAGTCTCGATGCTACCTGCTTCTGAAAGAGAATATCCAAATTTCAATTTCTTGGCATCTTCGAAGATGATTTTAAGCGCTTTGATCGTTGGAATGTAGTCAAATATGAAATCACTGATTTTAAACTCCTTACCCTTAACTAATAACCGCCCTGTGGACGTGAAATAAAGTTTTAAAAAATTGAAGAAGTTTTCACTGTACACCACCGCGACATTTGGTACCCAAGTATTCTTTTCGAAATCTCGCGCAATATACATAATGCTAATCGGGTTATAAATAACCCCAAAATTAAACAATTGTGTAAGTTCTATTTTAGAGTTCTCTAAAGTATTTTCCGGGTAATATTCCAAGAATTCAATTGATTGAGCATGTCTGGAGAGTTTTGATAAAATCTTGCTGCTATTTCTTAGATAGGCCAACCGTTTTAACATTCCTTCTCCGTCTACCTAATTTTCTTACAAGCATAGACTCTAAACATATCTCTACTTATGAAGGTATTCCCCTGCGTATTAGCATATCTTTCAATAAGTTCAGTAATATTTTTTGAAGCATCTTCTGATAATTCTGGTGGAAAAGTAGTAAAAACTCGTTTTGCTGCACCGAGGCCAATTGCCATTTTAATATCTTCGGCGGTAAAACTTTTCTTATAACGCATTAGTACAGGGTTATCTGGACAGGTAACCCCTTTTGTTCCTAAATATTCAAGTACTACGCCAATGTCTGATGCTGAAAGAGATCTGAGATTTGTATAACCCCGCCTCCCTAAATATTGGTGACAATCTCTCAGCAACTTAAAAAACTGTAGCCTTCCAAGGCAATTTTTAGCGTCAAGAAGTTCGTCAAGCTGATACGATTTGGTAAAATCGCAGCTCCAAAAAGCGTGGTCACCATACGTCTCGCTAATTAAAAGTATTCCATTGTCTTTAAGCAAGGTTAGAAGGAAATCTATTCCTTCGAAAGCGCGGATAATGTTGTTTTTTCCAAAATCCTTAAAATCCCTAGCCGAAAGATGGATAAAAAAGAATAAAATGATTATATCATAATGCTTTTCAGTACTGCACCTTGAATGACATTCTTTGCATTTCGGATCTGTCCCGATACTCCAAAAATCCAAGTTGCATATTCTAACATTTTGTTTGACTGCCTTGTATCTGATGCTCTCTTTCGCTTGGTTAAATGCCTTTATCATATTTTCGTCGACTTCTATTCCTAAATATTTAGGAATCTTTCCATTTTCATAAATTTTCGTTAAGAATTTGATTGTAAAAAGGCCCAAACCAGGACCTATCTCGAGAATGTTTATGAGGCTGCTGTTTGCTAATTCTCCCGCTACGTTTTCATACACCCCGCTAACGATCTGGTCAAGTTCTTTATCTTCTGGGTATGAAATCTTTCTGTAAAGCTTAATAGTCTCCGGATCATAAAAAGGTCCATTTGCTTCCATAATTTTTATCTCCTGCCGCGCAGAGGAAGCCACTTCCCGTTCTTATATACGAAATGTGTCCACTCGATGGAACTGTTCCTATCTGGGAGGATAGTGAGCTTTCCCGATGCACCTTCAAAACTTTTAATTTGCGTAAGCATATCCAAGGTTTTCGAAATATTGGCATTAGCTTTTTCCAATGCATCTGCAAGTATGAGAAGAGAATCAAAAGAAAAAGCAATATTGTAGTCTGGTTTCTTGTTGTAGCGACCCTCGTATTGCTTTGTGAAAGCTTCTCTTACGCGGCTCTGGTGTTCACCCTCACCCATGAATGCACTTCCTACCGCTACAGTATTTTCTAACAATTTCCTAGGAATATCCTCGGCTGCGCGAAGATTCATCCCTCCTACTATTAAAACCTTACCAATAAGTCTATTTTCATCTATTGCCTTAAATATGGGAAGAAACTGTTCAGAGTAACCTAAGAGGATAATTACTTGCGGCTTTATATCCTTCATTTTTGCCACTATCGACCGAAAGTCTTTTGTGGTTGGTGAGAATATCTCAACCGCAATGTTATTAACTTTCCTATCCTTGAGAGCTGGGACTATAATATCTTTCACCTCATGTTCAAAACCTGAGAGCTGGAAGTAAATAATACCACAACTGGATATATTTTGCGTCTTAAGGTATTCAACAATCTGTTCCCCCTCTTCCTTAAAGCTGGGGTAAATCCGAAAAATATTATCGCTCTCCGAAGTAATTCTATCCTCCATTGCGTATACCCCCAGTACAATATCCCGTCTCCCCTTAACAATGGGTGCTAATGCCGTGCTAACGCCAGTTAAGGAACTGTATATGATTTGTGCTTTATCCACTTCCACCAGTTTTCGAAGTGAAGAGACTCCCGTTTTAGGGTCTCCCCTTGAATCTTCAAATATTATATCAAGTTTTTTGCCTGCCACACCTCCTTTATTATTTATTTCTTCCATGGCCAAGGTTAAACCTTCTTTCTCACCTTGTCCTAATAAGGCATGGGCCTCTGTCAACGGTAAAATTGCACCGATTTTAATTATTTTTTCAGATGTAGGTTTTCGAAGGATGGCTATACCAGCGATAATTATAGCTATACATACCAATCCAGAAATGATTAACCATGTTTGTTTTGCCTTCATTCTTTATGACCTCCTTCTCTTTTTTCCCTTTTAGAATTCATTCAAGATATACGCTTTCTCACTTCCGTAACCACTTTCTGCATAAAAGGATCTGCGTCGTCTGAATAACTTTCAATCAGGTCCCGCCGCCCTATTGCATCGCTGGATGAAGCGGCACAACAAACATATAACCAACGCTTAGAGGTCGGAGTTTTCTTATTATTCAAACGCTCCTCGCAATAATTGAGCACAACTTCCGGTCCACCAGCCCACATCACAATTTCACTAATCCATTTATCCCAATTTTCTAAAGTAAATAGCAAGAGCTTTTGGTGAATTTCGGTATCAAGGTCAGGGTAATCAAGCAGCCTGGCTTGCAGGGCTTGACGGCTATAAAAATACAAATTTGGACTACCCCATAATTTTTCCAAAAGAATCCGGACGTTAGGATAATCCTTAAACTTACTGATTAGAGCAAGTCCGAGATGTTGTGATGTTTCGTCTTTTGACTCACAAAGCGCAGTAATAATAATCATATCCTGCTGACTTATATTCTCGCGCATGTGGTCTACCACCGAGGTTGTTACGATCTTCTTGTAAATCTCTGGTTGGATTTGGGTTCCAGAACGTATATCATCTAAAATCTTCTTGCCGATATATTCAGCGATAACCCTATCCATATCAACCTCCTCAAAAATTTGTTAAAAAGGTCCATCGCACTAAGCTCATCATATGATTATTCTCATCCCTTCTCTCTTTTTGCATAAAAATACTTAAAAAATCCAAATCCAGGAACATCCCCTTCGGCTATAAAATCAAAATTTTTTATGATCTTCCTTACATCGCTAGCTTCCAGCTCGCCCTAGGAAAAGCTGGTCCAGTTGCCCTTTGGCAAGCCAGGCTTGGGGTTCGCCGGTTTCTAATACCACCTCCCCATTTACAAGAGCTAATGCCCGGTTAGAAATCTTGAGAGCTTCCCGAACATTTTGTTCGACAAGCAATATGGTAGTACCCCATGTGACGTTTAGCTGGATTACTCTTGCAAGTATCTCCTGAACGAGCTTTGGAGAAAGTCCGGCGGAAGGCTCGTCAAGCAACAATACATTCGGATGTTTTACCAGCACCATAGCGAGGGCCAGAGACTGGCGCTCGCCACCTGAAAGGAGTCCAGCCCTCTTCTCAAACAGGTCTTTAAGATTGGGAAAAACCTCAAGTACAGACCTAATTTTCTTGGTCCTTTCATGAGAAGAAAGGCTCATAGAACCCATTTCTATATTTTCTAAAGTAGTGAGGTTCGGAAAAACCTTGCCGCCCTGCATAAAGTATGCAATCCCCAACCTCACCCTCTCATGGGGAAGTAGAGCGGTAACCTCTGTACCATTTACCCAAACACTCCCGTTCTGAGGCATTAGAAAACCTGCAATGACCTTGACCAAAGTGGATTTACCCGCCCCATTGGGACCTATAAGGGCCACGGTCTCACCTTGTTTCAGAGTTAAGGATACTCCCCTCAGCACCTCCTTCTTTCTGTAAGCAGCAAAAATGTTTTCTGCACGAAGCTCATTCATAGGTTCTACTGTCTTAGTGTCGAGGGAGGAAGGTTTCGACCATTGTATATAAACTCGGTCCTAAAGTCCAATATAAGCCGCTCTAACCTCCGGGTCACCAAGGACCTCATTTGGTAATCCAAAAGAAACCACCTGTCCCTCATCCATAAAGTAGACCCAGTCAGCAATCTCAATGACCACGTTCATATTGTGTTCTATAGCTACAACAGTTTTCCCTTCCTTTGATAGCTTGCGAATCACATCGAGGAGCGTTCCTACCATGTGAGGATTAACTCCCGCTGTGGGTTCATCGAGGAGAAGCACCTCGGTATCGGCTGCAAGAAGCCTCGCGATCGAGAGAAGTTTTTGTTGGCCATAGGAGAGATCTTCAGCCAGTTCCTCTGCTTTATCGGCCAGCCCTACGAACTCAAGAAGATCCATAGTTTTACTTGTAAAGAATTGTTCTTCTTTTGCCACCTTCCATCGTGCAACTACCGCCAACAAAGCGTTTTCCCCTTTCTGTTTTTTGAAGGCTGTGAGGACATTATCCTTTAATGTCATCCGATTAAAAAGACGGACATCCTGGAACAACCGGCCTATGCCCATCTGGGCTATGTTCCATGGGGTGAGGGCAGAAATATCCTTGTCCTGATAGGAAATCTTCCCCTCATCAGGGCGGAGGAAGCCACTTATGAGATTAAAAACCGTGGTTTTGCCAGAACCATTGGGGCCAATCAGGGCAGTGATCTTTCCCTGATCGAATCCGAGAGATGCCCGATCCACAGCCCGAACACCATCAAAGGTTTTAGTCACATCTTGAAGCTCAAGAACGCTCATTCAAACCTATACTCCCCGGATAACCCCTGTGGTTGAAATCTCATAATAACGATGATCAGTATCCCGTAAATGATCTGCCTCACGTTTGGGGCAACTGAATCCGGAATTTTTAGAAACCGAAGGATTTCAGGCAAAATAATCATCAATATTGTCCCAAAGACCGGACCTGAGATATTGCCTGTTCCTCCAATGATAATGATTGAAAGGATGAAAACCGATTCCATGAGGGTGAAGCTTGTTGGATCGATGTACTGCATATAGCCGGCAAAGAGAACCCCTGATACAGCCGCGAATCCTGCAGAGATGGCAAAGGCAATGACTTTAAACCGGGAGATGTTCTTTCCGAGGGCTGCCGCTGATATCTCATCCTCGCGAATTGCCTTGAGCACCCGTCCAAAAGGTGAGTGCCCAATGAGGTAGAGCAAACCTGCACAAACAGCAGCTACGATGCCACTAAAAACAAAATAGGATGTGATGGAATTGATCTCCACGCCCAGAAATCCTGGCCTTGGGATTCCGGAAATGCCATGCGGCCCACGGGTCAGATCAATCCAGTTGTAGAATACCGTGAATACGATAACCTGAAAGCCCAGGGAAGCGAGCACAAAATAATCACCTTTAAGCCGTAATGAAGGTATGGAAATAGTGAAGCTGAGCAAAATGGCGCCGACAATGGACAGGATTAAGGAAGGGATAAATGGAATCCCAAGATCAATCATGGATAGAGTGCTTATATAGGCGCCTATCCCGTAAAACGCAGCGTGACTGAGTGAAAGCAAACCTGTGTAGCCTACAAGCAGATTAAGTGAGAGCGCAAGGATTGAGTAGATGTTGATCATGATCAATAGATGAAATAGATAGCTCAAACATTGACCTCCTCGGTCCTCCTTTTTTTGCCCATGAACCCCTCAGCACAAAAAAGCAAAAAGATGATAAGGACGATGTAAGTTACCGAATCCTGCCAGCGGGTTGAAATCTTCCAGATTGCAAAATTCTGGAGCAGGCCGAGGAATAGCCCTCCGATGGCTGCCCCTTCAAAAAAACCCACCCCCCCGATGATGACAGCCACTGCGCCATTCAGAAAAGCAGCCAGCCCAATGTGAGGATCAATTCCGACATCCAGCCCACTAAGGATAGCAGATACGCCGGTAAGGCCTGAGCCAAGGGCAAAAACAATCCTCCGAATGGACTGAGGATTCATCCCCATTGCAGACACAAGGGTGCTATCGTCTCTCATTGCTCGAATGACTTTACCAAGATAAGTTCTCTTTAAAAGAAGGACAAGGGCTCCAAAAAGCCCAAAAGAAGAAGCGAGCGTGGCAACCTGAATTCTTGTTAGAATCACGATCCCGATGGAATAGGTTGGCTGTGCATCGGGAGAAAGTATCCTCGTTTCATTCTGAAAAAACATGGCGATAAGATTGACCATGACAATGTAAAGCCCAATAGAGGTGAGCATTTGAATAAACAAAGATGCCCCTCGCCTTACAAGGGGGGTATAAAACACCTCATCTATAAGGATGCTACATAATGCCGTGAGGAGAAGGCTAACCGCAATTGAAAGGGAAAGGGGCCAATTCAGCAAATTGTAGAACGTATAAAATAGATAAGCCGAGAGTGTGTATACTGCACCGTGAGCAAAGTGGAAGATCCGAGTCGTTCCATAGATGAATGCAAAACCGAGAGCCACAAGTGCATAACCGCAGCCTGTTATTAATCCATTTGCAAGAAGCTGGAAGATAATCATATCACTTTATGTCTCTACGTCTTTCGTCAAGGATTTAATCAGATCTTTAAGCTCCCTTAAATTTATCGGTTTTTTCAAATATCGGTATGCACCCAGGTTCCACGACTCCAAGAGGGATTCGAAGTCTCTGTAAGCACTCATCATGATTACCGGAACCCCGGGATGATTTTCTTTCAGCCAATCTAAGAATAAAATACCGTCCCGGTTCGCCATATCCTCTTCCGAGAGGCGGACATCCACAAGGGCCAAATGGACTGTATTATCCATTCTTTCTTTCGCCTCATCCAGGCTTGTGGCCTTAACAATTTCATACTCTCCAGACAAGGCACGGGATAGGGAACTCAAATATTCTTGGACATCATCGACGATAAGGATCTTTTTCATATGGCTTTCCATCACACTATTCCTGACACTAAAAAGCAAATATTGTTCCAAATTAACATATGATGAAGCGTTTTTATAAGGCAAGTTGTAAGTAATTGTAATTAAATAACAATTTAAGCATAAGGCAGTCCAATAACCAAAAAAAGGTGGACAGTGGGAGCTAAAACAAAGATAAAATGTGATTTTATTGTAACATAATATGTGATTTATTTGTCACATTTTATATGGGGACCGAAACTCATCTCCATTAAATGGTCGGTAATTCCTCGATCTTTTTATAATTTTATCCTTTTCAAAAAAAAGTCTAAGAAGTTCGTAGCCCTGACTTCGGTGCAGATCCTGCAATTTGGAGGGTCCTTCATTTTCTTTGGATGTCTGAAGGGTAGAGTCATTCCCGAAGTAATTTTTCCCTCGGTCTCAACATAGATTTTCATCTCCTCCGTTTTCACAAAGGATGGATCGATGGCCACTCCAATGGCTAATGGGTCATGTAAATAACAACCATCATAACCCTGATCGTCTCGATAAAAGTCCATATATTTCCGAGTGGCATCAAGGATGAACTTAGGGAATCGATCCTTCAAAGAGCCAAGTTCATCTTGAGCAATCTCTCTTGTAAATTTCACCTCATGAGTTACATCGAGTGGCACCATGGTTACGGGAAGACAAAAATCCAATACAACTTCTACTGCATGGGGGTCCACAAACGCATTGAATTCGGCTGCCCCAGGAGGGATGTTTCCAGGAACATTCACGGCCCCACCCATGAAGATGATCTCTTTTGCTTTAGCCATCGAGACAGGGTCCTTCTGGATTGCTCTGGCAATATTCGTAAGGGGACTGGTAGCAATGATGGTTATCTCTCCAGGATTTTTCGAGACTATTTCTAAAATAAGATGAACAGCATTTGTCTCTGAAAGGAAAGACCAGTTAAGGGGTGAATAATAATCGTCCCCGAGGTCTCCCAAGCCATCATTTCCATGGACGCTGGGTACTCCAAAAGGTTCCTTCTTCAAAGGTCTATCCTCCCCTCTGCCAATGATCGGCAGGTTTTTAGACTCCAGTAATGAAAGAACTCTGAGAACATTCTTGGTACAATGGTTTACATGGACATTCCCGCTCACGGTGGTAATGGCAATGACATTCAATTCACGAGAGCGCAGAGCTAAGATGATACCCAGAGCATCATCGACCCCGGTATCGGTATCTAAAATAACTTTTTTCTTTCCCATATTCCTCCCTCGATAAGCGAATCTGAATCCATAAAACCACAATCAGCAGTTTTCGTCAACCATTTTTTGGAAATATTGCCTTGACTTATCGGCAGGCTTCTGAAAAAATTTATTTAAAACCATTTCGAAGAGAAATGAATATTACAAGAATATATAAATCGGAAGCATTGTCCTCCTGCCGATCTACCTCCAGACGTTGATGGGATATACTTCCTTTCTCGCCAGCAATTCTCGGTGAAAATAAATCGGATGGGAGATCTCGCTTCTGAGGGATAAAGCAATTTATTTTTCGCAAAGTGGGTTTTTGAACATCAATTTTACAATATTAACGTAACTCATTGAATTTA
>Ga0315278_10000775_pt1 | contig 27710 bp, 26 predicted proteins | sample YL17G06_0_MG_FD_203880 | JGI IMG/M metagenome (GOLD analysis project Ga0315278, IMG submission 203880) | Sediment microbial communities from Yellowstone Lake, YNP, Wyoming, USA - YL17G06_0 | ecosystem: Environmental > Aquatic > Freshwater > Lake > Sediment | place: USA: Wyoming | collected... | reverse complement strand
AGGGAATGGACGGCGCCATCGGCAGCAAGCGCGTCACCTACGACTTCGCGCGGCTCATGCCCGGGGCCACGGAAGTGAAGTGCAGCGAGTTCGGAGACAACATCATCGCCCACATGGGGTGAACCCACCCGCGGCGAGGGAACTCCCGGCGCTGGTTTCTAGCGCCGGGGTTCCACGCGGGGCGTCTCGACGCGCGGAAGCGAGGCTTCGATCTCGGCGCGCCGGCGCTCGAGCCACGGTGGCAGGATCAACTGCTCGCCCAGGCGCTCACGCGTTTCGTCCCGATCGAACCCCGGTCCGTCGGTGGCCAATTCGAAGAGAACTCCGCCCGGCTCCCTGAAGTAGACCGACTGGAACCAGAAGCGGTCGATGAGCGGCGTGGGCTGAAGGCCCGAGGCCTCGACATTCGAGCGGACGAGCATTTCCTCCTCGACGTCGGTCGTCCGCCAGGCCACGTGGTGGATGGAGCCCGCGCCCCACGCACCGCGCGACTCGCCCGGCATTCCCTTCACGTCCACGACGCGCCCCGCTCCGCCGCCGTCGACGCCGTACCGCCGCCAACCCGACTCCTCGCCGACCAGCGTGAACCCGAGCCGCTCCGTGAGAAGCGCCGCGGTCGGCTCGGCCGAGCGCTCCCAGAGTCGAACGGAGTGCATGCCGCGAAGCTGGTGCTCCTCCGGCACGGGGCTATCCTCCCACGTGACGACGGCGCGCGGCGCCGCGGTTTCGACCAACACGAGCCTCAACCCGTGCGGATCCGAGAAGGTCAGGACCGATTCCCCGAAGCGCGTCTCCGGAGCGCCGATCGCGACGCCGTGCCGGGTTAGCCGCTCCTTCCAGTAGCCGAGGCTCCCGGTGGGGACGGAGAAGGAAACCTCCATCGCGAGTCCGATCCCCGCGCGCCCCGGCCCCATCTCGGGCCACGGAAAGAACGTGAGATCGGTGCCGGGAGTCCCCACGGCGTCGGCGTAGAAGAAGTGGTACGTGTTGGTCGCGTCCTGGTTGACGCTCTTCTTGACGAGGCGCATCCCCATGACGCCGACGTAGAAGTCGAGGTTCTCCTGGGGATCTCCGGCAATGGCCGTGACGTGGTGAATGCCGTGAACCGTGGGTTTCATGGAGCCTCCGGGCTGGGAAGGGCGAATTCGGTTCACTTGAGATGCCGCGGTCGGTCCGGGCGATGCACGGCCGACGGCGCCCCGGGCCAGGACCTACCGCGGGGACCCTGGGGGTAATTCGAATCCCGGAAACGTACTACCTCCGGCTGCGTTGCCCCCTCACCGGCGGCTCCAGATACTAAGGAAGCGATACGATCTTCGTCGCCGGGCTTCGCATGCGATCCTAGGGAGGTACCACCATGACGTTCGCGCTCACCGGCCGCCGCGGCCGCTATCTAGATGCAGCCGACGTACTACGCGACGCCGGCGCTCCCCTCTCGGCCTCCGAACTCGTCTTCTTCGAAGAGTTCGACCTCATCTACCGCTCGCTCTGCAGCGTACTCTACAACTACGTGCCGATGTCGGGACACCCCGGTGGTTCCATTTCCTCGGGCCGGTTCGTGACGGGGCTCCTCTTCGACGGGATGGACTATGACGTACGCCTGCCGAACCGCGAGGAGTCCGACATCGTCTCCTACGCCGCCGGTCACAAGGCCCTGGGGCTCTACGCCCTCTGGGCGCTGCGCGACGAGGTGCTCCGCGTCGCGGCCCCCGATCTCCTTCCGGACGAGGGGACTCAGCGCCTCCATCTGGAGGATCTCCTCGGGTTTCGCAGGAACCCGGCGTCTCGCGATCCGCTGGCCGTTCGCTTCGGCGCCAAGTCGCTCGACGGCCACCCGACTCCGGCCACGCCTTTCGTCAAGCTGGCCACCGGTGCCTCGGGCGTCGGGATCGCCTCGTCGCTCGGCTACGCCTGGGGCGCTCGCGATCGATTCGGAGCCGACGCGCCGCGTGTCCACATCGTCGAGGGCGAAGGTGGGCTCACGCCCGGGCGCGTGGTCGAAGCACTCGCCGCGGCCGGCACGGCCTCGCTCGGGAACGTATTCCTCCACGTCGACTGGAATCAGTCGTCGATCGACTCCGACCGCGTCTGCCGCGATGACGGAACGCCCGGCGACTACGTCCAGTGGAACCCGATCGAGCTGGCGTTCCTGCACGATTGGAACGTCATCTACGTCGCCGCGGGGCACGACATCTCGCACATCATGGCGGCGCAGCACGCTGCCGTTCAGTTCGACAACGGGCAGCCGACTGCGATCGTCTACCGCACGGTGAAGGGATGGCAGTACGGGATCGAGGGGCGCGCCTCGCATGGCGCGGGCCACCCGCTCTGCTCGGCCGGCTTCCACGCCGCGCTCGAGCCGCTCGTCGGAAACCGCCCGGTGGAGCTCCCGACCTGCTGCGACACCGAGGAGAAGCGCTGCAGCGGCGAGATGGGAAGCGCCGTCATGGAAACCTGCTTCTGGGAATCGCTCCGGATCATCCGCGGCGAGATCGAGCGGCGCGATCCCATGGTTCGCTTCTTCGCGGCCAGACTTCGGGACGCCCGCGAGCGGCTCGATCGCCGCGCCCGGGCGCCGCGCGCCGGTGCGCCGCGCATCGAAGCCGTCTACGAGACGGCCCGCGCGCAGGGCACGGACATTCCCGAACCGCTCCGGCTCGCGCCCGGCACGGTGACGACCCTGCGTGGCGAGATGGGACGCGTCTTTCACTACTACAACCAGAAGAGCGGCGGCGCGCTTCTCGTCTCCTCCGCCGACCTCCTTGGCTCGACCAGCGTCAACAAGGCGGCCGAGGGATTTCCCCCCGGTTACTATCATGCCGTGAAGAACCCCGAGTCGCGGACCCTCTCCGTCGGCGGCATTTGCGAGGACGCCATGGCGGGCGTCTGCTCCGGGCTCGGCGCATTCGGACACAACATCGGCATCGCCTCCTCGTACGCCGCGTTCCTGGCGCCGCTCGGCCACATCGCCGCCAGGCTCCACGCCATCGGCCAGCAGGCCCGGGGGTCGGTTGACGCCACGCCGTATCGCCCGATGATCCTGGCGTGCGCGCACGCGGGGCTGAAGACGGGCGAGGACGGGCCGACGCACGCCGACCCGCAGGCGCTCCAGCTTCTCCAGTCGAACTTCCCGCCGGGGACGGCGGTGTCGCTCACGCCCTGGGATCCGCAGGAACTCTGGCCGCTCCTCACCGCGGCACTCCTCCGCCGGCCGGCCCTCATCTCGGTGTTCGTCACGCGGCCGAACGAGATCGTCCCCGACCGGGCGAAGCTCGGCCTGGCGCCGGCGACCGCGGCGCGAGCCGGGCTCTACCGCTTGCGGGCTCCGCGAGCGGGCGGCGACGGCGTGGTCGTGCTCCAGGAGAGCGCGGTGACGATGGCGTTCGTGACGGAAACGCTCCCGCGGCTCGAACGCCAGGGGATCGACCTCGACGTCTACTATGTCGCGAGCGCCGAGCTGTTCGACGCGCTGAGGCCCGAGGAGCGCGAGAAGATTTTCCCCGAGGAACGCTCTCAGGAAGCGATGGGGATCACGGGGTTCACCCTCGCGACGATGGATCGATGGATCCGCTCGGAACGCGGCCGTCGCGCCACGCTTCACCCCTATCGGAAGGGGCACTTCCTGGGGAGCGGGCAAGGTGCGGCCGTTCTCGCGGAGGCGGGTCTGGACGGGGACGCCCAGTTCAAGGCGGTGAAGAAGTTCCTCGACGCCGTCGCGCGAGCCCGCTAGCGGCGCTTCGGGGCCTCGGCCCAGAAGAAGCCGCGTAGGTCTCCCTCGCGATAGCCGAGGGCCTGGTCCTCGGGGTACGACTCTTTGAGCGTTCGCGCCAGCTCTTGCGAGAGAGAGTCGGCCGCTCCGTGGCACTGAAGGCAGAGTTTCTGCGTCGGAATCGGGCGTAAGATGCCGACCTTCCCGCCGAGATCGACGACGACCGGCTTCACGGCCGAGGCCGGCGTGCCGTCGGCGGCGTTCTCGACGTAGGGCTTCGCCCACGCGCGCGGCGCGTTCCCCGGATTCCGGAGCCGCGCGCTCGTGCGACCGGCCTCGACTCCGTTCGCCTCCGCGATCTCCGCCGTCATCGCCTGCGCCGAGTCGCGGCAAACCGCCATCGCGCCCGCCGCCCCCTTCGTCTCGAGCTCGGACTTGAGGCGCGCCCCGAGCCGCCGCTGAAGCCGGGCGATCGTGCTGTCGGCGTCGGCAACCGCCGGCACGAGCGCGACGGGAACGCGATCGAGGGCGTATTCCCGCGGCGTCGACGCGCTCTGGCAGCCGACGAGGGCGATGACGGCCAGCGCGAAACAAGAACACGCCCCCCTCATCATGATCCCTTCCCGTTAGGCGACAAGGCGGCGGCCGCGCGTTTCGCGGGGCACTACCGCACCAGCGCCGTGTTCTGGTCCGCCTGCTCCATCACGTTGTCGCCGTTGAAATCGTACTCCATGTCGGCGCCCGTCAGCGTGAGCGAGTTCCCCGACAGTGCCGCTTGCCACACCCACGAGAACGGCATTCCCGTCGGCGTTACCTCGAACATCTCCCCGTCGAGCTTCCAGACCCCGGTCGTCGTGTCGGGCGGCTGCCCCGATTCCGCGATGACGAAGGCGAAACTCTTGTCGGCGTTGATGGCCATCGTGGCCGCGCCGCCCAGCGCGATCAGGTCGACTCGCGTCGCGGGGGCGGCCTTGTTCACGTACTCGACCTTCGTCGCGGACCACTGTCCGGTGATGTCGCTCGCTTTCGGTCCGGTCTTCGTGTCCTTGTTGCAGGCCGCGAGCGATCCAGCGAGGAGAATCGCGATTGCAGCCGCGCACGCGCGAAGCATGACAACCTCCCTGCCGCCACGGGGCTCCACCCGACGATTCGGCGATTGAACGAAAGGCTGCAGAGGGCGTGCCACCCCGCGCGCAAGCCCGAGCGGCCCGGGAGCGGCCGTAGCGGGCCGAACCAGGCCAGGTTAGCGGGCGCAGCGTGCCGTCGCTTCCGAGAATCGCTCGACCGCGACGTGTCAGGCTGTCAGGAGTGCACCCGATTCGTCAGCCGGCGCGGACTCCCGGCCGCGCCGGCCTCGATCCGATCACGACTTCGTCGGAAGAATCGCCTCGAGCTTCTCGGTCAATTCCTTCGCGAGGGGCTCGATGTTCGACCCGAATCGCGCGACGACTTTCCCGTCGGGGTTGATCAGGAACTTGTTGAAGTTCCAGGTGATGTCGCCTTTGAACTTAGACTCTTTCGTGAGGAAGGCGTAGAGCGGGTGGATCGTCTTCCCTTTCACGCTGATCTTCGAGAAGAGCGGGAATGTGGTGTTGTATTTCGTGCTGCAGAACGTCTTGATTTCCGCGTCGGTCCCCGGCTCCTGCCTCATGAAATTGTTCGCAGGAAAGGCGAGCACCTCGAAACCTCGCGCGCGGTACTTGTCGTAGAGCGCCTCGAGCCCCTCGTACTGCGGCGTGAAGCCGCAGCGTGACGCGGTGTTCACGATGAGAAGCGCTTTCCCCTTGTATGCGGAAAGTGACTGCTTGGTCCCGTCGATCGTGACGGCGCTGAAATCGTGCACGGTGCGAGGCGCGGGCTTCGTTGAGGTCCCGGCATCTGCGGTGCCGGTCAGTCCGAGCGTGGCCGCGGCCAGGGTCATCAGGTGGGTGCGCAGGTTCATGCCAGTCCTTTCGTGTCGCCGAGGGCCGCGATCGCGGCCCGCAGCTGATGATCGCTCAAGTAGGGCGCCGGGCCGAGCCGAAGCGATTCGCCCCGGAAGTCCGTGAGCACCCCCCGATCCCGAAGCGACGACGCCACGCCGGCCGCCCCGGGGCAGCGGAGCGCGAGAAAGCCACCGACGGCGGTCAGCGGCACGTTTCGGTCTCGCGAGATGATGCGCGAATCGAGGTCGAGGGCGTCGAACTCGGCGGCCAGGAGCCCGACCTGGTGCTGGCTGATCTCACGGAGGAGCCGCGCGTCGAGGCCCCGCGCGTCGAAGAAGTCGAAGACGCGGGCCGCTCGGTAGTGGCTCGCCGGATCGTACGTGGCGCCGGCCCAGCGAGCCGGCCCCTCTCCGTAGGGGACTTCCCCCGCCGAGCGCTGCGTCAGGCGGGCGAACTCGCTGAACCAGCCGGTAAGGATCGGCCTCAGGTCGTCGCGCCCGGGCGGGACGCGGAGGAAGCAGACGCCTTCCCCGAGCTGGCAGTACTTGTACCCGCCCCCGACGACGAACGCCGCGCCGAGTCCCTCCGACTCGAGCGAGATCGGAACGACGTTCAGGTGGTGATAGGCGTCGACGAGGAGCTCCACGCCCGACCTCAGGCAGGAGGCCGCGAGCGCCCCGAGTCCCGGGACGATTCGCGCCGATCCGAACAGAACGGACGAGACGAGGACCGCCGCCGTCTTCTCGTCCGCCGCGGCGGCGAGCCGCTCCGCGAGTGTCTCCGCCGGCTCGGCCGCGATCTTCACGATCTCCAGGCGCGCCTCCTCGGCGAGCCGGTCGAGCTGGCGCCGAATGGTGTGGAACTCTCCGTCGGTCGTGACGAGCCGCCGGCGCCGATCCAGCGGCAGCGCCGAGAGAAACCGCGTCACCAGCTCGTGCGTGTTCTGGCCCAGCGCGACCTCGGCGGGCGCGACGCCGAGCAGCGTGGCGTAGCCCGCGCGGACGCGATCCGCCTTCGCGGCGACGCGATCCCACTTCTCGTCGACGAGCTCGGCCGCGTCCCGCCACGCCTCCTTCACGCCCTCGAACGCGATGTCGGGCCAGGCCTGGTGCGAGTGCCCCGTCAGAAGGAGCCGCTCGGCCACGCGGAATTGAGCGTAGTGGGCCGCCAGAGGATTCGAAGGCCGCGAAAGGTCATCGATCCGCAGCGGGGTCATCAGAGCTCGGTCCGGATGGCCCAGAGATCGGGAAACATCGCCTTGTTGAGCGTCGTCATGAGGTAGGCCGCCCCCTCGGAGCCCCCCGTTCCCCGCTTCGTGCCGATCGTGCGCTGAACCATCTTCACGTGGCGGTACCGCCACTCCTGGACCCCCTCGTCGAGATCGACCATCCGCTCGCAGAGGACGTTCGCCATCGGGTCGGAGCGATAGATCGAAACGAGGACCGGCCGGAGGGATTCGATCGGCTCGATGCTCTTCGTCACGTCGCGCGAGAGCGCCTCGGCGGGGATGGCGTGTCCCTGGCGCGCGAGGAATCGGAGGAACGAGTCCCAGAGCGTCGGCTCGGCGAGCCGGCGCTCCAGCCGCCGGCGGTGCTCGCTCCCCTCCGGGTAGCGGCCGAGCGCGGTCACGTTCTTCCATCCGAGCACGAATTCGAACTCGCGGAACTGAAACGACTGGAATCCGCTCCCCGATTCCAGCCGTTCCCGGAACGAGAGAAACTCGAGCGGCGTCATCGTCTCGAGGATGTCGATCTGCGCCACCACCACTTTCAGGATCGTGAGGATCCGCTTCATCGTGTGGAGCGCCCGCGGGACGTCGCCCTTCTCGAGAAGCCCTTTCAGATAATCGACCTCGTGGAGCATCTGCTTGAACCAGAGCTCGTAGACCTGGTGAATGACGATGAAGAGGGTCTCGTCGTGCTCCGGCCCTTCCGACAAGGGCTGCTGGAGCGAGAGGAGCTCGTCGATCTTCAGATAGCTGGAATAGGTCAGCGCCATCGTCGGGACCTCACACGAACCGGGGTTTGTAATCGTCGAGCGTCGAGTAGGGGGCGGGCCAGGGGAGCCTGTGCCCCAGCTCGAACGCGGCGTGTCGCGTCCAGTAGGGATCGTAGAGGTGGGCCCGCGCCAGGAGACAGAGATCGGCGCGCCCCGCCGCGAGGATGGTGTTCACGTCGCTGTAGGAGGAGATCGCGCCGACGGCCATCGTGGCGATGCCGACCTCGTGCCGGATCCGGTCGGAGAAGGGCGTCTGGAAGAGGCGCCCGTACTGGGGTTTCTGGTCGGGAACGGTCTGCCCCGCCGACACGTCGACGACGTCGCAGCCGTGCGCCTTCAGGAGGCGTGCGACCTCCACGCCGTCCTCGGGCTGGTTCCCATCGGGGTGCCAGTCGACGGCCGAGATGCGGACCGACATGGGCCGCTCGGCCGGCCACGCGGCGCGCACCGCGTCGAAGACCTCGAGCGGGTAGCGCATCCGGTTCGCGAGGGTCCCGCCGTACTCGTCGCCACGGCGGTTCGTGAGCGGCGAGATGAAGCTGGCGAGGAGATAGCCGTGCGCCATGTGGATCTCCAGGAGATCGAATCCCGCCTCCACCGCGTGATGCGCCGCGCGGACGAACTCGCCGGTCGTCCGCTCCATGTCGGCGCGAGTCATCTCGTGCGGCACCTGGCTCTTCGGGTTGTACGGCAGCGGCGAGGGCGCCACGATCTCCCAGGCGCCGGTCGGGAGCGGCTGGTTCTCCCCCTCCCAGGGAACCGTCGTGGCGGCCTTCCGCCCCGCGTGCCCCAGCTGCATCGCGATCTTGGCGCGGCTCTCCCGGTGCACGAAGTCGACGATCCGCTTCCAGGCGGCCGCGTGGGCCGGCGTGTGAAGGCAAGTGCAGCCGGGCGTGATCCGACCCTGGGGACTCACGTCGGTCATCTCGGCGAAGACGAGCCCGGCGCCCCCCACCGCGCGGGAGCCGAGGTGAACGAGGTGCCAGTCGTTCGGCATGCCGTCCTCGGCCGAGTACTGACACATGGGCGACACGACGACGCGATTCTCGAGAAGGAGATCGCGGAGACGGAAGGGCGTGAACATCGGGGGCGGACCTGGCAGCGACGGCGTGGGCCGGGGCGCAGGGTCCCCCGCTTGCGAGGCAGCCCGGCACGCGTACCACGCGTCCACGCGCTCGATGAATTTCGGGTCACGCACGCGGAGATTCTCGTGCGTGACGCGAAGGCTTCTCGTCAGGAGCGTGAAGGCGAACTCGAGCGGCGGGACGTCCATGTAACGCTCGGCCTCCTCGAACCACTGGAGACTCGCCTGCGCCGCGCGCTGCAGGCTCTCCACGCCGGGACGCCTCGCGGCCTCGTAGGCGGCCAGCGCCCCGGGAATGTCGCGATGCGTCTTCAGGGCTTGAACCAGCGCGATGGCGTCCTCCATGGCGAGTTTCGTCCCCGAGCCGACGGAGAAGTGGGCCGTGTGCGCGGCGTCTCCCACGAGGACCATCTTCCCGTGGGACCAGCGCTCGTTTCGGACCGTGGGAAAGTTCCGCCAGATGGAGCGATTCGACTGGAGGCGGTGACCCGCCAGCTCCTCCGCGAAGAGGCGCTCGCAGAATGCGATCGTCTCCGCCTCTCCGGCGCGATCCATCCCCGCCGCGCGCCACGTCTCGTCGCGGGCCTCGACGATGAAGGTCGACATGCCGGGCTCGTACTGATACGCGTGAACGCGCCAGAGTCCGTGCGCGTCGTGCTTGAAGTAGAACGTGAAGGCCGGGAACGGCTTCGTGGTCCCGAGCCAGACGAACTTGTTGGGCCGTAGATCGACGCGCGGCCGGAAGTGGTCGCGGTAGCGCTCGCGAATGGCCGAGTTCACGCCGTCGGCCGCCAACACGATGTCGGCGTCGCGGAGCGTTTCGGGATCGGCCAGCTCCTGGCGGAAGCGCAAGTCGACGCCGACCTCGCGACAGCGGTCGGCGAGAATGGCGAGGAGCGTCTTCCGCGATAGACCGGAGAATCCATGCCCCGTCGAGGTGATCGTCTCTCCCTTGTAGTGGATCTCGATGTCATCCCAGCGGTGGCAGCGCGCGCCCATCTCGGCGATCACCTTGAGATCGGCGTGCTCCAGCGCGGCCTCCGTCGCGTCGGAGAAGACGACGCCGAAGCCGAAGGTGTCGTCGAGGCGATTTCGCTCGTAGACCGTCACCTCGTGGCGAGGGTCCTCCTTCTTCAGAAGAAGCGCGAAGAAGAGTCCGGCCGGTCCGCCGCCGATCGAGACGGCCTTCACGCGCCCGCCTCGCCGAGGAGCGCGCCGGCGATCACCAGCTGCTGGATCTCCGTCGTCCCCTCGTAGATCCGAAGCGCGCGCACTGAACGATAGAGCCGGTCGACGGGATGCGCCGCCAGGACGCCCGATCCGCCGATGAGCTGCACCGCGTCGTCCACGATCCGCTGCGCGGCCTCCGTGGCGTACGACTTCGCCATGGCCGCCTCCGTCGTCACCCGTTCCGCGCCCTGATCGGCCGTCCACGCCGCGCGATAGACGAGGAGCCGCGCTGCCGCGAGTTCGGTCGCCATGCGGGCGATCTTCACCTGGACGAGCTGGAAATCGGCGAGCGGCTTTCCGAACTGCCGCCGAACGCGAATGTGGCCGATGGCCTCCTCCAGCGCCCTCGTGGCCATGCCGCACGCCGCGGCGCCCACGGTGGCCCGGAGCCGGTCGAGCGTCTTCAGCCCGAGACCGAATCCGCGCCCTTCGTCGCCGAGCCGGCTGGTCGCCGGCACACGGCATCCCTCGAAGGCGATCTCGCCGAGCGGATGCGGCGCCGAGAGGACCTGCGCCTTCACGAAGCGGAGCCCTTTGGAGTCGGCCGGAACGACGAAACAGGAGATTCCCTTCCCCCCGCCCGTGGGGTCGGTGGAAGCGAAGACGGTGTAGAAGTCGGCGATCCCCGCGTTCGAGATGAGGCTCTTCACGCCGTCGAGCACGTAGTCGGCCCCGTCGCGGCGCGCGGTGGTCGCCATCGCGGCGACATCCGAGCCCGCACCCGGCTCGGTCATGGCGAAGGCCGCCATGGAGCGCCCCGCCATGGCCGGAGCCGCGAACGCTTCCTGAAGCGCCGCCGAGCCCGCGAGGAGAATGGGAAGCGTGCCGAGACCCTGGAGCGCGAAGACCGCGTCGGCGAGCGGGGACGCGGCGCCGAGCGACTCGCGCGCGAGGCAGCAGCCGCGCCAGTCCTGACGCCGGATCGCCTCGAACCAACCGGCGCCGCCGAGCCGCGCGAGAAGATCGCGCGCTTCGCGGCGAGCCGCCTCGTCGTCCACGGGCTCGGGTCTCGGCGCGATCTCCGCCGCCGCGAACGCGCCGAACGTCCCCGCCAGTGCGAGATGCTGCGTTTCGAGGAACGCGCGCACGGGACGCGGGTCGGGGGTGCAGGCCTGCCCTTCGTACGGCTTCATTCGGTGAACCTCGCCTCGCGCTTGTCCCGGAAAGCCTCGTAGGCCTCGCGGAAGTTGGGGTGGCACATCAGCACGGCCTGGGCGTCGGCCTCGTAGCGGAGCGCCTCCTCCAGCGTCATCGTGAACTCCCGGTCGAGCGCTTCCTTCGTGACCGCGAGAGCGGGAGAGGGGCCGCGGGCGAGCCGCGCGGCGAGCGCGTTCGCTTCCGGCATCAGCTGATCCGCGGCGACGACCCGATTGTAGAGTCCGATCTCGAGCGCGCGTCGCGCGTCGATGAAGTCGCCCGTCATCAGGAGATCCGTCGCCCGTCCGAGCCCCACGATGCGTGGGAGGAGCCACGCCACGCCCATGTCGGCCCCGGAGAGCCCGACGCGGACGAAGAGATAGGCGATCTTCGCGCTCTCCGTCGCGATCCGGAAATCGCAGGCGGTGGCCAGGACGGCCCCCGCGCCGGCGACCGTGCCGTTCAGGGCGGCGATGACGGGCCGGCGGCAGCGGCGGATGTTCTGGATCACGTCGCAGGTCATGGTCGTGAACTCGAGGAGTCCCACCGCGTCGCGCGCGAAGAGGGCGCCGATGATGTCCTCCACGTCGCCCCCGGTGCAGAAACCCCTCCCGGTGCCGGTGAGGATGACGGCCCTCACCCCCGGCTCGGTGTCGAGGGCGTGAAAGACATCGCGGAGTTCGCGGTACACCTCGAAAGTTAGCGCGTTCAGCCGTTCCGGACGGTTCAGCGTGATCGTCGCGACGCCGCTCCCGGCGTCGTGCGCGTAGAGGAACGAACGCGGCGCGATCGCCATCTAGCGGCCTCCCTCGTCCCCATCCGAGATCACCGCCGTCGCTTCCATCTCGACGACGGCGCCGCGATCGACCAGCCCCTTCACCTCGAGGAGCGCGACCGCGGGATAGTGCTTCTCGAGCCGGGCGCGCCAGATGGCGCCCAGTTCCTTCACGCTTCCATGGTACTCGGCCACGTTCGTCACGTAGATCGTGAGCCGCGCGAGATCGGTCGGCCCGCCCCCCGCCTCGCGGATGATGGCAAGCACGCGGTCGAGCGCGCGGGCGAACTGTTCCGTGAAGGGGGGCGGCGTCCCCGGAAGATCGGTCTCCCATCCCGCCTGTCCGGCGATGAAGAGGATCCGCCCATTCTTCGGGGCGAGGACGCCGTTGTTCCACCCTCGAGGAGCGCCGAGCGCCTCGGGATTGATCATCTGGAGCTTCTGCAGTTTCATCGGGGCCTCGTTTCTCCGTCGATTCCGTTGATCACGATCGTTTGCCCGGTGATTCCCGCCGCGCCGTCGAGAGCGAGGCGGCGCACCTCGGCGGCCACCTCCTCCGGCGTTACGAGTCGCTTCTGCCCGCCCGCTTCGAGAATCGCGGCGAGGGCGGCGACGCGGCCGAGCCCAGTCCGCTTCTCCACGTTCGCGATAGTCCGCTCGGTCATCGGGGTGTCGGCGTAACCCGGGCAGATCGCGTTCGCCGTGACGCCGCGGTCGGCGAACTCGAGCGCCGTCGACTTGGTGAGCCCGATCGCGGCATGCTTGGCCGCGGCGTAGGCGCCGATGTACTTCCCCCCGTGGAGGCCCGCTGTCGAGGCGATCGTCACGATCCGCCCTCGCCGCCGCTCCGCCATCGCGGGGGCGAACTCGCGCGTGCAGAGGAAGACTCCCGTCGCGTTGACGGCCAGCATCCGGTTCCACTCCGCGAGCGTCGTCTTCGCGAGGGGAGCCGAGAGCGCGTCGCCGGCGTTGTTCACCAGGATGTCGACTTCGCCGAGATGGCCCCGCGCCGCACCTCCCAGCGCGCGGACGCTCGCCTCGTCGGTGACGTCGCAGGTCACGCCCCAGGCCCGGCCGCCCCACGCGCGAATCGACGCGGCCACGCGTTCCACATCGTCCGTCGTCCGCGCCGAGAGGACCACGGAAGCGCCCGCCTCCGCGATAACCCTCGCGATGGCGGCGCCGATCCCGCGCCCCGCGCCCGTGACCACGGCGCCCCGGCCGACGAGGGGCCCGTCGGGACGCGTCCCGCCCACGCCCCCGCTCACGCGCTCTTCCGATCCGAGAGCGCGGCCGTCACCGCCTCCGCCAGAATGTCGCCAAGCGTCGCGATCGTCGCCATCCCCTCCGTGGCGGTCGCGTCGGCGGGCCAGCCGAAATAAGCCCGCGAGCCACCCGCCTCCTCGAACGTCGCCTTCCCCGCGCGAATCGCGTCCGAGAGCGAGGCGGGATTGGGCGGCAGCGCGCGGCGAATCGTCTCGCGCACCGCGTCGGGCCGCGCCGCCATCACGATCGAGCCCTCGTAGCGGCCGGCGTGACAGGCGCCGCTCCGGAATTCTTCCCCGAGCCGCGGAGCCCACGGCTTTCGCGACACGTCGGGCGCCACGACCGGAAGAAGTCCTTCCGAGCGGGCCGCCGCGACCGCGGCCGAAATCGAGCCGAGATGCGCGGGGTCGAGATGCGCGTTCGCCACCGCGAGCGCGATGAATCGCTCCCTCGTGAGGGCGCGAGCGATGTCGAGCAGGAGCGCCGTCACGGTGGCGGGCAACACGGAGATCGTTCCCGCGAAGCCGGCCGCGAAGGGAGCGGCCGTGTAGGCGAGCGGCGGAAGCAGGATCGGGAGATAACCGACGGCCTCCAGACGCGCGGCGCCCGCGCGCGCCATCGCGTCCGCGATGACGATGTCGGTCTCGAGCGGAAGGTGAGGTCCGTGCGCTTCGATCGCGCCCGCGGGGAGGATCGCCACCGCGCGCGGGCGGTCGAGATCGCGCGCCTCCTCCCACGTCATCGTGACCCATTCCCGCGTCGGCATCGAAGGCGGCTCCATTCCGTCCAGGGTCGGTCCTGGATCCTTCCGGGGGCAGTCCGGGGTTGCCAGCCGTCCGGCAGGCGTCCATATTGGGCGGCGAACGTGAAACGTACCATGACCAACGAGCCGCCGGAACGCCGGAACATCGCCGAACTCTTTCTCGACGCCCGCCTCCGGGAAGGGCGCGGGGATCGCCCCGCCCTCCTCACCGACTCCCGAACCTGGTCCTACGCCGAAATCCACGCCCTGGCCAACCGCTACGGGAATCTCCTCGCGGCCGCCGGAGCCAACCCCGACGACCGGATCGTGATCGCCCTTCCGGATGGGCCCGACTACGTCGGGGCCCTCTTCGGGACGCTCAAGATCGGGGCGGTCGTCGTGATGGTGAACCCCGGCCTCCCTGCCACCGAGATCGCGGCGCTTCTGGAATACACGCGGGCTCGTCTCGTCGTCGCTCACGCGGAGAGCGCAGCACCGTTCCGGGAGGCGGCCCGCGGCTCGCGCGCCATGCGAGGCGTCATCGAGGTCGGCACGCCGGAGTTCACCCGGCGCCTCGAAGCCGTCTCGGATTCGCTGGAGACGTTCCCCTCCCACGCCGACGACGCGGCGATCTGGCTCTTCTCCGGCGGCACGACCGGGCTGCCGAAGGCGGTCATTCAGACGCACCGCTCCTTCGCCTTCACGACCGCGATGTACGGACTCGGAGTCCTCGGCTACACCGATCGCGAGATCACGATCTCGGTCCCGAAGCTCTACTTCGGGTACGCCACGGGATCGAATCTCTTCTTCACCTTCGCGGCGGGCGGAGCTTCGGTCCTCTTCCCCGAGCCGGTCACCGCCGACCTCCTCTTCGAGAAGATCCGGCGCCACCGGGCCACCGTGCTCGTGAACGTGCCCACGATGATCCAGAAGATGGTCTCCCATCCGCGGGCCGCGGCGGGCGACCTCTCCTCCCTCCGGCTCTCGACCTCCGCGGGGGAGGCGCTCCCGGTCGAGCTCTACGATCGTTGGAAGTCGACCTTCGGTGTGGAACTGCTGGACGGTCTCGGCACCGCCGAGATGTGGCACATCTTCATCTCGAACCGCCCCGGCGCGGTGAGGCCGGGCACGCTCGGCACGGTCGTCCCAGGGTTCGAGATCAAGGCGTGCGACGAGGAAGACCACGAGGTTCCGCGAGGCGAGACAGGATGGCTCTGGGTGCGGGGCGGCGCGCGCGCCATCGGCTACTGGCAGCATCACGAGAAGACGGAGCAGGCGTTTCGAGGCGAGTGGTATGTCACGGGCGATCTCGTCGCCATCGACGCCGAGGGGTACGTGACCTACCACGGACGGGGCGACGAGATGCTGAAGGTCGGCGGGAAGTGGCTGGCGCCCCAGGAGGTCGAGGGGTGCCTCATGCTCCATCCGGCGGTCGTCGAGGCCGCGGTCGTCGGCGCGCCCGACGCGAATGGGCTGATGAAGCCGGTCGCCCATGTCGTCGCGAGCGAGCAGCGCGCCGAGCTCGCGGAGGAATTGAAGAGCTTCGTGCGCGAGCGGCTCGCGCCCTACAAGCACCCCCGCGAAATCATCTTCGTCGACTCGCTTCCCCGCACCCACCTGGGGAAGGTCGATCGCGGCAAGCTGCGGCGCGGCTGACGCCTAGAAGTAGCTCGCCGCCGAGAACGTGACGCCGGCCATCGGCGTCTCGTTGTTGAAGCGGTCGCGCCGGACCTCGTAGTACCAGCCCAGCCGCGCGATGGCGTACGGCTTCCGGCGGACATTCAGGCTCGCCGATATCCGGTGGCGTGAATCCCCCAAGAGCCCGCGATCGAAGTCGACCGCGTCGGCGCGCACCGCCACGCTGAGCGCCGAGTGCTTCCACGCCCCGAAGATGGGCTCGGAAATCGAGCGGACCGCCTCGACCGACGCGCCCCACTGATCCTCCGCGTAGAGGCCGTTCAATCCCGGCGGCACGTCGATGAAGGCGACGCCAGCTTCCGCGGAGAGCGTGAAGCCCGCGGCGGCTGTCGTTCCGTCGGCGACGATGAGGTGGGCCCAGCGCATTCCGTCCACCGTCACGCCGTTGATCTTGGTTTCGTTGTAGGGCCCGCTCTCGGCCGCGATTCCCCACTCGCTTCCCTTTTCTCCATGAAACGCGAGGCGTCCCACCAGCGCGGGGACTCCGTTCTTGTCACCGTAGTTGCTCCGCCCCATCGGAAGCCGGGTCCCGCCGGGCGCGTCGTAGAGGAGGCCGTCCGAAAGGCCGGTCACGAGATCGAGTTCGTAGATCGTGTGGCGGGCGGCGCCGGTCGCGCCCCTCACGCCGGCGCCGAGCATGGCGTTCGGAACGCCGACGAGTTGTGTCGCGACGAGCGAATGCTCGGCGAATTCGTTCCTGGGCGCGTCGTGCTCCAGATTCGTCTTCCCGAGGGGGAGCGGAAAGATCCCGCCGTGTGCGAGGAGTGTCGGCTTCCACCGGAAGGCGAGCTCCACTCGCTCCATCACGAACTGGTCGGTGCCCCGGTCCCAGGTCCCCTCGCCCGCGAGCCCCCACGCCGGAGCCAGCCGGGCGCGGAGGAAACCATTCACGCGGCCGAACGAGAACCACTCGGGATTCGAGGTTCCCCGCACACGGTCCTCGGCGAGACGGAGTTCGGCGTGCCCGCCCCACGAGAGCCAGCCCGAACCGCCGTGGACCGGGGACGACGCATCGCGGCCCAGGTTGGGCGCCACCGCCGCGGTCGGCCTGGAGGGCGAGGCCGCGGTCGGTCGCGCCGGCGAGGCCGCCGCCGGACCGTGAGGGCCGACGCGAGGTTCCGGAGCAGGCGCGTTTTCGCTCCAAGCAAGTCGGGGTGCGACCGACGACGTGGCCGCCAGAAGGATCGCGCAAAGCCCCACCCAGGCGACGGAGCGTCCGGCGCCGCCGATCATCGCGACTCCACGAAGTCGAGGAGCGCGGCGCGCTCATCTCCCGTCATCGCCGCGAACGCGTCGCGCGCGGCGGCCGCCTCCCCGCCGTGAAGGCGGATTGCCTCCTCCACGGAACGCGCGCGCCCGTCGTGGAGGAGGAAGAGGGAGCCGTTCAGGAATTCACGGGTGATGCGGAGCCCCCAGAGGGGCGCCGTGCGCCATTCGCGGCCGTCGGCGTCGCCGTCGGGCCGGTTGTCGGCCAGCCCGTCGCCGAGATCGTGGAGGAGGAGGTCGGAGTAGAGCGTGACGTCGCGGTCGGCCAGCGCTTCGATCTCGTGGGGACCGGTATGGAGCGTGGGGATGTGGCACGAGCCGCACTTCGCCGAGGCGAAGAGCGCCGCCCCCTGCTCGCGGCCCGGCGTCATGTCGCCCGGAGTCGGGGGCGCGAGCATGCGCATGTATTGCATGGCGTCGTTCACCGGCCCTCCATCGAGTTCCGGATCGGGCGACTCATCGAGCCCCGGGACCACCACGCTCGCGAGCGGGTTCGTGTTCTCCACCGAACGGAAGGGCGTGGTGATCCCCATGTCCTGATGGTAGGCGTCGACGGTCTGCTGGAGTAGCGACGAGACCTGCGCCTTCCGGCCGAACCGGCCGATGCGGGGCCCGGCGCCGCCTCCGATCTCCGTCGCCGGCACGAACGCGGGTGGAGTCACCCGGTTCGCGCGTCCCGAGATCCCGTCGCCGTTCGTGTCACTCGGATCCTCGTTGGCGAGAATCGCCGCCTCGCTGATCGCCTCGATGAGCCCGACTCCGAAGACGGGGGGCGGCATCCGATGGGAGGCCTCCACGCCGATCGGAAGGTGCTCCGGTTCCGCCCCCGGAATCGCCTTGTCCTGAATCTGCGGGCCTCCCTCGGCGAGATCGAGGTCGGCCCCTCGGCTGAATCGCGTCAGCGTGTTCTCGGGCCGCCCACGCCCGTCGCCGCTGTGGCACGAAGCGCAGGATACGTTGTTGAAGATCGGGCCCAGTCCCTCCCGCACCGTGAAGGCGCGCCGGAACTGCGTCTGCCCTCTCTGGAATTGGCCGAGTTCTCCGTTGCTCAGCCCCTCGAGCGGCTGATCGAATCGCTCGCCGAGGGGCGGCTTCGTCGTGAGGAGCGTGTCGCATCCGAACAGCGCGAGCGAGAGCGCGACGGCCGCCGCCCCGAGCGTGGCCGGATGGAGCCGCTCGCCGCGCCATGCGCGGCGAGCATTCCGCACGACGCAAAGCACCGTCCGGCTCGAAGTCGGGAATGGATCATCGTCATGCGGGACACGCTCGTAGCGCATGCATTCCTCGTTCGTTGGTTCGTTTCGGGGGGTTTTGTCCGAAGAGTTGCAAGCGCTGGGCCAATCCTCGGGCGCGGAACTTGCTCGATCGAGAGAGCACGCGCCGCGCCGTCGGGGAGGCGGCGACGCTTCGTACCGAACAGCCGTCGGATCGACGGAAGGAGCCTCGAGCATGACCGCATTGCTACGACGTCTAACCGAAGCCGCTGCGATCGCCGGCGTGATCGCCGTCGCGTCGCCCGCGGCCGCCGCTCAAGCGCCGGCGGCCACGGCGCCGGTTCCAGTTTCGTATTCGGCCAGGGGGTTGGTGGAATTCACCCCCTCCGTCTCCTTCACGCATCAGAACTTCAAGCGCGAGGGATACGGGAACGTCGACGAATTCACGCAGCTCAACATGTCGCCGACCATCGGCTACTACGTCTCCGATCGCTACGAAATCACCGGCGGATTCCTGGTCCGCCACGAGTCGGTCAACGGAAACAGCGACACCTCGCTCGGCGCGACCGCCGGCCTCCAGTACAATTTCCCCCGGCAAGGAAGCGTCGTGCCGTTCGTGAGCGCCGGATTCGGCGCCCTCTTCTACGACGGCTTCTCCATGAACGACACGGCCGTCCTCGCCCCGATGATCGCGGGCGGCATCCGCGTGCCGGTCGGCCCGAGCGCCTCTGTGAACATGAGCCTCGGGTACCAGCACGAGAGCAACGCGAACGGCGAGTTCAACGCGAGCGCGAACCGCCTCATCGCGAGCGTCGGCGTCTCGCTCTTTCCGTGGCGATAGAGGCCGGCCGGTCGTAGGCCGCTCCGCGAAACGGAACGGGCCGCGAGGGGATTCCCCCTTCGCGGCCCGTCTCCGTTTCGGATGTCGGGAGAACTCTAATAGAGCCCCGGCGCCAGGCGCGGCGTGCGCTTCATGTACGCTTCATATTCGTCGCCGAACTCCTTCGCCATGAACGACTCCTCGACGTCCATCCGGCGCTTGAACATCCAGAAGACGAGCGGGAGAAGGAGGACCGCGATGGAGCTGCGGAAGATCCCCGCGAAGCCGACGTCCATGAGGAGAATGCCGACGTAGGACGGATGCCGGACCCAGCCGTAGAGCCCGCTCGTCTCGAGCGAGTGCCCCTCTTGACGCGCCACCACCGAGGCGAAACGTTTTCCGAGGATGAGCATCGGCCAGACCCGCAGCGCGGCGCCGCACGCCAGGAACGCGAGCCCTGCCCATCGCAGCACGTCGCCCCCTGGAAGGACGAAGATGCCGCGCGCGTCCATGTACGGCATGACCCAAGCCGTGAAGAGCGAGTGGAACATGAGGAGCGGGAAGAAGGGCTTCCAGTCGGCCTGATGCTTCTCGCCGCGGCTCCGGCCGGAGGTCGAGAAGGTCATGACCGGGAGCATGAGGAAGTGGATCACCACGACGCCGACGCGCACCGGATGGGAGAAGAAGCCGGCCCAACTCCCCCACGCCATGACCATGAGGAGGAGAAAGAGGAAGACGTTCAGCGGAATGCCGATGAGCTGCTTGATCGAGGTCGACTGAGACATGAGCCCCTCCGAGTAGGCGCCGAAACAACCGCCAGTCACGCCTTCTATCATCGGCACGATCGGGAGACATCCTCAGCCGGAACGGAGGTGCCGGACGTCCATGCAAATGATTGTATTCCAATATGATAAGGGTTCGACTTCAGGTGATGCTCGCACCTTGGCACGGAGGGGGCTTGTATGCGGATGGTCGCCTCACTACGCTGGAGCGCGTCGCCGTGAGGAGTCCAGACCCGAAGTGGAGCGGGGGTAACTTGAATCGGAACTGGCAACGCCGTGCCGGAGTCGTCGCCGCCATCGTCTCGCTGGCCGCGTCCGGACTAGGATGCGCCGCGCGATCGGTCACTCCGTACGAGCAGGGCGCCGACCGCTACCGCTTCAAGTTCTCGCTGTCGAGAGTGGCTGGGGAAACAGGGACCTGCACGGCCGCCGCCTCTGTGAAGGACCGAATGGCCGACCGCGGGATCACGATCCCGATCTTCACAGCGCCTTGGGGCAAGAAGACGACCGCGGCGGCCACCGACAGCACGTACGGGGCGCGCCTCGACGTCGCGGTCACGGTCGACGCGTCGGGCCAGCGGGGCGAGTTCGTGGCGTCGCTACACCGCGGCGACCTTCTCATCGCGTCGCGGACGTCCACGTTGCCCGTGGCCGTCGTGACGTCGAAGATGAAGGCTGTCCCGGACTAGCCCTACTCTCCCGGCATCTCCCGGGCGGCCTCGGGCGTGCCGAGCGCCGGCCAGATTCCCGCGGCGGCGGCCAGATCGTGCGTTCCCATCCCGGCGTTCTTCTCGGGTGGCCGGCGGTAGATTACGCCGAGCGCGAAGCGCTCCCGGCGCACCACCTCCATCGCGAGCGTCAAATCGGTGACGTCGTGGTCGGCGGGAAGGATGTCGCAGCGCTGGTAGATCGACTCGCCGTACGTGGGACCCTGGTACGTCACGCATCCCGCCAAGACGTGAACGAACGAGAAGCCCTTGTAGGAGATCGCTTCGCGGAACATCTCGCGCAGGTGCGGAAGATTTCCCGCGTGCGTTCTCGCCACGAACCCCGCTCCGCTGCTCAGCACGAGGAGGACCGGATTCAGCGGGCGCTCCTCAACTCCGGCCAGTCCCCGGTCGCGCTTGAACTCCTCGGTGGAAGTCGGCGATGCCTGACCCTTCGTCAGCCCGTAGATGCCGTTGTCGAGAACGGCGTAGGTGAGATCGACATTTCGGCGGATGGTGTGGGGAATGTGCCCTAACCCGATCGAGAAACCGTCTCCGTCCCCGCCCACCACGATCGTGGTGATCTCGGGGCGTGAGAGCTTCAGACCGCTCGCGATGGGAAGCGCGCGGCCGTGGATGGAGTTGAAGGCGTACGACCGCGTGTAGCCTGGAAGGCGGCTCGAGCAGCCGATCCCCGAAATGACCGCCAGCTTCTCGGGCGCGATTTCCAGATCGGCGAGCGCCGAGGTCAGGCCCTTCAGGACGCCGAAGTCACCGCATCCGTTGCACCAGACGGGCTCGAGCGAGGAACGGTAGTCTTTCGCTTTCATTTCGTCGCCTCCGCGAGATAGCGTTCGAGTTCCAGGGCGGTCATCGGAGCGCCGCCGCTGCGCGTGAGACTCTTCACGCCGCGCATATCGGTGAGGCTCGAGAGATATCGGTAGAACTGGCCCTGGTAGTTCATTTCGACCACGGCCGTGAACGCGAGTCCCCGGCGCCAGGTCTCGAACGCCTCGAGCGGGAACGGGTGGATGATCTCGGGGAGGAAGACGCGATATTCGGGATGCGCCGCCACCCACTCGCGCAGGAGCCCGTACTCGCTTCCCCACGCCACGATTCCCTTCGGCGCGTCCGGCTCTCCCAGCGTCCGGAACCAGTCGTGCGTCTCCGCGGCGATGCCCGTCAGCTTCCGGAAGCGTTTCTCGTTCATCCGGTGGTGCATCGACGTGTCGGCGGTCGGGTTTCCCTCCTGCGTGTGCTCGATCCCCGCGGCGAGATAGGTCCCGCCGGGGTCGCCCGGAACGCGGAACGGGTTCACGCCGTGCGTCGCGGTGATGTCGAAGCGGGCGGGCCCGCTCGACTCGGTCCAGCGAGTGCGCGCCGGGACCGGCGAGCGGGACGATTCCGCATCCCGAATCTGCCGGCGCTGCGCGATGTAGGCGTCCGAGAGAACGAGGACGGGGAGCTGATACCGCTCCGAGATGAGCATCGCGCGGTGCATGATGTCCCGCCCGTGAACGACGTCGAAGACCCCGAGGACCGCGCGCGGAAAGTCGCCGTGCCCGCCGTAGACCGCGTGGTAGAGATCGGACTGCTCCGTGCGCGACGGCATGCCGGTCGCGGGGCCGGCTCGCTGGCAATCGACAATGACCGCCGGGAGCTCGGCCATGCTCGAGAGGCCGATCATCTCGGTCATGAGCGAGAGACCCGGACCGCTCGTCGCCGTCATCGAGGGAACGCCCCCGAATGAAGCGCCGAGCACCATCCCCATGGCGGCGATCTCGTCCTCAGCCTGGACGACGCGTCCCCCGGCCGCGGGGAGCTCGTCGATGAGCGTCTCCATCACTTCCGACGAGGGCGTGATCGGGTAGCCGGCGAAGAACTTGAGCCCGGCGGCGATGGCGCCGCGCGCGATCGCTTCGTTCCCCGTCTCGGCGAAGAGGCCCTGCCCCTTTCCAGCGGGCGCGGGACGGCTGGGCGGATCCTCGGCGGTGAGCCCGGTGGCGAGCGCTTCCAGGTTCACCTGGAGCCGCTCGCGGCGATGCCCGAAGCGCCGGCGAATCGCGTCCTCGGCGAGCCCGATCGGCCAGCCGAGCACGCGGCAGAGGAGTCCGAGGCCGAGCATGTTCTTCGGCGGGCCCTCCACCTCGAGCCCCTCCTCGAACCGGGCGAACGGGAAGCGGTAGACCGGTTCCTCCGTCCGCCCCAGCCACTCGGGCGGCTCGCCCGCTTCCTCCTTGTCCAGGACGACGACGCTCCCCGGATGGAGCCGGAGCGAGCCCTGGAAGCGCTTCAGATCGCGAAGCCGGAAGCAGAGGAGGACGTCGACCTGGTCTCCCTCGTAGAGAACCTCCGACTCGGAGATGCGGACGATGGCCGCCGACTCGCCTCCTCGGATCTGGGGTCCGTACGACTGGACCATCATGCCGTAGAGCCCTTCCCTCGCGGCCATGCCGAGGACGAGGTCGCCCAGGAGCGCGACGCCGTCGCCGCCGCTTCCGACGAGAGCCAGGACGAGGGAGGGCGACGTGCCGCGATGCGGCTCGCGGGCCGGCGCGGGGGGAGCGGCTGGAGCTGGGGCTGGCGCGGACGCCGGCGGTTTCATCGGGTCACACCTCCGCGGGCTGTTCGACGAGCTCGGGGCGCGGTCGCTGCCCGATCCGGTGAAGGATCGTGCTCGGGCAGATGTCGACGCACGCCTCGTTGCACGAGGGCCCGTACGCGAGACAGAGATCGTGGTGAATGATGATCGTCCGGCCATCCCACTCGATGGCCTGGGCCGGACACTTCGACACACACTTGCGGCAGAGCGTGCAGCCCACCATGCAGGTGGCCCGCACGACGGCCTGCTTGTCCTTGGCGACACAGGATAACTCGATCCGCCGATTCCGGGGGTAGAGTTCGAAGAGCTCCTTCGGGCAGACCGGCACGCAGACGGCGCACCCGACGCATTTGTCGTAGTTCACGGCCGCGATGCCGCCGGGGCTGAGATAGAGCGCGTCGAACGGGCAGGCGCGGACGCAGTCCCCCAGGCCGAGGCAGCCGTTCTTGCACGCCTTGGGGCCGCCGAAGACGAGCGAGGCGGCCGCGCAGGTGTCGAGCCCGACGTAGCGCGCCTCCTCGCGCGCGAAGGCGCTCGTGCCGTGGCAGCGCATGACCACGATCCGGTCCGCCACCGACCCGAGTTCCTTCCCCGTGAGCTTCGCCACCGCCTCGGCCACCGCGGCCCGCCCGGGGATGCAGAGATTGGGCGACACGTCGCCCCGCTCCACCACCGCCTCGGCGTACGCCAGGCAGCCGGCGAATCCGCACGCGCCGCAGTTCGCCGACGGCAGATGAGCCCGCACGCGATCGACGATCGGGTTGGTAGCCACCTGGAAGCGCCGCGCCACGACGCCGAGCGTCACGCCGAAGACGACCCCGATCGAGGTGAAGATCGCGATGCCCCAGAGGGCGATGCCGAGCGGCGTGGGGGTCACGCGCTCACCGTAGGAAGGTCAGGCCCGAGAAGCCCATGAAGGCGAGGGCGAAGAGGCCGGCGAGGGTGAAGGCGATGGGAAGTCCCTGGAAGACGGCGGGGACGCGGGCCAGCTCCAGCTTCTCGCGCGCGCACGACATGAGGAAGAGCGCGATGGCGAAGCCGATTCCCGAGCCGAGCGCGAGCGCGAACGAGTCGGCCGGCCCCGAGTCGGCCGCCGCGTTCAGGAGCGGCACGGCCAGAATGATGCAGTTCGTCGTGATGAGCATGAGGTAGACGCCCCACCGCTGATGGAGCGAACGGTGCGTCTTCTTCAAGATCGTGTCGAGGGCCTGCACCAGGAACGCGACGACGCCGATGAAGACGATTACCTGCAAGAACTTGATCTGGAGCGGCGCCATCACGAGCGAATAGAGCGCCCACGAGAGCATGGCCGACAGGATCATCACCAGGCCGAAGACGAAACCCATTCCCACCGCCGTGTCGCGCTTCTTCGAGACGCCGAAGAAGATGCAGAGCCCGAGGTAGCGCGTGAAGACGAAGTTGTTGATGAGCGCCGAGGAGAGAACGATCGTGAGGAGAAGCGCCCAGGGCGCCGGACGGACGTCGCGGGAGGCGGCGGGCTCGCGCACGGTCACCCGGTAGGCCGCGGCGGGGTCGAGGCGGTCCCCGACGGTCAGGAGAACGCGGTTCTCCTTGTCGAGCACGACGTCGCGAACTTCGATCGGGACGTCGGGCGCGCGCGAGTCGGTGATCCGGAAGTTGGCCGGATCGAGCGATCCCGGCGGGCCGGCCAACTGGAGCCGCACGTGGTCCGGCGCGAGGATCCGCGCGCCGCGGATGAACGAGCCGCCCGGAGCCGGCGCCCCCGCCGCCTCGGCCGCGGCCGCGAGCGACGCGGCGAGCGTGACGAGCAGCAGCACGATCCCGGCGATAACCAGGAGCCGGAACGCGGCGGCGCGGCGCGGGAGGGAACGGTCACGCATGGCCATGGCTTCCTCCCCCGCCGGCGGCCGACGCTTTGCCGCCGTTTCGCCACCGCTCCACCGCGTTGAAGAACGCCATGAGGAGCCCGATCGAGAAGAATCCCCCCGCGGGGAGCGCGAAGAAGAGGAGCGGCTTCTCGGGGGTGATCATGTGTCCGAGGATGGAGCCGCTTCCCAGGATCTCCCGGAACGTGCCGATCACGAGAAGCGCGAAGAGGAACCCGAGTCCCATGCCGAGCCCGTCCCAGAAGGTGGGGATGAGGGGCATGCGGGAAGCGAAAACCTCCAGGCGCGAGATGATGATGGCGAACGCGACGATGAGCTTCACGTAGAGGCCCACCTGCGCGTAGAGCGCCGGGAAGAAGCCGGCGAGAACCATGTCGATGGCGCTCACCCAGACGGCGATGATGATCGTGTAGACCGGAATCCGGACGCGCGGGTGGATGCCGCGGCGCGTCAGGGCCACGGTGACGCTCGAGAGGACCTGCACCAGGAGAACGGCCACGCCGAGCATGAGGCCGTTCAGGACCGTCGTCGTGACCGCGACCGCGGGGCAGAGGGAGAGCGCAAGACGGAAGACCGGGTTCTCGCCGAAGATCCCGTTCATCAGTAGCGTCTTCGCGCTAGGAGGGCGGTCGATGAGGGTGATCGGCTGGCTCGTGCTCATGGCGTCCCTTCCAGCCCGGCCGATCCGGCCGGCCCGGTCACGTGCGGGCCGAGGAGTTCCCAGCGCCGTCGGAAGTGAAGTATGGTGGCCCGCACGCCGTCGGTCAGCGCGCGGCTCGAGATCGTGGCGCCGGTGACGGCGTAGATCGGCTTCTCCGACTCGCGCGCCTCGAGCGGACCGTACTTCGTGGTCCAGGCGCTCGCGTCCGTTCTGGCGCGGGCTCGAAGCGCGGCGCGCCAGTCCTCGGGCATCGGATCGCGCGTCACGTCGAGCCGCGGCACGGCGCCGATCGGACGCCCGACATACTGGCCCTGGAACCATCCGGTCGCCACCTCGGCGCCGAGCCCGGGGTCTTCCTCGTGCTCCACGACGCGCACGCCGGCGATCGTCCAGTCCCCCGTGAGCGCGACGAAGAAGCGAATCCGATTCTTGTAGCCCCGTGTCTCCCCTTCCGCCACGAATCCGGCCGGAGCGCCGTCCTTCATCGCGACGAAGATCCGCCCCAGCGAATGGAGATCCCGCGGCGTCGGGGCCGCGGCGCTCAGCATCCCCTCGCGCGTCAGCGTCCCGTCGAGCGCGAAGACGAGCTCGCGCCCGCCCGCCGTCCCCTCGCCCGGTAGGCGGTAGACGACGGCGTCGCGCGCGGGGGTCAGGTACTGGCGGATTTCCAGGACCTTGGCGTCCTCGCTCAGATTCAGCAGCTCGGTGACGGCGCGCCGCTCGCCGCGCACGCGCGCCTCCTCCGCGTAGCGCTCGGTGGCGATGTAGATGCCGCCGAGGACCACGGCGCTGAGGGCGCACGTCACCGTCATCGAGAGGATGATGCGCCAGAGTTCCGAGGCCGGCATCGGGGCCAGAGTGGCGCCAGCCGGGGTCTTCACGGTCTCGCTCACGAGGGCGCCCCCGCGAAGGCGGGTCGGCGCGGCCGGAACCAGAGGTTCAGGGCCGGCACCATCGTGTTCGCGAGCAGGATGGCGTAGCAGATTCCCTCCGGATACCCGCCGTAGAGCCGGATGATTCCCGTCAGCACGCCGATCAGGAGCCCGAAGACGATCTGCCCGTTCCGCGTCGTGGGCGAGGTGACGTAGTCGGTCGCCATGAAGAGGGCGCCGAGCCAGAGTCCGCCCGAGACCAGATGAAGCACGAACTCTCCCGACGCCGCGGTCACGAGCGCCATCCCGGCGACGACGGCGAGAGGAATGGTCGGCGTGATGATCCGCTTCCAGAGGAGGACGGCGCCGCCGAGGAGGAGGAGGACCACGGAGACCTCGCCGATCGATCCGGGGCGGAATCCGATGAGCAGGTTCACGTAGGGAGACCCCGGGCCTCCGAGCAGCTCCATGGCGGCCGCGATCCCCCGCTCGCGGAGCGCGCCGAGCGGAGTGGCGGTCGTCATGGCGTCGATCCCCGAGAAGAGCGGGGTCGCGGTCGACCACCCCGACGTCATCGGAAGCGGGTAGGTCGCCATTAGAAACGCCCGTCCGATGAGCGCGGGGTTGAAGAGGTTGTATCCGAGACCGCCGAAGATCGACTTGGCGAAGACGATGGCGAAGACGGCCCCTATGAACGCGGCCCACGCGGGGAGGAGTGGCGGGAGCGTCATCGCGAGAAGGAGCCCGGTGCAGAAGGCGCTCCCGTCGCGAAGGGAGGCGCGGCCCTTCATGAGCCGGTTGGCTCCCCACTCGGCGCCGAGCGCGCCCGCGATCGAGCCGCAGAGCACCGCGAGCGCGGGAAGCCCGAAGACCACGACACCCCAGAGCGCAGCGGGGGCGAGCGCCGCGTTCACGGTCCACATGATCTTCGACGTCGTCTCCGGGGAATGGACGTGCGGCCCCGGCTCGATGATGAAGGTCGGCTCGCTCCGTCCGGCGTCGGTGGCGGGGGCGTCGCTCATATCTTCACCTTCACCTCGACCGCGCGGCGAAGCGCAGACTTGGCCACCTGCATGAACTGGAGGAGCGGCCGCGCCGACGGGCAGACATAGGTGCAGCAACCGCACTCGTAGCAGTCGATCGGCCCGTAGGGATCGGTGTCGAGCACCTTCCCCGCCTCCACGCGAATGGAGACCTGGTCGGGCTCGAGACCGAGCGGACAGGCGTCGATGCAGCGGCCGCACTGAATGCACGGCCCGTACCCTTCCTCCATCGGGCCGCGGCCCGTGAGGAGGATGAGCCCGTTCATTCCCTTGATGAGCGGAAGGTCGAGTCGCGGGAGCGCGCGTCCCAT
>Ga0315278_10000774_pt1 | contig 27807 bp, 23 predicted proteins | sample YL17G06_0_MG_FD_203880 | JGI IMG/M metagenome (GOLD analysis project Ga0315278, IMG submission 203880) | Sediment microbial communities from Yellowstone Lake, YNP, Wyoming, USA - YL17G06_0 | ecosystem: Environmental > Aquatic > Freshwater > Lake > Sediment | place: USA: Wyoming | collected... | reverse complement strand
CCGCCGGAGGTCTCGATGCCGTCGAGCTGCTCCAGGAAGTCGATGTGGAAGTAGGTGCGCCGGTACTCCCCGTCGGTGATGCCCTGCAGGCCGAGATCTTCCTGGAAGCGGACGACATCGCGGATCGCCCGGTCCTCGACCTCGCGCAGCTGCGCGCGCGAGATCTCGCCCTTGCGTTGACGTTCGCGCGCGTCGAGCAGCTCCTTGGGGCGCAGGAAGCTGCCGACGTGATCGGCGCGGAACGGTGGGATGGTGCGTTGGGACATGGGGGCCTCCTCAGATGAACAGCGAGTCGGTCGCAATGTTACCCGGCCGGAGCGCGGATCAATCCTCGACGTGAAATCCGGCCGCCGCCGCGTCCATCTGGAATCGGCCGGCCGCTACGGCGGCGAGCCAGCGGGCGCTGCGCGCGAAGCCGCCGAACGTGAAGCAGTGCAGGCCTGCAACGCCGAGTGTCGCACCGCCCTCCCCGATGCGACGTACGACCTTGTCGGGGCCGTGCTCGACGAGCAAATGCGGAAGGGAAAGCGCGTGCGACCGCACCGCCCGGATCGAGTTGCCGATCCCGCAGCGCTTGCCGTAGTTGAGTAGCGTGCGGATGCTGGCGGGGCCGGTCACGCCCACGCGGACCGGCAGCATGACGCCGCGCGCGCGCAGTCGCGCAAGCCAATCGAGCACGACCTCGCCCTCGAAGCAGAACTGGGTGACGACGAACAGCTCGATCCCGCGCCGTGCCGCGTCCTCGCTCTTCCGGGCGAGCGCGACTGCCAACGCCGCCGCGGGGATGCGCGGATGCGCTTCCGGATACCCCGCGATTCCGACGCTGCGGAGCCCGTGCGCTTCGAGAAGTCCAGTCTCCAGAAACTGTGCGCTCGACTCGTAGGGCCCGACCGGCGCGCTGTCGCCCGCAACCAGCAAGGCGCGCGTGACCTGCGCGTCGTCCCGCAGGCGTCCGAGGAAGTCCTCGGCCGCCTCGCGGCTCGCCAGCTGCCGCGGCGTGACGTGCGGGACGGGATTCATGCCCACCTGGCGCAGGCGCCGCGCGGTGCTCGCTATGTGGTGGTAAGGCATGCCCGGAAGCGCAGCAACGTAGACGTCGGTTCCTGCGGGAACCAGCGACGCGTACGTGTCGATCTCCGCCAGGTTCCGTGCGGAGGTCTCGATGGACGCGGTGCGCGCGAGCGTTTCGATCGCGGCGTGCAGGTCGCGCTGGGCGGGCGCCGTATCGCGGGTCACGATCATCGCTCGCCGCCCCTCAGTCGCGCCGCCGCGAGATCACGTACGACTCGTCCTGGAACCAGAGCCCGCCGTGCTTCTGCAAGACGTCGCTCGTGACCTGGAGATAGCGGCCGTGCCGGATGGCGTCCTCGAGCCGCGCGTCCTCGACCTGGCCCACGTAGATCGCCGCGTTCCAGGCCGCGAACAGCGTCGAGGTGCCGATCGAGCTGGAGATCTCGGTAGGCAGCGTGTGCATGTCGTAGCGGAAGAGCGAGCGCGCGTCGGCGTAGGCGTTGAAGTTGAGATCGCGCGCGGCGGGGCCGAGCGCCTCCTTCACCGCCTTGAGTAATTGGTGGCGGTCGTGCTGGAACGGGTTCTCGCCGGGCCACATCCCTTGCAGGATCTCGAGCCCCGGATCGTCGCCGTGCGAGTGGATCGCGAGGAGTCGGCCGCCGCGCCCGAGGCTCTTCGCGAGCGGCGCGACCACGCGCGCGGCCTTGAAGTCGAGCGACGCACGCGCGCGATACGGCTGCGACGCGATTACGAGGTCGTAATCGGCCGCGGTCCCGCCGCGGCGCGGGATGATCGGGTCAAGCAGGAAGCGGTGGTCCTCGCGGTAGACGACGAGGACGGCGGGACGCTCGTAGACCGGGTTGCCGCTCGTCGGGCTCACGTGCGCGCGCCAGTGCTCGGCGAGGAACGGGGCGAGGGCGGTGATCTGCTCCTCGAACTCGTGCCCGGTGGTGCCGGTCAGGGCCAGCTCGTGCCAGGCGAGCCCGGAAGCCGCGGCGAGCGAACTCGGCACGAGCCACGGCGCCTCGCGGTAGTAGAGGTTGGTCATCACCAGGACGCTCGCCGGATGCTCGAAGAAGCGGTCGGGCATCTTCTCGAGCGCGAGGCGCACGTCCTCGAGGCTGATCTCCTTGCCGACGATGTAGAACGGCATCGTGGCGAAGCGGCTGTGCATCGCGCGCATGACGCGCGTCAGCACCGTGCCGTCCCCGACGCCCGCATCGAAGATGCGCACCGCCGGCGGGCGCGGGTGGATGTTCGCGAGCTCCATCTTCACGCGCTGCGCGACCACCGCCTTCTCCGAGCAGGTGCTGACGAACAGCAGGTACTTCTGGCGATTGTCGAAGAAGCGGAAGTTACGATCCTGCGCTCGGGACATCGGTGCCGGCGCTGCGGCCGCTCCAGCCCGCAGCGCGCTGCGCGCCGGCGCCGGCGTCTCGAGCGAAGGCGTCGCGTCCGCGGCCCCGCCCGCGATGAACGAGCGCACGCGGTCGAACGTAATGGTGGTGATCCGCCCGCCCTCGCGCAGGCGGTTCACGAACTTGCCGTCGTTCACCGCCAGACGCCCGAACGTCGACTCGGCCACGCCGGACTTGCGGCAGTAGTCGGTGATCTCGCGCAGCAGTCGCTCGGCCTCCATGCCCCCTCCGCCCGCGTCCGAAGCGACCTCGATTTCAGGCCGATGCCGGGCGGGTGTCAACCCACTTTCGTAGTGGGACGAATGTTGGGCAACTGCCCACTATCTTGGCCGTTCCGGGGTCGTGACGGGCCGTCCGGCCCCAACTCTCCCTCCTTCTGTCGATTCGGCCGCACTTTGTGGGATATGTCCCACCGGCCCGACTCGCCCGGATCATCCGTGGACTTGAGCCATGCCAAAGATCCCGCCGCCCGGCCGGAGGATGCTCACCGCCAGGACGCTCGCGGACCTGATCCGCAAGGAGAAGCGATGGATTTCCACGACAAGGTCGTCGTCGTCACCGGCGCCGCCTCCGGTATCAACCGGGCCGCCGGTGAGGCGTTCGCCGCAGGCGGGGCGAACGTGTGCATCGCCGACATCGCGCGCGAGGCGGGCGAAGCGGTCGCCGCAGCGATCCGCGGGCGCGGCCAGCAGGCCGAGTACTTCGCCCTCGATCTCACCGACGCCGATTCGATCAAGCGATTCGCCGCCGCCGTGCTCGCGCGGTTCGGCCGCGTCGACGTGCTCGTAAACGGCGCCGGGTGGGGCAAGACCACGCCGTTCCTGGAGACCGACGACGCGTTCTGGGACAAGGTGATCAGCCTGAACTTCGTCGGGCCGATGCGGCTCACGCGGCTCCTGCTGCCGCAGATGCTGGAGCGGCGCGCGGGCAAGATCGTGAACGTGTCGAGCGACGCGGGGCGCGTCGGCAGCCTGGGCGAGACCGTGTACTCCGGCGCGAAGGCGGGGCTCATCGGGTTCACCAAGGGCCTCGCACGCGAGGCGGCGCGCTGCGGCGTGACCGTCAACTGTGTCTGTCCGGGCCCGACGGACACCCCGCTGCTCGCCGCGGTGCCGGCCAAATACCGCGAGGCGTTCGTGAAGGCCATCCCGATGCGGCGCTTCGGCACGCCGGCCGAGGTCGCCGACGCGATTCTCTTCTTCGCGAGCGACCACGCCGGCTACATCACCGGCCAGGTGCTCAGCGTGAGCGGCGGGCTGACGATGGTTGGCTGAGCCGCGCCCGCGCACTCCCCAGCCCTCCCCGCGAGGACGACCGCATCACGGCGGTGTTCTGGCTCCGGCGTGCCCGAGCTTGTATAGTCGGCGTCTCGCAACGCCTCTTGGAGGAGGAGCCATGCCACATTCAAGACACGCCGCTCTCACCGTCGTCGCCGCATTGTGCGGTGCAATGGCCGTCGCGGTTCCGGCCGCCGCGCAAACCGTGAAGATCGGCCTGATCAACACCTACTCGGGGCCGATGGCGTCGAACGGAGACCAGATCGAGAAGGCGATCAACCTGTTCATGAAGCTCGGCGAGTGTAAGCTGCCGGCCGGCGTTAACCTGGAGATCATCAAGCGCGATGACACGGGCATCAACCCGGAGACCGCCAAGCGCCTCGCGCAGGAACTGATCGTCCGCGACAAGGTGCAGATGATCACCGGGGTGGTCTGGACGCCGAATGCGCTCTCGATCGCGCCGCTCGTCACCGAGGCGAAGGTGCCGTTCGTCATCATGAACGCCGGCACGGCGATGATCACCGAGCGCTCGCCCTACATTGCGCGCACTTCGTTCACCCTGTGGCAGTCGAGCTACCCCATGGGCACCTGGGCAGCGAAACGCTACAAGACGGCATACGTCGCCGTTGCGGACTTCGGTCCCGGCCACGACGCGCAGGAAGCGTTCACGCGCGCCTTCACCGCGGCGGGCGGCAAGGTCATCGGCACGGTCCGCATGCCGCCGCCCACCTCCGACTTCGCGCCCTTCCTGCAGCGCGTGAAGGACGCGAAGCCCGACACGCTGTTCGTGTTCGTTCCGGCGGGCAAGTCGGCGACGGCGTTCATGAAGGGCTTCGGCGATCTCGGTCTCGCGCAGGCCGGCATCAAGCTGATCGGCCCCGGCGACATCGTCACCGACGAGGAGCTGCCGAACATGGGCGACGTCCCAATCGGCGTGATGACGATGTTCCACTACTCTGCAGCCGGCGACCGCCCCGCGAACAGGAGCTTCGTCGCGGCCTACCAGAAGGAGTACGGCCCCAGCGCCTGGCCGAACTTCATCTCGGTCGGCGCGTGGGACGGCATGCAGGCGATCTGCGACGTCGTACGCGCGCAGGGCGGCAAGGTCGACCCCGACAAGACGATGCTCCTGCTGCGCGGCTGGAAGAATCCGAACAGCCCGCGGGGCCCGATCGAGATCGATCCGCGCACGCGCGACATCGTGCAGAACGAGTACGTGCGCGAGACCAAGCGGGTCGGCGGCATCATGAAGAACGTCGAGCTCGAGACGTTCCCGATGGTGAAAGATCCCTGGAAGGAGTTCAGCCAGAAGTAACCGCGCCGGCCCGCCGGGTCGCGCGAGCCCCCGCCCGCACGCGGGGGCTTTGTTTATCCGGACGACGCATGCCCGCCGTGGACGCCTTTCTCGCCAGCCTCTTCAGCATCGCCTTTCACGGGCTCGCGTACGGAATGATCCTGTACGCGATCTCGGTGGGCCTGTCGGTGACGATGGGCCTGATGGGCTTCGTGAACCTCGCCCACGGCGTGTTCGCGATGGCCGGGGGCTACCTGATGATCACCGTGATGGACCGTTTCGGGCTGCCGTGGCTGCCGGCGCTCGTCGTTGCGTGCATCGTCGTGGCGGCCGGCAGCATGGTTCTCGAGCGCACGCTATACGCGCGGCTCTACAAGGCCGGCGAGCTCGAACAGGTGCTGTTCACGATCGGGCTGATCTTCGTCGCGGTCGCGCTCGCGCGGCTTGCCTACGGGACGCTTCCGCTCGCGGCACCCCTGCCCGAGTACATGAAGGGGCAGACCGAGGTCTTCGGCCGCTCGTTTCCGACTTACCGCGTCGTGGTGATCGCCGTGAGCGCGGTCCTCACAGCGGTCCTGTGGTTCGGCGTCGAGCGCACCCGCTGGGGCGCGATGGTGCGCGCCGCGGTCGACAACCGCGCGATGGCGCAAGCCGTCGGCATCAACACCGGCGTCCTCTTCACGCTCACCTTCGCCCTGGGCAGCGGACTCGCGGCGTTCGGCGGCGCGCTGGGCGCGGACCTGATCGCGATAACGCCGACTTACCCGTTCGAGCAGCTGGTGTACTTCCTCGTCGTGGTCGCGATCGGCGGCCTGGGCACACTCCGCGGGCCGTTCCTCGGCGCCCTGTTCATCGGGATCGGCGACACCGCCTGCAAGTACTGGGTCCCGGAGTTCGGGGCGTTCTTCATCTTCGTCGCGACGATGGCCCTGCTGCTGTGGCGGCCGCAGGGCCTGCTGGGACGCGCGCAATGACCGAAGCGTCCGCCACCGCAATCGGGTACGTGGGCTCGGCGCGCCTGCGCTGGATTGAGCTCGCGCCGTGGATCCCGGCCGCCGCAATCTACTTCTTCGCGCCGACGTACCTGCCGCTCGGCAGCTACGTCCTGATCATGATCCTCTTCGCGCTGTCGCTCGATCTCATTCTCGGGTACGGCGGCATCGTGACGCTCGGGCACTCCGCGTACTTCGGCTTCGGCGCGTACGCGGCCGGGGTGTTCGCGATCCGGATGAGCGGCGATCCGCTGCTCGGCCTCGCGGTCGCGGCGATCGCGGCGGGCCTGCTCGGCCTCGCGACCGGCGCGGTGATCCTGCGCACGCACGGGCTCGCGCTGCTGATGCTCACGCTCGCCATCACCTCGATCCTCTTCGAGGTCGCGAACAAGTGGACCACCGTGACCGGCGGCACCGACGGCCTGCACAGCGTCCCGATCCAGCCGATCCTCGGGATGTTCCGCTTCGACATGTTCGGCAAGGTGGCCTTCCTGTATTGCCTTGTCGTTGTGACGGCCTGCTGGTGGCTGGTGCGCACCATCGTGCACTCCCCGTTCGGAGTGACGCTCGCCGGCACCCGCGAGAACGATGTGCGCATGCATGCGATCGGCGCCCCCGTCTACCGGCGACGGCTGGCGGCCTACACCATCTCCACGTCGCTCGCCGGGACCGCCGGCGCGCTGCTCACCCAGACTACACAGTTCGCCGGGCTTTCGGTCCTCGGCGTCGAGCTTTCGGGCGAGATCCTGGTGATGCTGGTGCTCGGCGGGGTGCGGCGCATCTATGGCGCGTTCGTCGGGCCGGGTGTCTACATCGTCGCCAAGGACTACCTCGCCAAGCAGACGCCGGAGTACTGGTATCTCGGCATCGGCATCCTGCTGATCCTGATCGTCATGTTCGCGCGCGGCGGAATCCTCGGCCTGCTCGACCGGGCGCTCGCGCGGCTGAAGAAGGCGCGCGCATGAGCAGGTTCGCGCTCGAGACCCGCGGCCTGTGCAAGAACTTCGGCGGGCTCACGGTGGCCGCCAACATCACCTTCGGCCTGGAGCCGGGCGCCCGCCGCGCCCTCATCGGGCCGAACGGCGCCGGCAAGACGACCTTCGTGAACATGCTCACCGGCCGGCTCGCGCCCTCGTCGGGGACGATCCTGCTCGGCGGGAAGGATGTCACCGGACTCACCCAGGAGGCACGCGTCAAGCGGGGTCTGGGCCGCACGTTCCAGATCAACACGCTATTCCGCGACATGTCGGTGCTGGACAACGTCGCGCTCGGCGTGGCCGAGCGCCTCGGCATCGCCGGCCGGATGTGGCGCGCGGCGAGCGCCTATCGGGAAGTGCGCGACGAGGCGATGGAGCTGCTCGCGCGTCTCGGTCTCGCGGACGACGCGGGCGTTCGCGTGCTCGACCTCCCCTACGGCAAGCAGCGTCTCGTCGAGATCCTGATCGCGCTCGGTCTCAAGCCGAAGGTGCTGCTCCTCGACGAGCCCGCCGCGGGCGTGCCTTCGCTCGAGTCGGAGCGGATCCTCGAGGTGCTCGACGAGCTGCCCAGCGACATCGCCATCCTCATCATCGAGCACGACATGGACGTGGTGTTCCGCTTCGCCAAGCGGATCACCGTGCTCGTGCAAGGCGAGGTGCTCTGCGAGGGGACGCCGGCGGAGATCGCCGCCGACCGGCGCGTGCACGAGGTGTACCTGGGCGAGCGCCATCATGGCTGACGCGCTCCGACTCGAGGGCGTGCGCGCCGGCTACGGCGAGACGGTCGTGCTCGAGGACGTCGCGTTCGCCCTGCCCGAGCGCGGTGCGCTCGCGGTGCTGGGCCGGAACGGCGTCGGCAAGACCACGCTGCTCGCGACCATCATGGGGCTGACGACGTTTCATGCCGGCGCGATCGAATATCGCGGCGCGCCGGTCGCAGAGCTTCCGACGCATGCGCGCAACCGGCTCGGCATCGGCTACGTGCCGCAGGCGCGCGACATCTTCCCGTCGCTCTCGGTGGAGGAGAATCTCACCGTCGCCGCGCGGCCCGGCCGCTGGGACCTCGCGCGCGTCTTCGATCTCTTCCCGCGCCTCGCGGAGCGGCGCTCGCACCGCGGCAACCAGATCTCGGGCGGCGAGCAGCAGATGCTCGCGATCGGCCGCGCCCTGATGGGAAATCCCGCGCTGCTGCTGATGGACGAGCCGCTCGAGGGCCTCGCGCCGATCATCGTCGAGATGCTGCTGAAGGCGCTGGAGCGGCTGATCCGCGACGAGGCGCTGACCGTGGTGCTGGTCGAGCAGTCGGCGAAGCTCGCGCTCGAAGTCACCGACAGCGCGCTCGTGCTGAGCCGCGGCCGGATCGTGCACCGCGGCCCGAGCGCCGAGCTGCTCGCCAACCCCGACCGCCTCACCGCGCTCGTCGTCGCGCCGTAGCGCGCCGCGCGCGGCACTGCAATTCCTCTCAGTTCCCCTCGAACTTCGGCTTCTCTTTCTTGACGAACGCGTTGTAGGCGCGCTCGTAGTCCTTGGTCTGCATGCAGATCGCCTGCGCCTCGGCTTCGGTCTCGAGCGCCTGCTCGATGGTCATGCTCCATTCCTGGTGCAGGCACTTCTTCGTCATCGCGTGTGCGAATGCCGGACCGTTGGCGAGCGAGAGCGCCATCTCCTGTGCACGCGCGAGCAGCCGGTCCTGCGGCACGATCTCGTTGAAGTAGCCCCAGGCGAGCCCTTCCTCCGCGCTCATCGAGCGCCCGGTGTACAGGAGCTCGGAGGCGCGGCCCTGGCCGATGATGCGCGGCAGGATCGCGCACGCGGCCATGTCGCACCCGGCCAGCCCGACGCGTACGAACAGGAACGCCGTCTTGCACCCGGGCGTCGCGTAGCGCATGTCGGAGGCCATCGGAATGATCGCACCGGCACCGGCGCTGATGCCGTCGACCGCGGTGATCACCGGCTGCGGGCAGTTGCGCATCTCCTTCACCAGGTTCCCGGTCATGCGCGTGAAGTAGAGCAGCTCGTCCATCTCCATCTTGACGAGCGGCCCGATGATCTCGTGGACGTCGCCGCCGGAGCAGAAGTTGCCGCCCTCGCCGGTGAACACCACCACGCGCACGTCGTCGGCGTACTGCAGCTTGTGGAACGTGTCGCGCAGCTCGGCGTAGCTGTCGAAGGTGAGCGGGTTCTTCCGGTCCGGCCGGTTGAGCGTAATCGTGGCGACGCGGTCCTTCACTTCCCATTTGAAATGCTGGGGACGCCACTCGGCGGCTTTGAGCTTGTACATCGTGGTCTCTCCAAGTGTGAGTGTGAGTGTGAGTGTGAGTGTGAGTGCGAATGGGTTGCGGGTCAGCCGCCCGAGCCGGGGGACGATGAGAAGTCCGGTTGGCCGATCTTGAGCTCGTTGCGAACGGCGCGCACGCCGTAGACTTCCCTGGTGATCCTCACGGCCTCGTCGATGATGTCCTGCGACGGCACGTTGCCACGCAAGGTGACGACGCCTTCCTTGGTCTCGATCTGGATGCCGGTGCGCCAGAGCTTCCGGTTGAACTGCAGCTTGCCGGCGACTTTGGTGGTGATTCCCTGGTCGCGCCAATAGCCGGTCGGCGGCTCCTCCTGACGCGGCGGCTCGGCTTTCGGTGCGAGCACCGGCGCGGGGACGGGTGTGACCGCTGCGGTGCGTTCCGGCGCGGTCGCCGCCGGCTTCGCCGGCGGCGGTGCGGTCGAGACCTTCGGTGCCGATGCCGGCGCTTTGCGTTCGGCCGGTGCCGGCAACGCCTTCGCGGCCTGCGGGGGTTCGGGCGGCGGCGCGGAGCGCTGCACCTTCGGCGCAGGCGGCGCCTCGATCGCCTTCGCGACGCGCTGCGGCGGCTCGGCCTTCGGAACCGCCTGCGCTGCCGGGGCGGCCGGCTCGGGCGTCCCGCGCAGGTTGATCACGAACGTCGCCGCGAGCGCGACGGCCGCCGCGAGCACGCCCGCAAGGATCGGCCACCGCGAGCGCGGACGCGGCACGGCAGTCGTCGTTGCCTCAGCGCCCGCGGCCGGCGTCGACGGTGCGGCAGGAATCGGCCGCACGAGCGGCGGCGGCGTCTGGTCGGGGTAGGTACGCGACGACGGGTTGCTCGGCTCGAACACGACGACCGGGCGTGTGGCCTCCGCGATGATCGTCTCCTCCGAAACCGTCGGACTCACCGGCGCAGCGTAGGCTGCGAGGATCGCCGCGCGGAAAGATTCGGCGGTCTGGTAGCGCGCGTCGGGCTCCTTCGCGAGGGCACGCGCGAGCGTCAAGTCGTAGCGCTCCCAGCCGCGGCCTGGATCCGCTTCCGAAGCGGGCGGCGGTGTCGTGTGACAGACCTTGTAGGCCATCTGCTCGGTCGTGCCGGAAAACGCCCGCACACCGGTGAGCAGTTGATACATCACGACGCCGGCCGCGAAGAGATCGGCGCGCCAGTCCACCGTGCCCCCCGCGTACTGTTCCGGCGCCATGTAGCCCGGCGAGCCCATCACCAGGCCGGTCTGCGTGAGTTGCGACGTGTCCACCTTTGCGATGCCGAAGTCCGCGATCTTCACGCGCCCGCTGTTCATCACGATCAGATTGGCCGGCTTGATGTCGCGATGCCAGACGCCCTGCTCGTGCGCGTGCTGCAAGGCCTCGAGCAGTTGCGCCAGGATGCTGACGATATCGTGCTCCTGGAAGCGCGTGCCACGATTGAAGTAGTCGCGCAGGCTCATGCCCTGCACGAACTCCATGGCGATATAGGTCAGCTCGCCTGTGTCGCCGTAGTCGTGGACCGCGACGATGCCGGGATGCGAGAGCCGGCCGGCGGCGCGCGCCTCGTTCTTGAAGCGCGCGAAAATCATCGCCGCGCGCTCCTGGTCCTCGACCAGCTCCTTGCGGATGGTCTTGATCGCGACGGTGCGATGGATGTCCGGGTCGAACGCCTTGTAGACGACGCCCATCGCACCCTTCCCGAGCACCTCGACGATCTCGTACTTGCCGAACCGATCGGGCGTGGTCATGGGCGGTCGGGCGCGCGTCGCTGCGACAGGGGACGCATCGGGGCGGCCTCCCTGGCCGCCGGACGGGACGGATGACCCGCCTAATCTAGGCGGTGCGCGAAGAAGCTGTCAATCCAAGATTCCCGCAGGCCGCCCGCTTCGCCGGCGGCGCGCCTCAGCCGATCGCTTTCATGAAGCCAAGGCGCTGGGACTGCCGGAAGCCGATCGAGTAGAGGAATCCGAGCAGGTCGAAGTTCTCGCGCCGCACCAGCGTCTCGACGCGCTCGATGCGCAGCGCTTCGAGGTTCACGAACAGCTGCGAGAGGAGCGCGGTGGCGACGTGGTGGTGCGCGTAGTCGGGATCGATGCCGATCGTGTCGAGCACCGCGACCGGCTCGCTGCGGCCGAAGTCGCCGAAATCGGTGCGTGCCATCGCGAAGCCGGCCACGATGCCGTCGACGCGCGCGGTGAGCGACACGCGCACCGCGGAGTCGTCGAGCGCCTCCGCCACCAGCCCTTCGATGTAGGCGCGCCGTTCGCGCCCCATCAGGTTGCGATCGATGCGCACGAGATCGGCGAGGTCGCCGGGCGCGAGCGAGCGCACGTCCACGCGATCGCGCGCGAGCGCCTCGAAGTCGTTGGCGCGGTCGGCGCTGTAGTCGACCTCGGCGGAGAGGTGGTGGTGCTCGGGGGCGGCGACGCCCGGCTCGTGCTCCGCGCCGAGCCGCCCGGCGCGCACGGTGCATTCGAGGATCTGGTTCGGCGCGAGCTCGAAGCCCGCATGGTCGAAGAACCGCAAGATGTCGAGATCGCGCCACGACGCGCTGGTGCGGACCGACGTCATCCCGCCCTGGCGGGCCTCCGCCGCGAGGGCGCCAAGCAGCTGCACGCCGATGCCGTGCCCGCGCTCGTCCGGCCGCACGCCGATCACCTCGAGCCGCACCGCCGGCTCGGTGCGGCCGAACTCGCCCGCGAGCTTGCGCGCGAGGACGTAGCCGGCGAGCGCGCCGGCGTCGTCGATCGCGAACTGGATGTGAAGGTCGGGCTGCTTCTGCGCGGCCGTGAGCCGGCGCTCGAAGTAGAAGCGGCGCGAGCGGCCCGCGAGACTCGCGTCGATCGCAACGACTGCGTCCAGGTCGCGCGGCGCGAGGCGGCGCACCTTGAGTTGGGCGGCGGAAGCAGTGACGGCCATGGTCCCTCCTCGAGGACTCGCGCGGACGCGGACGCCCGCAGTGGAACACGGCTCCCGGGTGGCCCGGAATAGCCTTGTCGTAATTTGGTACGAAAATACCTAAATTGCATCGCCGCGTCAACCGGGAACGTCAACGCCGCGGCTATCCCCGCGGTTATCCCCGCGGTTATCCATGTGTCGGGACGGTAGTTCCAGCCGAAACAGGTAAACTGGTGCCGAAATGTCACTTTCCAGTCCGAGCGACGTCGCCCGGGACGCGTCCATCGCGGTCCGCCCGATCGAGGTCCGCGACCTGGACGCGGTCATCGCCCTCGATGCGGCGGTCACCGGGCTCGCCAAGCCGGACTACTGGTACGAACTCTTCCATCGCTACGGCACCCGCGGGCGGCAGCAGCGCTTCTTCCTGGTCGGCGACGCCGGCGGCGAGATCGAGGGCTTCGTCATCGGCGAGGTGCGCGACTGGGAGTTCGGCTCGCCGCCGTGCGGGTGGGTGTTCGGGATCAACGTGCGCCCGAACGCACGCCTGGGCGGGGTCGGCACGCGGCTCCTCGAGGCGATCGTCGCCGCATTCCGGCGCGCGGGCGTCACGAAGGTGCGCACTCTGCTCGCCCGCGACAATAACCTGGTGCTGTCGTTCTTCCGCAGCCAGGGGATGACGGCCGCCCCGTTCATCCCGCTCGAGCTGGAGCTCGAGGGCGCGCCGCGATGAAGCTCCAGACCGCAACCAGCCTCGCTCTGGTGAGCGTCCTCGAGGCGGCCGGTCACCCCGAATGCCAGGTCTCGGCGTCCGACATCGCCGCGAAATACGGCGTCTCGATCCACCACCTGGCGAAGGTGCTGCGCGAGCTCGGTCGCGCCGGGATCTTCGAGGCCACGCGCGGCGCGGGCGGCGGCTATCGCTTCGTCGGCAACGCGAAGCGCCTGACGCTGTTCGATGTGATCGAGCGGTTCGAGGACATCAGCGCCCGCTCGCCCGAAGCGGGCGGCGCGGACCCGGCGACCGACGTCGGCCGCGCGCTTGCCCAGGTTCTTGCCGAGATCGACGAGATCGCGAAGGCGACGTTCCGCTCCATCACGATCGACACGATGCTGAAGATGGTCGAGCGCGAGCGGGCTGCCCAGCCGCGCGCGGCCTGATCAGCCTGCCCCTGCGCGCGGCAGACTGGCCGCGACGAGGTGCCGGGCGAAGCACGCGAGGTAGATCGCGAGCGCCCCGCTCCACAACAGCGCGGACGCGACGAGCAGCCACACGCTCGGCGCAAACGCGGTGGCGACGCGCGCGACCGCGGCGCCGAGCATCATCAGATACGCCACTACCATCGGAGCCGGTACGACGAGGGGCCGGCCGGTGTGACGCAGCACGATCCGCGTCGCCAGGCCGAGGATGGTGATGCCCAGCGCGCCGACCGTGAACGCGTGCATCCACGCGAGCTCCGGCACCGGTCCGCCGAGCGCCGCCGTGGCGCGCAACGCGAGCGCGGCGACGAGCCACGCGTAGCCGAGGTGCAGGGTCCAGAGCAGCGGGTCGTCGCGCACCGTCCATCCCCGCCAGCGCGCAAGGCGTACCGCGTTGGCCGCGGCGGCCACCCCGGCCAGGATCCCGCGCGTCGCAAGCGACGCCTCCAGAAACTCCGCGACCACGAACGCGGCGACGCTCGCCACCGCAAGCCCGTCGAGCGCGAAGTTGAACGTCACCATCGGAACGCGGCTGCGGGTAAAGACGGGAATCAGCAGCCCGCCTGCAAGTGCGTAGAGCAGCATGATCAGCAGGAGTCCGGCTTCGAGCGCGCGCGCTGCTGCGCGCGGCTCGCTTTCGGACGCCGCATGGTGGAAGGCGACATTCGCCGCGGCGAGCACCAGCAGAATCAGAAGCGGCGCGACGAACCCCTTGCGACGCGCGCGCAGCACCGTCGGGGCGAGCACCAGCGCGAGCGCGGGCAGGAAGACCGAGTCCGCTGTCGCCGCGATCCAGGGCGGCAGTGCGCCCGACGCGAGCATCGCGAGCCGACCGGCGAGCCAGAGCGCCGCAAGGAGGGCGAGCCGCGCACCGGCGATCTCATCGGTGACGGCCCAGCCAGGGATCGCGGTGAGCAGCACCGCGGCGATAATCGCGACGGCGAACCCGAACAGCATCTCGTGGCCGTGCCACAGCGGTCCGGCGAGGGCGGGCGTTGCCGACCACGCGCCGGCGTACTCCGCCATCCACGCGGGCAGGAGCAGCGCGCCCCAAACGCACCCGAGCAGCAGGAACGGCCGGAACCCGCTCCTCCACAGCGGCGCGGGATGGGAGCGCGCGTCGGTCACCGTGCAGCCTGGGCCCGAAGCGCCTGCTTGTCGGTCTTGCTCACCGTCGTCTTCGGCAGCGCCGGCAGGCACTCGATCGAGGCCGGGACCTTGTAGGGCGCCAGATTCGCGCGGCAGTGCGCGACGAGATCCTCCGGCGTCGCGCGCGCGCCGGCGCGCAGGACAACGAACGCGCGGATTACTTCGCCGCGATACGCGTCCGGCGCGCCCACCGCGGCCGCGTCGGCCACGTCCGGATGCATGAACAGCACCTCGTCGACCTCGCGCGGGTACACGTTGTACCCGCCGACGATGGCCATGTCCTTCTTGCGGTCACGAACAAAAAGGTAGCCGTCGGCATCGACCTCGCCGATATCGCCCGTATGAAGCCAGCCCCCGCGCAGTGCCTCGGCGGATTCCTGCGGCCGGTTGCGGTAGCCGCTCATGAGTTGCGGCCCGCGCGCGCGGATCTCGCCGCGCGCGCCGACGCCGAGCACCCGCGTACCGGTCTCGACGTCGACGATCTGGATTTCGGTCTCCGGCACGGGCACGCCGACCGAGCCGGACTTCACCGCCCCGCCGACGGGAATGAACGAGAGCACCGGTCCGGCCTCGGTCTGGCCGTACCCCTCGTATACCGGTGCGCCCACCGCGTCGCGCCAGCGTCGCAGCGTGTCCTCGGGCAGCGGTGCGGCACCCGAGTAGCAGGTGTGCACGGTCCGCCAGTCGGTGCTTGCGAATTCCGCGTGCGCCATCAGGCCGGCGAAGATCGTCGGACTGCCGGGGAAGATCGTGATCCGCTCGCGCGCGATTGCCCTGAGTACTTCCTGCGGCTGGTAGCGAGGCAGCACGACGAGGCAGCTGCGCGCGTACGCGGCGAGGTAGAGGCCCATGGCCATCGCGTACGAATGGAAGAGCGGCATCACGCACAGGATGCGCTCGCCGCCACCACGCGTCGGAAGCAGCGCCTCCCGCTGCGCGACGTTGGTCATGATCGCGCGATGCGTAAGGTTGACGCCCTTCGCCCGGCCGGTCGTGCCGCCGGTGTACTGGAGGAGCGCGAGCGCGCCGGGATCCGGCGCATCCGGCAGCGCCCCGGCGCGCGCGGCGTCGAGCCGGCGCGACGATCCGCCGACGACGATCACCTCTTGCGCGCCGGCGGCCCGCGCGAGCGGTGCGACCCGATCGGCGAGCGTCTCGTCGACCACGGCGATCCGCGGTGCGGCGTCGGCGAGGATCTGGCCGAGCTCGCGGTCGGTGTACAGCGGGTTGAGCGGCGCGAGCTGCGCGCCGGCCACCTGCACCGCGAACTGTGCGATGCATGCTTCGAGCGAGTTGGGCAGCACGGTCGCCACGCGCTCGCCGGCGGCGCCGAGCGCCCGCAGCTCGGTCGCGAACGCGCCGACGCAACCGGCGTACTCCGCATAGCACAGGCGCCGGTCGCCGCAGACGAGCGCCTCGGCTTCCGGCGCCCGGGCCGCCGCGTCCGCGAGGAGGTGCGTCGCCGTGGCCGGGACCGGAGGCAGCGCCATCAGAATCACGCGGCGGAGCGCAGTGCCGGAGCGTCCGCGTGCAGCTGCGCGAGAAGCCGTTCACGCTCGGGGCGAGCCGCGTTTGCCGCCGCGCGCTTCACCGGGCCGAAGCCGCGGATGCGCTCGGGCAGCGCCGCGATCTCGACCGCAATCGCATGGTTGTCCGCCGTGAGTGCCGGCAGCAGCGCGCGGATCGTCGACTCGTACTCGGCGAGCAGCGCGCGCTCGAGCCGGCGGTCGGCGGTGAGGGCGAAGGGATCGAGCGCCGAGCCCCGCAGCCGCTTCATCCGCGCGAGCGCTCGCAGCGCACCCAGGGTCCACCCGCCGAATACGTGCTTGCGCCGCGCGCCGAGCGGCGCGAGATGAAACCGTACGGCGCGCTCGCTCTCGAACGCGTCGTCGAGCGCCGCGCGGAACCGCCCGTCGGTGTACAGCCGCGCCACCTCGTACTCGTCCTTGCAGGCCAGCAGCCGGTAGTAGGCGCGCGCGACCGCCTCGGTCAGCGGGCGGCCGACACCGCCGAGCGCGCCCTCGGCCTGGCGGACCGCCTCGACGAGCGCGGTGTAGCGGCGGGCGTAACCCGCATCCTGGTAGTCGGTGAGCTCGCGCACGCGCGCCGCCACGAGATCGTCGAGCGACACGCGCAGCGGTCGCGCGATTCCGGCGGCCTGCTCGACGCGCGCGAGGTCGATCGCGGCGCGCCGTCCCCACGCGAACGCCGCCGCGTTCATCGCGACGGCGGCACCGTTCAGCTCGACGGCGCGCAGGATCGAACCGGCGGCGAGCGGCACCAGCCCCTTCTGCCAGGCATAGCCGACGAGGAGCATGTTCGTCGCGACCGCGTCGCCGCAGAGCGCGGTCGCGAGCCGCGTGGCATCGAAGAACTCGGCGCCGCCCGTCCCAACGGCGGCGCGGATCTCGCTCTCCATCGCTGCGGCCGGAAAGGGCGCCTCCGGCCGCGCGACGAACTCGCCGGTGATCTGCCGTGCGCAGTTGACGACCGCATGCGTCAGGCCCGGGCGCAGCCGCGCGAGCGCCTCGGTCGCGACCGACGCGACGAGGTCCCCGCCGATCAGCGCGTTCGCCTCGCCGGTTGCGATACGCGCGGCATGGATTGCGTCCTGGCGGTCTGCGATGCGCACGTGCGCGTACACCGTGCCCGCCTTCTGCGAGAGCCCGGTCTGGTCGAGCACGGCGACGCCCTTGCCCTCGAGGTGCGCGGCCATCCCGAGGAGTGCGCCGATCGTCACGACGCCGCTGCCGCCGATGCCGGTAATCAGGATGCCGTACGGCGCGGCAGTGGCCGGTAATTCGGGATCGGCCGGCTCCGGTCCGTCCCAGGCGGGCGGCACGGGCTTGCGGCGTCGCGCGCCTTCGACTGTGACGAAGCTCGGGCAGAACCCTTCCACGCAGGCCAGGTCGTCGGTGCAGGCCGATGCGTCGATGCGCCGCTTCTCGCCGAGCGGCGTGTCGACCGGGGTCAGCGCGAGACAGTTGGACTGCGCCCCGCAGTCGCCGCAATCGTCGCAGACCAGCTCGTTGATGAAGGCGTGCGCGGCCGGCGCAGGATGCGCGCCGCGCTTGATCCGGCGCCGCTTCTCGGTCGCGCAGAGCTGGTCGTAGATCAGCACGGTGACGCCTGGCATCTCGCGCAGCTCGCGCTGCGTGCGCTCCAGCGCCGCGCGCGGACGGATCTCCGCGCCGGGCGCGAACCCCGCGCGCGGGCCGTAGTGCGCCGGGTCGTCGGCGATCACGACGATGCGCGACACGCCTTCATCCGCGAGCTGGCAGGTGATCTGCGGCACGGTGAGCGTGCCGTCGATCGGCTGTCCGCCGGTCATCGCGACCGCGTCGTTGTAGAGCAGCTTGTAGGTGATGCTCACCTGCGCCGCGACCGCGGCGCGGATCGCGAGCAGGCCGGAATGGAAGTACGTGCCGTCGCCCATGTTCGCGAACACGTGCGGCGTTCCGGAATAGGGCGCGGTGCCGATCCAGCTCGCGCCCTCGCCGCCCATCTGGCTGATCGAGAGCGTGTCGCGCCCCATCCACACCGCCATCAGGTGGCAGCCGACGCCGCCGAGCGCGCAGCTCCCCTCGGGCACCTTGGTGGACGCGTTGTGCGGGCAGCCGGGACAGAACCACGGCGTGCGTTGCAGCGGGAAGCGCGGGCGCGCGAGCGCGGCCTCCTTCGCGTCGAGGTATGCAAGCCGCTCGGCGACCCGGCTGGAGGTGTAGAAGCGCCCGATGCGCGCGGCGATCGCGCGCGCGATCACCGCCGGCTCGAGCTCCGCGGTCGGCGGCAGGAGCCATTTGCCGTGGTGCGCGCCCCACTCGCCGTGGTCGTCGAACTTTCCGATCACGCGCGGGCGCACGTCCTCGCGCCAGTTGTAGAGCTGCTCCTTGAGCTGGTACTCGACGATCTGGCGCTTCTCCTCGACGACGAGGATCTCCTCGAGGCCCGCCGCGAAGCGCCGTACGCCTTCGGCCTCGAGCGGCCACACCAGTCCAGCCTTGTAGAGCCGGATGCCGGCGCGCGCCGCTTCGGCCGCGTCGATACCCAGATCCTCCAGCGCCTGCAGTACGTCACGGTAGGCCTTGCCGCAGGTGAGGATGCCGAACCGCGCGCGCGGCGAGTCGATGACCGTGCGGTCGAGCCCGTTCGCGCGCGCGTAGGCGAGCGCCGCGTAGACCTTGTACTCCTGCATGCGCCGCTCCTGCGCGAGCGGCGGATCGGGCCAGCGCAGGCTCACGCCGTCCGGCGGCAGCGGGAACGCCTCGGGCAAGCGCGTCACGACGCGCGCCGGATCGACGTCGACGGTGCCGGAGCTCTCCGCCACTTCGCCGGCGAGCTTGAGCGCCACCCAGCAACCCGAGTACCGCGACATCGCCCAGCCGTGCAGGCCGTAGTCGATGACCTCCTGCAGATCGGCGGGGGCGAGCACCGGGATCGCGGCGGCGGAGAACTGGTGCTCGCTCTGGTGCGCGACCGCCGAGGACTTCGCGCTGTGGTCGTCGCCGGCGACGACGAGCACGCCGCCGTGGCGCGACGTGCCGGCGTAGTTCGCGTGCTTGAAGACGTCGCCGCAGCGATCGACACCGGGGCCCTTGCCGTACCACATCGCGAACACGCCATCGTGGCGCGGCTGAGGGAAGAGATGGAGCTGCTGCGTCCCCCACACGGCGGTCGCGGCGAGCTCCTCGTTGACCCCCGGCTGGAAGCGGATGCCGCGCGCGGAAAGATGCGACTCAGCCTCGACGAGCGCGCGGTCGAGCGCGCCGAGCGGTGAGCCGCGATAGCCGGACACGAACCCCGCGGTGTTCAGTCCGGCCGCGCGATCGCGGTCGGCCTGCAACAGCGCCAGGCGCACCAGCGCCTGTACGCCCGTGAGGTAGACGCGGCCACGATCGAGGGCGTACTTGTCCTCGAGCGTGGGACCCGTGGCGCTCATGCGGGAACCTCAGCGGAGCATCCGCCACTCCCCGTTATCGACGCGCACCATCACGCGCGCACGCTCGTCCATGCCGTTGTGGTTCGCGGGCGTCATGCTGTACACGCCGTGCGTCCCGACGACGTTCTTGAGGTTCTCCAGCGCGTCGCGCAGCGCGGCGCGGAACTCGGGCGTGCCCGGCTTCGCGCGCTTCAACGCCTCGGGCACCGCCGCAGCGACCAGCAGCGTTGCATCGAACGAGTACGCGGAGAACGCGTTGCGGGTATTCGGGCCGTACTGCGCCTCGTACGCCTTGATGAAATCGGACGCCACCTTCTTCATCGGGCTCGAGTCGGGCAGCTGGTCGGCGACCATGACCGGCCCGCTCGGCGCGATCGCGCCCTCGACGTTCTTGCCGCCGACGCGGATGAAGTCCTGACCGATCACGCCGTGCGTCTGGTACACGCGCCCCTTGTACCCGCGGTCGGCGAGCGTGATCTGCGGCAGCGCGCCGGGCGTGCCCGAGCCGCCGACCATCACCGCGTCCGGCGCGGTCGCCATGATCTTGAGGATCTGCGCGTTGACGCTCGTGTCCGGTCGGTTGTAGCGCTCATTCGCCACGATCTTGATGCCAGCGGGATCGGTCGCGGCGGTCAGGCCCTTCAGCACGATCTCGCCCCACGGATCGTTGTAGCCGATGTAGCCGACGCTCTTAATGCCGTTCGCCTTCATGTGCTCCACGACGCCGGCGATCATCAGCGGCACCGGCTGCGGCACCGAGAACACCCACGGATGCTTGTCGGGCGCCGGCGCGGTCGGGGCGAGCGCGATCTGCGGCGTCTTCGTCTCCGCGGCCACCTCCGCGACCGCCAGGCTCGCCGGGGTGATCGTCGAGCCGAGGATGATGTCGACCTTGTCCTCGGTGACGAACCGGCGCGCGTTGCGCACCGCGGCCGTGGTGTCGGTCGCGTCGTCGAGCACGATGTAGCGCACCTTCTCGCCGCTCATGACGGTCGGCGCGATCGTGAAGGCGTTGCGATACGGCACGCCGATCGACGCGGCGGGGCCGGTCGCGCTCACCGTCACGCCGATGGTGATGTCGGCCAGCGCGAGCGGCGCGGCGGCGGCAGCCGCACACGCACCCGCCAGAATCAATGATTTCCTCATTGCAGTGTCTCCTCTCTCTTGCGCGCGCGCGCGCGTTGTCCGTTGTCCGTTGTCCCTTGTCTCATGTGTCCACTACGCCGCTCCTGGTGGCGGACGGTCGCTCAGCGGCCTTCGGGCTTCGCGCCCGTCACCTCGATGATGCGCCGATACCGCTCGATGTCGCTCCTGATCCAACTTTCCAGCGCCTCCGGTGTGCCCGGCGCCGGGTCCACGCCCACAGCCGCCAGCCGCTCGACGACCACGGGCGTGGCGAGCGCACTGACGATCGCGGCGTTCAATTTCACGACCGAGTCGCGCGGCGTGCCCGCCGGCGCGAGGACGCCGTACCAGTTCAGCAGCACGAACTCGGGATAGCCCGACTCCGCGAACGTCGGAACTTCGGGAGCGACACCGGCCCGGCTTGGACCGGTGACGGCGAGCGCGACGAGCTTGCCCGCACGCGCCTGCCGGATACCGTTCGCGGCCACGATGAACATCAGGTTGACCTGTCCGCCGAGCAGGTCCGCCAGCGCGGGCCCCGCGCCTTTGTACGGTACGTCGAGGACGCTCGCGTTGACCATGCGCTTGAACCACTCGAAGCCGAGATAGTGCGGGCTGCTCGTGCCGAGCGAGGCGAAGCTGAGCTTGCCCGGGTTCGCGTTCGCGGCGGCGACCAGGTCCTTGAGCGTCTTCGCATTCGTCGACGGATTCGCGACCAGCATCAGCGGCGAGGTCGACACGCGCGCGACGAAAGCGAAGTCTTTCAGCGAGTCGTATGGCAGGCCGATGCCGAAGGCGGCGTTGATCGAGTGGAAGTCGGTCGTGAGGAGCAGCGTATGTCCGTCCGGCGAGGACTTGGCGACCGCGTCGGTGGCGATGATCGAATTGCCGCCCGGGCGGTTCTCGACCACCGCCGGCTGCCCGAACTCCTTGCCAAGATACTCGGCGAGCGCCCGCGCCGCCACATCCGTCCCGCCGCCCGGCGGAAACGGCACCAGGATGCGGATCGGCTTCGACGGGAACGCCGCGCCCTGCGCGAGCGCCGCCGGCGCGCCGAACGCTAGGGCGCAGAGGGCGCAGAGGGCCAAGAGTGTCGTCCTGATCGGCGCGCGGCTCATGCAATCACGCCCGCCGTGCTGAGCGCCTCGACGTCTGCCTCGACGAAGCCCGCTTCGCGCAGCACCGCGCGCGTGTGCTCGCCGTACTTCGCCGGGAACGGCAGCGTGGTCCGTCCCTCCGCGCGATCGACGGCCATCGGCTGCATGCGGAGGGTCTTTCCGGCGGGGGTGACCGTCGTCGTCAGCCGTCCCTTCAACGCCGGGTGATCGCGCACCATCGGGATGTCGTGGATCAGCGTGTTCGGGATGGTGGCGCGCTTCAGATCGGCGCCGATTTCCGCGGCCGAGTGCCGGTGCGTCACCGCCGCGATATCGGCGTGGATCTGGGCGCGCTCCCGGTGCCGGCCCTCGTTCGTCTTGCGAACCTCGTTCGCGATGGAGGCGAACCTCGGAATCTCGGTGAGCCGCTTCCACTGCACGTCGCTGCCGATCGCCAGGTAGACGAAGCCATCCGCCGCCGGGTACACGTTGGTCGGAATGAACTTGCGGTGCTCGTTGCCGGCGCGCGTGATCTCGTTCGGCTGGCAGTCGAAGTCGATGAGCGGCAGTGTCGTGATCAGCCACGACGCCGCCGCCTGCAGCATGGAGACGTCGATACGCCGGCCGCGTCCGGTCTCCGCGCGCTCGAGCAGCGCGAGCATCACGTTCGCGTACACCTCGTCGCCGGCCTTGAGATCGATCACCGGCACGCCGGTCAGCATCGGCGGACCGTTCGGGTCGCCGGTCAGCTCCATGTAGCCGCACATCGCCTGAATCACCGGGTCGTAGCCGGGCACGTCGGGATACTCCGGCCCGAGCGCGGAGATCCCCGCCCAGATGAGCCCGGGCTTCGCCGCCGACAGGGTCGCGTAGTCGATGCCGAGCGCCTTATAGCGCGACGGCACGGTGTTGCAGCAGAACACGTCCACGTTCAGGACCGTCAGCAGGCGCCGCAGCACCTCGTGACCACGCGGGTCCTTCAGGTTGAGCGCGATCGCCTCCTTGCCGACGTTCGGGGCGACGAAGTAGCTGCGCCGGTCGTCGTCGACCACGCGCGCGCCGATGTAGCGATTGGGATCGCCCGGCAGCCCGTCGCCCGACGACGCCGCCTCGATGCGGATCACGCGCCAGCCGAGCTGGGCGAAGCGCAGCGTCGCCGACGGCAGCGACAGCGCCTGCTCCATGCTGAGGACCGTGTACCGCTTCACGCGTTGCCCGCTTCCTGCTTCCTTCGTCTCAGAACTTGATCGGCTCGCGATAGCGTCCGTAGACGGCCACCAGCTCGTTGGTGATCTCGCCCACCGTCGCGTACGCCTTCACCGCGTCCATGATCGCCGGCATCACGTTCCGATCGGCGGCCGCATCGGCGCGCAGCCGCCCGAGCGCTTCCTTCACTCGCGCGCCGTCCCGCTCCCCACGCACGCGGTTCAGGCTGTCGATCTGCATCCGCGTGTCCTCTTCCCGATACGGGTGGAACGCGACCTCCCGCTCCTCGGTCTCGTCGACCTGGTAGCAGTTGACGCCGACCTTGCGGAACGCGCCCGACTCGATGTTCCGCTGCATCGCGTAGGCCTGCGCCGAGACTTTCGCCTGGATCTCGCCCGCGGCGACGAGCTTGACGATTCCGCCCTGCGCGTCCACCTCGGCCATGATGCGCTCCATGTCCTGGCGCATCTGGTTGGTCAGCGTCTCGACGTAATAGGAGCCGGCGAGCGGGTCGACGGTGTCGGCGAGCCCCATCTCCTCGATCAGGAGCTGCATCGTGCGCAGCGAGATGCGCTGCGCGTACTCGGTCGGGATGGTGTACGCCTCGTCGTAGCAGCACAGCGCCGTGGTCTGGCAGCCGGCGAGCGCCGCGGTCAGCGCGTAGTAGGCGCCGCGCACGATGTTGACCTCCGGCTGCTCATAAGTGAGCCCGCCGCCGCCGCCGCCGGCGATCATCCGCAGCCACATCGAGCCCGGATCCTGCGCCCCGTACTGCTCCTTCATGATCTTCGCCCACAGCCCGCGCGCCGCGCGGAACTTGCACACCTGCTCGAAGAGATTGCCGAACACATTGAAGTTGAACGACAGCCGCCCCGCGAACTCGTCGATCGGCAGCCCGCGCGCGAGGACTTCGTCGGCATAGGCCTTGGCGATGCAGAATCCGTACGCCATCTCCTGCACCGGGTTCGCCCCCGACTCGCGGATGTGGTAGCCGCACACCGAGACCGGGCTGTACTTCGGCGCCACTTGCGCGCAGTACTCGATCGTGTCGCCGACGAGCCGCACCGACGGGGCTACCGGGTAGATCCAGGTGCCGCGGCCGACGAACTCCTTGAGGATGTCGTTCTGCGCGGTGCCGCGCAGCCGCTTCACGTCGTAGCCGCGCTTCTCCGCCATCGCGAGATACATCGCGATGAGCTGCGGGGCCGCGCCGTTGATCGTGAGCGACACCGTGATCTTGTCGAGGTCGATCCCCTCGAAGGCGATCTCGAAGTCGCGCAGACTGTCGACCGCCATGCCGACGCGCCCGACCTCGCCGACCGCGAGCGGGTCGTCGGAATCGATGCCGATCTGCGTCGGCAGGTCGAAGGCGACGTTGAGACCGGTCTGGCCGTTCGCGATGAGGTACTTGAAGCGCTCGTTGGTGTCGCGCGGATTCCCGAACCCGGTGTACTGACGCATCGTGTACGGTCGGTGGCGGTACATGAGCGGATGGATGCCGCGCACGAACGGGTATTCGCCCGGCATGCCGATGAATCCGTCGCCGCCGGATTCGGCGACATCGCGCGCCGTGTAGACCGGCTTGATCTCGATGCCCGACTCGTTCAGGACCGGCCGGACGGACGACTGGAGCCTGTCGTTCATTGCACGTTCTCCCGGATGTACTTCACGATGTCGTCGAGTTTCGAGCTCGACGGGAAGATGCCCTTGAAGCCCAGTTCGCGCAGCCGCGCGTGGTCCTGCTTCGGCAGGTTGCCGCCGATGATCCACAGCTTGTCCCCGAGACCCGCCTGCTCGAGCAGCGGCTTGAGGCGCTCGCAAAACGGCAGGTGGGACGCGGCCATCGACGAGAGCGCAACGACATCCACGTCCTCGTCGAGCGCGATGCGGGCGACCGCTTCGGGGGTCTGGCGCAGACCGGTGTAGATCACCTCCATGCCGGCATCCATCAGCGCGCGCACGACAACCTTTGCGCCCTGGTCGTGGCCATCGAGGCCGGGCTTGGCGAGGACCACTTTGATCCGCCGTTCCGCCATCCTTAGCCTGCCACTTCCTTCGCGATGATGAGCTTCAGAATCTCGCTCGTCCCGCCGCCGATCAGCGTGAAGCGGACGTCGCGCAGGTAGCGCTGTACCGGGTACTCCATCGCGTAGCCGTACGACGCGAGGACGCGCGCCGCCTGGTCGCAGATCGAGGCGGCCGTCTCGCTCGCGAAGAGCTTCGCCATCGCGGCCTCTTTGTGGTGCGGACGGTCGGCGTCCTTGAGCCACGCGGCATACAGCACGAGCCGCTCCGCCGCCTCGAGCCCGGTCGCCATGTCGGCGAGCTTGTGCTGGATCGCCTGGTAGCGGTTGATCGGCTTGCCGAACTGCTTGCGCTCGGCGCTGTAGCGCACCGCCTCGGCGAGCGCCGCGCGTGCGACGCCGTTCGCCATCGCGCCGGTGATGATCCGGATCTCGGCGAGCAGCTTGCGCAGATGGCTCTCGCCGTCGCCCTCGGCCTTCGACAGGCGATGGCTGTCGGGCACGAAGCAGTCGTCGAGCGCGAGCTCGGAGGTGGGCAGCGCCCACACGCCCATCTTCTCGATCGCGCGGCCGACGTGCAGGCCCTTGAAGGATCGTTCGACGAGGAAGATCGTGAGCTTGCGCTCCTCGCCGGCGCGGGCGAAGACGGTGAAGAAGTCGGCGACGGGCGCGGAGGTCACCCAGATCTTCTGGCCGTTCAGCTTGTAGCCGCCGTCCGCCTTGTCAGCGCGCGTCGCGATCGAGTCGAGGTCGGAGCCGGCGTTCGGCTCGGTCATGCAGATCGCGCCGATCTTCTCGCCGCGCAGCGCGGGCTTGAACAGGCGCTCGAGCACGTCGGCGTTGCCGAGCATATGCAGGAACTTGGTCCCCATCAGCGACTGCATCGCCGCGCAGCCGGCGAGCGCGAGCGACCCGCGCGCCACTTCCTCCAGCGCCAGGCAAAACGTGACGAGGTCGAGGCCCGAGCCGCCAACGTCCTCCGGGTAGCGGATGCCGAAGAAGCCGAGGCGCCCGAGCTCGGCGAAGAGCTCGCGCGGAAACGCGTGCGCCGCGTCGAGCGCCGCCGCCTGCGGCGCGATGCGCTCGTCGCAGAAGCGCGCGAATGCGTCGCGCACCTGCCGCTGTTCGGGGCTCGGCTCGAAATCCATGTCAGCGCTTTTCCGTCATATCGAGAAGGATGCGCTTGGCGCTTTCGAGGTGCACGCGCATAGCCTGCGCCGCCGCTTCGCCGTCGCCCGCGGCGAGCGCCGCGCCGAGCTGTTTCAGTCGCTTCAGCACGCCGGCGCGGACCGAGGCGTCGTCCAGCGTGAAGGCGCGCAGGTAGCGCACGTGGTCGGCGTAGAGCTGAATCGCCCGCACGAGGCGCCCATTCGGCACCAGCGCCGTCCAGGCGTCCCGGTACCGGTAGTTCGCCTCCATGAAGGCGGCGCCATCGCCGGACTCGTGCGCCGCCGCCATGTCGTCGAGCGCCTTGCGCAGCGGCGCGAGCCGGGCGCGGTCGGGCCGGCTCGCGGCGACGAGACGCAGCGCTTCCGGCTCGAGCAGGAACCGCAGCGCGTAGATGTCCTCGATGTCGGCCACCGTGAGTTCGGGCAGCGTGAAGCTGCGCCCCTCGGCGACCACGAGCCCGTCGGTCGCCAGGCGCGCGAGCGCCTCCCGCACTGGCGTGCGCGACACGCCGAGCTGCGCGGCGAGCGCGGCTTCCTGCAGCGGCTGACCGGCGGCGATGCGCCCGGCGCGGAGGTACTCGCGCAAGGTCGCGTAGACGCGGCCGCTGAGCGATTCCGGCCGCTCGAGCACCTGGAGCCTCGCAATCATTCCGTATGGTTGCAGGCAGCGAGCATGAGGTGTACAGTATACCGTATACCCCCGATTGGCAAGCCGACCGTCCGCCCCGTGATCTCGCAGCGCTCGCTCGCCCCACCGCCCTCGCTCCGGGCCCCGCGGGCGCGGCTACCCACTTCCGGTCCCTGATGCGCGTCGGCATCGACGTCGGCGGCACGTTCACCGATTTCGTCCTGCTCGAGGACGCGACCGGCCGCACCTTCACGTACAAGTGCCTGACGACGCCGCACAATCCGGCGGACGCGATCGAGGCGGGCCTGCGGGGCCTGGCGCGCCAGGTGCCGGGGTACCTCGCGGGGCTCGAGGAAGTGATCCACGGCACGACGCTCGTCATCAACGCGATCATCGAGCGCAAGGGCGCCAGGACGGGGTTGCTGACCACACGCGGCTTCCGCGACGTACTCGAGCTCGGCCGCGAGATCCGCTACGCCGCCTACGACGCGTTCGCGCAGATGCCCGCGCCGCTCGTGCCGCGCGAGCGCCGGCTGGAGGTGAACGAGCGGCTGCGCGCCGACGGCAGCGTCCTCGCCCCGCTCGACATCGCGCAGGCGCGCGCCGCGGCGCGCGAGCTGAAGGCGCTCGGCGCCGAGTCGGTCGCGGTGTGCCTGCTCAACTCCTTCGAGAACCCGGCGCACGAGCTCGAGCTGAAGCGCCTGCTCGCCGAGGAGTTCCCCGACGCCTCGGTCTCGATCTCCTACGAGGTGCTGCCGCAGATCCGCGAGTACGAGCGCACGAGCACGACGGTCACCAACGCCTACGTCAAGCCGCTCACCGAGACTTACCTGCGGCGCCTGCGCGAGCGGCTCGCGGCGCTCGGTTTCCGCGGGCGCCTGTTCATCATGCTCTCTTCGGGCGGCGTCACCTCGGCCGAGACCGCGGCGGAGTTCCCAGTGCGCATCATCGAGTCGGGCCCCACCGCCGCGGTGATGGCCGGGCAGTACTACAGCAAGCTCTTCGACTGCCCTGAGATGTTCTGCTTCGACATGGGCGGCACCACCGCCAAGTCCTGCCTCATCCAGGGCGGGGTCGCGGGCGTGGTGCCGAGCTTCGAGGTCGGGCGCGTGCAGCGCTTCCAGAAGGGCAGTGGCCTCA
>Ga0315278_10000773_pt1 | contig 27824 bp, 28 predicted proteins | sample YL17G06_0_MG_FD_203880 | JGI IMG/M metagenome (GOLD analysis project Ga0315278, IMG submission 203880) | Sediment microbial communities from Yellowstone Lake, YNP, Wyoming, USA - YL17G06_0 | ecosystem: Environmental > Aquatic > Freshwater > Lake > Sediment | place: USA: Wyoming | collected... | reverse complement strand
TGCCGCACGCGGTCTACTGGATCGGCGACGGCCAGTGCCACCAGCTGGCTTCTCGGAGCTTCTTCATCAACGACAACCAGATGCCGTTCTGCGCCCGCGACCTCGGGCTGTTCATCGGCCTCGCGGCTGGGTTCGGCTTCGTCACGTTCCGCAGGTACAAGATCCACCCGGCCCTGGTGATATTGGGCATCGTCCCGCTCGGGGTCGACGGGGTCGTCCAGCTCGTGACCGACTACGAGTCGAACAACCCGCTGAGGCTCGTCACGGGCATCGTCGCGGGGCTCGTCCTCGCGCTGATGTTGGCCCATTTCCTGTTCGTGATCCAGGAGGACCGGGACAAGGCCGGGAAGGGGCGATCCGATGGACATCCCGGTCCCGGGCATGGGCAACCATGAAATATCTCCCATACGCTTTCTGAGCACATCGGCGCCTGACTGGCGCCCCGAGATAGGGATGGTGCAGACGATGGAGAGCCAAGTCCAGATACCGGCGCCTCAGCCACCGGCGCCTCCGCAGCCGCTGATCAGGAACTGCGTCTCCTGCGGACGGTCCATTTCGTGGGATGCGAACGTGTGCTCCTACTGCGGGCACGACTACAGGGTCCAGATGATGATGGGGCCGCCGCCACCGCCGAGGACGCTGAAGCCAGTGATCGGCGGCGTACTGATCATAATCGCGGCCCTGCTCGCATTGGGCATGGGCGCGATGGCCATGACCATGGATACCCAGCAGGTCCAGGACGCGGGTGTGGACATTCCCGAGGGCATGACGGCCCAGGACCTCCAGGACGTCCTGAACTTCTGCGGTGCGATTCTGCTGGTGTTCGCGGTGATTGCGATCATCGGTGGTGCGTTCGCGCTCGGCAGGAAGCATTTCTGGCTGGTGGTCATAGGGGGCGTGTTCGGCATCTTCGGGATCGGCATGGTTATCGGCGCGATCCTGTCACTGATAGGGCTGGTCCTGGTCGCCGTGTCGAAGGACGAGTTCTCCTGAGCGACCCATCGATGCCACGGGGGCGCGGCCCGCGTCCCCGGCAGCGTTTTCCCATGCTGGCATAGAATCATAGCAATGTTCTTATAATTTCCAGCTCGTTACTTGAACCTGAAGCGGGGACCTCCCCGCTTCTGATGTTGGAAGGTGAAGGATGACATCTGCTCCGAGCGCGACGACCAGGAACTGCGTCTCCTGTGGACGATCCATCTCGTGGGATGCGAACGTGTGCCCGTACTGCGGACATGACTACAGGGTGGTCATGCAGCCCGTGGTGCAGAAGAAGAAATCGGCGATGCCTCTGATCGGTGGCATAATGATCATGATCGGTGGCATCATCGAACTCGGCTATGGCGGCCTGCTCATCGCAGGTTCGGCGGCCTCGACATCGGTCCCCATGGTGGGGGACATGGCGAGCGGGATACTCGCCGCCTGCGGCGCGATCATGCTCCTTCTGGGCCTGATCGGTCTGCTGGGCGGGATATTCGCGATACAGCGCAAGCACTTCGGGATCGCGGTGCTCGGCGGTGTGCTCGCGCTGCCTGGCTGGTTCATCCCGGCGCTGGTCGGTCTGATACTCGTCGCCGTATCGAAGGACGAGTTCGAGAACTGAAGCCGGACAGGCCGAAGGCCACAAACCCCTTGCCCTCAGTTTTTCAGCACCTGACCGCCAGCGGATGCGCCCTTCAGATCCTCTTCATCATCCCGAGCTCCGGCTCGTAGACGTCGCCCTTGTCGAGCAGGATCGCGATGACCTCCTCGAGGCGCACCTTGTCGATCTTCTTGCCCTTGGCCGCCTCGACGATGGCGTCCCACGGGGCGCCCTTGCCGGTCTTGTCGAGCTCGTCGACCAACTTCAGGACGGTGTCCTCCTCGTCGGCCGCGACCTCCACCTCGTGGAGCTCCTCCTCCCCGCGGTCCTTCGCGGGCGACCCGGCGTCAGCGGGCCTCTGCGGTGCGGCCGCCCTGGGGGCCGGCGCCGATGGCCTGGGCCCGATCTGCGGCAGGATGGTCCTGAGCGCGTCCCGGACGCTGTTCCTGAACCTGTCCACATCGATGTCCTTGTAGTGCTCGACCGCCAGGACGACCCCGTTTGCGAGCGTCTCGGCGTGCCCGAGCTTCACGAGGTCCGCGACCGTCGGCTGGGACATGCCGAGCGCGTCCTCGACGGCGTCTATCCTCCTGAGCGTGCTCTTCGCGGTCTCGAGTATCCAGTAGTCCCTCGCCTGGGCGTCGACCTCCGCCACGCGCTCGGGCCTGATGCTCAGGTACTTGACGCCCTCCTCGGGCGTGTAGGCCCTGCTCTTGCCGACCACGGCGGCGAACGCGGGCGGTTCCATCTTCGACAGCGCCGCGGCCGCGGTGGGCTGGTACTCTCCCGCGGATATGTAGAACGTGCCCGTCGGGTCGGTGACCCTGGCCCTGTACCTGGACTTGCCCGGCTCGCCGACCTCCTCTATGTCCGTGAGGACGCCGACGACGTACATGCGGTTGACCTTGGCGCCGAGCGGCGTGACCAGGTACGAGACGGGCTTCTCGCCCTCGCCGGTGTGCTCGAGGACGGACGAGTTGTACTCCTCGGCGAATACGCGCCAGGCGACCTCGCGGAGGTTCATTCGGACCCCTCCAGCTCGACCAGGAGCTTCTCGACCTCGTCCTTGACATCCTGGGCGCGGTAGTCCGCGCCCCTGACGATCATCGAGAGGCCGTACTGGTCGGCCGTCACGTTGCCCGTGACGGACAGGGTCTTGAACATGAGCTGCTGGTCCATGATGTCCTTCAGGTAGTCGAAGTTCATGGTCTGCTTGGCCTTCTGGATGCACTCGTCCAGGGTGGTCTCCATGAGCTTCTCGGTGAGCTCCCTGCCCAGCACGACGCCGACGGCTCCGCTGCCGTCGTCAAGGATGGCCTTGATGCGCAGGTCGGGCAGGCCGTCGACGCGCCCGTGGAGCTTGCACGTGCCCTTCTGGAGCGCCCGCTTGCACTCAGGACAGCGCATGATCAGGCCCGAGCCCTCCCGGACCTCGACGACAGCCCCGGTGAGGGCCACGTCGGACGCGCCCCCTGCCTGGGCGACCTCGCCTATGAGCTTGGTGCCGGTCCTGGACAGCTCCTCGGTCGACGGGAACCTCTCCATGACCTTCGTGACATCCGCGCGCTCGTCGAAGCTGAGCTGTGGGACGCCCCTCCAGGCCTTGACCGTCGCGCGCGATATGCGGACGACCTCGTCCTGCTTGAGCCTGAGGTCGGCCCACGCGGTGAACGGGACCTTGCCCGTCTCGTCGGCGACGACCCCGGAGAATATCATCTTCTGCTGGCCCTGGACCGTGACCTCGCGCTGCTCGATGGACAGGATGCGTCCCTTGACCTCGACGAACCCCATCCCCTCCCTCAGCTGGCCGACCGTGACGACCTTGGGCGGTCCCTGGGCGATCTGCACGTCTCCCATGGCCGAAGGCTCCTCCTTCTTGATCGACACGCGGTTGCCGAAGTTCAGCTGGACCCTGCCCTGGTACTCCTTGGTGTAGGCCCCCCTGACGGAGACGACCTCGCCCTTGGACAGCTCGAGCCCCTCGACCTCCCACGCGGTGTACGGCAGCGTGGTCGTCTCGTCCCCCAGCAGGCCGTATATGATGAGCTTCTTCTCGCCCTTCGCGGTGATCTCCTTCGAGTTGGCCGAGAGCACCTTGGCGATGAAATCGACGTTCGGCTCGTTCGGCCTGAGCTCGGCGAGCTTCTTCTGGAAGCTGGTCGAGATGCCAGACGCGTCGCCGCCGTGCTTCTTGACGATCGTGCGCTTGGCGACCGGCAGGCTGAGCCTGTAGACCTCGATGTACTTCTGGAGTTCCTTGCCTATCTCTTCCTCTGACAACTTATCCCCGAGCGCCCTGGATATCTCTTGAACGTGGGGCGCTAGATCCTCTGGTTCCATGATGACCCCCCTTGCGGAGCAGCCGTTTCCCTTCTGTGCTGCTCGGACGTGAACCCCCGCAGCGGATATAAATCCCTGCGCTGCGGGCAGCCGAAAGTGATGCCCCTCTCAGGCGCCGCCGCCCGCGGCGAACCCCCGCAGCCTGTCCGCCCGCCAGACGATGAGCGTGAGCCTCTCCCTCGCCAGGATGTGCTCGGACCCGGCGCACCTGTCCCTCAGCGCCCGCACGGCCTTCTCGTGTATCTCCTCGGGGACGTCCCAGAGCTCCGACATGATCCTGTTGCTGTAGCCGTCTATGTGCTCCTTCGCGTCGTGGAGCCGCTCGTAGACCGCTATGGGCCTGGAGATGTCCGGCCTCAGGAGCTCCTGGAGGTCCCGCTCCCTCATGCCTGGGTGGCGCACCTCGAACCCGTTCGCCCTGCACACGGCCCTGTAGTACTCCCTCAGCTCCTCCGCGGGCGAGTCCTCCCGGTGGGTCGCGATGGATATGTACTGCCCCGAGGTCACGCGGGCGATCTCGGCGAGCGCGCAACGCCAGGTGGATATCAGGTGGGTGACGTGGACGCTTATCGTGGAATCGAAGGCCCGGTCCCTGAACGGCAGGGAGCAGAGGTCCCCCAATGCCAGGTCCGTGGTCCCCTTCTCCCGGGCCTTCTCCAGCATGCGCCTCGATATGTCGACCCCGACGACCCTGTGGCCCCTCGCCTGGAGCGGGTGCGCGAACCTGCCCGTGCCGACCCCGGCGTCGAGCGCGACGCCGTCCTTCCCGAGCACGCCCTCGATGGCGTCGAGGACCTTCGCCATGGCCTCCTCAGGGTGCCCCCTGGTGTCGTCATAGATGTCCGCGACCCTGTCGAACGACTTTGCCAACCGAGTGCAGCCTCCGGTGGGGGCGGTCCGCCTCCGAATCGCCTTCGCCGGCTTTCAATCCATCCTGGGCGCAATCACGGGGTGAAGGTCTCTCCCTTCTCGTACTTCTCCCGGATGTGCTTGAGGACGATCTCCCTGTCCCGCCTCAGGTGGCTCTCGTACCAGACCTTGACCACGTCGGCGAGCACCTCGTGGTACTTCTTCTCCTCGAACTTGGCCACGGGCTGGTCCAGGAGCACGTACTGGCTGAAGATCCTCTTCCAGCCGGCGTACTTGTAATAGTGCTCTCCCTCGCAGAACTCGAACACCATCCGGACGTGGGTCTGGTGGTCGACGCTGTAGTACCATGATTTGATGGAGTCCCCGACCCTGCCCTGGGACCTGTCGATGAGCGACACGTTGTCGATGCCGCCGAAGTCGAAATCGGGCTTGAAGCTCCACTGCTCCGGATAGACGACGAACTGGCCGAAGGTGGTCCCGTCCGGGGTCATCGTGTAGTGGACGTTGATCTTGTTGAACCTCATCCAGATCCTGAAGAGGTCCTCTAGCAGGCTGCGGTTGATCGCAATCTTCTGTGTGTTCTGCTCGACGATGTTGTCCGTGATCTGGAGAGTCTTCTTCTCGAGCTCCTCGTCGAGCTGGGCGAACCAGTCGCCCTCCTTCCCTTCAACCTTGGGCATGTACATCCCAAAACTGGTGATAATGTTACATGAATATAAGGCTTTGGTATTTATTCGATGCGTCTTCTATTTTTCTGGCTATGCCCGGTTTGGTCCTTTGATTGCTCCGGCTCCGCAGGACTCCCTGCGCAACCTAGAAGTAAGCACACGGGGTTGCCGTGGGCGTGTCCTTCTGGGCCGACATCGTCAGCTGGCTGGCGAACAACCAGCTCGATCCGATCACATACGTGGTCGTGTTCTTCGCCTACTGCGTCGCCGCCGCCGTGGCGCTGCCGCTCCCCGTGGAGCTGCTGCTGGCAGGGGACCCCGTCGTGCCCTTCCCGGTCAAGGCCCTGGTCATGGGGCTCGGCAAGGGCGTGGGCGCCCTCGCGGTCTTCTACATCGGCGTGACCGTCGAGAAGTCGGTCATGAGGTACGCCCACTGGGGCTGGTTCAAGTGGCTCCTGGACCACAGCGAGCGGCTCGTGCGCAAGTACGGCTACTACGCGATGTTCGGCATCATGGCCATGCCGGGCATGGTCGACACGATCCCGCTGTACATATTCTCGATCCTGAACAAGGAGGGGAAGCTCATGGACTGGCGCTGGTTCGTGATCGTGAACATCCTGGCCGGGATCACCAGGGCCGTCCTGATCTATGTGATCGATGTGACCTTCGGGCTCGGCCTCTTCACGTGATATTCTGCGTCGACTTGAGCGTCAGCAGGTTGTTCTCGACGGCGAGGTCGAAGAGCCTCGGGGGCACGACCGTCATGCGCATCTTCTGGATGTTGAGCGCGTACCTCACCCGGTCGGATGATATCTCCGCCCTGATCTCGACCACCCCGTCGAAGTCGTGGGCCATGAGGCTGAACAGCTCCTCGCGGACGCCCATCGGGAATGTGTGCAGTGCGACCGTCTCGAAGGCCCGCAGGTCGGAGAACGCGCGCCTGCCCCAGCGCATGACCTCGACCGCGGTCCTGCGCGTGAGCGTGCCCGGGACGCTCTCGCAGACCGCCCTGAGCCCCTTGAGGCTCGGGATGCGCTCGACCGCGGTGGCGAGACCGTCCTGGAGCATCGTCTCGTCATCGACCTCCGTCACCGAGACGATCTTCTTCTGCACGCTGGGGTCGACGCCCATGCCTGCGTTCCTCTTGTGGAGCGAGTAGCAGTCCAGGAACACGAGCTGGTCGTTGGCGATGTACTCCAGGACCTCGAACCCCTGGTGCTCCATGCTCCTTATGACGCTCGCGACCGGCCGCGAGAGGCAGCAGTAGATCGCCGGGAACCCGTGCTTCAGCCCCTCGGCCATGAACTGCTGCTGGAAGAACTCGGTGTGGTTCGACGGCTCCGCCCTCAGCGCGATGGTTGAGTTGGTCGGGATGCCTCCCTGGAGGACCTGGTCCAGACCCCGTATGCCGCTCGGAACCCTGGGGATGATCATCTGATGTCCGTGAGTCATGCCCTGGCGGGTTATATGGCGTTTGCCGTGCCCGGGTCACTTGATCGGCGGCGTCTCGACGAGCTCCTCGTCCTCCTCGGGGCGCACGAGCCTGAGGATGACCACGCCCATGAGGACGAGCACGACGCCCGCGACCTGGAGCATGTCCACCCTCTCCGCGATGAGCACCACGGCCAGGATCACGCCGGACACGGGCTCCAGGCTCGCGACTATGCTCGCCTTGCTCGCCTCGATGTGCTTCAGCGCCACCATGGATATGACGAACGCGACCGTGCTCGGCACGATCGCTATGAGGACGATGAACCCCCAGGCGCCGAGCCCGAGCGCGGCCCCGAACGTGACCGCGGGGTTGCTGGCGAGTATCACGCCCGGGACCGTCAGCAGGGCCATGTACAGCGCGACGGTGTTGGCGGAGTACTTCCTGAGCCATCTCTTGGTCCAGAGGTAGTACACCGTGGCGGCCAGGGCGGTGTAGATCCCGAGCCCTATCCCCATGAGGTTCAGCCTGATCTTGTCGATGTCGTAGGCCCCGGAGACGAGCAGGCAGCCGATGAATGTGAGCGGGAGCGCGATGGCCTTGGCCGTGGTCAGGCGTTCCTTGAGCAGGAAGACCGACGCGACGGTGACGAGGCTCGGGTACGAGTACAGCAGGATGACCGCCGTCGTGACGGATGTGATGTCGATGCAGTTGTACCACGCGAGCGAGAACATGGACCCGGTGATGGTCGCGAACAGGAGCATGGCCGGGAGGTCCCGCCGGTCCAGCCGCAGCGAGGGCCTGTCGAACAAGTGGATGACCGGCAGGAGTATCATGGCGCTGATGACGCACGCGTAGACGGCGACCTGGTTCGCCGTCGCGCCGTTGTCTATGGCCGCCGCGGTGAGCACCCCTGAGGTGCCCCACATGATGGCGGCCGACGCCATCAGGATGTACGCGGTCCTCTTCGAGATGTTCATGCGCCCAGCCCCTGCCGGCGCCGAGTATGCTCGGGGCCCTATTGAAGCTATTGTGACCGCCCTGGTCCTCGCCCCGCCTGCTCACGCCCTCTGGGCGCTGTCCCCGGCGCCCACTCTTAGAACCAGCAGCAGGACGATCGCCGTCAATGCCATGGCCGCCCCGAACGCGAACGTGGCATCCGCCCCCCGCGAGTCCCAGAGGTACCCGGCTATGATCCCGCCCGGCAGCATGACCAGCCCGACGGCCGTGTGGAACGCCCCGAGGGCCGTGCCCCTGAGGTCGCTGGGCACGATGTCGATGACGAACGCCTTCATGACGCCCTCGGAGGTCCCCTTGTACATCCCGAACATGGCGAACCCGACCGCCACGGTCAGGAAGTCCCCTGCCAGCGCCATGACGACGCAGGTGAGTGCGAATATGCCGAAGGACACGGCCATGACCGGCCTCCTGCCGATCCTGTCCGAGAGCACCCCCGACGGGATGGCGAGCAGCGTGTAGAGCACGTTGAACATCATGTACAGCCCGATGGTCGTTATCGCGGACACGCCCGCGTCCTGGGCCTTGAGCACGAAGAACGCGTAGCTTATCTCGCCCATGTAGAACGCCATGACCACCACGATCAGCAGCCAGAACGGCCTCTGCAGGCGCCGGACCTCCTTCAGGAAGGACCCCTTGAGGCCGGCGCCGGCCGCCTCCCGTTCCCGGACGAACAGGAGTATGACGGCGACGCCGACGAACGCGGGCACGGTCGCCGCTATGAACAGCACCCTGTAGGTGCCGTCGTCGATGGTATCCAGGTCGGTGGACAGCGCGATCAGTATGGCGATGGCCGCAAGCGGGCCCGCGACGGCCCCCAGGGAGTCCATCGCCTTGTGTACCCCGAAGGCTTTGCCTCGGACGCCGGGGTCGGCCGAGTCCGCTATGAGCGCGTCCCTGGGCGCGCTCCTGATGCCCTTCCCGACGCGCTCGGCGAGCCTCACCCCGAGCACGTGCCATGGGGCGGTCGCGGCGACCAGGAACGGCTTGACGAGCGCGCTCAGGCCGTACCCGCCGGTGATGTACGGCTTCCTCCGCTTCCACTTGTCGGAGCTCCAGCCGGAGACGACCTTGAGCATCGACGCGGTCGTCTCGGCAGCGCCTTCGATGAGCCCGACGACGATGCCCGTCGCGCCTATCGATATCAGGAAGGTCGGCAGGACCGGATAGATCATCTCGCTGCTCATGTCGGTCAGGAAGCTGACGACACCCAGCACGAGCACGTTGGTGCTTATGCCTGCCAGGAGCTTTCGCCGGACCGTGTTTGACCCTCCTCTGACCCGTTCACCCGATACGGGTTTCTTGTTCTTGACACTTGCTGGCGTCCGCCCCCTCACTGTCGCTCCGCGGGCACCTGCATCATTCAACTACCTGGAACATGATGTTCGGTCGAGGGTTGATGCCAGTGACGACACAGTCAACGGACCTGAAGTCTTGCCTGAGGGAGCTCTGCGAGGACAAGGGAGCGGCGGCGTTCGGGGTGGCGGCCCCCGAGGACGCGGACGCCCTCCCTAGGATCAGGATCGTGGAGCTCGTGACGCGCTGGTCGAAGCATGTCCGCGAGGTCATGCCCGAGGCGAAGAGCGTGATCATATTCGGCGTGCCGTCCCTGGATGACGCGGACGAGCTGGAGATACGCCGCGGGGAGCGGAAGTTCTCGTACCCGGGCTACGGCAGGATAGTGGTCGTCCAGAGGGAGCTGGTCAGGTACCTCTCCTCCCAGGGCTACTCCGCGAAGCCGGTCACCGAGCTGGTCCCGCACAAGCGCCTTGCGGTCCTGGCAGGGATAGGGGCCTACGGGAAGAACTCGCTCATAATATCGCCCCGGCTCGGCCCGTGGCTCAGGTTCGGGGCAGTGGCGACGGACGCGCCGGTCCCGAAGGACAAGCCGTTCGCGAAGGATATGTGCGGCCGGTGCAGGCGCTGCGTGACGGCGTGCCCGTCGGGCGCGCTGAAGCCATACGTGGTCGACCCGCACAGGTGCCTCGTCTACGTCGGCGTGATGCCCGAGACGCCGCGTGGGTTCGGGACGCTCCTCGAGGCGAACGCCCCGATGGTCACGCCGAGCACGAGGAAGATGTGCACCCGTTGTCAGATGGCCTGCCCCTACACGACGGCGGAGCGGCGCAGGAACGTCCTGAGGCCCTCCGTCGGCCGCTGACGCAGGGTCCCGCCGCGGCGGACGGGTCCGCGGGCTCGGACCGCGCGCATCTGGCAGCCTCCACGTCAACTTGCCTGGGTGATGGGGGAACTTTTAAATCAGGCAACGGAATATTGGCGGTAATGGTTCCAAGAGAGAGGATCAACAAGATCATCGAGGGCTACGACAAGGACAAGCTCACGATAGCTACTGTCTGCTCGCACTCCTCGCTTCAGATTTTCGACGGGGCCCGCAAGGAGGGCTTCCGCACGCTAGGCATAACCGTCGGGCAGAGGACCAAGTTCTACGACGCCTTCCCTCTGGGCAAGCCGGACGAGTTCCTCGTCGTCGATTCCTACACGCAGCTCCTCGACCGGACCGAGGAGCTCGCGGCGAAGAACGTCATCCTGGTCCCGCACGGGTCGTTCGTGGAGTACATGACCCCCAAGAACTTCGAGGAGCTCGCACTCCCCACATTCGGCAACAGGCGCGTGCTGGAGTGGGAGAGCAACCGGGACATGGAGCGCGCCTGGCTGGAGTCGGCCGGGCTCGAGATGCCCCGGAAGATCGACGACCCGAAGATGATAGACAAGCCCGTGCTCGTCAAGTACGACGGGGCCAAGGGCGGCCGCGGGTTCTTCATCGCGAAGGACTACCCGGACTTCAAGCTCGGGATAGACCAGACTCAGAAGTTCTCCATCCAGGAGTACGTCCTGGGCACCAGGTACTACATACACTACTTCTACTCGCCCGTGCGGACCGAGGGGTACAAGCTCAGCAAGGGCGTGCTCGAGATGCTCAGTGCGGACAGGCGGGACGAGAGCAACGTCGACGAGATGTACAAGCTCGGGGCCCAGGAGGAGCTGAAGAAGCTCGGCTACTACCCGACCTTCGTCGTGACGGGGAACATCCCGGTCGTGGTCCGCGAGTCGCTCCTGCCGAAGCTGCTGGAGCTGGGCGAGAAGGCCATCGAGCGCTCCCTGGACCTGTTCGGGGGCATGATCGGCCCGTTCTGCCTCGAGTGCATCGTGACGGACGATCTGAAGATCAAGGTCTTCGAGATATCCTCCAGGATCGTCGCGGGCACGAACCCGTTCATATCAGGCTCGCCCTACTCCGACCTGCTGGAGCCGGGCGTTTCGACCGGCCGGAGGATCGCGCAGGAGATCAAGTACGCGAAGGGCCACAATGTCCTCAACGAGGTCTTATCGTGACGCAATACTTCTTCATACTGGCGGACGCGGAACTGGAACTGATACCGGAAGAGCTCCTCAGGGAGCGGTGCATCATGAACAACGCCCGCGCCCGCGGGAAGGCGCCGGAGAAGATACTCCTGGACGCGTCCCACCATCATCCAGCGTTCGAGAAGCTCAAGGAGTGCGACAGGCGCGGCCGGCCGGACATAGTCCACTTCTTCCTGATGCTGTGCATGGACTCCGACCTGTCCGCGGACGGGAAGCTGAAGGTGTTCGTGCACACGAGGAACAACGATGTCATCGCGGTGAACCCGGAGACGCGGCTCCCGCCGCACTACCCGCGGTTCGTGGGGCTCATCGAGACGCTCTACGAGAAGCACGTCGTGCCCTCGAGGGAGAACGCGCTGCTCGAGCTCAGGCAGAACGTGCCCCTGGAGACGCTCGTGAACGCCCTGAAACCGGACGAGGTCGTCATACTCGAGGCGGACGGCGAGGTGGTCCCGCTCCCGGAGAAGTTCGCCTCGATGAAGGCCGAGCGCGTAGTGGTCATCATAGGCGGGTTCTCGAAGGGCACCTTCAGGTCGGACATGAAGAAGCTCAAGGCGTCGCGCGTGTCCCTCGGCCCGAGGATGCTCAAGGTCTGGACCGTGACTGCGAAGTGCCTCTGCGCGATAGACCTCGCATCGAAGCTGGCGGAGCTCAAGGCCCAAGAACCTTCAAAACCTCGTCGCGCTCGGAAGAAGAAAGAGGAGTAGCCGCTCCCTTCGAGACGGCGACGGACCGGCCCCTGCCCCTGACGACCCTGCCGACGACGGCGGCGTCGATGCCATTTCCAGAGAGCGCGCTCACGTAGTCCTCGGCGTCGCCCGGGGTGAAGGTCGCGAGCAGCGCGCCCGACCCGAGCAGCCCGAGCGGGTCGATGCCGTACATCTTGCAGATCTGCCTGGTCTCCTTGCGCACGATGATCCTGTCCACCAGGAGGTCCACGGACTTGCCCGAGGCCTCGGCCACCTCGAATACCCCCATGGAGACGCCCCCCTCGGTCGGGTCGTGCATCGAGCTCACGCCGTGCTCGAGCGCCAGCATCGCCTCGGGTACCACGGACAGTCCCGGGTCGAACAGGTACTTCGCCGCCCTGTCGACGAACCTCCTCTCGAAGACCTTGAGCAGGTCCTTCCGTTTCTCGCGCGCGATGAGCGCCGTCCCCTCGATGCCCGCGCCCTTGGTCAGGACCAGGGAGTCTCCGACGCGCGCACCCGATGTGCGCACCGGTTTGTCGGTCTCGAGCACACCGTGCATGTCCCCCACCACGATCGGGTGGTCTATGCCAGGTGTGACCTCCGTGTGGCCGCCCGTGACCGCCACGCCGAGGGCCTTGGCGGCGTCGGATATCTGCTTGAAGATCGCCTCGACCTGGGCCTCGCTGGTCCGCTTCGGCAGCAGGATGGTCGCCTGGAACCAGGCCGGCTTCGCGCCCCTGGTCGCAACATCGTTCGCGTTCACGTTGACCGCGTACCAGCCGATCATGTCCGATGCGTAGGTGACCGGGTCGGTCTTCAGGACCAGGAACTGCGAACCTAGCTTGACGACCGCCGCGTCCTCGCCTATGCCCGGTCCGAGCACGACCCTCTTGTCCTTCGCGCCGTTGTGTCTCAGGAGCTTCCTGAGCAACGCCGGAGGTAACTTCCCGGTACGCAGTGCCATCGGATGTTCGAGAGGTCTCAGGCATGATATGTTCTTTCTCTTCCGGGCATCCGCCCGGCAGGATGCCGAAACATGGACACCAATGCTTTATAATGCGGATGTATCTGACATGACCGAGGCGGGTCAAATGATCGCGGAGCGCGTCAAACGCGTGCAGGAATCAGGGACGATGAGGATGAAGGAGCTGGCCGGCAAGAAGAAGGCCGAGGGCAAGAAGATCATCTCCTTCACCGTCGGAGAGCCCGACTTCGACACGCCCAAGCACATCGTCGAGGCCGCCAAGAAGGCCCTCGACGAGGGCAAGACGAGGTACCTCAACGCCCCGGGCCTGCCGGAGCTGAGGGCGGCGATCGCGCAGGCGAGCAAGAGGGACAACGGCATCCCCTGCGACGAGTCGAACGTGCTGGTCACGCCGACCAAGATGGCGATCTTCGAGTCGATCATGGCGACGGTCAACGAGGGCGAGGAGGTCATCATACCGGACCCATCGTGGGTCACCTACGAGCCCTGCGTGCAGATGGCCGGTGGCAAGGCCGTGCCCGTCAGGACCAGGGAGGAGGACGGGTGGAGGGTCAGGCCCGAGGCGGTGGCGGAGCTCATCACGCCGAAGACCAAGATGATCCTGTTCAACTCGCCGTCCAACCCGTGCGGCGCGGTCGAGACCCACGACGACATCAAAGGCCTCGCGGACCTGGCCAAGGACCACGACCTGGTCGTGCTCGCGGACGAGGTCTACGAGAAGATCATATTCGACGGCCTGAAGCACCACTCCATAGCCGCGGAGCCTGGCATGATGGACAGGACGATCACGGTCAGCGGCTTCTCCAAGACGTACGCGATGACGGGCTGGAGGCTCGGCTGGCTCATCGCCCCGAAGCCGATCTTCAAGGCAGTCAACAAGATCCAGCAGCACTCGATCACGCATGCCTGCTCGTTCGCGCAGTACGGTGCGGTCGCAGCGTTCACCGGCCCCCAGGAGCCCGTGGAGATGATGGTCAGGGAGTTCGAGGAGCGCAGGAACCTCGTCATGAAGCTCATGAAGGAGATCCCGCAGCTGCAGTGCGACACCCCGAAGGGGGCGTTCTATGTGTTCCCGAGGTACGAGGGCAAGATGAACTCCGAGGAGATGGCCATGTACCTCATGGACAAGGCCGAGGTCGCGTGCACGGGCGGCGGGGCTTTCGGCGCCGCGGGCGAGCAGCACCTGAGGTTCTCCTACGCCACGAACAAGAAGAACATCCAGGACGGCATGGAGCGGATCCAGAAGATCCTCGCCTGATGCGGAACCACTTTCCAGAAACCCCTTCTCCACGTTTTCCGAGTCCGCTCAGGCCTTCCTGCCCGTGGCGACCTTGCGTCTCTTGACGCGCTTCGACTTCCGGTCCATCAGCGCCCTCGCCGGGAACGAATCCAGGTCGAGCCGCTTGTGTATCATGTGCGGCTTGAACCCGAGCTGGCCCCAGGCCACGCGCGCCTCGAAGTTCGCCGCGGCGACGGACAGCGAGACCGTCCTGACGCGGTTCTTCTTGAACCATCTCAGGGCGACCTTGAGCATCTCCTTGGCGACGCCCTTCCTCCGGCGCTCCTCGTTCACATAGACATCCGATATGACGCCGATCGTCCTCTCCTTGAAGATGGGGGCGTTCGGCTGGAGGAGGCAGAGCATGAAGCCGACCAGCTCTCCGTCCTCCTGGGCCACGATGAGCCGCGTGCTCTTCTCAGAGAACCTCTTGTCAAGGTACTTGGACCACTTGCCCCGGCCGTCCTCGGCGGACTCGAAGAGGGGGGAGAGCCTCGCGTGGTGCGCGACCAACATCTCCCACAGCCCGACGACGCGTTCCAGATCGTCTGGAACGGCTTCCCTGATGGCTATGACCTTCGGTATGCTCTCAGTGTCTCCCGCGGGTGTGCTGCCCGGCCTTAATCGCTCTTCACAGCATTAAAGCCTGATGGACATAGCGGAGTTCAGGTCCGGTATCTTCCGGACCTTCTCGAGCACCGCGGGCGGGACTTCGTCGTCCAGGTGCAGTATCATCATGGCCGGTCCGCGGGCCTTCTGCCTCGCGACCTCCATGCTCGCTATGTTGACGTCGTTGCTGCCGAGCACGGTGCCGACCTTGCCGATCATGCCTGGCTTGTCCATGTGTCCTATGAGCAGGAAGTTCCCCTCGGGCTCGATGTCGACCGAGCTCCCGTCGATCTCGACGATGCGCGCGCCCTTGTCCTGGAGCAGCGCCCCGGCGACCGACGCGGCCACACCGCCGTTCCTGAGCGTGACCCTTATGAGGTTCTTGAACTGGCCGGCGTCGTCCGAGGTCGAGGACACTACCTCGATGCCCCTGGACTTGGCTATCGCGAGGGCGTTGATGTAGTTCACGTTGAACTCCTCGGACATGGGCTTGAGCAGCCCCGTGACGACGCTCGCGACGACGATCCTGATGTCCCTCTGGGCGAGCTCGCCCCTGCAAGACACCTCTACCTTCCCGGCGCCGCAGCTCCCCAGCTGGCACGCGAGCATTCCGAGCTTCTCCGCAAGCGGCATGTAGGGCACGATCTCGGGGTCCAGCTTGGCCGGCAGGTTCACGGCGTTCTTGATGATGTTGTCCTCGAGGTACGCTATGGTCTGCTCCGCGATCTCGGAGCCCACATCCTCCTGCGCCTCGTTCGTCGTGGCGCCCAGGTGGGGTGTGAGCACGATGTTCTGGAGCGTCAGCAGCTTCGAGCCCGTCGGGGGCTCGCTCATGAACACGTCCAGCGCGGCCCCGGCGATCCGGTTCTCGGCCAGCACCTCGTAGAGCGCGTCCTCGTTCACGACGCCGCCCCTGGCGCAGTTGACCAGCACGGCGCCCTTCTTCATCTTGACCAGCTCGTTCTTCCCGAGCAGGTCCTTCGTCTGCGGGGTCAGGGGCGTGTGTATCGTGACGAAGTCAGACTCCTCGAGCACGCGCGCAAGCGTGACGAGCCTGACATGCAACTTGACGCCCACCTCCGGGGCCACGAGCGGGTCGTAGGCGATGACCTTCATCCCGAGGGCCGAGGCCTTCTTCGCGACCTCCGCGCCGACCCTGCCGAGGCCGATGATCCCGAGGGTCTTCCCCGAGACCTGGGCCCCCTTCATCTCCTTCCTCTTCCACTCGCCCCTCTTCATGGACGCGTCGGCCTGGGGTATCCTCCTGGCCAGCGCGAACAGCAGCCCGACCGTGAGCTCGGCCGTCGATATGACGTTCCCCGAGGGCGCGTTCATGACGAGCACGCCGCGCTCGGTCGCCGCGTCGACGTCGATGTTGTCGACACCGATGCCAGCCCTGCCGATGACCTTGAGCTTCGAAGCCTGTATGATCTTGGCCGTGACCTTGGTCGCACTCCTGACGAGGAGCACGTCGTAGTCCTTGACTATCTTCACGAGTTCGTCTTCCTTCAGGCCCGTCCTGATGTCGACCTTGTACCCGCGGGCCTTGAGCATCTCAATACCGCTCTTCGAAATGTCGTCTGCGACGAGAACATTCATCGCGACTCACCTCTCCATTACTGACCGCCTTCTTAGGCGGTTTGTGAAGGGCCACCCCCGATATCAATCTGTTGCAGGCGGGGATGCTGGCAATGCCCGTTTTTGTCCCTTGGGGCGGGCCCGGGGGACCGCTCGAAAGTCCATGGAATATGCTTAATACCTCTTTGGGGTGTTCCGTTCTGAGGACGGATGCTCGGCTGTAGGCAGAGGATGGTGGCGGCGTGCAAGCTCGAAGACGCCTTCGAGTACGTCGCCGACTGGAACAACTTCAGCAACTTCTTCCCGGTGTTCGTTGCGATGAAGCCTACCAGCCTCGTCCAGTACGGCCTCGGCACTTCGCTCGACTGCACGATGGTCCTGGGCAAGGTCGAGCTCATGAGCACCCTCGACTACGTCGAGTTCTTCAAGAACAAGCGGATAGTCATCAAGTCCAGCCGCGGGATCCGGTCGCGGTCCATCTGGGAGTTCAAGGACGTCGGCGGGAAGATACTCATCACGTTCGAGTTCGAGTACGACCTCCCGATCAACCTGGCGCTCAGGGCCGAGGAGAAGGTCTCCATGCAGAAGAGCATCGACACGGCCGCCTGCAAGAGCATGGAACTCCTGAAGTGGACCCTCGAGTCGATGCCGCCGAGCAAGGACGAAGACTGATCGCCTAGCTCTCGGGCGGCAACATGTTCGGTATGCCGTCCTCGATCGGGTAGTCCACCTTGCACTTCGGGCACCTGATGCTGCCCTCGAGGACCTCCCTGTCGTCCTCCTTGGTGACCTTGAGTTCCAGGGGATGCTGCTTGCACACGGGGCAGGCCAGTATGTCCATGAGCTTCTTCTTCATCCGATGACCTGTACTGTGCATGGCCTGGGGCGCTAATAAGCCTTTACGGCGGCTATGCCAGGGAACAGTTAATACCGTCCACGGTGATTTGACACGCATGAGGATCGGGGTCATAGGCGTCGGTTCCATGGGTCAGAACCACGCGCGTATACTCGCGGAGATGCGGATGCTGGCCATGGTGGCCGACACGGTCCCGGATGTCGCGAAGACCATGGGGGCGAGGTTCGCGGTGCCCCATCACACTGACTATCACGAGGTGCTCAGGTCGGATGTCGACGCCGTCATCGTCGTGACGCCGACGGGCACGCACAAGGCGGTCGCCACCGACGCGATCGAGGCGGGGAAGCACGTGCTCCTCGAGAAGCCCATGACGGGCAACTCGAAGGACCTGCGCGAGCTCGTGGACCTCGCCAGGCGGAGGCAGGTCGTCCTGGCTGGCGGATTCACCGAGAGGTACAACCCGGTCGTGTCGTTCGCGAAGACCGCCGTGAAGAGCGGCGAGTACGGCGAGCTCATCACGGCCGCGACCAGGCGCGTGTCGTCGATGCCGACGAGGATACGGGACGTCGGCGTCATCATGGACCTGGGGATACACGACATCGACGTGGTCCAGCATGTGGTCGCGAAGAAGGCCCGGTCGGTCTACACGCTCGGCGGGATGGGCAACGGCATGAAGTACGAGGACCACGCGAACATGCTCATCGAGTTCGAGGGCGGCGCGACAGGCTTCGTCGAGGTCAACTGGCTCACCCCCATGAAGGTCAGGAAGCTCGCACTCACCTGCAGCAAGAACTTCGTGGAGGTCGATTACATGGACCAGAGCGCGCTCGTCTGCTCGTCGTCGTTCAAGCCCTTCGAGACGGGCAACCTGTACAACGTGCCCCTGGAGTTCGACCTGCGGAAGATCGCCCTCAAGAAGGAGGAGCCGCTGAGGCGCGAGCTGAAGGACTTCACGGACGCCGTCTCGAAGAACGGGCAGCCGCTCGTCACGGGCGAGAGCGCCCTGGAGACACTGAGGATAGCGGAGGGCGCGCTGGCCTCGATGAGGTCGGGCAGGAAGGAGACCCTCGCGTAGTCGTCGTCGGGACGGAGGCATGGTGGTCTTGAGGATACTGGTGACTGGCTCGTCCGGTCAGCTCGGGTCGTATGTGTGCGAGCGGCTGCTGGACGGGCACACCGTGTCGGGCCTGGACATACGCCCGAACCCGTACCCGGGGCTGAAGGCGCTGTCGGCCAAGGGGTCCATCACGAAGCCGGCCGATGCCAGGAGGGCGCTCAAGGACATCGACGCCGTCGTGCACTGCGCGGCCCAGGTGAGCGTCGAGAGGTCCATCCTGGACCCGCTCGCGGACGCCGATGTGAACGTCATCGGCACGCTGAACATGCTCAACGAGGCGGCCAAGGCCGATGTCGGCAGGTTCGTGTACGTCAGCAGCGCGGCCGTGTACGGCGACCCGAAGCACGTGCCCATCGACGAGACCCACCCGACCGACCCCCTGAGCAACTACGGGGCGAGCAAGCTCGCGGGGGAGAAGTTCACACTCGCCTACAGGGGCACGAGCGCGCTCGAGGTCGTCGCCATGAGGCCGTTCAACTTCTACTCGCCTAGGGCCGACCCCGCCAGCCCCTACTCGGGCGTCATCACCAAGTTCGTCAACCGCGTCCGCGCGGGCGTCCCGCCGGTCATCGAGGGGGACGGCCTGCAGACCAGGGACTTCATACACGCCAAGGACGTGGCGGAGATGATCGTCCTGCTGCTGACCAGGAAGCATGTGTCGGGGCAGGTCTTCAACTGCGGCAGCGGCAGGTCGACGAGCATCCAGGCCCTGGCCAGGACCGTGATATCCGTGTCCGGCAGGAAGCTCGAACCGGAGCACGCCCCGCCCAGGACGGGGGACATACGGCACAGCCTCGCGGACACGGAGAAGGCCCGCGAGGCGCTGGGGTTCGAGCCGATGATCGGGCTCGAGGAAGGCCTCGCCGAGTTGCTCAGCTGAGCCCTTTCCCGACGCCCCTGTAGACGATCCCCGCCTTGGCCATCTTGGCCTTGTCGAAGATGTTCCGGCCGTCGATCACGACGGCCGTATGCATCAGCCTCTTGACAACAGCGTGCGAGAGCCCCAGATACTCCTTGTGCGACACCATGAACACGGCGAGGTCCGCGCCTGCCAGGACCCTCCTCAGGTCCCGGTCCGTCTTGGCCCCGGCCAGTTCCGCGAGGTACGGGTCGTGCACCCTGAGCTCCTTGGCCCCCCTCAGCCCCTCGATCACCGGGGCGGAGGGCGAGTTCCTCGCGTCCCCGCTGTCCTGCAGGAAGGAAGCGCCCATGACGGCGACGGTCGCGTCCTCGAGCCTCAGCCCGGCCTCCGAGAGCGCATCGTGCGCCAGGTCGAGCACGTGGAAGGGCATCCCGTCGTTGACCGCGCGGGCCGCGGGTATCAGCTTCGGCATGGACGCCCGGCCGCCGTAGGCGAGCAGCCACGGGTCCTTGGGCAGGCAGTGCCCTCCGACGCCTGCGCCCGGCAGGTGCATGTCCCTGAACGGGCACGAGTTGACGAGCCGCCGGACCTCGAAGGCGTCCGCGCCCAGCTTCTCGCATATGAGCGCGACCTCGTTCGCGAACGCGATCTGCACGTCGCGGTACGCGTTCTCCGCGGTCTTGACTATCTCCGCGGTCGTCAGGTCCGTCGGGTGGAGCTCGCCCATCATGATCCTGGAGTAGATGGATGTCGCGCGCGCGATGGACTGCCGGTCGAGCCCGCCGAGCACCCGGTCGTAGGTGCGCAGGTTGTGCAGCAGCCTCCCGGGCATGACCCTCTCGGGGCAGTGGGCCAATCTGAACCCCTTCCCGGCAGAGAGCCCGCTCACGCGCTCCAGCACCGGCTCGACCAGGTTGACCATGGTCCCCGGGGCGACCGTCGACTCGACGATGACGAGCGTGCCCCTGCGCATGTTCCTCGCGATGTCCGTGAGGGGTGACACGAGCCTGGCCTGCTCCGGCCGCCGGTCCTCCCCGATGGGCGTGTCGACGCAGACGAACACCGCGGTCCTGTCCTTCAGCGCCTCGTACGATGTCGTCGCTCTGAACCGCTTCTTCGAGACGACCTTACGCAGCATGGATGCGAGCCCGGGCTCGTCCCCCTTCAGCGGGAGGACGCCTCTGTTGATGCTCTCGGCGCGCTCGGCGACGAGGTCGACGCCCGTGACGTCGAACCCCTTGTCCGCGAGCAGCGTCGCGAGCGGTATGCCGACGTAGCCCAGTCCGACGACTGCGATCCGTTCCTCGGCCATCGTCTGGCGATTGGACGCCCACGAGATAAGGTTTTGCGCTCGGCGCATCCGCTTGTCCGAACAAAAAATGAAGAAAAGAATATTGCAGCAAAGAGAGCACGATGCTCTCTTTGTTCGTCGGGTTTGTGCCTATCCTATGGCCTGCACGTCTAGCTGCTCGGCGGGACCTTGCCCTCTTCCATCGGTGGCGGGGGCATCTGCATCGGCGCGGCCGGCTTCGGGGCCTTCGGGCCGCCGAACTTCGCCTTCACGAAGGGCAGGATGATCAACAGCAGGATCATCACGACGAGCAGCAGGAGCACCGTCAGGTCGAACAGGCTCAGGCCGCCCACGCTCCGGTCCCACGCCGACTGGTCCGCCTTCACTGTGAAGGACACATAGTCCCCGGACAGATAGTCGCCGGCTATCGGGTCGTACAGGTACACGGTCATCCAGTAGGCCCCGTCGATCGAGTCCGCGGGTATCTCTACCGTGAACTCGCCGGAGGTCTGGGTGACCTGCATCCTCATGTCGGTATCGCTGTAGTCGACGTACACCCTCAGCTCGTAGACCGGCAGCTCGTCCCCGGTGTAGGTGCTGATCTGGTAGGTCACCGTGAGCATGTCGCCCGGCTTGAAGGCGTCGTTGACGTACTTCGAGCTCGAGTCGAGCACGAGCGTGAGCTCGTGGTAAGCCACGAGCCACGTGGTCGTGGAGTCGCTCGCGATGTGCCCGAGGTTGTCGTTCATGGTGACCGTCGCGGTGTAGCTGTCCGATGCACCTATCAGCGGGACGTCGTATGCGAACGATGCGAACGCTCCGAACGCGAGGTCGCCAGCAGCGACCTCTGCTCCGTAGTCGTCCTCTATCGTGTACATGAGGTCCGCGCTCTCTATCTCCGTTATGATGCCGACGGAGAAGGTGACCGTGTCGCCAGGCCTGTACTCGGAGCTGGAGGGCGTCACGATGACGTCCGCCATCCTGACCGCGGTCGCGGTGTATCCGTTGAGGAAGTAGCCGTCGATGTTGGCCACGCCCTCGACCCAGAGGATGCCTATGTACCCGGCCGGGATCTGGACGGCGCCTGTCCCTTCAGAGGTGTTGCCCGTCGCTATGGTCCCGTAGTCGTCGTAGACCATGTAGAATATCGAGTCAGGGATGACCTCCTCGTTGTTCCAGTAGGCCGTGAAGGTGAACGTCGCCAGCTGTCCGCTGTAGTAGTAGTCCTTGTCGAACTCCACCGTCAGCTCGCCCGTCCACATGACCTCGAACGCGGCCATCGCGACGACCGTGTAGTCGAGCTTGGTCGCGGTCACCGTCACGATGTACGCACCCTGGGTCGCGTTGACGTCGAGGTCGAAGCTGTGCAGCACGTTCCCTGTCTGGTCCGTTACCAGGCCGGTCACACCGTAGGCGTCGATCACGGTCCCGTTGTAGGAGACCTCTATGTCCACGGTCGCGTCGGGCAGTTCGTAGCCCGCGCTGACATAGGCCTCCACGTCCACGGTCTCACCGGGCACGTACGGGCCGTTGTCCACGTATATGTCGAGGCTCATCGTGGTGATCGAGAACCAGAGATAGTCCTCGGAGGACCTGTCGTCGGTGTCGTTCGCCCAGAAGGCCATGTCCACACCCGACCAGAGCGCTATGTCTGTGGGTATGGTGAACTCCATCGTCCCGGGCACGCCCGAGAGCGTCCCGGAGTCGTAGACATCGTCGCCGCCCTCGTCGACCCAGTAGGCCTGCCACTCGATGTCGACAAGGTCATAGCTGGTCATCGTCGCGAGGTTGATCACATCGTAGGTGACCGTCACGTCCTCGCCCGGCAGCACGTAGTACCTGTTGCAGTCCACCATCAGCATGTAGAGCTGTATCTGCATCCAGTAAGAGTACCAGACCGCATCCGTGGACTCCTCGCACACGTTGATGGTGTAGTATCCATCAGGGGCGTCCTCGGGGACCGTCCAGGCCATTGTCCAGGTGCCGTCGACGGCCTCCTGGTTGGTCCAGTTCTCCAGGTCCTCGTAGGTCTCGTTGACGATCTGGACGTAGAAGTCGCCGGTCTCGCTGGTCGTCAGGGACATCGTCACGGTCTCGCCCGGGTAGAAGTACCACGAGTCCGGATAGACCGTCAGGCCTTCCTGCTTGACGATGATCTGCGTCCTGGCGAACTCCTCGTAGTACCAGCCGTTGTAGGCCGAGACCACCACATCGACCACGGCTATCCCGGCCGAGAAGGTCGCGTGGTTCGAGGTCAGCCACCTGGTCGGCACCGCCGACCAGCTGTCATACACCCCGACATCCGGGTCGTCAGTGACCGTGTAGAACGAGGACAGCGTGTCGCCGTCCTGGTCTATGGCGGCCACGTAGATGTCATCGACCACTGGATCGCCCATGTAGTCGAGCTCAACGGCGACGTAGATCCTCTCACCGCTGAAGTAGACGTCCTTGGCGTCTCCAGAGTCGTCAGTCGTCTGCACACTGCCTGTGTAGTAGACCGCCGCGTTCGTAGGAACTGCGGCGAAGGCCACTGCAATCAGGCACAGCGCTAGCACTAAACCTAGAATCCTATTTTTCATGGGCTTTCCCATCCAGTCCATTAATCGTCGAACTGTATATATATACTTCGCGAAGAATCCATACTGGATGGTCCTCTCGCCATAGCGTATATATACGGGACGCGCGCAAGCGCGCATGCGTCGCGCCTTATAAACTCCTCGTCATTCGCCGATGTCGTGGTGGTGGTCGTCCCGGTCCCTGTGCCCCGCGCTCGTGCGCATCTCCTGCAGGTTCTCGGGGCTGAAGGGCGACATCGCCCTCAACTTCTTCGCGATCCCCGGCATCACGTCGAGCACGTACCCGATGTCCTCGTCCGTGTTCCCCCTGCCGAGCGTGAACTGCACCGCGCTCTGCGCCTCCTCCGTGGGGACCTTGCACGCGAGCAGCACATGCGACGGCAGGAGGCTCTTGGAAGTGCACGGGGAGCTTGAAGACACGGATATGCCCATCATGTCCAGGTTGAGCAGCATCGACTCGCCCTCGACGTACCTGAACCTGAAGTTCGCGTTGTTCGGCAGCCTCGTCGTCCGGTGTCCGTTCAGGAAGACGTCCGGCACGCTCCCGAGCATGCCGTCGACGAGCCTGTCCCTGAGCCCGCGGACCCTCTCGCCCTCGGATGTCATCTCGGCCCTGGCGATCTCGGCCGCCCTCCCGAACCCGACGATGGCGGGGATGTCCTCCGAGCCCGACCTGAGCCCCCGCTCCTGCCCTCCACCCTGCCCGACGGCCTCGATCTTCGTGCCGTCCCTGACGTAGAGCGCGCCCGCGCCGCGCGGTCCGTACAGGTCGTTGGACGAGATGCTCATCAGGTCTATCCCTGAGGCCTGCACGTCTATCGGGACCTTGCCCGCGGCTGCCACGGCGTCGACATGGAAGTAGACATCCTTCTGCTCCAGCAGGCGTCCGATCTCGCCGATGGGCTGCAGCGTGCCGATCTCGTTGTTCGCGTACATGACCGAGACGAGCACGGTGTCCTTCCTGAGGGCGCGTTCGAGCTCGCCGGGGTCGACGAACCCGTCGGCGGTCGGCGGGACGAGCGTGACCTCGAAGCCCGCCTTCTCCAGGGCCTTCATGATGTTGAGGACCGAGATGTGCTCGACCGCGGATGTGACGATGTGCTTGCCCTCGTTCCTCATGCGCATCGCGACGCCCTTGATCCCGAGGTTGCTCGCCTCGGTGCCGCCGGATGTGAAGACGATCTCCTCCTTGCGCTTCGCGTTCACGAGCGCAGCGACCTTGGCCCTCGCGTCCTCGAGCGCCTTCTTCGGCTCGCGGCCGGCCGCGTGGAGGGACGACGGGTTGCCGAACCTGTCCGAGAAGAAGGGCATCATGGCCTCCGTCACCCTCGGGTCGACGGGCGATGCCGCGCCGTAGTCCATGTACACCCTCCTCCTCGCTCCGCTCGCCTGCATCGTCATGTCCTGCGCCTCCTCCTTCCGAAGCGACGAATGGCCTCTGCGGTCTAAAACGTTAGCACGGCGTCGTAGTCGAGGACCAGGTCGTTCAGCGTGGCCGCCCCGACCACCTTCGTGCCCGGCACGAACTCCTCGGGCGACGCCTTCCGACCCCAGAGCTGCGCGCTCTGCGCGCAGACCATCATCTGCACGCCTGCCTTCGAGGCCTGGTCCATGACCTCGTTGAGGCTCGGGAAGCCGCCCATCTTGATCGTCTCCGGGACCCCCTTCACCGCGCCGAGTATGCCCTTCGCGAGGAAGTAGACGGTCGCGTCTATACCCATGGCCCTCGCGGTGCTCGCGAGGACGAACGGTGCGTACAACCTCTCAGGGGTGTCGGGCCCAGATGTCTGGACATATAGTATCTTCTTCGCCATCTCTCTCCACTCCATCGGTCATGCCGAGCGTCTGATGAGGAACCTGAAACCGTCGCCGACCTTCTCGACCGACAGCAGTTCGTGCCCTGTGCGCTTCGCCCAGCTCCTGATATCGGATTCGGATGCAGGGTCGTCCGCGAGGACCTCGAGGATCTGTCCCTTCTCCATCGTGTCCATCTCCTCCCTGGTCCTGAACACCGGCTCCGGACAGTAGAGCCCTATGCAGTCCAGGGTCTTGTCTGGGCGGGGGAACCCAACGCGTTTCTCGGGAATGGTATCTCCTCTCAGGCCCGGGCGGACGGCCCGGTCACATCGACCGTGTGATCGAGGCCTCTGAAACGGATAATCATTGTGCCTTTTCGTTCAGGCCCGGTAGAGGGTCACCCGGCCCAGCCTGCCCCCGAAGCGCTTGGTCCCGAAGCCGATGCTGCACGCGGCCGGCGTCCTAGGCGGTCCGTCTGTCTGGGCCTGTGCGACCCCTTTCAGTGCCGCTATGCCCGTGGGCGTCGCCCTCTCCCCAGGCGAGTCCCCGGGCTGGTGCCTCACGCCTTCGAGGAGATGGGTGCAGGCGGGCGCTGGTATCCGGATGACGCCGTGGCTCACGACGACGATCCCGCGCCCGGTCGTGACGACGGAGTATTCGAACGGACCACTGCCAGATCCTGCGAGCAACTCTGCGGCGTGCCCTATCCCGCATATGTTCATGAGCGCCTGCGGCCTGCCGACCTCGTGCAGGTGGACCTGCTCCGCGGGCAGGCCATGGGCCTTGGACTCGGCGTCGAACACGAGGCCTAGTATCCTGACCGCCGTGTCCCTACCGGACCCGAGCCTTCGACAGGCGTCCTCGACGGCTGCGTGCGCCTCGCGGTAGCCGGTCTCGCCTGAGAATGGCTCACCGGCGATGCAGGAGACCGCCCATCCCCTGTCCTCCCCGTCGGTGACGGCGTCCAGCCTGAACTCCATCCCGCGGTCGCCGCATGCGCTCTTCAGTCTCGAGACCGCCTCGGCCCGGTCCTTCTCCGGCAGCAGCCCGAGCATCGCGGCGAGGAGCATGTCGCCGGAGATGCCCTCTCTGGCGTCTATGAATATCATGCAACGGTCGCAGGGCGGCCCTAGAAGATAATGCTCGCGGTCAGGCAGGATGCTGCGCGCCTCAGGTCTTGGGCTTGGCCTTCAGCTTCCTCGTCTTCGGCTTCTTGGGCGCCTCTTCCTCCTTCGGCTCGGAGACCTCGTCGGCCTGCGGCTCGGCAGCTGGCACCTCGGCCGGCCCCGGCGCGGGCTCCGCCATGGGTTCCGCGGCAGGCGCGGGCGCCGGCTCCTGTTGCTCCGGCACGGGTTCTGCCACGGGCTCCGCGACAGGCTCCGGCTCCTGCGGCGTCGGCGCGGGTTCGGTGTGTACCGGCACCGGTCTCTTGACCACATGGACCGGTTTCTTCAAGAACGCGAAGCGGGGCTTGGGCGCCGGCTCGGGCTCTGGCTCCGGTCTCTCCTCGACCGCCGGCTCCGGCAGCGGCTCCGCCACCATCTCCCGGACCGCCTCCTGGGCTGGCTCCGGCTCGGCGACCGGTTCAGGGATCGTCTCCTCCACTGCCTGCGCCTTCGGCTCCTCCTCGACGGGCTGGACCTCCGCGATGAGCTCCGGCATCGCGGCAGGTTCCTGGACGGGTTCGAACGCAGGAGCTTCGTCGGCGGCCTGGCTGAGCGCCGTGACCTCCTCCGCGGTCTCCTCGGCGAAGACCGTGCCGCAATCGGTGCACCTGAGCGACTCCGCCGCGACGGTCGCTGCGCATATCGGGCACTGGTAGCTCACGTCCTCCATGAAGCCGACCCCGCACTTCGGGCACCGGTCCTCGGTCCCGTCGAGCATCCAGGAGCATCTGGGGCAGCTGAGGCGCTTGTCCTGCGCGTTCACCTGCTTCGCCTCGAGCTCGATGATCTCCATCAGCAGCTCGTCTATGCTCTGGTCGGACGTGCGCTTCCTGTTGGATTCGTAGAACTTCCTGTACTGGACATGGCACGACGGGCAGGCGGTCGCCGCCCGGTCGACATGCTCCCCGCAGAACGGGCACTCGAACTTCGTGGTCTTCTCGAACTTGGTGCCACAGCGCGGGCACGACTCCTCTAACCCGGTGACCCTGAACCCGCAGACGGGGCATCCGAACAATTTCATGTTATTCTTCGCCATCGGTCTCAGTGCCCGCTCATGAAATGCTCTAAGCGTTCTTAAGACCTTTCCGCATGAAGGGACGGTCCCTCGGGCCGTCTTACCGGGGAAGTCGGAAACGGTTAAATCGTCTCATGGCATAACTGTCGTTTTGAGAGAGCCAAGTCCGCGCACGGTGCGGGGGTTCCATGAGGATTCCGACGACCAGTTCGTGGGGGTGTTGCCTTTGCAGTTGCGGCTCGGTCATGCACTGATATTGCTGTTGTCAATCGTGCTGACGTTCTCGGCACTCGCGCTCGCGCCGGACCAGCCACAGCACGAACCGACGAAGGCCAGCGTGATGGCCGACACGGTCGACCCTGTCGCCGTGGTACGGGTCTTGAACAGCGACGGCGACATCATCAACGCGGACATGGTCTCGAACGGGACCGAGGTCAACCTGGATGGGTCGGGCTCGAGCGACGATTCCAGCTTCATCATGAGCTACCTGTGGGAGATCGAGTACGGCGGGAACACGACGGTCGCCTACAGCCAGGTGCAGATCTTCAAGTTCAGGAGCCTCGGGACGTACCTGATCACGCTCACGGTCACCGACGCGGAAGGCAACAACGGGTCCGAGTCCGTGGCCGTCACGTCCGTGCTCGATTCGGATTCCGACGACCTGCCGGACTGGTGGGAGGACGAGTACTTCGGCGACCTCCTGCAGGACGG
>Ga0315278_10000772_pt1 | contig 27855 bp, 27 predicted proteins | sample YL17G06_0_MG_FD_203880 | JGI IMG/M metagenome (GOLD analysis project Ga0315278, IMG submission 203880) | Sediment microbial communities from Yellowstone Lake, YNP, Wyoming, USA - YL17G06_0 | ecosystem: Environmental > Aquatic > Freshwater > Lake > Sediment | place: USA: Wyoming | collected... | reverse complement strand
TCGCATGGCTTCTGGTCGGCCCCCTCCCTACTGCCTTCCGGCTTCCGCGGCCTCCTGGACCGTTGAGGGCCGTGTGGTGGACGTCTCCGGCGGGGACACGATCACGTGTGCTCGACCAGGCCAAGGCCCAGCACAAGACCCGCCTTAGCGGCATCGACGCGACGGAATGGCGTGGTGGTACCGTGAGCACGCAAAGGAGCAACCGCCGCAAGACCGGGAGGACTATGCTTCCGAGGAGTACAACGCGAAGGCAGCGAACCGCGAACTCGGAACGGACGCGAAGTTCGCACTCCCGCACCCAAGCGACCGGCTCGGTTGAGAGGCCAAGGACTGCAAGGCAGCGGGAAACTACTACCTCAGTCCTTCACATAATAATGGAAGCGAGGAGTCCAGCGCTGCGTCAGTTTGTTGATTTCGAGCTCCAGCTGCTTTAGCTCCAGCGCGATACCTTGCGATTTTTTGGTGGGTCGTTGTTCGCCGGCCCGCGCGGCATCAACAGCAGACGGGGCATCTCCTTCATCGAGCGTCGATAGCTCTCGGGCTTCAATCAGGTGAGGTTCCAGATACCCGTGCCAGTCAACGCCCTCCTCGTACCTCGGTCGATGCAAGCTGACTGTCCGGCGAACTGATCGCTCGGTCTTTCTTGTCGAGCGGAACACCTTTCTCCCCCTTTTGGCAGGCCGCTTTGAGCGTGTGAACTTAGGTTCTCTGCGTCGATCCGATCGAATTCTTGTCGTATGGATGCAGCAAACGCAGCCAGTCGCTGTCACCCACGAACAGCTAGGACGATGCGTCTACAGGCAGTACCCACAATGTGTCTGGGCAAGCCCGGCCACCACGTTGGATTATGCTGAGGGCATATGCCGTTGTCAATAGAGGTCGCCAGAAGGCGCGTTGTTTCTCGTCGAGCTAAACCGTGGCATCACTCTCAAGTAGCCATTCGACCACTAGGTCACGTTCGACGGGCAGAGTTCGTGAGCGTGCAATAATCCGACCGGGCCTCGCCCCACTGGCCGTCGTTGCGGTCTAGGCGCTATTCGGCTAGATATCGAACTTTTCGGTGAAGGGTTGGACGGTATCGGCGTAGATTTTCTCGATCGCCTCGAACGTCGGGCTCGGCCTCACGTGCTGCCGCTTTCGCCTTGCCGCGCTCGCCGATCGGATCGAGCGAAGGATCGCCCGCGAGCAGGACGCGCGCCTTCGCGGCCAGATCACGCGCCAGACTGAGGCTTTCGCCGGCAGCCTTCGCGTTATGGCGCACGCACGTGCCTGGACCCATCTCGCGCCGCTTGCCGTTAGTGCTTGTGTGCCTGAACACCCAGCCTGCCCGGTCCCCGGCGCAACGCGGCGACAGTCCCCCGCCATCGGAAAGATCAACATCGCGCGCGTTGAGTACGTGCCGCGCCGAGCGCAGGTTGAGCTTCGCCCCCAGGAGTCGCTTTGCCATTTGATCACCCCGTCCGTATCCGCCAGCCAAACCGCCAGTAAGTCGTGCATAAGGGCACACTCAGGCGGATGCGTCGCGCACTACAACGACAGCGAACGGAGGCTACTTCGCTTTGTGCATCAATGGGCTACTGCACCTTGATGCAACGTTGAAGCACTTGGGAGATGATCTTAGGTGGTGCCGGGAGAGGGACTCGAACCCTCACGGTGTCGCCACCGGCGGATTTTGAGTCCGCTACGTCTACCAGTTCCGCCATCCCGGCTGCCGGGGCATTATCGAAGAATGACCGACACCGGGCAACGCCTCACGGTCGAGGATTTCGATTTCGACCTGCCCGAGGCGCTGATCGCCCAGCATCCTGCGCCGGAGCGTACCGGGAGCCGGTTGATGCGCCTCGCGCGGGAGCGGGTCTCGGATCACGCATTCGTCGATCTGCCGCACTTCTTCACGCCAGGGGACGTGCTCGTCTTCAACGACACGCGGGTCATCAAGGCCCGGCTGGTCGGAGCCAAGGACAGCGGCGGCCGGGTCGAAGTCCTGATCGAGCGCGTCGTCGGCGCGCACGAGGCGCTCGCGCAGATCCGGGCGAGCCACGCCCCGCGACCGGGCGTGCGGCTCCGCCTCGCGGGCGCGCTGGATGCGACTGTTCTGGAACGCGACGACGATCTGTTCCGGTTGAAATTCCACGGTCACGAGTCCGTGCTCACGCTCCTCGAACGGCACGGCAGCGCGCCGCTGCCGCCCTACATCGCGCACGCGCCCGAGGCGACCGACGAGCGCCGCTACCAGACGGTGTACGCGCGCGCGCCGGGCGCGGTCGCCGCGCCGACGGCGGGGCTGCACTTCGACGAGCCGCTCCTCGAGCGGCTGCGCGCCCAAGGCGTGGAAACGGCATTTCTCACGCTGCACGTCGGCGCGGGTACGTTCCAGCCGGTGCGGGTGACCGATCTCGCGGAACACCGCATGCACGGCGAGTGGTACGAGATCCCGGCCGAGGCCGCCGCGGCGGTGGGTCGCGCGCGCGCCCGCGGACGGGACGTAATTGCGGTGGGAACGACGGCGCTGCGCGCGCTCGAGGCGAGAGCGCTTGCGGCCGGCGCGTCCGGCGGCACGGTCGCCCCGGGCAGCGGCGAGACCGATCTGTTCATCACGCCGGGCTTCCAGTTCCGCGTCGTCGACCGGCTCGTCACCAACTTCCACCTGCCCAGGTCGACCCTGCTCATGCTCGTCTCCGCCTTCGCCGGAACGGACGCGGTGCGCGCGGCGTACCGGCACGCGATCGCCCGAGGCTACCGCTTCTTCAGCTACGGCGACGCGATGCTCGTGGATAGAATCGCCGGATGAACTTCACCGTCACCCACACCGACGGCGCCGCGCGGCGCGGCGTGCTCGAGCTCCCGCACGGCGCGGTCGAGACGCCGGTGTTCATGCCGGTCGGCACCTACGGCACAGTCAAGGCGATGAGCCCGGCCGAGCTCGAGGACATCGGCGCGCAGATCGTGCTCGGCAACACCTTCCATCTCTGGCTGCGTCCCGGACTGCAGGTCGTGGAGGCCCACCGCGGCCTGCACCGCTTCATGGGCTGGAGCCGGCCGATCCTCACCGACTCGGGTGGCTACCAGGTGTTCAGCCTGGGGCCCTTGCGCAAGATCACCGAGGAAGGCGTGCGCTTCGCCTCGCCGATCAACGGCGACCGGCTGATGCTCACGCCGGAGGAGTCGATGCGCATCCAGCGCGCGCTCGACTCCGACATCGCGATGGTGTTCGACGAGTGCACGCCCTATCCCGTCGCCGCGGGCGCGGCGGCCGACTCCATGCGCCTCAGCCTGCGCTGGGCGGAGCGCTCGAAGCGCGAATGGGCGCGCGGCGCGGCGACCGCGAACGCGCTGTTCGGCATCGTCCAGGGCGGCATGCACGAAGGGCTGCGCGACGAGTCGCTCGCGGGGCTCGCGGCGATCGGCTTCGACGGCTACGCGATCGGCGGGCTCTCGGTCGGCGAGCCGAAGGAGGACATGCTGCGGATCCTGGCCCACACCGCGCCGCGCCTGCCGCCCGACCGGCCGCGCTACCTGATGGGCGTGGGGACGCCGGAGGACCTCGTCGCGGGAGTCGCGTCCGGCGTGGACTTGTTCGACTGCGTGCTGCCCACGCGCAATGCGCGCAACGGGTGGCTCTTCACGCGCTGGGGCGACCTGAAGATCCGCAACGCGCGCCACCGCGACGACACCCGGCCGATCGACGCGACCTGCGCGTGCTATGCCTGCCGGCACTTCAGCCGCGCCTACCTGCATCACCTGGACCGCGCCAAGGAGATCCTCGGCGCACGCCTCGCAACGCTCCACAACCTCTACTACTACCTCACCCTGATGCGCGAGCTGCGTGAGGCGATCGCCGCCGGCCGGCTGGCCGAGCATGCGGCGCGGTTCGCCGCCGACCGGAAGCACCTGGCGGCGGAAAAATAGGGACCGCCCTCCTCCGTCCGGTATAATTCCGCGCCTTCAAAAAACACAAACGAGTCCCCCATGATCAGCGCTGCCTACGCTCAGATTTCCGTTCCGACCGACGCAGGAGGGTTGATGGGCTTCCTGCCCATCGTCCTGATGTTCGTCCTGCTGTACTTCATGCTGATCCGCCCGCAGATGAAGCGCGCCAAGGACCACAAGACGATGATCGGGGCCCTCGAGAAGGGCGCCGAGATCGTCACGTCCGGCGGCATCGTCGGCCGGATCACCAAGCTGAGCGACGCCTACATCACCCTCGAGATCGCGCCCAACACCGAGATCGTCGTCCAGAAGCAGGCGGTGCAGACGCTCCTGCCGAAGGGGACGATGAAGGCGATCTGACCGGAGAAGGGAAGAGGGCAAGGGAAAGGGTCAGCGTGACCCCGCGCCCGCCTTCCCCGCGTTCCCCGCGTTCCCCCCGTCCCGGCTCCCGCTTCCCGCACCGATGAATCGCTACCCGCTCTGGGTCTACGTCACGGTCGCCGTTGCGGTCGTGCTCGGCCTGCTCTACACGCTGCCGAACTTCTTCGGCGAGTCGCCGGCGGTGCAGGTGTCGAGCGCCAAGTCGACGCTCAAGGTCGACACCGCGACGATGGCACGGGTCGAAGAGACGCTGAAGAAAGCGGGCGTCGCGTTCTCCGGCGCCACGGTCGACCCGGTCGGTGTGAAGGTGCGGTTCGCCGACACCGACACGCAGCTCAAGGCGAAGGACATCCTCTCGCAGGCCCTCAACCCCGACGCCGACAACCCGTCGTACACGGTGGCGCTGAACCTGCTCTCCGCGTCGCCGCGCTGGATGGCGGCGATCCACGCGCTGCCCATGTACCTCGGGCTCGACCTGCGCGGCGGGGTGCACTTCCTGCTTCAGGTTGACATGCGCGGCGCGCTGCTCAAGCGCCTGGACAGCTTCGCCGGCGACATTCGCACCGCGCTGCGCGACAAGAACATCCGTCACGCCGGCGTGACGCGCGAGCGGGACACCATCGTGGTCCGCTTCCGCGACCCCGAGACCCGGGAGAAGGCGCGGCGCGCAATCGCCGACGCGCTGCCGGACCTCGCGCTCGCGGACGCGGGGGACGCCGCCGAGTCGCGCCTGGTCGCGACGATCAAGCCGGAGGCGGTCACGCGCATCCAGGACGCGGCGCTGAAGCAGAACATCAGCACGCTGGCAAAGCGCGTCAACGAGCTGGGCGTCGCCGAGCCGGTGGTGCAGCAGCAGGGGGCCGATCGTATCGTCGTGCAGCTCCCGGGCGTCCAGGACACCGCTGGCGCGAAGCGGATCCTCGGCCGCACCGCGACGCTCGAGGTCCGGATGGTGGACGACGAGGCTTCGCGCGACCCGCAGAAGCTCGCCGACGCCAAGAATGGCCAGGTGCCGTTCGGCACCGAGTACTACGAGGACCGCCAGGGCGGCGGCATCCTGGTCAAGCGCCAGGTCGTGCTCACCGGCGACCGGTTGACCGACGCGCAGGCCGGCTTCGACAACCAGACGCAGGAGGCGGCCGTGCACCTCACGCTCGACTCCACCGGCGCGCGCATCTTCCGCGACGTCACGCGCGAAAACGTCGGCAACCGCATGGCGATCCTGCTGGTGGAGCGCGGCAAGGGCGAGGTGGTCACCGCGCCGGTGATCCGCTCCGAGATCGGCGGCGGACGGGTGCAGATCAGCGGCGGGCGGATGAGCACGGTCGAGGCGAACGAGACCGCGCTCCTGCTGCGCGCCGGCGCGCTCGCGGCCCCGATGGAGATCGTCGAGGAGCGCACGGTCGGGCCGAGCCTCGGCAAGGACAACATCGAGAAGGGCTTCAACTCGACGCTCTGGGGCTTCCTCGCGATCATCGCGTTCATGTGCGGGTACTACATGCTCTTCGGGGTCTTCTCGTCGATCGCCCTCGCCGCAAACCTGCTGTTCCTGATCGCGCTCCTGTCGCTCCTCCAGGCGACGTTGACGCTCCCGGGCATCGCGGCGATCGCGCTGGCCCTCGGCATGGCGATCGACGCGAACGTGCTGATCAACGAGCGCATCCGCGAGGAGCTGCGCGGCGGGGCCACGCCGCAGGCGGCGATCCACGCCGGCTACGAGCGCGCGTTTGGCACGATCATCGACTCCAACGTGACCACGCTGATCGCCGGCCTGGCGCTGCTCATCTTCGGCTCGGGGCCGGTGCGCGGGTTCGCCGTCGTGCACTGTCTCGGCATCATGACCTCGATCTTCTCCTCGGTCGTCGTCAGCCGCGCAATGGCCAACCTCTGGTACGGTTCGCGCCGCCGGCTCGACGGCATCGCGATCGGCAACACGTCGTGGAAGTGAATTCCTAGGACCCGAAATGGAGTTTTTCAAGATCCGCCGCGACATACCGTTCATGCGGTATGCGCTGTACTTCAACATCATCTCACTCGTCACGTTCCTCGCCGCGGTGTTCTTCCTCGCGACTAAAGGCCTGCATTTCTCGATCGAGTTCACCGGCGGCACGGTAATGGAAGTGAGCTACGACCATCCGGCGGAGATCGACCGGATCAGGGGAGCACTGGACAAGGCCGGCTACACCGACACCCAGGTGCAGAACTTCGGCAGCTCGCGCGACGTGCTGATCCGCATGCCGCTCAAGCAGGGCCAGTCGAGCGCCGACCTGTCGCGGGAGGTGATGGCGAAGCTCGCGGCCGACGACAAGTCGGCGCAGCTCCGCCGCGTTGAGTTCGTGGGACCGCAGGTCGGCCGCGAGCTCGCCGAGAATGGCGCACTCGCGCTGCTCGTCACGGCGCTGGGGATCGTCGCCTATCTCGCGGCGCGGTTCGAGTGGAAATTCGGCGTCGCGGCGATCATCGCCAACCTGCACGACGTGGTGATCATTCTCGGCTTCTTCGCGTTCTTTCAGTGGGAGTTCTCGCTGCCGGTGCTGGCCGCCGTGCTCGCGATCCTCGGCTACTCGGTGAACGAGTCGGTGGTCATCGCTGACCGGATCCGCGAGAACTTCCGCAAGATGCGAAAGAGCCCGATCGATCAGATCATCGACAATGCGATCACAAGCACCATCTCGCGCACCATAATCACCCACGGCAGCACCCAGATGATGGTGCTTTCGATGCTCCTCTTCGGCGGGCCGGCACTGCATTATTTCGCACTGGCCCTGACGATCGGCATCCTCTTTGGCATCTACTCCTCGGTCCTCGTAATGGCGCCGCTCGTGCGCTGGCTCGGTGTCAGACGCGAAGACCTGGTCAAGCCGATCAAGGACCGGAAGCAGGAGGCCGTGGTCTAGCCGCGGGGACGCACCTTTCGGGCGCCGCCCCGGAATAGATCCCCTTTCAAGCCTGTTCTATCATCCGATGCCGCGGATCGTCCGTAGCAGCGCACGCCCGTCCAAATCTCCAAGGAGGAGAAGCAAATGAATAGAAAGCTCATTGCCACCAGCCTTGCCTTCGCCGTGAGCGCCGGCGCGGCCGGCACGGTCTTCGCGCAGGTCAAGCCGGAGCAGCTGGTCAAGCAGCGCCAGGCGAAGATGACGCTGCAGGGCAAGTACTTGGGTCCGCTCGTAGGCATGCTCAAGGGCACCGTGCCCTACGACGCGAACGTCGTGGCGCGCAATGCGGGTTATCTGGACGCCCTGTCAAAGATGGCCTGGGACGGCTTTGACGAAAGCACCAAGGGCGTGAAGAGCGTCGCGCTGCCCGCAATCTGGACCGACGCGGCAAAGTTCAAGCAGGCCCAGGGCCAGTCGGAGACCGCGACCGCTGCGCTCGTCACCGCGTCCAAGAGCGGCGACGAGGCAAAGGTCAAGGCGGCGATCGGCGACGTAGGCAAGGCCTGCGGTAGCTGCCACGACAACTTCCGCGAGAAGTCATAGCGCGATCTGCAATGCCCGCGACAACCCCGCCGCGGCGGGGTTGTTCGCTTTTGACGCGCATTGAGTCGACATGAACTCTCGAATTGAAGGAACGCTGCATGCCGGCGTGCTCGCACTCCTTGCGGCTGCCGCGATGTCGCCCGCTATCGCACAGCAGGGCGACGCGAAGCGCGGCGAGTATCTCGCGAAGGCCGGCGGCTGCGTCGGCTGCCACACGGAAGAAAAAAAAGATGCCGTCCGCTTCGCCGGCGGGCGGGCGCTCAAGACGCCGTTCGGCACCTTTTACGGACCGAACCTAACCCCGCACCCGGATGCCGGCATCGGGCGCTGGACCGAGGCCGACTTCGTGCGCGCGATGCGGCAGGGCGTCCGGCCCGATGGCGCGAACTACTTCCCGGCGTTCCCGTACCCGTCGTACACGAAGATCTCGGATGCGGACCTGCGCGACCTCTGGGCTTACCTGCGCACCTTGCCGCCGAACGCCCGCGCCAGCCAGCCGCATGACCTGGGCTTCCTTTACCGCTGGCGTTTCCCCGTCACCGGGTGGAAGTGGCTTTACTTCACGCCCGGTCCGCTCGCCGCGGACCCGAAGGCTTCGGCCACCGTCAACCGCGGCGCGTATCTCGTGCAGGCGCTCGGCCACTGCGGCGAGTGCCACACGCCCCGCAATTTCCTCGGCGGTCCCAAGCGCGACCGCTATCTCGCGGGCGGCAAGGGACCCGAGGACAAGCGCATCCCCAATCTCACGCCGACCCGGCTGAAGAAGTCGAGCGACAAGGACCTCAAGGATGTCCTGACGACCGGCCTCACGCCGGACGGCGACGTCGTTGCCGAGGCCATGGGAGAGGTGGTGACGAACACCACTAGCCAGCTGACCCCAGCCGATCTCGACGCTTTGATCGCCTACCTGCGCTCGATCCCGCCGCTCCCCGACGAGCCGAAGTAGGTCCGGCGCGCGGGCCACGGCCGCATCCGCGCCAGCAATCCATCCCGATCGACGAAGTGATGCTTGACGGCGGCTGCAACGTGCACGACCACGAGCGCAAGCAGCGTGAAGTTGAGAGACTTGTGGGCAAGCTTCAGCGCCTCCGCGAGCACCTTGTCCTTGCCGACCAGGTCCGGCAGTTGCCAGAGACCGAGATATACCGTCGGCTCACCGACCGCCGAGCTGTACAGCCAGCCCGATAGCGGAATCGCGAGCAGCAACGCATACAGGGTCCCGTGCGCGATCGTCGCGGCACGCCGCTGCCACGCGGGTGTTTCCGGCGGCAGCGGCGGCGGACGGTGCGTGAGGCGCCATGCCAGTCGCAAGCTCATGAGCCCGAATACCGTCACGCCGATCCATTTGTGGTACGAGACGAGCGCGAGCTTGCGCGGCGAGAGCGGCAGGTCGGCCATATACAGCCCAAGCGGAAAGGTGACGAAGAGCACTGCGGCGATGAGCCAGTGGAAAGTGATCGCGGTGCCGCAGTAGCGTTGGGCGGCTCCGCTCACCGGAACCCCGCGCGCAGCCGCCCGAGCAGGTGGTCGAGGCGGTCCATCTCGGCTTCGTCGAGCACCAGGAACGCGCGCTTGAGATGGGCCACGTGCGCGCGAAACACGCGCTCGAACTCCCGCTCGCCCTTGCGCGTGAGCTGCACGATCGTGCTGCGAGCGTCGGAGGGCGAGCCGACACGGCGCACGACGCCGCGTCCCTCGAGCCGGTCCACGACGCCGGTGAGCGTCCCTTTCGTGATCAAGGTTTTCTCGCCCAATTCCTTGAAGGGCATGCCCGGCGTGTTTCCCAGCGTGGCGACGATGTCGAACTGCGCGGGCGTGTAGCCGAGGCTGCGGGCGTGCGCGGCGTCGTGGCGGGAGAACGCCTGGTAGCACTCCGCCAGCACGCGCAGGGTCTTCAGGTAGCGCTCCTTCGGCATCTCCAGTTGCGATTCCGGGGCGGTGGAAAGAAAGTCCTAACGCGGACTATACTCCGCGCGCTGACCCGCCTGCGCCGGCCGTCCCGATGCGGGAATACCCGCCCGCCGGCGCCTGTTCGCCGATCGTGCCCGGGCCGTACGGGCGCGCCAGGAGGCAACTGAAGCATGGAAGAGTGGCTCAGCCACCCCGCGTTCCAGGGCGGGATCGCGCTGGCCGCAGCCGCCCTGTCCTGGACCCTCGCCTGGAAGTTCGGCCTCGAATAGCTCTGCACGAATACTCTCGTCCCCCCTCAACCCAACACCACAGGAGGAAGCACCCGTGATACGCATCGCAGTCGGAGTCGCAGCAACCACCTTCGCACTCGCCGCCGCCGCGGCGCCGGAGTCGTACACCATCGACCCGTATCACACCTTCCCCTATTTCACCGCCAACCATCTCGGCTTCTCGAACATGATGGGCCGGTTCGACAAGACGACGGGCAAGCTGACGCTCGACCCCGACACCAAGACCGGCTCGGTGGAGCTGGTCATCGAAACCGCGTCGCTGACGACGGGCGACAACGACAGGGGCGCGCGTGCCCGCGCGCGCGACGAGCATCTGCGCTCGCCCGACTTCTTCAACGTGGTGGAGTTCCCGCGCATGACCTTCAAGGGTGCCGCCGTGAAGTGGACGGGCGACGGCCCGGGCGTGATCGAAGGCCAGGTGACGCTCCTCGGCGTTACCAAGCCGCTCAACCTCACGGTGGACAACTGGAAGTGCGGCCCGGATCCGCGCACGCAGGGCAAGCGCTACATGTGCGGCGGCAATGCCAGCGGGACGGTGAAGCGCTCCGACTTCGGCATGAAGTTCGGCATTCCGGCGGTCAGCGACGAACTGAAGCTGTACGTGATGATCGAGGCGTTCCGCGACTGAGGCCCCGCTCCGCCTCGAAAAAGGCCCCGGCGATGGGGCCTTTCTTTTTCCGACGCCCTTCAGACCTTGCGTGCGAGCTCGGCGGCCTTGCCGGTATACGTGGCGGGTGTCAGTGCGAGTAGCCGCGCCTTCGCATCGTCGGGAATCGCGAGTCCGCCGATGAACGTGCGCAGCGCCTCGGGCGTGATGCGCGCGCCGCGCGTGAGGGCCTTCAGCTGCTCGTAGGCATTCTCGATGCCGTAGCGGCGCATCACCGTCTGCACCGCCTCCGCGAGCACCTCCCAGTTCGCTTCGAGGTCCGCCGCGAGCCGCGCGGCGTCCACTTCCAGCTTGTCGAGGCCGCGCGCGCAGGCAACATACCCGAGCAGGCTGTGCCCGAACGCAACGCCGACGTTGCGCAGCACCGTCGAATCGGTCAGGTCGCGCTGCCAGCGCGACACCGGGAGCTTGTCCGCGAGATGGCGGAGCAGCGCATTCGCGACCCCGAGGTTGCCTTCGGAGTTCTCGAAGTCGATCGGGTTCACCTTGTGCGGCATCGTCGACGACCCCACCTCGCCGGCGACCAGCTTCTGCCGGAAGAGGCCGAGCGAGACGTATCCCCATACGTCGCGATCGAGGTCGACGAGGATCGTGTTGAGCCGCGCAACCGCATCGAACGCTTCCGCGAGCGTGTCGTGCGGCTCGATCTGCGTCGTGTACGGGTTGAACTCGAGCCCGAGCGACTCGACGAACCGCCGGGCGAAGGTCTCCCAGTCGACCTGCGGATACGCAACGAGATGCGCGTTGTAGTTGCCCACGGCGCCGTTCGCCTTGCCGGTCAGCCGGACCGCGGCGAGCCGCGCCCGCGCGCGGCGCAGCCGGGCGACCACGTTCGCCAGCTCCTTGCCGAGGGTGGTCGGAGTCGCCGGCTGGCCGTGCGTGCGTGCGAGCATCGGCGCGTCCGCGTGCGCGTGCGCGAGGCCCGCGAGCCGATCCGTAAGCCGGTCGATCGCGGGCAGCAATGCTTCGTCGCGCGCACCGCGCACGAGCAGTGCGTACGCGAGGTTGTTGATGTCCTCCGACGTGCACGCGAAGTGGATGAAGGGGCTGGCCCGCTCTAGCGCGGGGTCGCCAGCGACCCGCTCGCGGATCCAGTACTCGATCGCCTTGACGTCGTGATTGGTCTCGCGCTCGATCGCCTTGACGCGCTCGCCGTCGGATTCGCCGAACGCCGCGGCGAGGGCGCGCAGCTGCGCCGCCACCTCGGGTACGAACGGTCCCACCTCGGGCACGCCCGGCTCGGCGGCGAGCGCGATGAGCCATTCGATTTCCACCCGGACCCGCGCCCGGATGAGCGCCAGCTCGTTGGCCCACGCCCGCAGCGGCTCGAGGCTGCGCGCGTAACGGCCGTCGAGCGGCGAGATCGCGGTGAGCGCAGAGAGCGGCATGTCGGGAGCGCGGAAAATGTCGCGGATGAGTCTACCATGCAGCCCCGCGCGGGCCGCCCACGCACGAATTGCGCGTATATAATCCGCCGTTCCCAAACGCCCACGCCCACTCCTCCGACGCGAAAATGAAGCTCATCGGCTCGCTGGCCAGTCCGTACACCCGCAAGGCGCGCATCGTCGCGGCCGAGAAACGCGTCGACTGCGTGTGGGAGCCCCAGAACGTGTGGGCGCCCGAGAACCCCGTGCCGGATTACAACCCGCTCGGCAAAGTGCCGGTGCTGGTACTCGACGACGGGACCGCCCTTTACGACTCGCGGGTGATCTGCGAGTTCCTCGATACGGTGTCGCCGATCGGCAAGCTGATCCCCGCGGGCAACCGCGAGCGTATCGAGGTGCGTCGCTGGGAAGCGCTGGCGGACGGCGTGCTCGACGCCGCCGTGCTGGCGCGCCTGGAAGGCACGCGTCCCGCCGGCGAGCGCAGTCAGGGCTGGATCGATCGCCAGATGGGCAAGGTCGGGCGCGGGCTCGACGCGATTGACATCCAGATCGGCACGCGGCAGTGGTGCTGCGGAAACGGATTCACGCTCGCGGACATCGCCGTCGGCGCATGCGTCGGCTGGCTGGACTTCCGCTTCCCGCAGCTCGAATGGCGCAAGGGCCGCGCGAACCTCGCGCGCCTCGCGGTGAAGCTCGCCGAGCGCGCGAGCTTCGCGGAGACGGCGCCGCGCGAGTAGCGCGCAGCGTGCGGCGTCTACTGAATCACCCCTCCCCCCAGACACACCTCCCCGCTGTACAGCACGACGGATTGGCCCGGGGTCACCGCCCACTGCGGCTCGTCGAACTCGAACGCGCACCGCGCCGCATCGACCGCGGCGATGCGACATGCGGCGTCGGTCTGGCGGTAGCGCGTCTTCCCGCCGTACGCGGTGTCCGTTCCCGGCAACTCCCCGCCGACCCACGCGAGATCCGCCGCGACCAGGGATCGGCTCGTCAACAGCGGGTGGTCGTGGCCCTGGACGACGATCAGTTCATTGTTGCCGAGATCCTTGCCTGCGACGTACCACGCGGAGCCGTCGCCGCCCTTCGTCCCGCCGATGCCGAGCCCCGAACGCTGCCCGATGGTGTAAAACGCGAGCCCGATGTGCTCGCCGACGACCCGCCCGTCGGGCGTCTTCATCGGGCCGGGCTGACGCGGCAGATAGCGGTTGAGGAACTCGCGGAACGGCCGCTCGCCGATGAAGCAGATGCCGGTCGAGTCCTTCTTCTCCGCCACGGGCAGCCCGGCTTCGCGGGCGATGCGGCGCACTTCGGTCTTGCGGAAACGTTCGAGGGGGAAAACCACCCGAGCGAGCTGTGCCTGCGTAAGGCGGTGCAGAAAGTAGCTCTGGTCCTTGGCCGGGTCGGCGCCCTTCAGGAGTTCGAACCGGCCGCTGCCCTCACGCACGCCGGCGTAGTGGCCGGTCGCGATGCGGCTCGCGCCCATCGCCACCGCCCGGTCGAGGAACGCCTTGAACTTGATCTCGGCGTTGCAGAGCACGTCCGGGTTGGGCGTGCGCCCGGCCGAGTACTCGCGCAGGAACTCGGCGAAGACCCGGTCCCGGTACTCGGCCGCGAAGTTGACGACGTCGAGCTCGATTCCGAGCACGTCGGCAACGGACGCGACGTCGATCAGGTCCTGGCGGGTCGAGCAGTACTCGTCGTCGTCATCGTCCTCCCAGTTCTTCATGAAGAGACCCATGACGTCGTACCCCGCGCGCTTGAGGAGCAGCGCGGCGACCGACGAGTCGACGCCGCCGGACATGCCGACCACGATGCGTTCGTGAGCCATGCGGGATTAGAAGCGGGATTAGAAGCGGGCCCAGAAGCGGAAGAGCTCGGTGCCGGGCGGTCGCGCCCCCTCCAGCCACTCGTCCAGCGGGTAGATGGTGGCGGGATTGCCGGGATCAAGAAACCACGTGTCGACGACCCACTGCGCCGCCTCCGCCGTTTCGCTGAGCTGCGCACCCCAGTGCACCGCGAGGAACCGCCCGCGCGTCACCCGGTCCGCGACGGTGTGGAACCGCAGCCATCCGTTGCGCTCCAGCAGCGCGAGATACGCGGTCGTATTCAACGAATGGTCGATGCAGTCCATCCGGCCTTCGGCGCCGTCGTCGTCGACGTTGCCGCCGCGGTCGCGCCAGGTCGGGGTCTGCAGGGCGGCGTGGAAGTAGAGCGCCCCCATGGCGCGCGCGATAGCCTCGCGCTCGGCCTGCGGCGAGGCCACGTCGACGAACAGGCTCTTCACCTCGCCGAGGTCGGCGGGCGCGAACCGGACGACCGCCGCATCCTTGCAGCCGTAGTTGAAGCACACCTGCACCTCTTCGGCGCGCGCGAGGCCCACCGCGAGCGTCGCGACCACCAGCGCGGCGTGACCGAAGAACCGTTTCATGCGAGGTGCCGGAGCAGTTCGAGCGGATAGCGGTGGCCGGCGAGCGCGTCGTCCACGCAGATCATGACCAGCGGGCTGCGATGGCGCGGCGCAAGCGCGCGAATCTCCTCCGGCGTCAACCACAGCACGCGGCGGATCTCCTTGTCGAGCGCACGCCCCGGCTCGGCGTCGGTCGCCTCGCCGAGGAAGGTGAAGCGCAGAAAGGTGACGTCTTTCGACGCGAGGTGCCAGCGGTACACTCCGAGCAGATGCGTCGGGCGGAAGGGGTGCGCGGTTTCCTCGAGCGCCTCCCGCGAACACGCGTCGGCGAGCGTCTCGCCGCGCTCCCAGTGGCCGGCCGGCTGGTTGTAGACGAGCCGCCCGTCCACCTCTTCCTCGACCAGGCAGAACCGTCCCGCGCGCTGCATGACCGCGGCGACCGTCACGCTGGGTTTCCAGATCCCGGTCAAGCTGCCTTGCGCGTGTTTTTCCGGATGAAGTCCGCCATCCGCGCCACGCCCGCCTCGATCGCCTGCCGCGAGGCCGCATAGCTGAAGCGGACGTGCTGGCCTTCGCCGGGCACGCGCGCGCCGAAGTGGATGTCGGCGAGCACCGCGACACCCGCCTCGTTGAGGAGGCGCTTGCGGAACTCCTCGGAGTCCGCCGCGCCGATCATCCGGCACGCCTCGGTGACGTTCGGCCACGCGTAGAACGCGCCGCCCGGCGTCTTGCACGTCACCCCCGGCGCCTCGTTCAGCAGCCGCACGATCAGGTTGCAGCGCTCGATGAACGACGCGCGCATCGTCTCGGCGTCGGTCTGCGGGCCTTTGATCGCCTCGACCGCGGCCCACTGCGTGATCTGCGACGCGCACGAGTCGGTATTGGTCACCCAGCGCACGAACTGCGGGGCGAGCACCGGGTTCGAGGTGAAGCCGAGTCGCCAGCCGGTCATCGCCCAGGTCTTGGACGCGCCGTCGGAGATGATCGTGCGCTCGTACATCCCGGGTAGCGACGCGATCGACGCGAACTCGCCTGCGTAGCAGAGGCGCGAGTAGATCTCGTCGGCGTAGATCCACACCTCGGGACGGCGGCGCAGGATCGCCGCGATGTCCTCGAGGTCGCGCTTGGCGAGGATGCCGCCCGTAGGGTTGTGCGGCGAGTTCAGGATCAGCAGCCGGGTGCGCGGCGTGAGCTTCGCCTCGAGCTCGGCCGGATCGAACGCGAAGTTGCGGGCCTCGCGCAAGTGCAGCGGCACCGGCACTGCGCCGTGCGCCTTGATCTGGGACTCGTAGATCGGGAAGCCCGGGTTGGGATAGATCACTTCGTCGCCGACGCCGTGATCGGTCGTCGCGAGGATCGAGTACGCGATGAACGGCTTCGCGCCGGCGCCCACCACGACGTCCTCCGGCTTGATCGCGAGGCCGCGCATGCGGCCCATATATTCCGCGGCCGCCTCCCGCAGCTCGTCGATGCCGGCCGACGGCGTATACCCGTGCTTGCCCTCGCGGATCGCCTTGATCGCCGCGTCCTGGATGTGCGTCGGCGTCGGGAAATCCGGCTGGCCGATGCAGAACGAAATGATGTCGCGCCCCTGGCGGAGGAGCGCCGTCACCTCGGCCAGAACGACGAAAGCGTTCTCGGTGCCGAGGTCGGCGGTGCGGCGGCTGATGGCAGGCATGGGCTAAGTCGTTGTTCGCAGAAGCCGTATTCTAGCCACAGCGGCCCGCGGAACACAGCGGGAACCGCCCTCTCTCCGCGTCGTCCGTGACCTGCTACATCCGGCTGGCGAGGTTGAAGCCGCCGAGGAAGGCGACGAGATTCTGGCCGAGCAGGTCGAGCGCGTAGCCGCCCTCCTGCACCATGACCGTCGGCAGCTTGAGTCCGGCGATCGCGTCGCCGATCCGCCGGTAGCCGTCGTTCGTGACCTTCAGCACCGAGAGCGGGTCGCGCTCGTGCGCATCGAAGCCGACCGACACCACGAGCGCCTCCGAGCGGTGCGCACGCACCGCCTCGAGCGCCTCGTCGAGCGCGTCTAGGTAGTCGGCGTCGCCGCTCGCCGGGGCGAGCGGGATGTTGAGATTGCTGCCCTCCCCCTCGCCCGCGCCGTACTCGTCCGCGTAGCCGGAGAAAAACGGGTAGTACCCGGTCGGGTCGGTGTGGATCGAGACGACTTGCACGTCGGCGCGCCGGTAGAAGATCGCCTGCGTGCCATCGCCGTGGTGCGTGTCCACATCGAGGATCGCAACGCGCTCGAAGTGCGTGCGCAGCAGCTCGGCCGCGATCGCCGCGTTATTCAGGTAGCAGAAGCCGCCGGCGCGATCGGCGTGGGCATGATGTCCCGGCGGACGGCACAGGCCGTACGCCGCGTGCTCGCCTGCCAGCACCGCCTCGGCCGCGGCGAGCGCCGTGTGAGCGCCGGCGACCGCCGACTCCCAGGTGCCCGCCCCGACCGCCGACGCGAGGTCACCGATGTAGTAACCCGCCTGCGCGACGGGCGAAGCCGCGCGGGGTGGTCGCCGCGGCGCGAGGTCATCGTGCGCGCCACGGTACGGGTGCACGTTGGGCAGGATCTCGGCCCCGCCGTTCTTCACCGCCGACCACCGCGACCACGCGGTGCGCAGGAACTCGAGGTACCCGGACTCGTGGACCCGCGCGATCCAGTCCATGCTGATGCCGTCGCGCGGCTCCTCGACGACGTAGCTCCCGCGCTGCACGGAAGCGAGCAGGCGCTCGCAGCGCTCCGGCACCTCGAGATGGGGAACCAGCCGTCCGGCCATCATGAACTGCTGCGGGCGGTGCGCGAGCTGTTTCGGGGAGTAAAAAATTCTCATCGCTCAGTCATCGCTCAGTCATCGCTCAGTTATCGACTGGCGCGCGCCACGACCGCGTGCAGCAGGACGTTTACGCCGGGCGCAGTGTACGCGAGCTCCGCCCGTTCGTTGTTGTTGTGCGTGATGCCTTCCGCGCACGGCGTGAAGATCATCGCCATCGGCGCGACCTTCGCCAGGTGATAGGCGTCGTGGCCCGCCTGGCTCGCGATGTCGAGCGTGGGCACTCCGAGCCGCGCCGCGGCCGCGCGGATGAGGCCGACGCATTCAGGATCGAAGCGCTCGTCGCCGAACATCCACTGATCCACGACCTTCATCGTAACGTTGCCGCGCCGCGCGCAGACCGGGATCGCGTCGAGCAGGTCCTTCGCCATGTGGTCCGCCGTCTCCGGATCCTCGTGGCGCACGTCCACCGTGACCTGCGCCCAGTCCGAGAGGATGCCGGGCTTGTTCGGCCACGCGAGCAGCCGCGACACCGTCGCCTTCCCATACGTGGCGTGGTACTTCCAGCCGATGTCGTTCACCGCGACGGCGAGATGCGCCGCGCCCACGAGCGCGTTCCTGCGCTTGTCCATCGGCCACGGTCCGGTGTGCGCGGTCTCGCCCCGCACCTCCACGATGTAGCCGCGCACCGCGTAGCCCTGGGTCACGATGCCCACGTCCACCGCCTGCTCGTCGAGAATCGGGCCCTGCTCGATATGCAGCTCGAAGTACGCGTCCACCGGGCGCCCGCCTACGGGGGCTTCGCCCGCATAGCCGATGCGCGCGAGCTCGTCGCCGAGCACTTTGCCATCGTCGTCCTTGCGCGCGAGCACCCAGTCCACGTCGTACACGCCGGCAAACGCGCCGGAGGCGATCATCGGCGGGGCGAAGCGCGCGCCTTCCTCGTTCGTCCACGACGCGAGCTCGATCGGACGCTGCGTACGGACACCACGGTCGTTGAGCGTACGGATGACCTCGAGCCCCGCGAGCACGCCGACGACGCCGTCGTACCTGCCGCCGTTGACCTGGGTGTCGAGGTGGCTGCCGATCACTACCGGCGCGAGCCGGTCATCGGTTCCCGCGCGGCGCGCGAAGATGTTCCCGACGCGGTCGATCATGACCGCGCAGCCGGCCTCGCGGCACCACGCGACGAACGCATCGCGCATCTGTTTGTCCGCGTCGGAGAGCGCGACGCGCGCGAGCCCGCCGGGCCGGCCGGGGCCGATCGTTCCAGACCGCTCGACGGTGCGCCAGAAGCGCGCCTCGTCGATGCGGACCGCCGGGTCGAGCATTCGTCCGCTGGCCGTTATGCCACGGCGCGCAGCGCCTCGGCGACCACGCCGAACATCGTATCGAGGTGCGACTTCTCCACGATGAGCGGCGGGCAAAAGGCGATGGTGTCGCCGATCGCCCGCACGAACACCCCGCGCTCCCACGCGCGGTTGTGCACCTCGAGCCCGCGCGCACCCGGCGCGCCGGGGCGCGGGGCGAGCTCCACCGCACCGATGAGCTGCAGGTTGCGGCAGTCGATCACGTTCGGCAGTCCGCGCAAGCTGTGCACGCCGTCCTCGAAGTACGCGCCGAGCTGGTTGGCGCGGTCGAAAAGTCCTTCCTCGGCGTAAGTGTCGAGCGTGCCGAGCGCCGCGGCCGAGGCGAGCGGGTGGCCCGAGTACGTGTAGCCGTGAAAGAACTCGACGCCGCCGCCTGGCGACTCGACGAACGTGCGGTAGATCTCGTCCCGCACCAGCACGCCACCCATCGGGACGGTCCCGCTCGTGATGCCCTTCGCGAAGGTGATCAGGTCGGGCACGACGCCGAAGTACTGGCTTGCGAACGGCGCCCCAAGGCGGCCGAAGCCGGTAATCACCTCGTCGAAGATGAGGAGGATCCCGTGCCGGTCGCAGATCTCGCGCAGGCGCTTGAGGTAGCCCCGCGGCGGGACGAGCACGCCACCCGCGCCGGCGACCGGTTCGACGATGACCGCGGCGATGTTGATCGCGTCGTGCAGGGGAATGATGCGGCTCTCGAGCTCGTCGGCCAGCTCGGCGCCCGTATCCGACTGGCCGCGAGCGAACGCCCGCGTCGAGAGATCCTGCGTGTGCCGCAGGTGGTCGACCTGCGGCAGCAGCACCGCCCCGAATGCCTTGCGGTACGCCGGCACGCCGCCGACCGACATGCCGCCGATGTTCGCGCCGTGGAAGCCGCGCTCGCGCCCGATGAAGCGCGTGCGGGTCGCCGCACCCCGCAGGCGGTGATACGCGAGCGAGATCTTCAGCGCGGTGTCGACCGATTCGGAGCCCGAGTTCACGAAGAAGACGTGTTTCATGCCCGCGGGGGCGATCTCGACGACCCGATGCGCCGCCTCGAATGCGCGGGGGTGCCCGATCGAATACGACGAGCAGAAGTCGAGCGTTCCGGCCTGCCGCGCGATCGCCTCGACGATCTTCGGGCGGCAGTGCCCGGCGTTCACGCACCAGAGCGTCGCCATCGCGTCCATGACCTGCCGGCCGTCCGCGGAGGTGTAGTACATGTCCTTCGCACCGACCACGAGTCGCGGCGCCTGCTTGAACGCGCGGTTCGAGGTCAGCGGCATCCAGAAGGCTTCGAGGTCGAGCGACTGGCGGAGTTGGCGCGGGTCGTTCATTGCGGAGTCCTGCGAAGGGGGCCGGTGGATTCTAGCTCAGGGGGCGCGCCTCTTTGCCGGATAATCGGGGCCTGCGGCCAGCGAGCGAATGCACGGTGACCACCAGCGCCATGAGCACCACCACCACGACCCCCAGCGCCCTCGAGAACGCCAACGTCGCCGGGATGGAGGAAATGCCGACGCCCGATGCCGTGCACGCGACGGTCCCGGTCACCGCGCGCGCGGCCGAGACGGTCGCGCGTGGTCGCGAAGCGGTGCGCGCGATCCTGGACCGGCAGGACCCGCGCCTTTTCGTGGTCGTCGGGCCCTGCTCGATCCACGACCCAGCGGCGGCGCTCGACTACGCCGCACGGCTTACGCGGCTCGCCGAGCAGGTGCGCGAAACGCTGTTCGTGGTGATGCGGGTCTACTTCGAAAAGCCGCGCACCTCCACCGGCTGGAAGGGCTTCATCAACGATCCGCACATGGACGACTCGTTCCGCATCGACGAGGGGATCGTGCGCGCGCGACGGCTGCTCGCGCAGTTCGCCGAGATGGGGCTGCCCGCGGGCTCGGAAGCGCTCGATCCGCTGTCGCCGCAGTACCTCGGCGACCTCATCAGTTGGTACGCGATCGGCGCGCGCACCACCGAGTCGCAGACCCACCGCGAGATGGCGAGCGGGCTGTCCGCGCCGGTCGGGTTCAAGAACGGCACCGACGGCGGGCTCGATGTGGCGGTGAACGCGATCCGGTCGGCGGGCGCGCCCCACAGCTTCCTCGGCATCAACCCGCAGGGCCGCCCGGCGATCGTGCGCACGAGCGGCAACCGCCATGGCCATCTCGTGCTGCGCGGCGGCGGGGGGCGGCCGAACTACGACACGGTGAGCGTGCGGCTCGCCGAGAAGGCGCTCGCGGCGGCGCAGCTGCCGGGCAACATCGTGATCGACTGCTCGCACGCCAACTGCCTCAAGGACCACACCCTGCAGCCGCTCGTCTTCAACGACTGCGTCCATCAGATCGTCGAAGGCAATCGCTCCATCGTGGGGCTGATGGCCGAGTCGAACCTCGAGGCCGGCAACCAGCCGATTCCCGACGACCTCTCGAAGCTCCAGTACGGCGTGTCGGTGACCGACGCCTGCGTGGACTGGGCGACGACTGAGGAGATGCTCCTGCGCGCGGGCGCCAAGCTCAAACGCATACTCGCGACCCGCACTCCCTAACAAGGCTATTGAAAATCGGTTTCCCGACGCTGCGACGCGGCTCCAGAGGGAAACCGATTTTCGACAGGCACCGATTTAGAGGGCAGGGGGGGGTGTCCCTCGAATTTCAACACCCTGCTTACGCGCGCGACTACTCGACCACGTCCTTGTAGACGTGCCACGTCGCGTGCCCGATGACCGGGAGCACGACGAGCAGTCCGACGTAGAACGCCGCAAACCCGAGCCCGGTCAGCACGACGACGATCGCGCCCCAGAGCAGCATCGGCGCGAAGTTGGTGCGCAGCGCATTGAAGCTCGTGATCATCGCCGAGAGCGCGTCCATCTTCTCGCGGTCGAGCAGCATCGGCAGCGCTACCACCGAGGTCGCAAACACGAACAGCGCGAATCCACAGCCGGCTGCGAGGTACGCGCCAACGAAGGCGAGGGCATCGGGCGACTCGAGCAACTGCGCGGCGAGCGTCGTACCGCTCGGGACCCCCGCAGGAAAGAAGAGCGCCACCACCACGACCGACACGCGCACCCAGACCGCGAGCAGGAGCGCAAGGATCAAGGCGTAGAACCCGATGGCGGCGCGGTTCGCCTTCCAGGCGCTCATGGTGTCGCCGACCGCGACCGGCCGTCCGGCGCGCACGCGGCGGCTGATGTCGTACAGCCCCATCGCGAGGAACGGCCCGACGAGCAGGAAGCCGGTGAGGAACGCGATCTCGATCGCGCCCTTACCCCACGTCTGCGTGAGGAGGACGCCCATCGCCGTGAGCGCGACGCCGTAGAAGAGGCTCGTGCCGGTCGCGGCGCGGAAGTCGCGCCAGCCCTCGCGGAGCCAGCGCCAGGGCGCGTCCATGCCGACCCTGCGGATCGGCGGCAGCCCGCTCGTGGCCGTCAGGTACTCGGGCTGCGATCCCCCGCCCTCGGGGGCGGGCGCGGGGTCGTGCGTCTCCTCGACCATAGCCTCCTCCCGGCTGGCATCGCGGCGCGCCGCGGTCAGAGCTTCAGATCGGCGAACACTTCCTTCGCGGTCCTGAAGGCCTCGAGCGCGCTCGGCGCGCCGGCGTAGGCGCCCACCTGAAGGAAGATCTCCGCGATCTCCTCCTTGGTCACGCCGTTGGTGATCGCGCCACGCAGATGCAGCTTCAGCTCCTCCGGATGCCCGGTCGCAGCGAGCATCGCGAGGTTGAGCATGCTGCGCGTCTTGCGCGGCAGCCCGGGACGCGTCCAGATCGCGCCCCAGCAGTGCTTGGTGACATACTCCTGCCAGTGCTGGTTGAAGTCGTCGGCCGCGGCGACCGCCTTGTCGACGTACGGCGCGCCGAGCACGTCCCGCCGCACGGCCATGCCGCGATCGTAGAGCTCTTTCTCTTCCATGACGTCGATCCCTTTCAGGATTGCAGCGGCGAACATAGCACGCGGACGCGGCGCATGAGCCCGCCGGGCCGCCCCAAGGGCGAACCCTTGGCGCGTAGCGCCAAGGTAATCCAATGACCCCGAAGCGCCGTCGAGCGGGCGCGGCGGTGCCGCAGACGCGCATCGGGCGGCTGGTGAGCCTCGGGCTCGCCGCGGGCGAGCTCGCCGTCGGCGGCGCGGTCGAGGGGCTGCGGCGGCTCGCTTCCGCGCAACCCGGCGGCGCCGGCAGCGTGTTCCTGACCGCGGCAAGCGCGGAGCGCCTCGCCGCCCGCCTCGCGCGCCTGCGGGGCGCGGCGATGAAGCTCGGCCAGCTCCTGTCCCTGGAAGGCGAGGACCTGGTGCCCCCGGAGTTCGCGCGCGCCCTGGCGACGCTGCGCTCGGGTGCGAGCCCGATGCCGGCCGCGCAGCTGCACCGCATGCTCGGACGGGAATGGGGTGCAGGCTGGGCACACCGCTTCGAGCGCTTCGACGAGGACCCGATCGCCGCGGCGTCGATCGGCCAGGTGCACCGCGCACTCACCGGCGACGGCCGCGACCTCGCGATCAAGGTCCAGTACCCGGGCGTCGCGCGCTCGATCGACAGCGACGTCGACAACGTCGCGGTGCTGCTGCGGCTGCTCAACCTGCTGCCGCTCGAGATCGAGATCGCGGGCCTCGTCGCCGAGACGAAGCGCCAGTTGCACGAGGAGGCCGACTACCTCGCCGAGGCGCGGCACCTCGCGCGCTTTCGGCGCCTGGTCGCCGACGAGTCGCGGCTCGTGGTGCCGCGGGTTCACGCGGACCTCACCACCCAGCGTGTGCTCGCGATGGACTACGTGCACGGCGAGCCGCTGGAAGCGCTCGGCGCCGCGGACGTCGCGCAGCGCACCCGGAACGAGATCGGCGCCCTGCTGGAGCGACTCCTCTTCCGCGAGCTGTTCGAGTTCCGGGCAATGCAGACCGACCCGAACTTCGCCAATTATCTCTGGGACCGCGCGGGTGGCCGGGTCGTGCTGCTCGACTTCGGTGCCACGCGCGAGTTCTCCAGCGCGTTCGTCGAGCACTTTCGCGCGATCTCGCGCGCGGTGATCGCCGGCAACCGCGCACGCATCCGGCAACGGGCGATCGAGATCGGCTACCTCGCGCCGGAGGACTCGCGCGAGCGCGCCGACGCGGTCGTGCAGGTCATCCGGCTCGTCTGCGAGCCGCTGCAGCACCGCGGACCGTACGATTTTGCGGCCTCGGACCTGCCGTCGCGGGTGCGCAATCTCGGCTTCGATCTCGCGTTCCGCAAGGGCCTGCTGCGCGCGCCGCCGCCGGAGACGCTGTTCCTGCACCGCAAGCTGGTGGGATCGTTCCTGCTGCTCGCGCGCATCGGCGCGCGCGTGAACGCGCACGCGCTGGTATTGCCGTTGCTCGGCGGCGAGTGAGTTCCAGGGCTCAGCCGAGCGTCGGCATGTTGAACCCGGGTGCGGGGGTGTCCTGGTGCGGCCAGCGCGTGGTGATGACCTTGGTGCGAGTGTAGAACTTGACGCCCTCAATCCCATGCACGTGCAGGTCGCCGAAAAGCGAGTTCTTCCAGCCACCGAACGAATAATAGGCGACCGGAACGGGGATCGGCACATTGATGCCGACCATTCCGACCTGGATCTCATTCTCGAACCGGCGCGCCGCGCCGCCCGATTCGGTGAAGATCGCCACGCCGTTCGCGTATGGGTTCGCGTTCACCATTGCGATCCCGTCTTCAAGCGTCGGTACGCGGAGCACGATTAGTACTGGCCCGAAGATCTCGTCCTGGTAGATCTTCATCGTCGGCTTTACGTTGTCGAAAAGAGTGGTGCCGAGGAAGAAGCCGTCCTCATACCCCTTCACGACCAGCCCGCGGCCGTCGGCCACGAGCTTCGCACCTTCCTTGATGCCGACTTCGACGTAGCTCGCGACCTTGTCGCGGTGCTGCCTCGTCACGAGCGGCCCCATGTCCATGCCATCGGCGTGGCCCGGCCCGATCTTGATGGCTTGCGCCTTCTTCTTAAGCAGCGACACGAGCGGGTCGGCGACCCCGCCGACCGCGACCACGGCCGAGATCGCCATGCAGCGCTCGCCCGCCGAGCCGTAGGCGGCGCCGATCAGCGCGTCGGCAGTGAACTCCAGGTCGGCATCAGGCAGCACGACCGCGTGGTTCTTCGCGCCGCCGAGCGCCTGCACGCGCTTGCCGTTCCTCGCGCAGGTCTCGTAGATGTACTTCGCGATCGGCGTCGAGCCGACGAACGACACGGCACCGATGCCGGGATGCGCGAGGATCGCGTCCACCGCCTCCTTGTCGCCGTGCACGACGTTGAACACGCCGTCCGGCAGACCGGCCTGCTTGTACAGCTCGGCGATCCGCATCGACGCCGAGGGCACCTTCTCCGAGACCTTGAGGAGGAAGGTGTTACCGCACGCGATCGCGACCGGGTGCATCCACAGCGGCACCATCACCGGAAAATTGAACGGCGTGATCCCTGCGCACACGCCGACCGGCTGGCGCACCGTGTGCGTGTCGACCTGCGTGCCGACGTTCTCCGAGTACTCGCCCTTGAGCAGGTTCGGAATGCCGCAGGCGAACTCGACCACCTCCAGCCCGCGCTGCACCTCGCCCATCGCATCGGGTAGCGTCTTGCCGTGCTCTTCGGTGATGAACTGCGCGAGCGCCTTGTGATGCTCCTGCACGAGCGCGAGGAACTTCTGCATCACGCGCGCGCGGCGTAGCGGCGGCGCGTCGCGCCACTCCGGCAGCACGGCCTGCGCGGCCTTCACCGCGGCGCCGACCTCGGCGGCGTTCGCGAACGGGACGCGCTTCGTCACTGCCCCGGTCGCCGGATTGGTGACCTCGCCGGAGCGGCCGCTGAGGGAAGCGACCGGCTTGCCGCCGATCCAATGGGGAAGAGTCTGGAGCTCGATGGGCCTATTCATTGCGGTCCTGCGGGTGTGAGCGGTTGCGAGATCGCTACTCTAGCGCGAACCGGACGGTCCGCGGTCAGGGCGGCACGGCCGCTCAGCCGCGCTTGCGCTTCGCGTACAGCGCGCGGAAGGTTTTGCCGGCGGGCGCAGGGAAATCACGCGTCAGGGTCCAGCCGCTGCCGGCGAGCGGCAGTTTCGTGATCCGATTCAGCCGGCCGCCGAGGACCCTGAGGAAACGCGCCGCCCACCACACGCCGATCGCGTAGATGCGCGGATGCAGCGCGGCCCACGCCCACAAGCGCACACCGACGCGCTCGCTCCACGGACGCAAGCCGCGATCAACCTGCTTCTCGCGCAGCTTGCGGAGCAGATCCGGAAGCGGGATCTTCACCGGGCACACCACGCCGCACTGATTGCAGAGCGTCGCGGCGTGCGGCAGATCGAGCGCGTTCTCGAGTCCAACATAAGACGGCGTGAGCACCGCGCCCATCGGCCCCGGGTACACCCAGCCGTACGCGTGGCCGCCGACGGTCTTGTACACCGGGCAGTGATTCATGCAGGCGCCGCAGCGGATGCAGCGGAGCATCTCCTGCAGGTCGGTGCCCACGAGGTTGGTGCGCCCGCCGTCGACGAGGATGAAGTACATGTGCTCCGGGCCGTCGCGGTCGTCGCGCCCCTTCGGCCCGGTGAAGAAGCTGATGTAGTTCGAGATCGGCTGTCCGGTCGCCGAGCGCGTCAGCAGGCGCAGGAGCGCCGCGAAGTCCTCCAGCGTCGGGATCACCTTCTCGATGCCGGTAATGCAGACGTGCACGCGCGGCAGCGTCGTGACCATCCGCCCGTTGCCTTCATTGGTCACGATCCCGCCCGACCCGGTCTCGGCGACGAGAAAGTTGCCGCCCGAAATGCCGAGGTCCGCGGACACGAAATGCGTCCGCAGCGCCTCGCGCGCCTCGCGGGTCATCTCCGGGATGTCGGTCTTGCGCGGCTTGGCGTGCGCGCGCGCGAAGAGATCCGCGACCTCGTCCTTCGACTTGTGCACCGCCGGCGCGATGATGTGCGACGGCGCCTCGCCCGCGAGCTGGATGATGTACTCGCCGAGGTCGGTCTCGACCGGCATCACGCCGGCGGCTGCGAGCGCCTCGTTGAGGCCGGCCTCCTCCGAGAGCATTGATTTCGACTTCACCGCCTTCTTCAGCCCATGGCGGCGGCAAATCTCGAGCACGAGGTCGCGCGCCTCGTCGCCGGTGCGCGCGAACAGCACGGTCGCGCCGCGTCGCGTCGCTTCGCGTTCGAACCGCTCGATGAGCGTGTCGAGGTCGGCGAGCGAGCGGTCGCGGATCTCCGCGCCCGCGTCCCGCAGCCGCTCGAATGCGGCGTGGCCGTACGCCTCGACCGCCTTGGCGCGCAACGCCGCCAGTCCGGCGCTGCCGAACTTCTGCAGGTTCGCCTGCAGCGTCGCATCGCCGAGCGCAATGCCGGCGCGCGACTTGAAATGCATCGAGTGAACTTGCATCAGCGCTTCCCGGCCGTACCCGCCAGCACTTCGGCGACGTGCAACACGCGGGTGGCCTCGTTACCTCGCCGGCGCAGCCGTCCCTCGATGTTGAGCATGCAGCCGAGGTCGCCGAGCACGACCGCGTCGGCGCCGGTGGCCTCGAGCGCCTCGCACTTGCGATCGGCGATCGCACCCGAGACCGCGCCGAACTTGATCGAGAACGTGCCGCCGAAGCCGCAGCACTGCTCGCATTCGCTCATTTCCACGAGCGACAGGCCCGGCACTTTCGCGAGCAGCGCGCGCGGCTGGGCCTTGACGCCCATCTCGCGCAGGCCGGCGCACGAGTCGTGATAGGTCACGCGGCCGCGGAACTCGCCGGGCACCTTGTCGAGCTGCACGACGTTCGCGAGGAAGTCGGTTAGTTCATACACGCGCCCCGCGAGCCGCTCGACTCGTCCGCGCAAACTCGGCGAGTCCTGGAAGAGCTCGGGATAGTGCGTCTTGATCATGCCGGCGCAGGAGCCCGATGGGGCGACGAGGACCTCGCAGCCCTCGAACTCGGCCAGCACCTTCTCGGCGAGGGCCCGCGCGGCCTGCCGATCGCCCGAGTTGTAACCGGGCTGGCCGCAACAGGTCTGGGTCGGCGGCACGTAGACCTCGCACCCGGCCGCCTCGAGCAGGTCGATCGTGGCGAAGCCGATGCTCGGGCGCATCAGGTCGACGAGGCAGGTGACGAACAGGCCGACGCGCATCGCGCTTTTGTGGTTCTGCAGGGGTGGTCCTGCAGGGGTGGTTCTGCGGGGTCGCGCGGAGCTTAGCACAGGGCTTGGTGCGAGCGTCCGGCGCGGTTTCCGGATCGCGGTGTAGACTTTTGTCAATCGTCAAATCGTCAAATCGTCAAATCGTCACCTACGACGAAGCGGCACGTACG
>Ga0315278_10000771_pt1 | contig 27865 bp, 5 predicted proteins | sample YL17G06_0_MG_FD_203880 | JGI IMG/M metagenome (GOLD analysis project Ga0315278, IMG submission 203880) | Sediment microbial communities from Yellowstone Lake, YNP, Wyoming, USA - YL17G06_0 | ecosystem: Environmental > Aquatic > Freshwater > Lake > Sediment | place: USA: Wyoming | collected... | reverse complement strand
AGCAAATAATTTTTCTACTATATTCCAGGTTAGCGGTTCACCGCCAATTAGAAAGCGCCTTATATTCAATTGCAGGTTCTTCCCGCCCCTGCTTTCAAGGAGCAAACGAAGATGCGTCGGCGTTCCATCGGAAATATCGATAGCATACTTCATGTAATATTCATACAGTTTCTCGCCGTCGAAGCGGGTATCTCCCGGTACGATGTATAAACTATACCCCAGCAGCAGTGCGCCGAATACCTGTTTTACGGAAGCATCGAATATAAAGGGAGCAACCAGGGCCACCTCGAGGTTCCGGCTGTATTTTGAATAAATTCTCTCTTTTAATCCATAGACAAGGTTTACTACATTCCGGTGTTCCACCATGACGCCCTTGGGCCTGCCGGTGGAACCCGAAGTGTAGATGATGTAAGCTAGATTTGAAGAATTAAAATTCGAGGCACGAATAGCGAAATTCGAAACAAATTCAAAATGCAAAAACTCAAAATTCAAAACCATCAAATCTTCAAAGTTTTTGTTTTGAACATTTATTGTTTGATCATTGGGATTTGTTTCGAATTTCGGATTTCGAATTTCGGATATATTTATCAAAATTTTTGCATTACTATCTTTCAACATATAATCGATTCTTTCCTGGGGGTAATCCGGATCGATAGGTAAATAGGCCCCCCCGGATTTCAATATACTCAGGATGCCTTTTATCGTATCGATGGAACGGTCTACCATTATACCTACAATATTATCCGCCCGGATGCCTTTTTCATTTAACACACACGCCATTCGACCGGCATTTTCAGCCAATTCCCGGTAGGTCAGTTGGACAGGGCAACAGACTGGGCAGCCACGGGGGGCTGCCCCTACAAGGGCAATGTGATCCGGCGACATTTTTACCTGTTCCTCGAATAATTGGGGGATGGTTTTATCCACTGGGAATTCCACGGCTGTATCGTTAAACACATACAACAATTGTTCTCTCTCCGACTCAGAAATGACCTGGATGTTGGAAAGCAATACTTCCGGGTTCTCCGTCACCTCATGAAAAATATTAAGAAAATGTTTTATCAATCGTGCGATGGTCTCCGGTCGAAATAAACAGGTCCGGTAATCCAGCATGAACAAAATATGACGCCCCTCTTCAAAGGCCTGGAGAGTCAAATCGAATTTTGCGGCCCTCCGCTTATAATGATAAGGTATGATTCGCATATCTTCGTTACCCCCGGCGGAGAGGTCGATATCCTGGGAAAAATTTTGCAAGGCAAACATAACATCGAATAATGGATTGCGATTCATCTGCCTATCCAAAGTTACTTTTTCCACCAGCATTTCGAATTGGTAATCCTGGTTTTCAAAGGCAGCAAATGCATTTCGTGATACTTCACTTAAAAATTCGTTAAATGTTTTACTAAACTCCGGCCGGTTTCTCATCGCCAGCGTATTGACAAACATGCCGATAATATTTTCAAATTCCCGGTGACTTCTCCCGGAAACCGGGGTCCCCACGACGATATCTTCCTGGTTCGTGTACTTTGCCAATAATATATCGAATACGGTTAAAAGTACCACATACAATGACGTATTATAACGGGCCGCCAGTTTATTCACCCCTGCGGTAATGTCCTCAGCCAATTCAAAATCGACGCTGCTCCCGGCAATATTTGCTTCCCGCGGCCTGGAAAAATCCATGGGCAACTCCAGCAGCGGTATATCTCCCTCAAACACTTTCAACCAGTAGGCTTCCTGCATGCAAATTTTTTCGCTCTTCAAAATATCGTTTTGCCAGATGGTAAAATCCACATATTGAACCTTCGGTTCCGGGAGTTCCTTCCCCAGGTAAAAGGCCCCCAACTCCCTCATAAATAAATCCATCGAGATACCGTCGGCAATAATATGATGGAAATCAATTAATATCGACTGCCGGTTCCCCTGCCATTGTACCAACCTCACTTTCCACAACGGCGTGTCGGCAAGATCATACGGTTTGAGAAAATGATCGATCAGGACTTCGATATCCTTTGGGGTGGGATCGACTGTTTCCTTTTGCGTATATGTGAAATCGACATCGATACGATCGTACACTTTTTGCAGGACCTCGCCGTCTTTCATTATAAAGCAGGTTCTTAAAATTTCGTGGCGCAGGGAGAGTTGTTCCAGCGTTCTTTTTAAAAGGATGGGGTCCAGTTTCCCTTCGATATTCCAGACGCGATTTTCATTGTATAGTAAACTGTTGCCCAGTAAATAGTCGATGATATACAACCGCTTTTGGGCGGATGATGTTTCATAAGCATTAAAACTCACCTTAAACCTCCCGCTCTCTCCTGGCTTTTTTTTCAAATTTAAGGCTGGAGAGCGATCGATCCTCACCGCCCCGCCCCCTGGATATCAATTCGGCAATTCCTTTAATAGTACCTACCTGGAAAAACACGATCAATGGAATTTTTGCATCAAATATCTCCTTTATCATCGCCATCAACCGCATGGCCTTTAACGATTGTCCCCCCAGGTCGAAGAAATTGTCATGGATACCGACCCGGTCTCTCATGAGAATTTCCGACCACATATCCGCCAACTTCCTCTCTACTTCATTTGAAGGGGGAACATACTCGGTTCCAATCCCTTCCCCGGTTTCTAATGCAAGCAACGCTTTCCTATCGACTTTCCCATTGGCAGTCAAAGGGATTTCGGGAACCTCGATAAAATGAGAGGGAATCATATAATCCGGTAATAACCCGAATAAATAGTCTCTTAAATCAGGGATAGGAAACGGCTCATTCTTTCTTCCCCCGACTGGAACGATATAAGCACAGAGGTATTTATTGCCGCTTCTATCATCATTAGCCAGTACAACAGCTTCTTTTATATCTTTGTGGGCCGCCAGCCGGCGCTCTATTTCCTCCAACTCGATCCTGAACCCCCTTATTTTTACCTGGTAGTCCACCCGCCCCAGGAATTCGACATTACCGTCGCTGAGCCACCGCGCCAGATCGCCGGTACAATATAACTTTGAATGATGAATGATGAATGATGAATGATGAAAATGGATGAATTTTTCCGCGGTTAATTCCGGGTTGTTTAAATAACCCGGGGTCACTCCACTGCCACCGATATAGAGCTCCCCCGGGATCCCCGCCGGCGCTAAATTCCCCACAGGATCAAGTATATAAAACGCGGCGTTTGGAAACGGCTTCCCGATGGGCACATTTCCTTTCAAAGGAATATTCTCCAGGCGCTCTTCATAATAACTGCTGTCGATTGTCGCTTCGGTCACACCGTAACTATTGATCACCCGCATCCGGTTCCCTTCCATTGAACGCGCCGCCAGTTGTTTAAAATCCTCCAGTGGACATACGTCCGAACCTATAATCAATAACTGCAAATACCGGAGGTCCAACCGGTTTTCGTAAACATACTCCATAAACGGTATAACCAAAGAAGGCGTGGCTTCGAAAAGCGTAATCCGGTAATTTTTTACCAGGGAATAAAGGGTAGGAAAATCCCCTCGCACTTCCCCGGGACAGATTACTAATTTCCCACCGCATAATAAGGCCCTGGCCATATCGCCGGAAAACACATCAAAAGAAAAACTGGCTATCTGAAGTAAATTCACCTCGAATGTCGATAGGCGATACTCTTTTATCCAACCAAAAGCGGCATTTACAAAATTATCATGCCGCACCATGACGCCTTTGGGCCTCCCGGTGGATCCGGATGTGAAGATAATATAAGCGAGTTGATTTGAATGATGATTGATGAATGATGAATGATGAACGGGTGCTTCGAGAACATTCATTAACAATTCACAATTAACAATTGACAATTGACAATTAAATTCTTCGGAACAGGCATGCCTATTCCCTACGACAATCTTTGCATTGCTGTCGGCCAACATATAATCGATTCTTTCCCGCGGATAATCGGGATCGATGGGCAAATATGCGCCCCCGGCTTTCAAAATCCCCCATATACCGATAAACATTTCAATGGAACGTTCTATCATTATACCGACAATATTGTCCGCCAGGAGGCCTTTTTCTATTAACAACCCGGCCAGGCGAGCGGATTGTTCATTCAATGCGCGGTAGGACAGGCTGACGGGGCCGACAGGTGGGAAGGAAAGGGCGTGGCCAAAAACCGCGATGCGATCCGGCGTTCGCTCTACTTGCTCCTCGAACAACCCGGTAATGGTCTTTTCCCGGGGATAATCCATGGCGGTATCGTTAAAATCAACCAGGAGCTGCATCTTCTCTTCTTCATCCATTATTTCCGGCTCCGCCAATTTTATTGCCGGATTTTTTACCACCTCCCTTATGCAATTTATATAGTGACGGATAAACCGATCCATGGTCTCTCTTTTATACAACTTTGTACAATAGATAAGGGCCAGTTGGATTTTTTCATTCCCCTCCGTTGCTTCCAGGGAAATATCAAGTTGGGCGCCTTTGGCGTCATACCGGTTGGCGACAATCATGCCCTTTTCCATTTCCAGGCCCGCCACCTCCATATTCTGAATGATCAATTCGACATCATACAGGGGATGCCGGCTGATATCCATGGTAACCCCAAGTTCTTCCAGCAATTCCCCGAACGGATAGCCCTGGTTGTCGTATGCCTTTATGGTATTATCTTTGACCTCTGTTAGAAATTCAGCAAAAGTTTTACCGGCAGCGGGATAGTTTCTTATGGGCAGGGCATTTATAAAGAGACCGATTACATTTTCAAGTTCTACCAGTTCCCTTGCTGCCACCGGGGACCCCACGACGATATCCTCCTGTCCTGAATATTTGGAAAGTAAAACGTATATGGCCGCCAATAAGACCATGTATAAAGTAGTTACGGTTTCTTTCATTAATTGGGCCAATTCCAGGGTAAGGACTTCGTCCAGTTCGAAATTGATCCTTTCCCCTTCAAAACTTTGAACCGGCGGTCTTGGGTAATCGGAATAAATATTCAAGGTGGGAATTTCTCCCTTCAAGCGATCAAGCCAATACTCTTTCTGCCTTTTTAGCCTGGTCTTACGAAGCTCACTGTTTTGCCATTCTGAAAAATCTTTATAACTGATCTTTAATTCCGGCAGTGGTTTCTCATTATAAAATGCGTCCAGGTCCCGGATCAATATCAAACATGAAGTACCGTCGGAGATGATATGATGGATATCGAAGGCCAATATGTATTTTTCTTCCGTTAATCTGATAACTCCCGCCCTGATCAATGGGGGCTTACTCATCTCAAAGGGCCGAATGAATTGTTTGATGGTTTCATTTTTTTGATTTTCGCCGGTTTCGATATATTCGATATGGGAATCGATATATTTATGTACGATCTGCACGGGACCGCCGGTTTTCATGACAAATGATGTTCTAAGGCTTTCATGCCTTTGGACCAATAACTGGAATATTTTTTCCAGGCGCGGGATATCCGGTTTCCCTTCAGCAGCAATAAAAGAAGGCAGGTTATAAGCGGTACTGATTCCCTCCATTTCATTTAATATATACAATCTTTTTTGCGCCGGCGAAACGGTGTAGAATTCTTTCTCTTCTATTGCTTCAAGTGGGGCAAACGCTATATTATCCGTCCCTGATTTTTCGATGTATTTCGATAAGTCCCTAATTCGTGGGGAGTTAAATATTTCTCGAACTGTAATCCCGGAATTAAAGGCTTGCTTTATCTTTGCCACTAACAGGGTGGCCTTTAAGGAATCGCCGCCCAATTCGAAAAAATCATCATTCCCTCCTACCTGGTCGATACCCAGGAGTTCTTCCCAGATATGCGCCAGTTTTTGCTCGGTTTGACTTTGGGGGGCGATAAAGGGCGTTGCGATATCCGGTCTTGAATGTTGAACTATCGTTGTTTTTACACTGGATGCACCTGTCTGTAAAAACTTGAAATCGATCCACCGCTCGATCCTTGATTGTAAATCTCCGGTGGAAATAACCACCTGGTTTTCCCTACCCAGGGCGCCAAGGGTAATAATTCGGCGAAACACCTCCTGCCCTTCCAGGGGGGTTATGACCAATTCCGCCCCACTTTCTTCTCCGGGGATATTGCGTTTTTCTTGTCCGCCCAATTCCCAGGCGTCCCAATTCACGCTGAACCAACCCCCACGATGCTTCCGATTATATTCTTTGACAAATGCATCCATAAAAATATTGGCGGCTGAATAGGCAGCATATCCCAATCCTCCCAAAACGGATGATATCGATGACGTTAATAAACAAAAATCGATTTTTTTATCTTTCAAAACTTCGGCCAGTGCTAAAAGGCCATATACTTTTGGTTTAAACTGTTCTTCAACCTCTATTTCAGACATATCTTCAACGGCGCATAGGTTCGATTTTCTCCCTAAAATACCTGCGGCATGAATAACGCCGTTTATCCGACCAAAACACTCTTCCGCCCGGCGAATAACTTCTTTCATCGGTTCCACGTCGGCAATATCGACACGACAAACCATTACCTCCCCACCTTTTTCTTCGATTTCCTGTAATTTTTTAATCTTCCGGCTGATGGGATCCTGTTTATCGTGGGTGTTTAACCAGTTTTCCCAATCATTGCCGCCGGGGAATTCAGAGCGTCCTGTCAATATCAATTTAGCGCCGACGCTTTGGGCAAGGTATTCCGCCAGTACCAGCCCTATACCGCCAAGGCCACCGGTTATTAAATATACGCCCTTTTCTTTTATCAGTGATTCCAATTGTTCATTTTCACCCGGTTTGACCGGTTCGAAGCTTTGAATCCAGCGGCGGTTATTGCGATAGGCCACGATGGTATCTGCTGAATTTGCCATTATTTCCGTCAGTAATAAAATGCTGAGTTTCTCTTCTTCCTTGCTGTCGGGCGAAGGCGACGGGACAACGATATCGATACTGCGGCACCTGATTTCGCTTAATTCCTGGGGAATAACTTTTAATGGACCCAATAAAGTGGATTTCCCGGGGCGCACCACGTCTTCCTCATCGACCGCCTGCATCTCGCTGGACACTATTATAATTTTAAAATCAGGGCTAAAATACTGGAAATTTTGTTTCCTGGTGGCCTGGGCAATGTAGAGTAGGCTGTAAAATCCTCGATACTGTATTTCTCTTTCCTCATCATAGGGGGCCGATGGGGTTGCTATCGCCGACCGGTTGGAGGAGGCGGTGGAGGTTGTCCAGGTATGAACGATCCTCCGGAGGGGTTGGCCGATCTGGTGCAGCGCCTGAAATAATGCTTGATAATCTCCCGGCTGCGAGGGGTTAACGGTAAATTCTTTGCCCCCTTGATTTGAGAACTCAGCGCCGGTTCGTACGATTATAATGTCATAACCCTGCTGCTGAAATTTTTCCTTTATGCGGATACAAAAATCATTTTCATCGTTCAGCAGCAAGAGAATTTTTCCTTCTTGTTTCTCACTTTCGTTAAGGGGAACCAGGGAAGGTTTCCAAAAAGGGATATAAAACCAATCCGATATGTCGCTTTTTTTACCGGCTGCGATCTTCCCCTGCATTCCTTCCCGGATCATGGCGGCGGGGTTTCCCTCGATCCAGTACCGCTGCCGCTGGAATGGGTAGGTGGGCAGGTGAAGGCGATTTCTTTTTTCTTCTCCGTAATAGGCGCGCCAATCTACGGGTAGTCCATACAGCCATATTTGCCCTATTTTCTCGGTTAAATAATACTCATCGTCGATTTCTTCATTGGGGTGTCTCACCAGGTTGACCGGGGTATGTTCCGGCTGCTTGCCCGGGTGCTGTTTGATAAAGGCGCTTAATGTACGGCCGGGCCCGACCTCTATAAAAAGTGAGTTTTTCTCTTTTAAAAGTTCTGTCAGGCCACCGTTAAAGCGGACGGTCCCGCGTAAATGCCGGGCCCAATAGGCCGGGTCCACGGCGTCGCGGTTATTGATCCATTGACCGGTGACATTGGATATAAATGGAATCCTGGGCTGATTTAGCTGAACCTGGGCAACTTTCATTTCAAAGGTTTTTAAAATGGGGTCCATCATGGGGGAGTGATAGGCGTGGGAAGTATGCAGTTTCCGATACTGGTAGCCTTTTTCTTGCAGTTGACGGGCAAAGGCTTCCACGGCGTTGTGGGGGCCCGAGACCACGCATTGGCTCGGGCCATTGACTGCCGCCAATGCTAATTCTTGGGTTAATAACGGGACCAACTCCTGTTCGGAAAGGGAAACGGATAACATGCTGCCTTCGGGCATTTGCTGCATTAATTTTCCTCGCCAGGACACCACGGTTAAGGCATCTGCCACCGAAAACACACCGGATAGGCAGGCGGCGGTGTATTCGCCGATGCTGTGACCGATCATGGCATGGGGTTTGACGCCCCAGGCCATTAACAATTTTGCCAGGGCATATTCGATGATGAATATCACCGGCTGGGTTATTTCGGTCTGATCGATAGTATAGGTCCTATCGGACATATTGGACCTATTTTCCTCTAAAGACGGATAAAGTATCTTTTTGAAATCATACTCGGTAATGGGCTGCAGGACCTTAAAACAATGGTCTATTTCGCGGCGAAATAGGGGTTCTTTTTCATACAAATCCCGGGCCATGTCCACGTATTGGCTGCCCTGGCCGGGGAACATGAACACGGCGCGTTTCACCTCTTTCGTATAATGGGTTTGAGCGTACCGCCCCCCGCCCGTTTCCGGGACCGATGATGATTGAAGAATAGACACGGCCCCTGGTGCATCTTTGCACACCAGCATTTTCCGGTGTTCAAAGGTTTTCCTGCCTAGTTTCAAGGTGTAGGCGATATCTGCCAGGTGGAAATCGGGATTTTGGGTTAAATAATTGGCCAGGTTTTCGGTCATTTTATCAAGGGCGGTCCCTGTTTTGGCAGACAATAAAATCAATTGGTAATCTTTTTCTTCTCGTTCTTCGCTCTTAAAGGTTGTCCCGCCGGGACCTTCGCGGCTCCCCTCAACGCCGGGCCATTCCTCCAGCACCACATGGGCATTACCGCCGCCGACGCCGAAGGAACTTACCCCGGCCCGTAAGAGATACCCATTACTTTTCCACTCTCGCAATTGGGTATTGACAAAAAATGGGCTGTTTTCAAAATCGATCTTGGGGTTGGGTTTTTCGTAATGCAGGCTGGGGGGAATCTGGCGATGTTTAAACATGAGCACGACTTTCATCAGGCCGGTAATGCCGGAGGCGACATCCAGGTGGCCGATATTGGTTTTGACCGAGCCGATGGCGCAGTATTGTTTTTTATCTGTATGAAACGCCGTCTTTAATGCTTCGACTTCGATGGGGTCGCCGATTTCGGTAGCTGTTCCGTGGGCTTCAATATAAGTAATGGATCCCGGTTCCACCTCCGCCATATGCAGGGCGGCCTGGGCGGCGCTTACCTGCCCATCCACGGCAGGCGCGGTAAAACTGCTTTTATTCGCGCCGTCATTATTGACGGCAAAGCCTTTTATCACTGCATAAATGCTGTCACGGTCAGCAATGGCGCTTTCCAACCGTTTTAATAAAACGGCGCCCGCGCCGCTGGAAAAAACCGTTCCCCCGGCCTTTGCATCAAACGCACGGACATATCCATCCGGCGAGTGAATCATTCCTTCATTATAAATATAACCGCCGGCGTTGGCATTTTCGGATTGTGCGGACACGCCCCCGGCCAGGGTGGCGTCGCACTGGCCGGTCAGCAGCGCCCGGCAAGCTAGGTCTACCGCCACCAACCCGGTGGAACAAGCGGTAAACAGGGTCACTGACGGCCCTTTTAAATCGAGTTTATGGGAGATACGGGTGCTTAAATAGTCTTTATCGCCCAGGATATCCGCGGTAAACTGGCCCAGGGTATCGCCTTTCCGGGTAAGGACAGTTAATACTTCCCAGGAGCGGCTCGCCGAGCCCCCGGCATACACCCCGATTGGACCATAATAGGTGGAAGGGTCACAACCTGCATCTTCCAGGGCTTCCCAACAGATTTCCGAAAAGATGCGCACCTGGGGATCCAATACTTCCGCTTCCAGAGGAGAATACCCGAAAAAGAAAGCATCGAAATATTCGGTGTTTTCAATAATCCCTTTGGCTTTCACAAAGTTGGGCAGTTTAATCATTTCAGGATCGATGCTGGTTTTTTCCAACAATTCCTTTTCAGTAAAAAATCGGATGGAATGAACGCCGTTTTTCAGATTATCCCAGAATTCATGGAGGTTATTTGCGCCCGGGAACCTCCCACTCATCCCCACGATGGCGATTTCAAAACCGGTTCTTTGTTTTTTTTCTTTCATTTTTTCCTCACAATTATTAATTCCCGGCCGTTATGTTCTCCGAGAATTAAATCGATAATTCGGAAGGCTTTCGGAAGACACCCCAAAGTTTACGGAGTGTTCCGAAAGCCCCCCGGGAGACAGTGTAAAATTTACAGAGAGCATTGAAACGCTTTTCCATCTCACTCGAAACCACTACTCGCCGGGATTTTCACCCAGGGTATCGCGAATCTCTTCCTGTGAAAGTCCTTCGACCTCACGGATAAGGTCCTCGATCTTTTGAACCTCCGATTCCTTATTTCTTTCGGAATCGATCAATGCGGCAAGATTGGCAACAACGGGTTCCTCGAATATGGTTCTCAATTCGAGCCTGATCTGGAATTCATCCTGTACGCGGGATAAAAACAAAGTGGCCAATAACGAATGCCCTCCCAGGTCGAAAAAGTTGTCATTTAAACCTACGGGTTTGATGCCCAATAAATCTTCCCACATTTCCGCTACCTTCCGTTCTGTTTGGGAGGTCGGGGGGATATACTCATTGTTTAATTCGGGCCGCGGTTGAAAGGACTTCTCTTCTTCGATTTGCCCGGTTTTCTCAACGGGGGCGGGGACAGCACTTTCCGATGCTTGTATTTCTTGATCTTCGCCGATTCCTATCTCGACGGCCCGGCTGCTTTCGCTTTGTTTCACTTCTTCCAGCCAGTGCCGTTTTCTCTCGAACGGATACGTTGGCAATGGAATACGGAACCGTTTTTCATTTTTGTAATATTTTTTCCAATCTGCGTTCGCACCGGACAACCAGAGGTTGGCCAATGTTTTAAGCAAAAAGGTAAAATCGGAATCGGTTTGTTTAATATGACGGATGGAAGAGAAAATAAATTCTCCGGTTTTCTTCTGGTCCTTTTTCTGTTCAGCCGCCAGCACACATAAACTATTGCCGGGCCCTACTTCCAGGAGAATGCGGGTGGGGTCTTTCAATATCTCTGCGATTCCGGCGGCGAAACGGACCGGTTTTCGTAGGTGATTCACCCAGTAATGTTTATCGCAAACCTCTTCAGCGGTAATCCAGGTTCCGGTCACCCCGGAGATAAACGGTATTTTAGGGCCGTTGAGTTTGACTTTGGCGGCTGTTTCTGCAAATTTATCCATGATGGGTTCCATTAGGGGTGAATGAAAGGCATGGGAGGTTTTTAAGCGTTTATTAAATTGGTTTTGCTGCGATAGTTGTTTTTCCAATTTCTCGATGACTTCGGTTTTCCCGGAAACCACGCAGTGTTTGGGGCTGTTGACCGCGGCTAATGATAGGTCCGGGTACTGCCCCAGCGCCTGGGTGATGTCTGTTTCATTCATACCCACCGACAACATGGCGCCTGGGGCGGTCTCTTGCATCAAACGTCCCCGGGCCGCCACCAACCGGAGGGCGTCTTCCAGCGACATGCAGCCGGAAATACAGGCGGCCGCAAATTCGCCGATGCTGTGCCCGATCATCCCGACAGGAACGATTCCCCAATCCATAAACATCCGCGCCAGGGAATATTCGATTATGAATAATAGGGGCTGGGCCAATTGGGTTTGGTTAATATCCATTTTATCCTGGCGTTCTTTCACGTTATTCGCGGCTCCCTCCACGGGGTATAAGGTTTCTTTTAAATCATAACCCGGGATGGGCGTCAGTATCTCGAAACAGCGGTCCATTTCTTCCCGGAATACGGGTTCCTGGCGATATAGTTCCCCGGCCATATTCACATATTGGGCGCCCTGGCCGGAGAACATAAAGACCACGGGTCTGCCGGTCATGGTGCAAACGGCATCGAACACGCGGCCGGGAGTTCGTTTTTCCAGTAGGGCCGCCGCATCCGCCCCATTTTGATGACGGCACAACGCCGCCCTCCGGTAATTGAAATCCTTTCTACCCACCGCCAGCGAATGGGCGGCGTCGGCCAGATTTAAATCAAGGTTCTCTTTTAAGTAACCGGCCAGGTTTTCCGTCATTTTATCCAGGGCCGTGTTGGTTTTAGCCGATAACAAAACCAATTGTTCCGGCCTGGATGCCCCGGAAGGTTCCTTTTCAGGCGCCTCTTCTACTATTACATGGGCATTGGTGCCGCCCATACCCAACGAAGTCACGCCGGCGCGGCGGGGAAACCCGTCGGTTTTCCATTCCCGCAGTTTGGTGTTCACAAAAAAGGGGCTGTTGTCAAAATCGATCCTGGGATTGGGCGTCTCAAAATGTAGGGACGCCGGTATTTTTTTATGTTTCAGGGCTAACGATGCTTTTATTAACCCGGCGATCCCGGCCGCATTGTCCAGGTGGCCGATATTGGTTTTGGCGGAACCGATGGCGCAAAACTGTTTTTTATCGGTAGAGGCCCGGAATGCTTGCGTTAGGGCCGTCATCTCGATGGGGTCGCCAAGGTTGGTGCCGGTGCCGTGAGTCTCGATATAACTAATGGTTTCCGGGTGTACCCCGGCGGCCGCCATGGCCTGCGCAACCACCTGCGCCTGGGCATCGACGCTGGGCGCGGCATAACTCACTTTGTTGCAGCCGTCGTTATTAACGGCGAATCCTTTGATCACGGCCCAGATATTATCATGGTCGGCCACGGCATCTTCCAGCCGTTTTAATGTCGCCAGTCCCATTCCCGCCCCGGGGACAAAACCGGTGGATTTGGCGTCGAAAGCGCGGGTGTGACCGTCATCGGACCAGATGCCGCCGGATTGGAACAAGTACCCGGACCTGATGGGCGGTCCGGCGGTAATTCCACCGGCCAGCGCGATATCGCATTGGTAGGTTAAGAGACTCTGGCAGGCGACGCAAACCGCCACTAATGAAGTGGAAGAGGATGTCTGGATGGTAATGACCGGCCCCATCAGGTTCATGCGGTAGGCTATGGTGGTGGTTAAGCTGTCTTTATCATTGCCGATGGCCGCTTGCAGCGATCCGGCGGAAATCTCTTTCTTGATGCGGGGAAACACATTGAGGAGTAAATAGTAATCCATGCTTTTCCCGGCAAACATCCCCACCAGGCCGTCGTACTTGCTGGAATCATAGCCGGCGTTTTCCATGGCTTCCCAGGCGCACTCCAGCAGCATCCGGTGCTGGGGGTCCGTTACTTCGGCTTCCCTGGGGTTGATACCGAAAAAGGAGGCGTCGAACATATCGACGTCCCCCACTTCTCCTTTGGCTTTCATATAATAGGGATTTTTTAGCACTTCCGGCGCGATGCCGGCCTCCAGCAATTCCTCATCGGTATAGAATTTGATACATTCGACGCCGTTCTCCAGGTTCCACCAAAATTCATCGATATTTTTTGCCCCGGGGAAACGGCCGGCCATGCCGATAATAGCAACGCCATTCAAATCTCCTGTATTTTCTACATTATCATCATTTTTCATCTGGGTCTCCTTTTATTTTTATTTCAGTGCCCGTACTACCCTGAAGCCGATGCCGTAGGATAACCGGGAAGGTTTGTAAGCAGTACGATAGGTAACATTCACCTGCGCTTGGGGGCTGTTGATCCAGCCGCCGCGAACCACGCGGCGAACATCCGCGGCAGGCCCCGTGGGATTGTCGGATGGACCGACTTTATAGTAATCCCGTTCATACCAGTCCCAACACCATTCCAACACATTACCGCTCATGTCGTAAATTCCAAGTTCATTGGGTTTCTTTTGTCCCACGGGGTTAATTTTAAAGGTGGAATTTTCATTAAACCAGGCTACTTCGCCGGGATCATTACTTCCGCTAAAATTATAATTACGGGATTCCATGCCGCCCCTGGCGGCATATTCCCATTCGGCTTCCGTGGGCAACCGGTAACCGCCGGCGGCAAAATTGCATACGATATTATCGCCGCTGCCGCTGTAACAGGGGGTTACCCCCCCCATTTGGCTTCGTTTATTGCAATACTCCACTGCCTGGAGCCAGGTGACGGCTTCAACGGGAGATTTCTCCCCCACCCAGTCCGAGGGGTTATTGCCCATTACTTGCCGCCATTCTTGCTGGGTGACGGGGTATTTGCCGATGCAAAAATTATTTACCGTTACCTTGTGCGCCGGTTTTTCGCCGCTGCCGCCGTCCTTGCATCCCATTTTGAACGTACCGCCCTGGATCAGGGCCATATTGCCGGGCGCTTTACCGGAGGCGTTTTTCACAATGCGGAATCCCATATCGAAACTCTTGAAGGAAGGGAACAGGTTGTAGCGTGCGCGGATGCGCAGCCAATAAATACGGCCGCCCGGGCCCCCGCCGCCCCGGTAAGACCGGTTTTTCCCGGACTCGGCGCCCCGGGGGTTCTTTCCCGGGCTCTTTTTATAATACTCCGGGTCATACCAATCCCAACACCACTCCCAGATATTGCCGCTCATATCGTATATCCCCAGTTCATTGGGTTTCTTCAAACCCACCGGCTGGGTTTTATCGCCGCAATTGGTTTCATGCCAGGCCACTTCACCGGGATTATTGCCGCCGCTGTAGACATAATCATGGGACTTTAACCCACCCACGGCCACGTATTCCCATTCCGCTTCGGTGGGCAGCCGGTAGCCGTCCGCTTCGAAATTACAGGTAATATTATCTCCGCTGCCGCTGTAACAGGGGGTTAAACCCTCTTTAATACTTCTTTTGATGCAATATTCGACTGCCATATACCAATCGGTATTATCCACGGGCAGATCATCCCCGGTAAATATCGACGGGTTATTTCCCATCGTTTCTTTCCATTCTTTCTGCGTGACTTCGTATTTGCCGATATAAAAACCATCCAGTGTAACGTCGTGAACCGGTTCTTCTTCGGTTACTATATCATCGGTTCCCATCAGGAATGAACCGCCCTTGACCATGACCATATTTTCGGGTATGTTTTCAGGGGAAAATGCAAAAATCATACCTACGGTTAACAGGGATATTAATATCCGGAATAATTTTACTGACATGTTTTTCTCCTTATTTATTTCTATGTAGAATTATTTGATGCAAAAATTTTGTTTTATAATTTGCGATTTATGAGTAAAAAAACATTCAAAGACGCCAAGACACCCCAATGCCCCGGGATATCTTAGCTCCTTTGCATGCGCGTACTGCAGCTAAGCGACTCACGCGCCGGCCCCATAGGACCTCCTTAAATCCGATCCGTGACTTCTTTTTAGAAACGCCATAGGTAGCTTACCTTGGCAAAGAAACTCCGTTTGATATTGATTAAATCACCCTCGCCGATAACCCAGCGGTTGTTCACCCAATCCCTGTTCTCATACAGGCCGCCGTAACCGACATGAAGAACGGTGCCCGGGATCAGGGTAAAAGATGCCAGGAAATCCGTCAACACCCGCTCCCGGTAGCTGTCGTACTGGAGCACGGCCCTCAGGTAAAAGTACTTGTTGAATTGGTAAGTCGTCTTGGAATAATACAGATTTACATTATATAATTTATTCCCACTGTTGGAAAGATCGTTATGGGTATAACTGAAATACTGGTTCAAATTCTTACTGGGTTGAAGGTCCAGGATGACTTTATATATATTTCCTTTGCCTTTAAAAGCGGGAACCGCATAATAGTAGATGCTTTCACGCCGGTAAGCAGCCGCCGCCACCCTCAGCCAATTGGTCAGTCGAACCTGTCCCGTTACCCTGAATAAATTGAGATCAAAGGTTCTCCCCTGCCAACTTTCCTTGGAAAACTGGTAAGTGAGGATAAGGTAAGCCTCTTTGATTAACTGGAAATTCAAAGATGTGCTCACCAGGGAATCATCCATATGGGTGTACAAGTCATGGATATAATCCACCTGGACTTCGGGGCTGATCCGCTTGAGCCAGGAAATCTTTTTTTCATCGGTGTAGAAATTAACGGTACTCCACATACGGCCCATATTGATGCCGGTGCGCTGCAAGAACGCGCTGTCTACCCGTAAATCCCGGCCGAAATGCTCGAGGATACCTACCCATTGAAACGCTTTGGAGCCATAGGTATACACAAACGTACCGTAATTGGTATCGGGGCCGTTGGTTACCTTGCCCTCGCCGCCCCTGGAAGCGCTGTGAATAAGGGATGCACGGAACCGGTGTTTGTTGGCTACCCTGATGGCCCCATCGGCGCCGACTACATGGTTGTATTCATCGGCAAATCCACGTCCGCTGTAAAGAAAACCGACGTAATTATCGCTGCCGAGACTGTATTTACCCCTGGCAACGCCGAAAAAAGCTTGTTTATCCTGGTTGGGATTGACGCCCACATCCCATTTCTGCCCGGGGAATTCATCCCCGGCGGAAAGCAAACCGAAAGAAAAATTTCCAATGCTGCCGGTTAATTTGGCGCCCCAGGTGGGATCGACTATCTGCCGCGTATGAACGGGAGTGGGTAAATAACCGTATATATATGTCCAGAAGTTGAATATATCCATCCCTTCCATGAAGAAAGGCCGTTTCTCAGAGTAAAACAGCGGGTAACGCTGGTTGACCTCCACCTGGAACGCATCGCTTTCCACCTGGCTGAAATCCGGGTTGTAGGTCAGGTCAGCCGTGATGGAAGAGGTAATGCCGTATTTTAAACCGATGCCGAATTGCAGTTTGTCGTAAGTTTTCGCCCATGTATCCGGGGTAACCCTGTCGTGGTTATTGGTGTAAGTAAGAGAGGGCAGCACTTCGATCTTTCGCTGTTCTTTGAGGTCTAAAAATACAACTTTGGCCTGGCTGTCCAGTATCGCCCGGTTAAGTTTGATATCGGGCCAGGCGCCGATGCAGCTCAGGCGGTTGATCTTGCGCCGGAACAATATTCCCATTTTTACTTCTTTCCCGCTCTGGAAACTGATGCTCTTCAAAGGAAGACAGATTTCCACCCGGTAGCCGTTCCCGGTCATTTTGGCGGCGCTATCCCAGACAAAATCCGGCGACATGTCTTCACTCATGCTGATCCCGGAGGCCAACCCATCTCCCTGGATGCCGTTGGGATTGACATAAAGAGTATATGCTGTCTGACCGGCCCCGGCGGCATCGATGGACACGGATACCCAATCGTCGCCGAACATATTGTCTCTCTTGGTGAGGCTGGTTTTGATTTTATCCGGCTCCGGGTCGGAGCACTGGAAAGCAAAATAAAGATTTTTACTATCATTGGCCACCCAAACCTGGGTTTCCATGGATAATTCATCCCCATAGCGGGGTTCATAGGAAATGAATGTCTTTTTTAGCGCCGGGCTCTGCCATACGGGATCGTCCAATACCCCGTCGATTTTAGGTTTTACCTTTGTTTTAACTGCCTGAATGAGATTATCTCCCTCTGCCGCCGGCTGCGCCCAAATTCCGGGCGCCCAAAGGCCGATCAACAAAACGATCATAACTACGATGATCACGGTAAAGTTAAGGTTAAAGCGTTTTCTCATCATGGGTTTTCCTCCTGGTTGACTATTTATGGATTGATTTAAAAACTCTCAGTACTCAAAACCAATTATTATAATGATTTAGTATATCATTTTTTTTAAAAATTATAAATAATGGAAAGCACGTTTTCATTCATCATTCATCATTCTTCATTTATATATCCCTTACCGTCGCCGTTGAAACGCCTGCCGTTGTTTATTTGCCCTTTCCTGTAATTTCGTATATGTTTCCGACGATGCCTGTTGGATTTTATCCTTGTTTTCACCTAAATATCTTGCCAGGGAACGGATGGTGGAATAACGAAACAAATCGACGATGGTCAATTCTTTGTCAACTATTTCACTTAACCGGCTGTGAACCTGGGTAAGCAATAAGGAGTGGCCCCCCAGGTCGAAAAAATTGTCGTCCACTCCCACCTCTTCCAGGTGCAGGAACTCCTTCCAGACAACAGCAATTTTCTTCTCGATTTCCGTTTGCGGGGCTTCAAAAGCCACAGTCAATTGGGGCCGGAGCCCTGAGGGAATAGGCAAGACGCTAATATCCACCTTGCCGTTAACGGTTAACGGGATAGAATCGATGATTTCAAAGGCGGTTGGGATCATGTATTCGGGAAGCCTTGCGGCGAGCCACTCCCGCCATGGACCGCCGGTGTATTTCCCGTCGCCGCCGGCGACTAAATACGCCACCAAACGCCGGTCCCCCGGACCAAACTGGCGGTCGATCACGACAACATCCCGGATGTCCGGGTGCAAACCCAGTACGGTTTCGATTTCCGATAACTCGATCCGGTGCCCATGTACCTGGACCTGGGTGTCGATCCTACCCAAAAACTTGATCCGGCCCCCGCCCCCTGGTAACCAGGCGCCCAGGTCGCCGGTTTTGAACAAATTAGAGGTTTTATGGGACCTATAGGTCCTATTTTTAATAAATTTTTCTGTAGTTAATTCCGGGTTGTTTAGATAGCCGCGAGATAGGCCGTCCCCGGCGATGTACAACTCGCCTGGGACGCCCACGGGTTGCGGCTGCATATATTTGTCCAGGATGTAGACACGGGTATTCATTATGGGCTTACCCACGGTAATCAGGGGATTCTGAGAAAAATCCAGGCTATTCAATACTTCATAAGTGGAACAGATGGTGGCTTCGGTTAACCCATAGCCGTTAACAATGGTTATGCTGTCCATCAACCGGTGGATATCGCCGGCGGAAAGGGCCTCGCCGCCGCTCAACAAGAGTCGCAGCTTCCCGGTCCGCCAGCGCTCACCCCCCATGGCATTTAATCGCGCGATCATGGAGGGAACAGTGCTGAGGATGGTGATCTCGCAGCGGGACATGAGCACGGTAAGACTGTTCATATCCAGGAAATGCACTTTGTCGGCCAGGACAATGGCGCCACCGGAAACAAGCATGGGCAATATCTCGCCCACAAAACTGGCGGAGGCGATGGAAGTGAGGGGCAGGATGTTATCCTGGGGCCCGGAATGGTAAGACCGGATAAACGAATATAACAGGTTTACAATATTCCTGTTCTCTAATAAAATACCTTTGGGGATGCCGGTGGAACCGGAAGTATATATAACACAGGCGGCATTTTCCGGCCCACAGCCATTGGAAAATGGGGATGTACTCTCTTCCGCCAACGCATCAACATCCGGTCCGGAATCGAGACATATTATCTTTCCCTGGTAACAATCCGTGGAAAAGCGTTTCAAATAACCCGCCAGGGTAATCAATACAACCGGCTGGGAATCTTTCAATATGGCCCCCAACCGTTCATCGGGGTACTGGGGGTCCAGGGGGATGTAAGCGCCGCCGGCTTTGAGTATCCCCATAACCCCGGTAATTAATTCCAATGAATTATCGATGCAACTTGCCGCCAATACATCAGGACCAACCCCTGCCTTTACAAGGTAATGGGCCAAACGCCCGGCGTGATCATTTAATTCCTTGTAAGTCAACCGCTGTTGCTCGAACACCACGGCGTCCTTACCCTGGTATTTTTGGGCGCAGGTTTCGAATAACTCATATATGCAGGCATCTTCAGGGTAATCGGCGCCGGTGCGATTCCATTTCTCCAATACCTGCCGGGTCTCTTCCTGGGAAAGCATGGGCAACCGGGAAATTTCCCGGTCCTCACCTTCACATACGCTTTCCAGCAAGCGCTTGAAATGACCGATCATCCGCGTAATCGTGGCATCGTCCAACAGGTCGGTGTTGTACTCGAAGGTTCCTCTTAATATATCATCCTGTTCCCACATGGTGAGGGAGAGGTCCACCTGGGAAACCCCGGTATCCAATTGGATGGGTGTGATGGTGAGACCCGATAGCCTGGCCGGCGGCATGGGCGCGTTTTGCAATTGGAACAACACCTGGAACAAGGGGGTAATACTCAGATCCCGCTGCGGATTCAATTCCTCCACCAATTTTTCAAAGGGCATATCCTGGTGGTTGTATGCTTCCAATGCCGTCGTGCGTACTCTTTTGAGCAGTGTTCGAAAACCGGGGTTCCCGGAGAGGTCGGAGCGTAATACCAGGGTATTTAAAAACAGGCCGATGAGATTCTCCAATTGGACGCGGCGGCGCCCGGCAATGGGTGTGCCGATGAGTATATCTTCCTGCCCGGAATATCGGTGCAGAAGGATGTTGTAAACGGCGGTCAACAGCATGAACAGGGTAACCTCTTCTTGCTTTGCCAGTGCATTGATATCCTGGAAATTTTGTTTTGCGAGGGAAAAGGGCTGCAGGGCGCCCCGGCCGCTGGGAACCGCGGGGCGCGGGTGGTCCAGGGGCAGTTCCAATACCGGCGGCGCGCCGGTTAATTTTTCCTTCCAGTACGCCATTTGTGTCTCGTACATCTTCCCTTGCATCCATTCATGATGCCAATGTACGTAATCGGTGTATTGTACGGGCAGTTCGGGGAGGGGTGAAGGGTTTCCCCGGCTAAAGGCTTCATATAGGGTCATTAATTCCTGCAGCATGATGCCTTTGGACCAACCGTCCATGACGATGTGGTGGATATTTACAACCAGGGCGTGATCATCATCCGTTATTTTTAATAATGCGGCCCTTATGGGCATGTCCCGGGATAGATCGAAAGCCTGCCTGGAAAAACGGTTTACGAATTCCAGCGCCTGTTCTTCCACTGTCTTGCCGGGTTCTTCCCGGGGTACTGTAATCGATACCGCGATGCGGTCATCCGGGTGAAGGGCCTGGACCGGCTGTCCTTCCCGGGCCGGGAAGGTCATGCGCAGCGCCTGGTGCCGCCGGATGATCTCATTAAAGACTTGTTCCAATACCGGTATTTGTAAAGGCCCTTTGAGACGAAGCGCCGTGGGGTCGTTATAGGCCGCGCCCTTGAGATCGAATTGCTGGAGGAACCAGATACGGCGCTGGGCAAAAGACAATTTAAATGGACCCGGATCACTTCGTCTGAGCAGTACCGGTCCTTGGGGTACGGCAATCCCTTTCTTTTTCAATAATTCTTCAAATAGTTTTTGTTTGTTCACTGATTACCTCTTTTAGGAAATAGTATTAAATAAGTTCACCAACTTTTCTACCTGGGGCATCTTAAATATCGTATAATGATCGGCCTGGAGTTCATTGTATACCGGCGGCTTTTCGCAATAACCGGTCCAGGCTTGCGCATATGTTTTTCCTGTTTCACCGGCCCCAAAGAAATGAATAACGGCGTTTACTTTCCCGCCGGGAATATAACGATTACGAGCATTGTTCAAAGTCCTAACCCGGTTGATGCTGTTAAGCGACTCCCTGATTTCTAATTGTTCGATATTAGGAATTGCACGGTTGATGTATTCGGGAATCGCCTCCCGGAGTTTCCCGGCATCGGAAGAGGCAGATTCCAGGTAATCGACAATTAGGGGCCAGAGCTGCTCAATATCGGATACTTCCTTTATTTTTTCCCTGGTTGCCAAATCCGGTAAAATTTCACGCAGCCAGCCTAATTCGGATTCCAGGGTAAATGTAAATTCACGAGTTTGAGATGCCAGGTCAAATTGTGGGGCCGGGGTATCGATAAGCGCCAAAAATGCGATTTCTTCTTTTACGGCTTCCAGTTGCCTGGCCATCTCGAATGCAATAGCGCCGCCGATACTCCAACCGGCGAGCCGGTACGGTCCACCGGGCTGAACTTTCTTTGTTTTACCTATATAATCGGCTGCCAATTCTTCGATGGTGAGATTTTGTGGGCTGTCGCTTTTCAACCGGTTGGCCCGGATGCCCCAACCGTTTATCCCGGGGTTCCCCCGGTTGAGGCGATGGAAAAATTCGATATACTCTTCCACGTCCCCGCTCCCTGCATGCACCATAAAGAGATGATTTCCCGGGTCAGCCCCTTTTTTCAAAAGTACCAGGTTTTCATCTTGCAGCGATTCTATTCCATTCGTCCCGACAACAGACTGGATATATTCCGCCAATTCCCTGACAGTGGGTTTTTTAAAAATCTCCACCAGCGCGAATGCGCAATTCAAGCGCGTCTTTATTTTCGACGCCATAATACTGGCTTTCAACGAATGGCCGCCCAACTCAAAGAAATCGGCGTCGATGCCTATTTTATCTTTGCCGATTGCCAGGATTTCCGACCACACTTCCACCAATATCTCTTCCAATTCATTGGTCGGCGCCGTATAAACTCCTGTTTTTTTTATGGTGGGCGAGGGCAAAGCTTCCCGGTTGATTTTACCATTGGGATTCAGGGGGATTTTTTCTATCTCGATAAAAAATGCCGGTATCATGTAATTCGGCAGCGATTGAGACAGGAATTCCTTTAACCCGGATGCCACCTCTTCAATCCCGGCTTTAGGCACTATATAGGCGCAGAGATATTTTTCGCCGTTTTGTCCTTCCCGGTCTATCACTACTGCTTCTTTTATCTCTTCCTTTTTAAGCAGTAATCCCTCTATTTCTCCCAGTTCGATGCGGTGGCCCCTGATTTTTACCTGCTGGTCGATCCTGCCTAAAAATTCGATGTTACCATCGGGCAGCCAACGCACCAGGTCGCCGGTACAATATAATTTTGAATGATGAATGATGAATGATGAATGATGAAAATGGATGAATTTTTCCGCGGTCATTTGGGGGTTGTTCAAATAGCCCTCAGATACACCATCGCCCCCGATATACAACTCGCCGGCAATATTAACCGGGCATATATTCATATATTGATCCAGTATGAGCAGCACGGTATTACCTGTCGGCCTGCCGATGGGGATACTGCAAAGCGATGCGAATTGCACCAGGTTCTCCCGCTGGATTTCCAATACCGCGGAGATAATCGTGGCTTCAGTGGGACCATACATATTAAACACCCGGCATGCGTCACTCACCGTCGCGAAGCTGCGTTCTACCAGGTCCAGGGCTAATTTCTCGGCCCCGATAAATAAATATTTTAGCGTAATGGGTACGGTAGGCGCTTTAACGATATATTGATACTGCGTGGGCGTGACATGCAGGATGGTTACTCCATGCCGGTTAATGAAATCGACGCAAGCTGCCGCGTCCAGCAATATTTCTTCCGAAACCATGTAAAGACCGGCGCCTGTTGTCAGAACGATAAACATCTCCCAAACGGACCAATCGAAATAATAAGACAGGTTTTGAAGGGCGCGATCATTTACACCGATCCCCAGGCGATGATATCCCCAGTGCAGCAGCGGCGATAAATTGGCATGGGTAATGAGCACGCCTTTGGGATTCCCGGTGGAACCGGAAGTGAAGATAATATAAGCGAGATTTGAGGGATATAAATTCGAAGCACGAATTTCGAAGCACGAAACAATATCAAAATTCAAATGTTCAAAATCCAAAACAAATAGAGTTCCGAAATTGCGATTTTTGTTTCGGTCATTTATTTTTTGGTCATTTGAATTTGTTTCGAATTTCGATATTCGAATTTCGGATTTCCTTAGTACACCTTTACTTGTCAATAAAAACCCAACGCCGCATTCGGCCAACATATACTCGTTCCTGGCAGCCGGGGCTTTGGGGTTTAAGGGCAAATAAGCGCAGGCCGCTTTCCATATTGCCAGGATACCGGTAATCATTTCCAGGGAACGTTCCACCAGCAGTCCAATAATCGTATTGGGTCGAACCCCTGTTTGTATTAATCGGTATGCCAACCGGCCGGCATTTTTATTTAATTCGCGGTAGGTAAGAGTATGCCCCATGCCGACGACGGCAATTCTATCACCCCATCTGGTCGCTTGTTCCTCAAACAATTGCAGGACAGTTTTTTCATTGGTGTACTGCGGCAATGTATCGTTAAATTCATATAAAATCTGCTGCTTTTCTCCCGCTGTTATGATCTCTATCCGGGATAACTGCATATTCCAATTTTCTATAATTATCGCTACTACCTGTTTAAAATGGTTTACAAACCGCTGGATGGTTTCTTTTTTAAAGAGTTTTGTACAGTATTCAAACAAACAAGACAATTGCTCTTGGCCTTCGATACAGGTTAGATTCAGATCGAATTTGGAAATCCCGGATTCGATTTCATAGGGTTGTATGTGAAATTGCGATGTCTTTTCGTGAAGCAGTGGTATTTCTATGGTCCCGGTTTCCATATTTTGCAACGCAAACCAGCTATCGAATATGGGATTACGACCGGTATCACGCTTGAACACAACCTTGTCCACTAAATCTTCAAACTGGTATTCCTGGTTTTCAAAAGCTGCCAGGGTTCGTTTTTTGACTTCCATTAAAAAATCGACGAATCTCTTATGGCCTTCGGGGTAATTCCTCAGGGCCAGGGTATTGACAAACATACCTATTATCTTTTCTAAATCGGCATGTCTACGGCCCGCGGTAGGTGTACCGATGATAATATCTTCCTGGTTGGTTACTTTGGCTAATAAAATATTATACATGGCCAGTAAGATCATATACAATGTCACCCCACCTGTAACAGCGATATGTCTTAATGCCTTCGTTTGAATTGCGGATAACTCAAAACCCAATGAGTCGCCAATAAAACTCTTCACTGCAGGTCGGGGAAAATCGGTGAAAAGATTAAGCGCCGGTATCTCACTTTCAAATACGTTAAGCCAATAGGTTTCCTGCTTTTTTATTTTCCCTTTTCCCTTTTCATTATTTTGCCATTCGGAGAAATCTTTATATTGAATTCGCACCGGTTCCAGGTCGCCGCCATTATAAAGTCTATAAAAATCCCCGGCCAATATACCGTGGGAAACGCCATCGGAGATGATGTGATGCATATCCACCAACAACATATATTCGGTTTCGGCTCTCTTTATCAATCCCACTCGAATTAACGGCGCCTTCGACAGGTCGAAAGGACGAATAAAGGGCGACCACGGGGGGTCGCCCCTACTCTCTAATTGCTCGATTTGAAATTTCACGGCATCATGTATCCTCTGCACCGGCTCGTTTTCGATCAAATGAAAAAATGTTCTCAGGCTTTCATGACGATCGATCAACATTTCAAAGACGGTTTCCAATTTACCGGCATCGAGTTCCCCGCTGATGAGGAAGGCCCGCGGCATGTTGTAAGCTGTACTCTCCTGGTCCATCTGCTGCAAAATAAACAACCGTTTTTGGGCCGGGGATAAAATATAATAATCTTTTTTTTCCACCGGCTCGATGGATGTGTATCTCTCTTCTCTCAAACTCCCGATAATCGCAGACAGTTCTCTTATGGTGGGATTCATAAATATGTCCGTTAAGGGCACTTTCCCATTAAACTCTTTGTGTATGCTGGAAACCATGACAGTGGCCCTTAACGAATGCCCACCCAACTCGAAAAAGTTGCTGTCGATGCCCACTGAATTTTTTTCAATTCCCAAAATCCCGGACCAGATTTCCACCAACTTCACCTGGATTTCATTTTCAGGCGCCGCGAATTCCCCTCTTATAGTTACCTCCGGAGTGGGTAGCGGTAACGCCTTGCGTTCGATTTTACCATTGGGATTGAGGGGAATTTTCTCGATTTGTATAAAATAAGAAGGAATCATATACTCCGGCAACTGCTGCGCTAAATATTGTCTTAGCTCAGCGATTGAAATCTCCTTTTCGGCGACTGCGGAAACAAAATATGCGATTAGATATTTATCCTGGGTTTCATCTTCTTCAGCCAATACCACTGCTTCTTTAATGTGGGGATATTGTAATAAGCGGTTTTCTATCTCACCTAATTCGATGCGGAAGCCCCTGATCTTGACCTGCTGATCGATCCTACCCAGGAACTCAATAATACCTTTAGCGGCTCCCCCCGCCGGGGGGCCGCCCGATAACCAACGCGCCAGGTCGCCGGTACGATAGAAAATATTGGTCCTATAGGACTTATAGGACCTATTAAATTTTTCCGCGGTCATTTCCGGGTTGTTCAAATAGCCCTCAGATACTCCATCGCCGCCGATATACAACTCGCCGGCTATATTTACCGGGCATACATTCATATATTGATCCAGTATGAGCAGGTTTGTATTACCTGTCGGGCTACCGATGGGGATACTGCTAAGCGATGCGAATTGCGCCAGGCTCTCGCGGTGGATTTCCAATACCGCCGAGATAATCGTGGCTTCCGTGGGGCCATACATATTAAACACCCGGCATGCGTTGCTCACCGTCGCGAAGCTGCGTTCTACCAGGTCCTGGGTTAATTTCTCGGCCCCGATAAATAAATATTTTAGCGTAATGGGTACGGTAGACGCTTTAACGATATATTGATACTGCGTGGGCGTGACATGCAGGATGGTTACGCCATGCCGGTTAATGAAATCGACGCAAGCTGCCGCGTCCAGCAATATTTCTTCCGACGCCATGTAAAGACCGGCGCCTGTTGTCAGAACGATAAACATCTCCCATACGGACCAATCGAAATAATAGGACAGGTTTTGTAGGGCGCGATCATTTACCCCGATCCCCAGGCGATGATACCCCCAGTGCAGCAGCGGCGATAAATTGGCATGGGTAATGAGGACGCCCTTGGGATTCCCGGTGGAACCGGAAGTGAAGATAATATAAGCGAGTTGATTTGAATGATGATTGATGAATGATGAATGATGAACGGGTGCTTCGAGAACATTCATTAACAATTCACAATTAACAATTGACAATTGACAATTAATCTCTTTTTTCTTTTCCAGTAAATCGCCTGCGGTCACCAAAACGCTGACGCCGCACTCCTTCAGCATGTACTCGGATCGTGAAGCCGGGGCTTTGGGGTTTAAAGGCAAATAAGCGCAGGCCGCTTTCCATATTGCCAGGATACCGGTAATCATTTCAAGGGAACGTTCCACCAGTAGTCCCACAATGGTATTGGGTTGAACCCCTGTTTCTATTAATCGGTATGCCAACCGGCCGGCATTTTTATTTAATTCTCGGTAGGAAAAGGAATGCCCCCTGTCAACGACGGCAATTCGATCGCCCAGGCTGATGGCTTGCTCCTCAAATATTTGTATAATGGCTCTCTCCCTGGGATATGACGACGTGGTATCATTAAATTCATGCAAAATTTGTTCCTTCTCTTCCGCTGTTATGATCTCTATGTGGGATATCTCCCGGTTTCTATCCCCTATAATCGCCGATACCACCTGCTTAAAATATGTTATAAACCGTCGGATGGTCTCTTCTTTAAAGAGTTTGGTACAGTAATCAAAGGTGCAAAGCAGTTTCTCTTCACTTTCAGTGCAGGTTAAAATGAGATCGAACTTTGAAATGCCGGTCTCGAGTTCGTAGGGTTTTATATGCAATTTGGATGTCTCTACCCGGAGGGGCGGTAACTCCCTGGTCCGGGCTTCTATATTCTGTAACGCAAAAACGGTGTCAAAGATGGGATTACGACTGACATCACGCTTGACCAATACTTTTTCCACTAAATCTTCAAACTGGTATTCCTGGTTTTCAAAGACTTCCAGGGTTCGTTCTTTAACTTCCATTAAAAAATCGACGAATCCCTTATGGCCTTCGGGATAATTTCTCAAGGCCAGGGTATTGACAAACATGCCTATTATCTTCTCTAAATCCGCATGCCTACGGCCCGCGGTGGGCGTACCTACGACGATATCTTCCCGACCGGTGAGTTTGGCTAATAAAACATTATACACTGCAAGTAAGATCATATACAAAGTCACACCCCCTGTAACAGCGATATGCCTTAATGCATTCATCGCATCCGGGGGTAATTCGAAACTGGAGGAGCTTCCTGCAAAACTCTGTACAGGGGACCTGGGAAAATCGGTAAAAAGATTAAGCGCCGGTATCTCACCTTCAAATTCTTTAAGCCAGTAGGTTTCCTGTTTTTTT
>Ga0315278_10000767_pt1 | contig 28023 bp, 27 predicted proteins | sample YL17G06_0_MG_FD_203880 | JGI IMG/M metagenome (GOLD analysis project Ga0315278, IMG submission 203880) | Sediment microbial communities from Yellowstone Lake, YNP, Wyoming, USA - YL17G06_0 | ecosystem: Environmental > Aquatic > Freshwater > Lake > Sediment | place: USA: Wyoming | collected... | reverse complement strand
GCGCTGCTGCGGGAACAGGACTGACTACGCCCGGCTTTCTTACTCGTACTGCGCGGCGAGCCCTTCGTTGCCTTCGCGCACCACCCGGCTGACGATCACCGCCTCGAGCTTCGCGGCGAGGCTCCGGTCGAGCTTGAGCAGGCGCGCGTGATCGGCGCTCGCGCGCTTCAGGTCGCCCAGCTGCGTGAACAGCACGCCGCGATACATGTACGCCTGTGCAAGATCGGGCTTGAGCTCGAGCGCGCGGTCGTAGTGCTTCAATGCCCGGTCGAAGTTGTGCGCGCCCTGCATGCGCAGACTGAACGCGAGGTTGTTGTGTGCCTCGGCGAGCCCTTCAAAGTGCGTGAGCGCCTCCTGGAATCTCGACTGCGCCGCGGCGTAGCGCTTCTCCAGCATCAGCTTGACGCCGTCGTTGTACGCGACCACGGCCTGCTCGCGCGCGCCGCCCTTGGGTACCGGCAGCGGGTCGCTCTCGACGGCACCTGCCGCCGTGCCGGCGAGGGCGATGATCGCCCCCGTCAGTGCTCCGACCCATCGCCGGCGCACGAGCATCGACCTCGCTCCGCGCACCCGGCTACATGCCGAGGACGCGCTTCGCCTGCGCGAGTTCGGGGCGCGCGCTGTCGGCCGAGGCGCTCAGCTCGACCACGCGCGCCGAGTAGTAAGCGGCCTTCTTCGCGTCGCCCGCGCGCTGTGCGGCCTGCGCCGCGCCTGCGAACGCGCGGTAGCGGTTGGGCTCCTTCGCGAGCACCGCCTCGAACTCGCGTAATGCGTCGGCGGGCGTGCCCCAGTCGAGGATCGCGTACGCGAGCACTTCGCGCGCGGGGAGCAGGAGCCCGGGCGTCACGGCGTGCTTCTGGGTGGCGTCCTCGCGCGCGGCGGCCTTGCTGAGAATCTCGATGCCCTCGACGTGCTGGCCGGCGGCGCCGGTCGCAAGCCCGCGCACCACCTCGGCCTGGATGTCGATCTGCTCGACCCAGTAGCTGATCTTCATCGTCGTCGCGACGTCGCGTAGCGCCTGCAGGCGCTTCACCTCAATCTGTGCCGCGGCCGGATCCCGGCTCATTGCCGCGCCGATGCCGCGCCCGAAGGCATTCATCGCCTCCGACTGCGGATACTTTTTCCACGGATACTCATCGGCCGACGGCGTCAGCGGAAGTGCGGTCGCCGCCTTCCAGTCGCCGCGCTCCAGCGCATACCGCGCCGGCATCGCGGCGTAGGCGTAGGCGGCACCGAAGTGGTCGGGCTTCTTGGCGACCGCGAGCGAGTGATCGATCACCGCGCGCGCAGCGCGGTCCTGGCCGAGCTGCAGATAGGCATAGACCATGTAGTCGTAGGCGTGCGGGCTGTTGAACGTGCGGTCGGCATCCACCTTGGCGGAGACGCGGTTCGACTCCACCGACTCGCGCCACGCGCCCACCCGGGTGAAGATGTGCGAGGGCATGTGCTGCGCGTGGCTCGCGTCGGGCGCGATCTTGGCGTAGCGCCTGGCCGCGTCCAGCCCGTGCTGGGCGATCGGCGGGTAGTCGTAGCTGTGGATGAGGTAGTGCGCGGCGCCCGGGTGCTCGGATTGCTGCACGAAGATCGGCTCGAGGATCTTCGCCGCCTTGAGCTGGTTCGAGAACGTCTGGTCGGCCGGGTCGAAATTGACGGAAACGATGAGCCCGTAGAGGATCGCGGCTTCCTTGTCGTCCGGGTAGTGGCTCGCGACTTGCGCCATCGCGTCCTCCAGGGCTTTGGCCCGGGTGCGGTGGTTGAGCTTGTCGTGGTCCTTGTAGAAGATCGCGAGCGCATCGACGTAGTCGCGCTCGCGCTGTGTCTTCAGGCCGACGCTGCGCGCGGCCTCGAGCGACGCCTGGCCGTCGGCCATCACCTTGGGCGATAGCGGCACCGGCCAGGTAAACGGATTGTCGAGCACTCCGAGCGCTCGCAGCCAGTGGACCATGCCGCAGCTCGGATCGGCCGCGAGCGCGCGCTCGAGCGGCGCCCGGTAGTACTCCCAGGCGAACGAGTGGTAGTACGCCATCGCGACGTCGAATTCCTTCTGTGCCGCGGCATTGCATTCCACTTTGAAGTGCACCTTGCCGAGCTGGGCGGGCGCGCCGCTCGCGTCGTGGGCGCTGGCCGATTGTGTTGCGCCGAGGCCGAAGAACAACGCGGCGACAGCGGTGGCGAGATGTGTATGCTTGGGTTTCATGAGTCAAGCCCTCCTGGCTGTGATTCGCGGGTCAATCCCGTGCCTGTTCAGGCTGGTCGGTCCGCCCGCGCGGAACGAGTCGTAAACCGACGCCTCCTCCGGACTGCCGGCCGTCGTCGCGACGCGTGCGATCCATGGGTGCGGACGATTAGGGACCCTTGAGCGCGATTTGTCGATCTGCGATTCGGCCGATTCTGACGGTGCGGCAACGCACATCGCCGCATGGGATCGGCAAGCCCCCACTTCTAATGCAACCGAGCTTGATCGCGCACCGCGATGACCTCCAGATACTCGCCTTCGTATCTCGTGCCGCCGTCGGTGGCGGTGTTGTGCCGGTCCCACAGCGCTTCGAGCTCGGCGAGCAGCGCTTCTCGACGCGCCTCGTCGAGCGAGGCGTGTGCTCGGTTCGTCGGGCCGTAGTACTCGCAATAGAACTCCGCGACCTTCCTGGGCGGGAACGGGTAGCGGAACGGGTACATCCGGCGCGTCAGCGAGAGCTCCGCGACGCCGTCCTTCAGCCGCTCGCGCACCGTCGCCTCGTCGCCCCACTTCGGCGGAGGCGCCATGAGCGGTGGCGGCGGAACGTGCTTGCCGATGGTCCTGAATAGATGCCCCACGAATCCCTCGGGCGTCCAGTTCGCCATCACGATGCGACCGCCGGGCTTGCAGACGCGTATGAGCTCGGCCGCGACCCGCTCCGGGCGCGGGGCGAACATCGCGCCGATCAGGCTGACGACGAGGTCGAACGAGCCGTTCTCGTAGGGCAGGTTCTCCGCATCCCCTTGTTCGAACCGGATCGAGAGGTTCTCCGCCTTGGCGCGCTCGCGGGCCTGCTTGACGAGGTTCTCGGCCAGGTCGACTCCCGTGACCTGTGCGCCCGCACGCGCGGCCGGCAGCGCGATCTGCCCGGCGCCGCAGGCGACGTCGAGCATTTTGATCCCGGGCCAGAGCGCTAGGCGGTTCAGGAACTCGAGCGCGCCAGGCAGCAGGTAAGTGGCGAAGTGCCCATAGTCGCCGGATTCCCAGGTGGCTTTGAGGCGGGTCTTCAGCGCGCTCATTTCGGGCGTCATTGCGATGTCGTTCATGACCGTCTCCTGTGCAGGGATCGCGTCGGGCGAAGGTCGCCCAACGGTCGTTATTGGAGTCCGCGGCGCATTCGCCGTATTGAGGCCGGAGTCCCGGGCCCCAGGCGAGCGACGGCCCAAGCGGGAAAAACCCGGGACCGGTGTCCCGGGGGTCAGCGGGAGGCGTCGAGAGGCGTGGCCGCGAACCCGGACTCGCGCGCACGCACGATCGCCTGCGCGCGCGTTGCGATGCCGAGCTTGTCGAAGATGTGGGTGATGTTGTTGCGCACGGTCTTCTCGGACAGATCGAGGCGGGCGGCAATCGCGTCGTTATCGAGGCCGTGGGCGACGAGCTCGAGAATCTCGCGTTCCCGCGGAGTGAGGTCGGGGAACGCGGCGGCGCGCCGGTCCGGCGCCTCGCCGGCGGCGAGGAACGCGCGCAACTCGTCGAAGAGCTGCCGGAACGCGGGCTCCCGCGCGAGCAGCACGTGATTGCGGCCGTCGAGCGGGACGAAGCGCGCGCCGGGGACGAGGCTCGCGATCAGCCGTCCCTCCTCGAACGGCACGCGCGCGTCGTTGCGGACATGCAGCACGAGCGTCGGGCATTGCACCCGCGGGGCGAGTGACGTGACGTCGATCGGGCTGAACGAGGCGACGAGCCGGGCCGCCAGTTCGGGCGACGTCGACGTCCGCTCGAGCTCGTTGAACGAGGCGGCCTCCTCGGGCGTGCTGTCCGGGATGAAGAGCGAGGTGAAAACCTGGCGGTACGCCGGATTCTCGCGCCCCCAGCCGAGCCTGATGAGCTCGACCATCATCTGCGCTTCCTTGACCTGGTCCGGCGTCGGGTTGCGCATCAGCAGCCCCCGCGCATACCCGCCGTGGATCACCAGGCGCGATACGCGCTCTGGATGCCGGGCCGCGTACGCGATGGCGACCGCCCCGCCCTGCGAGGCGCCGTACAGCGGAAAGCGGTCGAGCCCGGCCCCGTCGACGACCGCTTCGAGGTCGGCCACCATGGCCTCAAGCGAAACGTCGGCGACCTCGCGGTCCGAGAGGCCGCAGCCGCGCTGGTCGTAGCGCACGAGCATGTGGTCGCGGCTGTACTCGGCGAGCCAGGGCCGCCACACCGGCGTGCGCAGCTCGAACTCGAGATGGGTGAGAAAGTGCGCGGCCCGGACGAGCGGCGGGCCCTTGCCCATCGTCGCGTAGGCGATGCGCGCGCCGTCGCTCGACTTACAGAACCGGATGGTCTGCTTCAGCTCGTGCATCGGGCGCCCCGCGCGAACGGACCGGCAGTGACTATACGCCGGGTCGAGCGCGGGAACTTCACGGCCGCCGTTTCATGCGAGGCGGCTTGCGGGCGCGACGCGGGCGGATGCCTCGCGGCTTGCGCGCAGCGCGCGTGAGGGCGGGTGTCGCCTGCGGCAGGACGAGCGCGCGGAGATCGCGCTCCAGCGCCGGCAGATCCCGCTCGACGACTTCCCACACGGTGTCGAGGTTCACCAGCAGATAGCCGTGGATGAGCCGGTGGCGCATTCCGACGATTTCGCGCCAAGGGATTGCAGGCGTCCGCCCGATGAATTCGGCCGAAATGCGGCCCGCCGCCTCGCCGACGATTTCGATGTTCCGGATCACTGCGTCCTGCAGCAAGGTATTCCGGAGAAAGCCGGTCCGGCGCCTGCGCCCCACGTAGCGCCGGATGCGTGCGATGGCCTCTAGCATGTGCCCAAGGTAGGTCTGGTCGTGCGACGCCGAAGCGGTCACAGCGGCAGCGCCTCGGCGACGACCGCTGCCCGGAAGGACTCGGGGAGATCGCCCAGGGTGACGAGATCTACCGGCACGCGCAGCAAGTCCTCGAGCGCGTGCTTCGCCTTCACCAGGTCGAGCAGTGAGGTCCCGGGTCGCGCATCGACCAGGAGATCCAGGTCACTTGCGTCGGTGTCCTCGCCGCGGGCGACCGAGCCGAAGACCCGCGGGTTGGAGAGTCCATGCCGCGCGAGCGCATTCCTCGCTGCACGACGGCTCGCGATCAACGCGGCGGAGGGACGCGTGCGCCTGGCCGGCCGGCCTGGCGCCGGCGCCGCTTTCGCCGCGAGACCCGCCAGCTCCGGGTAGAACGGGCTCGACCGATCGGCACTGAACCGGCGCTGGTTGCCGACGCGCCGCTCGCGCAGCAGGCCGGCGGCGGCCATCCGCTCCACTTCCCGGCGAATTGCCCCGGACCCGCCGCCCGACTCGCGCACAAGCTCGTTCAGCGTGCGTTCCGCCTCCGCGACGAAGAGGAGGGCAAGCACGCGCTGCTGCGTCCTGGTGAGGAGCGCGTCGATGGGGCGGATGGCGGTCACGGCCGTCAGTATATGCCCAAATTGGGCTATAACACACCCATTTTGGGAGGTATGCGCGGCGCCTGCCCCTCGCACAGTCTCCGCGCGCAGTTCGGCACGGCGGTGCTCTATCATCCGGTGGCACGCGGATCATCATGTCCAGCACCGTCGTACAGGCTCCCGCCGCTGGCGCCCGGCTTCGCCTCGCCGCCTTGCCGCCGCTCGCTCTCTACGTGCACCTGCCCTGGTGCGTGCGCAAGTGTCCATACTGCGACTTCAACTCGCACGAGGCGCGCGGCGCGCTGCCGGAGGACGCGTACGTCGATGCGCTGATCGCCGACCTCGAGTCGACGCTCCCGAGCGTGTGGGGGCGGCGCGTGCATTCGATCTTCTTCGGTGGCGGCACGCCGAGCCTGTTTTCGGCGCGCTCGGTCGACCGACTGCTCGCCGCGATCCGCGCGCGCCTGCCGCTCGAGCCCGACGCCGAGATCACGCTCGAGGCGAATCCGGGCACGTTCGAGTCCGACAAGTTCCGCGATTTCCGCGCGGCGGGCGTGAATCGCCTCTCGATCGGCATCCAGAGCTTCGACCCGAAGCATCTCGCCGCGCTCGGCCGCATCCACGACGAGCGCGAGGCGCTCCGCGCGATCGAGATCGCACACGCGCACTTCGAGAACTTCAACCTCGACCTGATGTACGCGTTGCCGGAGCAGACGGTGGCCGACGCGGAGCGCGACGTGGAGGCGGCGCGCGCCGCGCGCGCGCCCCACCTCTCCTTCTATCACCTCACGATCGAGCCAAATACGGTGTTCTTCACTCGACCGCCGCCGCTCCCCGACGAGGATGCGTCCGCCGAGATCGGGGACGCGGTCGAACGGCGCCTCATCGCGGCCGGCTATGAGCACTACGAGACTTCGGCGTATGCGCGGCCGGGCAGGGCGTGCCGCCACAATCTCAACTACTGGCGCTTCGGCGACTACCTCGGCATCGGCGCCGGCGCGCACGCGAAGCTCTCGTTCGCCGACCGCATCGTGCGCGAGGCGCGTACGCGCACACCCGCCGAGTACATGCGGCGCGTAGGCGCCGGCACGCAGGTCGTCGAGCGGCGCGCGCTGGGGCGAAGCGACCTGCCGTTCGAATTCATGATGAATGCGCTGCGGCTCGCAGAGGGTTTCCCGGTGTCGATGTTCGCGGAGCGGACCGGGCTGCCGATCGTCGCGGCCGAGCGCGCACTCGCGCAGGCCGAGGCGCGCGGACTCCTCGAGCGCAACCACGAACGCATCCGGCCGACGGCCCTGGGCCGCAGGTATCTCAACGATCTGCTCGGGCTGTTCCTGCCGGAGGACCGGGAAACGCGGAAAGGAAAGCGAGAATCGTGAAGAACGCGCTACGCGGGGTCAAGGCGCTTACGTTCGACGTGTTCGGCACGGTCGTCGACTGGCGCGGGTCGCTGATCGAGGAGGGGAAGCGTCTCGGACGGCGCAAAAAGATCAAGGTCGACTGGGCGGCCTTCGCCGACGTGTGGCGCGGCGGCTATCGCCCGGCGATGGACCGCGTGCGTCGCGGGGAACTGCCGTGGACCAGCATCGACGGCCTCCACCGCATGATCCTCGACGAGTTGCTGGTGAAGTTCGGAATCGCGGGTCTGACCGAAGCGGAGAAGGATCGCTTTAACCGTGCCTGGCATCGCCTCGCGCCGTGGAAGGAGGCCGTCGCAGGGTTGAAGCGGCTCAAGAAGAAATACGTCATCGCGACGCTCTCGAACGGCAACGTCGCGCTGCTCACTAACATGGCGAAGCACGGCGGCCTGCCGTGGGACTGCGTCCTCTCGGCCGAGCTGTTCGCGCACTACAAGCCCGACCCCGAGTCCTACCAGGGCGCCGCGCGGCTGCTCGGCTTCGCGCCGGGCGAGGCGATGATGGTCGCCGCACACAAGGACGACCTCGACGCGGCCGCGTGCGCGGGATTGCGCACCGCGTTCGTTCAGCGGCCGCTCGAGTTCGGCGATCCCGCGAAGAAGGACATCGCGTTCGAGCCGCGCTTCGACGTCAACGCGAAAGACTTCGTGGATCTCGCGCGGCAGCTCGGCTGCTAAAAAGACTCATGGCGGTGCCCGCCCGATATCCGCACCACCTCATTCTCCCTCCAGGTACTGTCTCAGGCTTACGATTCGCACGCCGCGGTACTCGCCAAGGGCGAGCAGCGCTCGATCTCCGGTGACGACAAGCCGTGCCCGGCCCGAAAGCGCGCACTCCAGAATGCGGTTGTCAGGTTCGTCGGCGAGAACCCGCAGGGTGTGTCGCGGTTTAACCATGATCGCGAGCCCAGAGAGAAACACCGCGACGTGCGCGAGCTCCTCGGTCTCGCGCGAGAACTTCCGCGCGAGCACGTCGAGCAGTTCATCGAGCACGGGTTTGGAGAGGACGAGCTCGTCCTGCTCCGTCACGATGCGCTCCAATGCCGCTTCGCCACGGCCACCGGGAAATACCAGGGCCGCGACCAGGATGTTGGTATCGAAGACGACCCGCAGTGCCGAACTCTCAGTCGCGCAGGTAGCGGGCGAGGTCCTGCTCGGTAAGGATGCCCTTCTCGCGTGCCATCCGGCTCCAGTAGCCCTGCATTCCGCGCAGCTCCTGCCGCCGGCGTGCGACACGGGCGCCGCGCAGCGCCTCCTGGATGACCGCGCTCAGCGTCTTGCCTTCGGCGCGGGCGAGCCGCTCGGTCTCGCGCGCGAGATCGGGGGGCAATGAAATGGTCTTCTTTACGGCGGTAGTCACGGGTATCTCGCCTTGGTATGAATAAATCATACCACCATGCACAGCCGGAGCAACCCGCAAAGCCGGCGAGCGGTGCGACCGGACCCTCCGTCGGATCCACCCACGGTCATCGCCTTCGCCGCAGAGGACCGTCAAGCCCAGTCGCGCGGCACGAGAAAGATTTCGTACAGCCGCGCCTCGGACGTCCCCGGCTCCGGGCGCCAGTCGTAGCGCCACTTCACCACCGGCGGCAGCGACATCAGGATCGATTCGGTCCGGCCGCCGGACTGCAGCCCGAACAGCGTGCCCCGGTCGTAGACGAGGTTGAACTCGACGTACCGGCCGCGGCGATAGGCCTGGAAGTCGCGCTCGCGCTCGCCGTAGGGGAGGTCGCGCCGCCGCTCCGCGATCGGTCGATACGCGTCGACGAAATGGTCACCGACGCTACGCGTGAGCGCGAAGCAGGTCGCGAAGTCCGGCGCGCTCAGGTCGTCGAAGAAGATTCCCCCGACGCCGCGCGGCTCGGCGCGATGTTTCAGGAAGAAGTAGCGGTCGCACCACGCCTTGAAGCGCGGATGAAACTCGGCGCCGAACGGCGCGAGCGCGGCCTTGCACGCGCGGTGGAATTGCACCGTGTCCTCTTCGTAGCCGTAGTACGGCGTGAGGTCCATCCCGCCGCCAAACCACCACACCGGGACGGCGCCGTCTTCCGTCGCGACGAAGCAGCGCACGTTCATGTGTACCGTCGGGACATGGGGATTGCGGGGATGCAGCACCAGCGACACGCCCAGCGCCTCGAAGCTGCGCCCCGCGAGCTCGGGGCGTTCCGCGCTCGCCGAGGGCGGGAGGCTCGCCCCCATGACGTGCGAGAAATTCACGCCGCCGCGCTCAAAGAGCACACCGTCCTCGATCAGCCGGCTCACGCCGCCGCCGCCTTCCTTGCGCGTCCACGCATCGCGGCGGAACGTGCCGCCGTCGAGCTGCTCGAGCGCCGCGACGATCGTGTCCTGCAGATTCGTGAGGTAGTTCTTGACCACCGCGACGTCCATCGGCGTCAGGCTTTGCGCGCCGCGATCGCCCGGAAGCCGATGTCGCGCCGATATTGCATGCCGTCGAAGCGAATGCCTTCGATGATCTCGTAGGCGCGCTTCTGCGCCGTGCGCACGCTGTCGCCCAGCGCGGTCACGCACAGCACGCGCCCGCCGTTCGTGAGAATCTTGCCGTCGCGCAGCGCCGTGCCGGCGTGGAAGACGTGGTAGTCCGGACCCGCGGGCGGCAGGCCGGTGATCTCGTCGCCCTGGCGCGGGGTGTCGGGATAGTTGGCCGCCGCCATCACGACGCCGAGCGCGGTGCGACGATCCCACTGCGCCTCGACCGTGTCGAGCTTGCCGTCCACCGCGCGGTCGAGGAGCTCGAGGAGGTCGCTCTTGAGCCGCACCAGGATCGGCTGCGTCTCCGGATCGCCGAGGCGGCAGTTGAACTCGAGGATCTTCGGGTTGCCCGCAGCGTCGATCATCAGCCCGGCGTACAGGAAGCCGGAGTACGGCAGGCCGTCCTTCGCCATCCCGCGGATCGTCGGCATGACGATCTCGCGCACCACGCGTGCGTGCAGCGCCGGCGTGACGACGGGCGCCGGCGAGTACGCGCCCATGCCGCCGGTGTTGGGGCCTTCGTCGCCGTCCTTCAGACGCTTGTGATCCTGGCTGGTCGCGAGCGCGAGGACGTGCTCGCCATCGCACATCACGATGAAGCTCGCCTCCTCGCCAGCGAGGAAGTCCTCGATGACCACGCGCGCGCCGGCATCCCCCATCCGGTTCTCGACGAGCATGGCGTCGATCGCGACGTGCGCCTCGTCCTTCGTCGTGGCGACGACGACGCCCTTGCCGGCCGCAAGCCCGTCGGCCTTGACCACGATCGGCGCGCCGCGCGCGTCCACATATCGGTGTGCGGCCGCCGCGTCGCTAAAACCTTCGTATGCACCGGTCGGAATGCCGTGACGCACGAGAAAGCGCTTGGCGAACTCCTTCGAGCTCTCGAGCTGGGCCGCAGCGCGCGTAGGCCCGAGGATGCGCAGGCCGCGCGACCGGAAGAGGTCCACGACGCCGGCGGCGAGCGGGCCTTCCGGACCGACCACGGTGAGGGACACCTGCTCGCGCGCGGCGAAGTCGCAAAGCTCCCCGAGATCGGTGATCGCGACGTTCTCGACGCCCGGCTCACGCGCCGTGCCGCCGTTCCCCGGCGCGACGAAGACCTTCTGCACGCGCGGACTGGCCGCGAGCTTCCACGCGAGCGCGTGCTCGCGGCCGCCGGAGCCGATCACCAGGAGCCTCATCGCCCTTAGTGCCGGAAGTGCCGAACGCCGGTGAACACCATCGCCATGCCGCGCTCGTCGGCGGCGCCGATCACCTCGTCGTCGCGCATGCTGCCGCCCGGCTGGATCACGGCTTTCGCGCCCGCCTCCGCGACCACGTCCAGGCCGTCGCGGAACGGGAAGAACGCGTCGGAGGCGACCACCGAGCCCGCGAGCGAGAGACCGGCGTTTTTCGCCTTGATCGCCGCGATGCGCGCGCTGTCCACGCGGCTCATCTGGCCCGCGCCGACCCCGAGCGTCATCCCGTCGCCGCAGAAGACGATCGCGTTTGACTTTACGTACTTCGCCACGCGCCACGCAAACAGCAGGTCGCGCAGCTCCTGCCCGGTCGGCTTGCGCTGGGTGACGACCTTCAGCTCGGCCGCGCCGACGTTCCGGGCGTCGGGCGTCTGCACGAGCAGTCCCCCGCCGACGCGCTTGAAGTCGTAGCGCTGGACCGCATTTTCGAGCGGCACCGCGAGGACGCGCACGTTCGCCTTGCCCGCGAGCATCGCGCGCGCTTCGGCGTCGATCTCGGGCGCGATGACGACCTCGACGAACTGCTTCGCGACCGCATCGGCGGTTACGCCGTCGAGCGGCCGGTTGAACGCAATGATTCCGCCAAAGGCCGATGTGGGGTCGGTCTTGAATGCGCGGGTGTAGGCGCTGAGACAGTCGTCGCCCTCGGCGACGCCGCAGGGGTTGGCGTGCTTGATGATCACGCACGCCGGCCGCTCGAAGGTCTTGACGCACTCCCACGCCGCGTCGGCGTCGGCGATGTTGTTGTAGGAGAGCTCCTTGCCCTGGATCTGCGCGTAGCGCGCGAGGCTGCCGGCGACCGGATCGGCGTCCCGATAGAACGCCGCTTCCTGGTGCGGGTTCTCGCCGTAGCGCATCGGCTGCGCCTTCTCCCACTGCAGGGTGAGCTTGTCGGGAAACAGCGTCGGCGTCGCCGCGCCGTCGAGCGCCGTCAGGTAGTTCGCGATCCCCGCGTCGTAGGCGGCGGTGTGAGCGAACGCCTTCTTCGCGAGCGCGAGCCGCGTCGCGGCGCTGAGCGCGCCGCCGTTCGCGCGCATCTCGTCCAGGATGGACGCGTAGTCGCCGGGATCGGTGATCACTGCGACGCCGCCGTGGTTCTTGGCCGCGGCGCGCACCATCGTCGGCCCGCCGATGTCGATGTTCTCGACGGCTTCCTCGAACGTACACTCCGGCTTTGCGATGGTCTCGCGGAAGGGATACAGGTTGACGACGACGAGGTCGATCGGCTCGATGCCGGCATCCTTGATCGCCGCCATGTGCTCCGGTAGGTCGCGCCGCGCGAGCAGCCCGCCGTGCACCTTCGGGTGCAGCGTCTTCAGCCGTCCGTCGAGCATCTCCGGGTAGCCGGTGTAGTGGGCGACCTCGGTGACCTTGATGCCGTTCGCCGCGAGGAGTTTCGCGGTGCCGCCGGTGGAGAGGATGGAGACACCAAGCGTCGCGAGCCCGCGCGCGAGCTCGACAAGGCCGGCCTTGTCGGAGACGCTGATCAGCGCCTGCCTGATCTTGATCTTGTCCATGAGCGCGAACCGGTCCGGGTTGGATGTCCACCGCCACGCGACCCGCGCGGCGGCCCGTCCCCCTTCGGCTACCCGCCTAGGGAAGCTCTGGCTTGCTCGAAGAATGAAGCAGAGCTGTCCTCTGACAGAGGGGGTCAAAGGGGGAGGTATCCCCCCTTTGTTCAGATATTCCCTAGCAGTCCGTTGAAATTCGCTTTCCCGAGCCGCCGGCGCCCCGCTGCAAGCACAAGCTACCCAGGGAAAGCGAGTTTCAACGGGCACTGATTTCGGGGCAGGGGGGCATAGCCCCCGAATTTCAACAAACTGCTAGGGCTTGATCTTATGCTCGTGGATCTTCTTGCGCAGGGTGTTGCGGTTGATGCCGAGCATCTGGGCCGCGATGGTCTGGTTCCCCTCGGCCTTGTCGAGCACCGCCTCGAGCATCGGCTTCTCGACGTTCTTGAGGACCATGTCGTAGATCGACCGCGGCTTCGCGCCGTCGAGATCCCGGAAGTAACGATCAAGCGATTTGCGCACGGACTCGGCGATCTCTCCCGTGGTCTGCTTCATGCCGCCAGCTCCTCTTTTTCGTCGTAGCGCAGTCGTTGTTGTTGTTGCGCCAGTTCTCCGAAATACCCGTCCACCGCGGCGAGCTGCGCTTCGCAGGTCTCGAGCCCGTTGAGCCGCCGACGGAATGCGTCGGCGCCGGGCAGCCCCTTGGTGTACCAGGCAATGTGCTTGCGCGCGACCCTGAGACCGGTCTCGCGCCCGTAGAAAACGTAAAGTTCGTAGAGGTGCTCGATCAGCACCGCGCGGACCTCCTCGGTGCGCGGCGCGGGCAGCTCCCGTCCGGTGGCGAGGAAGTGCTCGATCTCGCGGAACAGCCACGGCCGCCCCTGCGCGGCGCGGCCGATCATCACGCCGTCGGCGCCGGTCGCGTCGAGCACCCGCTTGGCCTGCTGCGGGCTCGCGATGTCGCCGTTGGCGACGACCGGCAGCCGGCTGGCCGCCTTCACCTCGCGGATGGTGTCGTACTCGACTGCTCCGGCGTAGCCGCACGCACGCGTGCGGCCGTGGAGCGCGAGCATCCGGATACCGCTCTCTTCCGCGATTTTCGCAATGCGGAGTGCGTTCTTGTGTTGTGGATCCCAGCCGGTCCGGAACTTGAGCGTCACCGGAACGTCGACCGCGTGCACCACCGCGTCGAGGATCCGCGCCACGAGTGGCTCGTCGCGGAGCAGCGACGATCCGGCGGCCACGTTGCAGACCTTCTTGGCCGGGCAGCCCATGTTGATGTCGATGATCTGGGCACCCTCTGCCACGTTGTGGCGCGCCGCCTCGGCCATCTGCGCGGGATCCGCGCCTGCAATCTGTACCGCGATCGGCTCAGCCTCGCCGGCATGGTCGCGCCGCCGCAGGCTCTTGACGGTGTTGCGGAGCCGCGGGTTCGACGTAGTCATCTCCGACACCGCGAGCGCGGCGCCGAAACGCTTTGCGAGATTGCGGAACGGCCGATCGGTCACGCCGGCCATCGGCGCGACGAAAAGATTGTTCCGCAGCACGTGAGTGCCGATCCGCATGCCTTGCCTTAGGGGGAGGATCGATCGGGAGGAGCGCGATTCTACTCTCAAAGTTTTTCGGCAGGGAACGAAAATATCACTCGAAGCCAGCGCTGCGTCGGCGCGCGATGAAGCTTGTCGCGCGCAGGCCGAAGCGCGTTGCGAACGCGAGTGTAGGCGCGGACCGGAGCAGAAATCCGAAGCGCCGCCGGGGCTTCCGCGCACTTCGCGAGATCGACTTGAGGTTCTACGCGGAAGTGCTCGGCGCGGCGGCGCTCCGCGGCAACGGCGAGCCTTACGGCAGCCCGCGCGCGCCGAGCATCATCCGCCGCGCGAGCAAGCGACGTGCCGAAGGAAAGAGGTCGAGCGCGGCGAGCCCGAGGCCGCGCGCGAGGCGCAGCGGTGCGTCGTCGTTGGAGAAGACGCGCACAAGGAAATCGGTCGCACCGATGGTCGCGTAGCGGTCGAATCGCCGCGCCGCGCCGAACGCTGCCACGAACGCAGCGTCGCCGATCCGCGCCGGGTCGGTGCGCCCGAGGAGGCTCGCGAGCTCTGCGGCGTCGCGCAATCCCAGATTGAGACCCTGTCCGGCCACGGGGTGGAGCGTCTGTGCCGCGTTGCCCACCGCCACGGTGCGCGGCCCGGCGCTACTCGAGGGCCTGAACCAGAGCCGGAGCGAATAGCTCGCCCGCGGGCCGACGTCGACAAACCGGCCCAGTCGACGGCCGAATCGTTCGCCCAGCGTGGCGCAGAAACGGTCGTCGGGCAGCGCCGCGAGCCGGGACGCCTCGGCCGCTCGGACCGTCCAGACCAGCGCGTATCTATAGTGTGCGTCGTCCGCCGCCTCACCGAACGGCAGCAGGGCGAGCGGGCCTTCCGCGGTAAACCGCTCCCACGCTCTGCCGCGGTGCACGATCTCGGTGCGCACGACGGCCACGATTGCCGTCTGGCCGTAGTCCCGCAGCGCGAGGTCATCGCCCGGAAACTGCCCACCGTCGGCCACGACCAGCAGCCGGGCGGTGATCCGGTGCGGCGCGCCACTGCAATCGACCGTGACCGTCACGTGCTCGCCGTCCACGCGCCACGCTGCAACGCGTCCGGCCAGACGCTCGGGCAGCGCCGCGTCGAGCAGCGTCGCCGCGACCTGCGACGCGTCGGTGACGTAGCCCAGCGCAGGCAGCCCGTGGTCTTCGCGGCGGATCAGCGTGCGCCCGAACCCGCCGGCCTGCGACACGTGGATCGCCTCGATGGGCGTCGTCCGGATCCGTTCGAACGCGCCGACCCGCTCGAGCACGAGCCGGCTGCCGTGCGAGAGCGCCACCGGTCGCAGCGGGCCGCCCGGCTTTGCCTGGGGTTCGACCAGCACGACCGAACGCCCGCTCCCGCGCAGCGCGAGGGCGAGCGTCGCGCCGACCGGCCCGCCGCCGGCGACGACGACGTCGCTGTGGGTCGGAAATCCCCCGCTTGGTTTCACTTCGCCGCCCCCTTTAACAAGAGGGTTCGTGCATCGCGCATCAGGGCCTCGATGTCGTCGGCGCGCTTGGGCGCTCCGCTCGTGACGATCTCGCAGCCGGTCGCGGTAACGAGCGCGTCGTCCTCGATGCGCACGCCGATGTTCCAGAAGCGCTCGGGCACGCCGTCCGCCGGCCGAATGTAGCAGCCCGGCTCGACCGTCAGCGTCATGCCCGGGACGAACTGCTTCCACTCGCCGCGCGCCTTGTAGTCGCCGGCATCGTGCACGTCGAGCCCGAGCCAGTGGCCGGTGCGGTGCATGTAGAACTGCTTGTAGAGCTCCTTCTCGAGCACCTCGTCGAGCGTGCCGCTGCAGAGCCCGAGCTCGATGAACCCTCGCGCGAGGACTTTCACCGCCGCGTCGTGCGGCGCGTTCCAGCCGTTGCCCGGCTTGACCTCCGCGATCGCCGCGGCCTGCGACGCGAGCACCAGATCGTAGATCGCCCGCTGCGAGCCGCTGAACTTCCCGTTCACCGGGAACGTGCGCGTGATGTCGGAGGCGTAGCCATCGAGCTCGCAGCCGGCGTCGATCAGGATCAGGTCGCCGTCGGCGAGCCGCTGCGAATTGTCGCGATAGTGCAGCACGCAGGCGTTTGCTCCACCAGCGACGATCGGCCAGTACGCCGGGAACTGGGCGCCATGGCGGCGGAACTCGTAGAGCAGCTCGGCCTCGACTTCGTACTCCATCGCGCCGGGCCGTGTCGCGCGCATCGCACGCACGTGCGCGCCGGATGAAATGGCGGCGGCGCGCCGCATGGTCGCGATTTCGTGCGGGTCCTTGACCAGGCGCATTTCGTCCAGCGCCACGCGCAGGTCGCGGATCTCGACCGGCGCGGTGACCCCGGTGCGCGCCTGCGCGCGCACCTCGTTCAGCCAGCGCAGGATGCGCACATCCCACGCCGGGTCGAGCCCGGGAGCGTAGAACAGCGCGGGCTGGTTCGCCATCAACTTGGGCAACGCCTCGTCGAGCGCGGCGAACGACTGCGCATCGTCGCAGTCGAACGCCTTGCACGCGGCCTCCGGTCCGTAGCGGAACCCCTCCCACAGCTCGCGCTCGGGATGCTTCTCGCGGCAGAAGAGGATCGACTTCGGTTCCGCCCCGGCGACCATCACGAGGACTGCCTCCGGTTCGGGAAACCCGGCGAGGTAATAGAAGTAGCTGTCGAACCGGTACAGGTAGTCGCTGTCGCGATTGCGGATCCGCTCCGGCGCGGTGGGAATGATCGCGATGCCCGCGCCCATTCGATCGAGCAACGCGTCGCGGCGGGCGCGGAAGGGCGTGACGTCGGGCATCGGGCTCATCTGGATCGAAGTCAACGGGTCGGATCGGAGCAGGCATTGTCCTCGTCGGAGGCGCGCCGATCAAGGAGCGCTGCCCATTCGTTCGCGCGCCGCGCGGTCTCGTCGAGCGCGGCGAAGCGCAGGCCGGTGAGGGCCGCGCGGAATGCCGCCGCGTCGTCGCCCTTGACCTCGCGCGCGACCGTCTCGAGCGCGTCGAGCGCCTCGCGCAGCGCGAGCGCCGAGGCGAGCGCATTTTTCAGCCGCTCGCGCGGCTGCGGGATCCACGCGCGATCGGCGAGCAGCGCACGCATCCGCTCGCCGGCGTCGAGCACCTGCTTGCGCGCGCGCGGTAGCGCGCCGACGTGCGGACCGCGCAGAGCGCCGAAGACCGCGGCCGCGGCGAGGTCGAGCCACAGCGCCCGCAGCCGCGCGGCCCACGCGGGGTCGAGCGCGAGTGCCCGGTTCACTTCTGCCGCATCAAGCACGGCTGGCTTTGCGGAGCTCGGCGTCGAGCGCAGCGAGTCGTTCGGGGGTGCCGACGTCGACCCAGCGCCCGCGGAAGTGCTCGCCCGACACGCGTCCGGCGTCGGCGGCGCGGCGCAGGAGCGGTGCGAGCTGCGCCTTCTCGCCGCGTGCGAGCCCGGCGAACAGCGCAGGATCGTATACGCCGATGCCGCTGAAAGTGAGCATCGGCGCACCGGCATTGCGCACGCGTCCGTCGGCAAGCGCGAAATCGCCGCGCGGATGGTGCGGCGGACTGTCCACCAGCACGAGGTGAGCGAGCTCGCCGCCGCGCAGCGCCGTGCGCAGGGCGGCAAACGGGTAGTCGGTGTGCAGGTCGGCGTTGATTGCAGCGAAGGGCTCCGCGCCGAGCAGCGGGAGCGCCTGCGCGATGCCGCCTGCCGTCTCGAGTGCCTTCGCCTCGGCCGAGTAGCGGATTCGAACGCCGAAGCGCGCGCCGTCGCCCAGCGCCGCCTCGATCCGGTGACCGAGATGCGCGTGGTTGATCACCAGGTCCCCGAAGCCCTCCTGAACGAGACGCTCGATCAGGCGTACGACAAGCATCTGTCCGCCGGCCTCGAGCAACGGCTTCGGCGTCGCGTCGGTCAGCGGGCGCATCCGCTCGCCGCGCCCGGCGGCCAGAAGCATCACATTCATCTCGGGTCTCAGAACGTGTACCCGACCCGCGCCTGCCGACCCTCGAGCTCGTCCATGAGCAGGAGGAGCGGCTTCAACGCGTCGTAGCGGCGGCAGACCGCGCGGATGTACTCGATGAAGCGCGGCGTGTCGTCGAGGTATCCGCGCTTGCCGTCGCGGTGCGCGAGTCGCGCGAAAATCCCCGCGACCTTGAGATGGCGCTGCAAGCCCATCCACTCGAAGTCGCGGTAGAAGGCGCCGAAGTCGTGGTCGACCGGCAGGCGCGCGCGCTTCGCCTTCTCCCAGTACTGGATCGCCCCGTCGAGCACGCGCTCCTCTTCCCAGCTGATGAAGGCGTCCTTGAAGAGGCAAACGACGTCGTACACGATCGGCCCGTACACCGCGTCCTGGAAGTCGAGGATGCCCGGATTCGCGTCGCACACCATCAGGTTGCGCGGCATGTAGTCGCGATGCACGTAGACCTTCGGCTGCGCGAGATTCGAGGCGATGATCAGCGCGAAAGTGCGGTCGAGCATCTCGCGCTGCGCGGGCGCGAGGGTCGCGCCGAGGTGGCGGCCGACGTACCAGTCGGGAAAGAGCTCGAGCTCGCGCCGCAGCAGCGCCGCGTCGTAGGAAGGCAGCTCGTCGGGCCGGCTGGCGAGCTGCCATTTCACGATCGCGTCGGTCGCGTCGGAGAAGAGGCGGTTCGCCGTCGTTTCGTCCGCGGCGCGCAGCGCCTCGAGATAGGGGGTGGTCCCGAGGTCGGTGAGCAGCAGGAAACCCCGCGCGAGGTCCTGCTCGAGCACGCGCGGCGCGTTCAGGGCCGCGTCGGCGAGCAGCCGTGCGACGTGTACGAACGACCTGCAGTCCTCCTTCTCCGGCGGGGCATCCATGGCGATGAGCGAGGGCGCGCCGTCGCGCGCGAACGACACGCGGAAATAGCGGCGGAAGCTCGCGTCGGCGGACGCGGGCGCGAGAGCGAAGTCCCGGTCGGGGAGGCGCTCGGCGAGCCAGCGCTCGAGCTCGATGAGTCGGTCCATTGGTCGAAAACTCGGGGCGGAAGCTCGGGGGCGGGATGTCGGTGCGCCGGCAGCGTTGCCTTGCTTGAGCGGATGTGCGATTTTACGGGATGCTTCGGCGCAATAGCGTTCCGAAGCCGTCCGACCGCGAAAACCCTCCACAGAACAAGAGCGCCCGGCCGTACACCCGATGAACCCTGCCGCTTCCGCGGTCGTTGCGGCCGCATCGTGCGCGCTCGCCTGTCTGCTCCTCGCCGGTCACGCGCCGGCGCAGGCGCAGGGGCAGGGCCTGCGGCTGCAGCGTTCGCTCGGCGATCCCTCCGCGACGCGGGGCGAGGACCTGCCGACGTTCGTCGCGGCCGACCGCATCGAGGGACTCGGCGGCTCCGAGGTCGAGGCGATCGGCGACGCGGAGCTGCGGCGCGGGGACACCCGGCTGACGGCGGACCGCCTCAAGTACTTCGCCGACACCGACGAGGTCGAGGCGACCGGCAACGTGCGGTTGCGCGTCGCGGGCGACGAGACGAGCGGACCGCGGCTGCGGCTCCGGATCGGGGACACGACCGGGATCCTCGATCAGCCGACGTTCCGGTTCGGCGAGCGTTCGGTCAAAGTGCGCGGCGAGAAGCAGCGCGGCCCCTCGGTCACCGCCGAGGCGGGTGCATCGACGCGGCGGGCCGAGACGTACGTCGAGACGCGCGGCACGGCAAAAGCGCTGCGCTTCGACGGCGACGACGAGTACCGCATGACCGACGCCAGCTTCACCACCTGCAAGCCGGGCCAGGACGACTGGTTCATCGAAGCCGGCGAGATCGACATCGACATAGGGCGCGAGGTCGGCACGGTGCGCGACGCGCGGCTCACTTTCATGGGGGTGAGCACCCCGCGCATTCCCTGGTTCGATTTCTCGCTCAACAACCAGCGCAAGACCGGCTTTCTTCCTCCCGTCGCCGGCTCGCAGAACACCACCGGAATCGACGTCGCGCTGCCGTTCTACTGGAACATTGCACCCGACTACGACGCGACGATCGTTCCGCGCTACATGACCAAGCGGGGCCTGCAGTTTCTCAACCAGTTTCGCTTCCTCCAGCCCTGGGCCGCCGGTGAACTGCGCTACGACATCCTCCCGCAGGACAAGGTGCTCAATGACGAGCGGCGCTACGCATTCGCCGCGAACAGCAACCTCAATTTCGGCAACGGCTGGTTCGGGCTCGTAAACTACAACAAAGTCTCGGACGACAACTACTTCCGTGACCTGTCGAGCCGGCTCTCCATCGCGACGCAGATCTACCTGCCGCAGCAGGGGCTGTTCGGGTTCGGTTCGCCGTCGGGCCAATGGAGCGCATATGCGAATATGCAGCGCTTCCAGACGCTCCAGGATCCGCAGAACCCGGTGGCCGTGCCGTACTTCCGCGAACCCCAGTTGGTGTTCAACGGCGTGCGGCAGACGCTCGGCGGCTTCGATGCGGGGATCACCGCGGAGTATGTGAACTTCACGAACAACGCGCTCGTGCCGACCGGCGCTCGCACCACCGCGTACCCGAGCATCTCGCTCCCGCTCGTGAAGAGTTACGGCTACGTGTTGCCGAAGGTCGGTGTGAGCGCCACCTGGTACAACCTGAACAACCCTGGAACATTCGTCGAAAACACGATTTCGCGCACGCTGCCAATCGCGAGTCTGGACTCGGGGCTCTACCTCGAGCGCGATGTGCGCTGGTTCGGAAGCGATCTCCTGCAGACGCTCGAGCCGCGGATGTACTACCTGTACGTGCCGTTCAAGAACCAGAACAACATCCCGGTGTTCGACACCACGACCTCGGACCTGAACTTCAGCCAGCTGTTCCAGGAGAACATCTTTGCCGGCGGCGACCGCATCGCGAACGCGAACCAGATTTCGATTGCCGCAACCTCGCGGCTCGTGCGTCCGGCCGACGGCCAGGAACTGGTCCGGGCGGTGATCGGCCAGCGTTACTACTTCGCAGACCAGGAGGTCACGATCCCGGGCCAGCCGGTGCGGACCGGATCGCAGACCCCGTTGATCCTCGGGCTGGGCGGCCGCATCGCGCAGAACTGGTCCGCCGACCTCGGTGTTCAGTACAAGTTCAGCAGTGGCCAGAGCATCGAGAAGTTCACCTCCGCCGTGCGCTACTCGCCCACCCCCGGGGCGGTCGCCAGCATCTCGTACCGCTATATCAATCAGTCGTACACCGCGGGGGCCGGGACGATCAACACGATCGACGCCGCGGCGCAGTGGCCGCTGGGCGGCGGGTTCTACGGCGTCGGCCGGGTGAGCTACGACATCGATGGCAACAAGATCGTCGATTCACTCGGCGGTCTCGAATATAATGCCGGCTGCTGGATCGTCCGCGCGGTGGCGCAGAAGTTCCAGACTTCGACCGCGCAGGAGACGACAAGCTTCTTCATTCAGCTCGAGCTGAACGGCGTCGCGCGCATCGGGTCCAATCCGATCGAACTGCTCCGGCGCAACATTCCCGGCTACACGCTGCTCAACACGGCGACGCCGGCGGGCGGCATGGGCGACCTCGCGCCGATCGGCGGCCAGCCGCCGCTCGGTGCCGCGAGCCCGAGGCCGATCCCCGGCGGGCCGTCGTCGGCGTACCGTTATTACGATTGATGAAACGAACCCTGCTCCTGCTCGTACTGGCGGTTGCCGCGGCCCCGGTCGCCGCGCAGTTCCGCGTGCCCGTCACGCCCGGCAGCACGCCCGGCAGCGCGCCCGGCACCGGGGCCGGCCCGCAGTGGCCGGGATCCCAACCGGCGAAGCCCGCACCCGCGCCCGCTCCGGCGCCGCGCGGCGCGCCCGCGCGTGGACCGGTGCTGATCGACCGGATCGTCGCGATCGTCAACAAGGACGTGATCACGCAGCACGACCTGGAGGAGCGCGTCACGCTGGTGATCTCGCAGCTGAAGCGCCAGAACACGCCGCTGCCGGCGGCGGACGTGCTGGAGCGGCAGGTACTCGAGCGCATGATCACCGACCGCGTCCAGGTGCAGTTCGCCCTCGAGACCGGCGTGCGCGTCGACGATCTGCAACTCGATCGCACGGTAGGCATGATCGCGGAGCAGAACCGCATGTCGCTCGCCGACTTTCGCCGTGCGCTCGAACGGGAGGGCGTGCCGTTCGACAAGTTCCGCGAGGACATCCGCCGCGAGATCCTGATCTCGCGCCTCAAGGAGCGCGAGGTCGACAGCAAGATCCAGATCGGCGAGAGCGAGATCGACAACTTCCTCGAAGAGGTGAAGTCGACCCCGCAGGGCACCGAGTTCAACATCTCCCACATCCTGGTGAGCGTACCGGAAAGCGCCTCGCCGGAGCAGATCGAAATGCGGCTGAAGCGCGCGCAGGAGGCGGCCGCGCGCGCGAAGGGCGGCGCGGACTTCGCCCAGGTCGCGGTGAGCTACTCGGATGCGGCCGATGCCCTCGCGGGCGGCGGCATGGGCTGGCGCCCGCAGGACCGCCTGCCGGAGCTCTTCGCCGTCACGCTCGCGAAGATGAAGCCGGGGGACGTGAGCGAGGTACTGCGCAGCCCCGCGGGTTTCCACGTGCTCAAGCTCGTCGACCGGCGCGGCGGAAGTACGGGCGCCGCGTTCGTCGTCGAGCAGACGAATCCGCGTCACATCCTCGTGCGGGTGAACGAGGTCGTGTCCGAGGCCGAGGCGCGGCGCAGGATCGGCGTGCTCCGGCAGCGCATCGCCGACGGCGCGAATTTCGCCGAAATCGCGCGCCTGAACTCCGACGACACGGGCTCCGCGACGCGCGGCGGTGACCTGGGCTGGGTGGTCCCCGGCGATCTCGTGCCGGAGTTCGAGCGCGCGATGAACGAGCTCAAGCCGAACGAGCTCTCGCAGCTGGTGCGCACGCCGTTCGGCGTGCACCTCATCCAGGTGCTCGGACGGCGCGCCGCGGACGTCTCGGGCGACCGCAAGCGGGTCGAGGCGCGCAAGGTGTTGCGCGACCGGCGCGCTGACGAGGCCTACCAGGAGTGGGTGCGACAGCTGCGCGACCGGGCGTACGTGGAGCTGCGGCTGGACGAAAGGTGAGGGGGCAGTTCGCAGGGCGGCGTCGCGTGGATTCGGGCGCGCCTGCTGCTGACAGGGTGTTGAAATTCGGGGGATACATCCCCCCCGCCCCCTAAATCGGTGCCTGTTGAAACTCGGTTTCCCTCTGAAGATCGTTCGCCCTAAGCGTGTCTCGAGTGTCGGGAAATCGATTTTCAACAGCCTGCTCTAACTGCCACCTGACGGCGGGCCGCGCGCCGTGAATCACAAACCGCGCAAACGCTTCGGTCAACACTTCCTCCACGACCCGCGCGTCATCGCGCGGATCGTCGCGTTGATCGACCCGCGGCCGGACGACGCGCTCGTCGAGATCGGACCGGGGCTCGGGGCGCTGACCGCGCCGCTCCTCGAACGCGTCGCGCAACTCCACGTCGTCGAGATCGACCGGGACCTCGCGGAGCGCCTGCGCGCGGCGTATCCGGCCGAGCGCCTGGTCGTGCACACGGGCGACGCGCTCAAGTTCGACTTTGCCGCGCTTCCGGCCCCGCTCCGCGTAGTGGGCAACCTGCCCTACAACATCTCCACGCCGCTCCTGTTCCGGATTGCCGCGTTCGCGCCGCGCCTGCGCGATCTGCACTTCATGCTGCAGCGGGAGGTCGTGGACCGGATGGTGGCCGCGCCGTCGACGCCCGACTACGGGCGGCTGTCGGTGATGCTCCAGTACCGCTTCGAGATGGCGAAGCGCCTCGATGTCGGGTCGGGCGCGTTCCGGCCTCCGCCGCGGGTTGACTCCGCAGTCGTGCGCCTGGTCCCGCGCCCCGCGGCGGCGCTCGGCGCACGCGATGCCGACGCGCTGGCTCGCGTTGTCACTGCGGCATTCACGCAGCGCCGCAAGACGCTCAGGAACGCGCTGGGCGGCGTGATCGACGCAGCCGGCCTGCACTCACTCGGCATCGATCCGCGGCTGCGTCCCGAGAATCTCGGGGTGGACGAGTACGTTCGGATCGCGAACGCCGTCAATCGCGCTGGATGAGCTCGATCTTGTAGCCGTCGGGATCCTGCACGAAGGCGATCACCGTCGTGCCGCCCTTCACCGGACCGGCTGCGCGCGTGACCGTACCGCCGCGCTGCTTCACTGCCTCGCAGGCCAGGTACGCGTCGGGCACGGCGATCGCGACGTGGCCGTACGCGGTGCCCATCTCGTACCGGTCCACGCCGTAGTTGTAGGTCAACTCGAGCACCGCGGTGTTCTCCTCGTCGTCGTAGCCGACGAACGCGAGCGTGTACTTCTGATCCGGCCGGTCGCTCCTGCGCAGGAGGCGCATGCCGAGCACCTCGGTGTAGAACTTCACCGCGCGGTCGAGATCGCCGACGCGGAGCATGGTGTGCAGGATGCGCATCGTTCGTGTCTCCGGTTAAAGATTGGGGAGCAGGTGTCCGCGCTCGCGCAGCGCCCGTCGCGCGGCGCGATGGCCGGGGTACACCGCCTCGACCAGGCGCCAGAACGCGGTCGAGTGGTTCATGTGTCGCAGGTGCGCGAGCTCGTGGGCGACGACGTAGTCGACGAGCGGCGCCTCGAAATGGACGAGTTTCCAGTGCAGCAGCACCCGGCCGCGCCCGCTGGCCGAGCGCGTGCAGCTGCCCCACTGCGAAGCGGCGGACGACAATCCGACCTCGGGCGGCTCGACGCGGAGCGCCGGCGCGAAGATCGCGATCCGTTCGTGGAAGAGCGCGAGTGCCGCGGATCTCAGCCAGGCCGTCACCACCTCGCGCATCATCGACGCTGCGGACATCGCGCGCGCGGGCACCTCGAGCCGATCGCCGGCGAGTCCGGGCGCGCGGCGCGTCGCCCCGGCAATGACGATCTCGCGCCCGAGGTACGGCAGGCGCGCGCCCTCCTGCCACAGGAAAGGCGCGCGGGAGCGGCGCCGCGGGTCGTCGAGGCGCCCGAGGATCCAGCGCGCCTTCTCGCGAATGAAGGCCTCGACCTCCGCGATCGTGGCCCAGCGCGGCGCCGCGGCGGCGAGGCCGCGCTCGTCGACGACGATCCCGATCGTGCGGCGGCGTGCGCGGCGAAACCGGTAGGGCACGACGCGCCCGCCGAGCTGCACGTGCCGCAGCCGGCCTTGCGCCTCGCGCGGCGGCTCAACGAGGAAGGGCAGCTCGAGCTGCATGGAACCCTTGTACCGTCGCGGGGGGCGTCAGCCGCTCCATCTCGCCTTCGATCCACTCTTCCGCGCGCCGCATCACCTGCTCGGCGGTGAGGCCCTCGGTCAGAATCGGCGGGCCGATCACCACGGCCACCTTGCCGGGCTGCTTCGCGAAGGCGTTGCGCGGCCAGACGAGCCCGGCGTTGTGCGCGACGGGCAGTGCGACCGCCCCGTTGTTCACTGCGATCACCGCGCCGCCGAGCCTGTAGATGCCCCGCCGGCCCACCGGGATACGCGTGCCTTCGGGATACACCATGATCGAGAAGCCCTGCGCGAGGCGCTCGCCGCCGAGCTGGATCAGGCGTTGCAGCGCGGTCTTGCGGTTGGTGCGGTTGATCGCGATCGGGCTCATCAGCCCGAGCCCCCAGCCGAGGAACGGCAACCACAGCAGCTCGCGCTTGAGCACATAGACGTGCGGCGGAAAGATCGTCGTGTACGCGATCGTTTCCCAAGCCGACTGGTGCTTCGAGAGGACGACGCACGGCGCGGCGGGAATGTTTTCCCGGCCGTGCACCTCGTAGTCGATGCGCAGCAGGTGCCGGGACAGCCAGAACGCGAACTGCGGCCAGCCGGCGATGACGCGCCAGCGCACGAGGCGCGGGAACGGTGCGGTGCAGAGCACCAGTCCAGAGTACGGGATCACCACGGCGAAGAGGATGAGCTGGAAGAGCGCGGACCGGAGGAACGTCATGCCGCGAGCGCCGCCGCCACCGCGGCAAGGTCGGGATACACCTGCGTTCCCTCGGGCAGACCGCCGGCCTCGAGCGTCTTCTGCCCCTTGCCGGTGAGCACGAGGAGAGGCTGGGCCTTGGCTGCTGCCGCCGCCTGCAGGTCGCGCAGACTGTCGCCGACCGCGGGCACGCCCTCGAGCGGCATCGCGAAGCGCTCGCCGATGTCGAGGAACATGCCGGGCGCGGGCTTGCGATACGCCGACTCCGATTCTGCGGCGGCGGGGCAGTAGAAGATGGCCTCGATGTGTCCGCCGACCTGCGCCAGTGCCTTGTGCATCTTCGTGTTGATCGCGTTCAGCGTCGCCATGTCGAAGAGGCCCCGGCCGATGCCCGACTGGTTCGTCGCGACGACGACGGTGTAGCCGGCCTGGTTGAGGCGTGCGATCGCCTCCAGGCTGCCCGGGATCGGCTTCCACTCGTCGGGGCCTTTGATGAACTGCGCGCTGTCGACGTTGATCACGCCGTCGCGGTCCAGGATCACGAGCTTCATGGGGGAATGGTAAGGCGAAGTTTCAGCCCGCGAGGCGGGAGAGGTCGGCCACCCGGTTCAGCACGTGCGCCAGCTCCGCGAGGAGTCGCAGGCGGTTGGTGCGCAACGCAGGATCCTCGGCGTTGACGAGCACGTCCTCGAAGAAGCGGTCGACCTCCGGGCGCACGCGCGCGAGCAGGCGCAGCGACTCGGTGTACTCGCCGCCGGCGGCCTTCGCCTCGACGTCGGAGCGGATGCGCCCGAGTGCGGCGTGGAGCGCCTGCTCCGCCGCCTCCGGCAGCAGCGCGGGATCGGTGCGACCCGGGGCGAACTCGGCCTTGCGCAGGATGTTGCGCACGCGCTTGTTGGCCGCGGCGAGGCTCGCGGCCTCCGGCAGCGCGCGGAACGCGCGCACCGCCTCGACGCGCGCCACCACCAGGTCGAGCCGCCCCGGTCCATCGGCGAGCACCGACTCGATCTCGTCCGGCGCATAGTCCTGCTCGCGCAGGTACGAGCGCAGGCGGTCGAGCACGAACGCGTGCAGCTCGGTTGCGACCGCGCCAGGCGCGGCCGGCGCGAACGCGGCGGCGGCGTCCTGCAGCAGCTCGACCACGTCGAGCGGCAGCCGATGCTCGGCGAGGATGCGCGCGAGCCCGAGCGCCGCGCGGCGCAGCGCGAAGGGGTCCTTGTCGCCGGTCGGCGCGCCGCCGACCGACCAGATGCCGGCGAGCGTGTCGAGCTTGTCCGCAGCCGACACGCAGTCGCCGATGCGGTCCTCGGGGAGCGCGTCGCCGGCGAAGCGCGGGCGGTAGTGCGCCTCGATTGCGCGCGCGACCGCCTCCGGCTCGCCGTCATGGCGCGCGTAGTACTCACCCATTACGCCCTGCAGCTCGGGGAACTCGCCGACCATGCCGGTGAGGAGATCGGCCTTGCAGAGCCGCGCCGCGCGACCCGCGAACGTCTCGTCCGCGCCGAGCTTGCGCGCGATGAGGACAGCCAGACGCTCGATGCGCTCGACGCGCGCGAGCTGCGTGCCGAGCTTGTTGTGATACACGACCGCCGCCAGGCCTTCCACGCGCGTGGCGAGCGTACGGCGCCGATCCTGGTCGTAGAAGAACTTGGCGTCGGAGAGCCGCGCGCGCAGCACGCGCTCGTTGCCGCGGACGATGTGGCCTGGGTGCGCGAGCTCCATGTTCGACACCAGGAGAAAGCGGTTCGAGAGCCGCCCCTGCCCGTCGACGAGCGGGAAGTACTTCTGGTTGTGGCGCATCGTCAGCATCAGGCACTCCTGTGGCACCTCCAGGGACGCCTTCTCGAAATGGGCCTCGTAAACAGCCGGCCATTCGACCAGCGCGGTAACCTCGTCGAAGAGCGCATCGTCGGCGGCGATCGTCGCGCCGCCCGCCGCGGCCGCGAGCTGCTCGCGGATCACTCGCGCGCGCCGCTCGAAGTTCGCGCGCACCTTCCCCTCCTGCTCGAGGGCGCGCTCGTAGTCGTCGGCGCGCGCGAGGACGATCTCGCCCTTGCCGAGGAAGCGGTGCCCGCGCGTGATGCGTCCGCTTTCCAGTCCGAGCACCGCGCCCGGCACGACGCGCTCGCCGTGCAACATTACGAGGCCGCGCGCCGGGCGCACGAACTCGGCGTCAAAGTCGCCCCAGCGCATGACCTTCGGGATCGGCAGTTTCTTGAGCGCGGCCGCGACCTTCGCCGCGAGCGTCTCGTCGAGCTCGGCGCCCGACGCGACCGACCGGAACGCGAACACCTCCTGCTTGCCGTCGCTCAGGCGCTCAAGCCGGTCCACCGACACGCCCTGCTTTTTTGCGAAGCCGAGGAGCGCCGGCGTCGGCGTGCCATCGGCG